>LSQX01066343.1_pt2 | contig 20529 bp, 14 predicted proteins | sample 654561 | NCBI WGS metagenome assembly LSQX01 (sample SAMN04489861, study PRJNA283612) | anaerobic digester metagenome | isolation source: 4 biogas reactors fed with cattle manure at either 37C or 55C with and... | place: Denmark: Kongens Lyngby | collected 2014 | reverse complement strand
CGATCCAGCACACGCCGCGCCTGCTGCGCATCCACCAGATTGATGTCGATGCTGCGGGGCTGCTCTATGGCACGCGTTATGGCCGTTTTGGTAATCTCATGAAACACGATGCGCCGGGTGCGCTCCTGATCGAGTTTCAGGGTTTCGAAAAGATGCCACGAAATAGCCTCTCCCTCACGGTCTTCGTCCGTTGCAAGCCATACGATGTCGGCACTTTTGGCCAGCTTTTTCAGTTCGTTAATAATGCTCTTTTTGTCCTCCGCTTCTACGTAATCAGGTTTAAATCCTTTTTCGATGTCCACGCCCAACTGTTTCTTCGACAGGTCGCGCACGTGGCCATAGCTGGATTTGACGGTAAAATCCTTTCCAAGAAACTTTTCGATGGTTTTGGCTTTGGCGGGTGACTCAACAATAACCAGATTTTTAGACATATTTTTAAAAATTTTTGGCGGCAAAGGTAGTACATTTAATTTTTTGGGTTCTCCTGTTCACTTCCTCACATAGGGTCGGGATTCGAGATTTCATAGCTAAAGTTCAAAAAATCAATAAAAAAATTTCCAAACAAATCCCAAAAATGGAGATTTCAATAACCAGGTTTCGACAGGTTTCGAAAGGCTCAACCTACCACCTACAAGCTCAGCCGGTGACTTTGAGTTTTGGAATTGTTTACACCGGCTACCGACGGTTGGATTCTATTTGTCATTTGGGATTTCTGAATTTGAAACTTGGAATTTGGGAGCAATCTTTTGCTAGGTTTACAAAAAAAGGCGCTCCCGGAAGGAGACGCCTTTTTGTTTGAAAAAAGAATTATGAACGATTTATTTGATAAAAATTTTCTGTACAGATGACTGATCAGCAGCTTTGGTTTGCAGCAGATATACACCACTGCTGAGGCCGTTCAGGTCAATCTGCACGGTGGCACCGGCTGCAGCGTTGCTGTTGAAAACCATCTGACCTTGTGTGTTGGTAAGTATGATTTGTGTTTCGGCAGCAAAACCCGTGACGTTGATCATGTCGGTGGCAGGATTGGGATAAACCTGAATTGTTGCAGCCTGCTCGTCGCCAATAGCAGTGGCAGCGCCTTTGAATGCCAGGATTCCCGAAGCGCCAAATTCGACATAATTGCCGCTGTTGGGCATCTGCATGTTGTAAGTTGCAGTTACCTCGCGGATGGTTCCTTCAGATTGGTCATAAACTTTGAAGCTGATGTTTTCACCTTCTGTCAATCCGTCGATGGCTTCGGTGGTCATGTCGTCGCCATAGGCTGTCAGCAGCAGGTTTTCGTTATTACCCAAATACTGAGTCATGCCCACACACTGCTGTTGGCTGTTGAAAGCAGCGATGATGTCGCCGGCTTCAAAAGTTTGCATTGCTGCGGCAGCAATAGAGATAAGATGTGCTGATCCGGTGCGGGTAACTGTCCAGGGCGCACCGCTGATAGCCGGTATTGGCTGGTTGTTGTTGGTTGTCACTGCTTCAGGATAGTCGTAATAGGCTACTGCTGCTGACGACAGATTCACAAGGTAACCTTTGCCCGGAACCAGCGTTTGCAGCGTGAAAATCCCACCTGCCGGCCAGAAAACAAATCCGTTGTAAATATCAAAAGCATACACCAGGTTACCAGATAGCTGTGCAAAGAAACCGGCTGCATTTACATTTTCATCAACCAGCACAGGCAGATAATCAACTCCGTTGGCCAGGGTTACTGATAAATCGGTGAGTGGTACTTCGCTGAAAAGGGCACACCCTTCTTCGTTCATTTTTACCTTGTAAGCCTGGTTGGTATTCCAATCGCCCAGCAGGTTTACGTTTTGTGCCGGCCAGTAGAATCCGCCTCTGTTGAGCAGCATTACCAGTTTATCTTCATCGGCCAACTGACCAAATATTGCATCCAGATCAGCGTCGAAAGGCTCGTATGGAGAAGAAATGATACTCCATCCCTGAGGAATACAAAGTTGATAACCCTCTAATTCGCCAGTCCATTGGAAATTGAGGACGTTGGAGCACTGTATCAGGGTAAGACTGTTGAGGAAGCAAGCCTGAATCTGATCTACACCCGGAAAGTTGCCAACATACGAATACATAGCCTGACCGTTGGCGTCGGTAACTGCGGAGAAGGTATTACCGGCATTGGGCCCTGCAATAACTTCAAAATCAACCGTAACACCCTCAAGTGGATTGTTTTCTTCATCTTCGAGTGTGGCAGTTACTGTGTGCGTACTTCCAATTGGTAGGTTGTTAACGGCTTGCGAAAGCACAATAGATTCGCCTTCTGCGAGTGTCCAGTTTACACTAAGGGCATTGGAACACTGGGTAACCAACTGGCTGTTTTCGAAACAAGCCACTACGATATCCACTCCGGCCACAGCGCTGTTGTACACAAAAAATGCTTCACCGGCAGCGTTGGTAGCGGCTGAGAATGACAAGCCACTGTTGGGGCCCGAAGCCACTTCAAAGTCGACCATTTTATCAACTACGGGATTTCCTTCGTTATCTTGTATCAGCGCTTTGATGGTGTGGTCGGTGCCTACGTCAGGGTTGCCATTGTCCTGGCTCAGCAGAATGCCCTCACCAATGATGGCTGCACCTGATATTTCGAAGTAAGCCAGAAAGATGTTGTCGTCGTTGGAGGGATTGGAGGTAAAGGCAGTGATGTTGGTGGTATTGATGTCGATAAATGGCAACAGGCTATAAAGCTCGTCATCGCTGCGCGGGCCAGTAGGTGTTGCATAGGGATCGGCCGGATTGTCGTTAAGATCGCCCAGGCCGCCCACTGTCATAAGTGCCCCATTAGCACTGGCACCATCATCTTCGCCACCTGCCGAGGTGGTAAGGCGCTCGCCATTGATATCAATAATAGAATATTGCTGAACACCACCTATCTGATAGGAAAAGCTGATTCCAAGCCCCATGTTGAGGATGGCATCAGGATCATCCGGATTGATGGGTTCGCCCAGTGCAATAGAGAAGGTGTCGCCATCGAAAGCCTGCGCACCAAACATGATAACAATGGTCTCTTCGATGGCGGTGGGGTCAGCAAATATTACCAACAGCGCTACCCCATCAATATTAAAGGTATTGCATTCCGTAACCGGGAGGCTCGTTATGCCAGGAGCGGCAGGGTTCAGTGCTGAGGCAATAAGATCGGTGACGTCGGCATAATAATTAGTACCGTTTAATGCATTGGGTATCGACCCATCCCAGCTTATTGGTGAGCCGTTAAGTGTAATACAACCATCATTAATTGTACTCGTTCCCCAAATCGGAGCAGCCATCAGATAGGCTTTGTGCACAGTAGCTAACACACTGGGTTTGTTAACGTTTACTGTGTAATCGGCATTGGCGCCAGCACCATCGGCCGAGAGGTAGTACTGCCCGGTAACGCTGTAAAGCGGTGTGAGGCCATTCTCCTCTGGCGCATCCATAGTTTGTACATCTGCATTTTGCGGAATAGTACCAGGAATTTGATCTTGTGCTATGGCAGCACCAAAGATCATCAAGAGGATTGATAATGAAAGTAAAAATTGCTTTTTCATAAGACTTGTAATGTTTAGATTAATAAAATTTTTTCGTTCGTAATACGTATTAACTAACTTTCAAAACTACATCTTTGCTATTTAGAATCATTATATTTGGGATACTTTAACAGGCGAAAGTCTTACCTGCCTGGTTTTGCGTCGTTTATAAATAGGTTGCAGTTTTATTCAGGATCGCTCAAATGTTAATTTTTAACCATTAATTAACAACTATTCTATTTTGGATTTTAATTTGGATAGTATCAAATTTCATTTTTGGCTGATTTTTACCAGATAAAATCCCTTACTTTCGCAATTCCAAAAGGAAAATACAAATGGATGCAATAACAGAAATTACTCGATTGCTAATTGATTTCAGGGATGCGCGCAACTGGCAGCAGTTTCACAACCCAAAAGACCTGGCGCTGGCGCTTTCGATAGAAGCCGCCGAACTCAACGAACTGTTTTTGTGGAAAACACGTGAGCAGCATTCGCAAATCGACAGAACACGCATAGCCGAGGAGCTCGCCGATGTGCTGGCATATGCTTTTATGATCGCCGAAAAATACCAATTCGACATACCCGCCATCATGGGTGAAAAAATTGCAAAGAATGCCTTAAAATATCCCGTGGAAAAATCGCGGAACCTGGCGCTGAAATATACTGAGCTGGAAGAAGAAGAGGTGAGCGGTGAGGATGCGATGATGTGATGATGTGGTGATGTGATGATGTGGTGATGTGATGATGTGGTGATGTGGTGATATGGTGATGTGATGATGTGGTGATGCGAGGATTTTGGATTTTTAAGCAGAAGTTACAACCGTAAGTTGCCGGTGTAAACAGCCCCAAATAAATCGTGATTTCTTAGGTGCTGATGCCTGCAGAATTGCTGCACTCTTTCCGTCATCAATGCCTCATCTGCGTCCTTTCTTTGACGTGGAGGAAGTGAGCACTATTCCGCTGCCCAGGTGTTCACTTCCGTAGCCCAGGCGTTCACGCCTGGGATTATGGAATAGTACGGGCAAATTGAGGGCATTTATGCCCTTCCCACAATTCCGATAAAATCTTGAAAAGAGTAAAAGGCAATACAAACTTTGAGGTGCAGCGCACCAAAATATTGTTTCATCATCACCAACCAGAGTAAAGCTCCAAAAAACAATAAATCAAGTTCCAAATAAATCTCAATAGTCAAATCTCAATGGCCAAACTGCTCCGGGGTTTGAGCTTTGGAATTGTTAACACCGGCTACCGACGGTTGGAATTTATTTGTGATTGTTTACACCGGCTACCGACGGTTGGAATTTGGAACCTGGAATTTATCCTTTGTCACTGGTATTTCAGCATCTTCGCCTCCCCATTGCTGATGCTGAAAGGCACCTCTAAGGTGTTCCAGAGATAAAAGACCATTTTGTGTGCATCGTCGGGCACCGGAACAATCATGCTGCTGATTAGATGGCCATCGGCGCCGGCATAGCGGGGGCGCATCCAGTCGAGGGCATAATATTCGTAGCGGACATTTTTACCCGCCGCGTTGTCTATCGAAGACACTATCCAACTTTTAAAGGGTGTGGCAGGAGAATCGATCTGCAGATCGAAAATAAGCTCCAGGGTTTTGCCTGCCAGGGAGTCCACCTCAAGGGTGATCAAATTAAAATATAGATCGCTTATTACTCCGTTGGTGGCTATCGAATCTCTTTGGAATATCACCCGACGCGGCAATGACACTTTGCGTTTGAGCAGATAGAAATGGCTTTGCGGCCAATAATCCACCGTGTCGTAGAGGCCATATTTGTTTAGTTTGTAAACGGTATCAACAATCTGAAAATCGCACAAAGTGTCGGGAAAAAGTGAGCCATGTAGTTTGCCTAATCTTCCCCCGTGTTGGAAATTTAAAAAAGCCCAGCGCAGCTCCCGTGCTTTGTAGCCACCAACTGTTGGTGGCGCTTCACCGGGAGTGTAGCTTTCGTAAATTTTATCATAGAACCGTTTGGGGATTTTATGGTTCTCGAACGAATTGTGCGAAAGATTCATCGTAAAAACAAAATGAACCGGAATGTAGGCGAGGGGTACCAGCAGCAACCACACAATACGACGGGGAATCCTTTCTATCAATTCATCAATAAGGAATAGCAAACTGGCCAGAAAATAGAGCACAAAATACAATCCCGTGCGATCCTCCGGGTAGTTGACCTCAAACAGCAATCGCAGTAGCAGCACTGCAACAAGGTTTCCTGTTAATAAATAGAAAAACAGCAATCTCTTATCGAAAATTCTTTGCCAGGAGGTCTGTTTCCAAATCAGCCAAATGCCGGCAACCAGGATGAAGATCAGATAAAACGCTAAAATGATTTCAAACAGCCGCCAATCGGGATCGAGCATGGTGTAGAGGATGGTGCGCACGGTAACCTGCCAGATGCCGGTGGTGAGGCCGTAATACAATTCACCCAGGTCTTTGAGCGTAAAGAGAAAAGCGGCAAAATAGACCACCGGTCCTATTCCTATAAAAATTATCAGCAACCACTGTCGCCAGGTGCGCAGCAGCGATGGCTTGGGCAGAGTGACCAGCCGCAATGCCAGCATGCCAATGATGATAAGCGAGGTGTTGAGCAGGGTAAGGTTGGCCGCCACGGCAAGCGCCAGCAGCAGCAGCGTGCGAAGATAGTCGGTAGCTTTGGCGTGCTCCAGAGCGCGGGTAAGATACCACAGCGCCGGCAGCAGCAATCCCATGGACAAACCGTAGCCACGCGAGAGCGCGAAAAATTCCAGGAAGTTGTGCAGACAGGTGAGCACCACCACACCGGTTATCCGAAGCCAGACAGGACGCAGCAACCCTGCAAATTTTACAACATAAAAAAAATAAAGCGAGAAAGCCAGTAGATTGGCCAGACGCAAAACCAGTGGCGAGACTCCCAAAAACGAATAGAAAAAATAACTCAGGATGGAATTGAGAATATGGTTATTGGCCGAAACGTCGAGGGCATAGGGCATAAAAAGCTCCGGCTGGATGTACCGGAAAAAGGTAGCCGTTTCGTCGTGTGTCAACTGTGTGTAGAGGGCGCGCAGCCAGAGGTAGCCCCACAAAAACACAAACAACGCCACATAAAAAATCAGCTCGCCCGGCAGCTTCTTTTGCAATGGCAGTTTAGCCGTATAATTCTCCATCAATAACTTTTTAAAAAAATAAGCCCTGTCGCTTTTAGGTTGTGCGCAGAAAATGGCAAAAATAGTTTTTTTGTTTGCTAAAGCAAATGGTGGCTGTCGTAGGAAAGTATTTCAAGGGCTTGTTTCAGGAGATTTATGAAGGTGGGATTTTTATTAATGAATAATTTTTAAAAAGAAGACAAGAACATCGGTCGGCCGAAAATCTAATTTGTTTTAACTTTTGATCGAAAAATAAATTCTTTAAGTAAGTTATGAAATGATTTTATACCTATTTTTGAACCTCACTTCAAAAAAAAACAATAAAATGAATCTGAAAACAGGACAGCTTTTTTTGGTGGCAGCGCTGCTGACGCTGGGAGCAACAGGAGCAAAGGCGCAGGATCTTCTGGTCACCAAACGTGGCGATTCGATCAGTTGCAAGATTGTGAAGATGGAAAATGAGAAGATCTACTACCTGTTCCCCGGCCAGGCGCCACCGCCCGGCACCTTTCGCATGAGCGATATAGCGGCTTATTATTACAATTTCTACTGAACGCCCCATCACCGATTCAACTCTTTTCTCACCCAAACCACTCTATCCCCACTGGCGGGCAGGCGTGAGTGCAGGATGGAGCCAACGCACAGCGCCCATTGCTGATAATACCCCCGCCCAACTGAAAGAATACATGCGCGACCTGAAATCGGGATTAAGTTTCAATGTAGATGTTACCTATTTCTTCGTGGAAAAAGTGGGAGTAGGGCTTAAATACAATCTGCATCGCTCAAAGGCTGAAATAGGTTCTTATACCAGTTCGGCACTGTTGAAAGATGACATCCACATTCATTACATCGGGCCGTATCTTTGTGCACGGCTCTATGGCGCGCAACAGAAAAACTCGCTGTTGCTTGGCATGGGGATGGGATACACGCATTACAAGGATGAAGGTTTTTATAAAAATATAACAGTTACCATCATCGGCAAAACGTTGGCTTTTAGTTACGATATCGGCTACGATATACAAATCGCCAAAAATTTCATGCTTGGCCTGCAACTCTCGTTGACGGGTGGTGCGCTCTCGCGGTATACCCTCACCAAAGACGGTAAGACCGAAACCGTCGAGTTGTCCGACGACGAATACGAAGGGCTGGGACGTCTCGATTTGTCGGTAGGGCTGAGATTTATAAAATGAGGCAGATATTCGATTTCCCATCTTGTGACCTCCCCTCCATGGAAATCTTTACTTTTGCCTCCACTAATCTTTTTCAGCAAAAGCATTGATGAACACTTCTTTAAAATTTTTACAACGGCAATCGCCCTTCAGCCAGTTGATGACATTGGTGGCGCTCATTATCGTTACGGCGTTTCTTACGTTTTTTCTGGGCATTCTGCTGGCAGTTCCTTTTTTCGGCAGCGACATTTTTGTGTTAATAGCGCAGGCCTCCGAAATGAACACGCCGCAGGATATTGCCTTGCTCAAATATCTGCAGGTGGTGAGCCAGGCGGGGATTTTTATCCTGCCGGCTTTTGTTTTTGCCGCGCTCATGTCCGACCGGCTGTGGCATTATCTGCAAATGAGCACGCTGCCTGACGCACGCCAGATGCTGGCGGTTTTTTTTCTTGTCTTTACCATATTGCCAGGCATCAACTGGCTCATGGAGATCAATGCTGCGATGAGTTTGCCGTCGTGGCTTCAAGGCGTCGAGTCGTGGATGCGTGCCAGCGAAGACGAAGCAGCGCGGCTCACCGAAGGATTTCTGGCTACCACCACGCCGGGCGGGCTTATCGCTAATTTGTTTATCATCGCGCTGATGGCTGCGGTAGGTGAGGAGCTGCTCTTTAGAGGTATTTTACAAAAACTTTTTACAAACTGGCTTGGCAATGTGCACCTGGGCGTGCTGGTCACCAGCGTGCTGTTCAGCATGTTTCATTTGCAGTTCTTTGGTTTTCTGCCGCGCCTGCTGCTGGGCATCCTTTTCGGATATATGCTTGTGTGGTCGGGGTCGCTCTGGCTACCTGTTCTGGCGCATTTTATCAACAACGCCTCGGCGGTTCTGGTCTATTATTTTTATAATCGCGGAGCTATCACCACGCCTGCCGAAGATTTTGGAACCATTCACAATCTGCCACTGCTCATGCTTAGCCTGCTGGTTTCAGCCGCTTTATTGTTTGTAATTTATCAATACCGCAAAAAGGGTGAGAAGGCAGAGGTTAGATTTTGAGAAAAGACATATTGTTTTAAAAACTTTAGATATGAAGAAGCTTAGCTTTACCCATTTTTATTATTGTTTGGCTTACGCCAAATATTTGTTCGTGTTGCTCGTGGCGACAATATTTTCGCTCACCGGCAGTGCACAGATTTCCGGTGATGCGCCTGCGAACCAGCGCAGTAGCAACGGATTTCCGCCCGGGTGGGAACACAGCCAATCGTCTCCGAACATCCATGGCATCATTGTGTTTTTGGAAGCCAACCCGCGCATCAACGAAATTCCATTGCAGCCCGGCGATTACATTGGCGCTTTTTACACCGACGACAATCAGCAGCTTCGTTGCGCCGGCGCCGACTATTGGCTGGGCGACGAAAATATCATCTTTACAGTGTTTGGCGACGACCCGGATACGCCCGAAAAAGATGGCTTCAACTCCGGTGAAACCATGCACTTTAAAGTGTTTTACCAAGCCAACCAAAAAGAATATGATGTGGATTATCTGGCGTGGGATCCTTTTTATATTACCACCTACAAGTGGTATAATTTTTCTATCTCCGGCATCATCGATCTGGAATGTTACCAGGGTTTCGATGCCTATGCCAGCGCTACTCCCAATCCCTTGTGCCTGGGCGACACCGCACAATTGAATGCCAATATTTTTATAAATGGAAGTGGTAATTATTCCTATACCTGGACAAGCGATCCGCCGGGTTTCAGCTCCTCATTGCCCAATCCGGTTGATGCTCCTGATTCCAACACTAATTATCATTTGGCGGTTTGGGACGGACAAACACTCTCAGAACACACCTTGCCTGTGACCGTAAACAAAAATCCCGTGGCCTCGGCCGGCAGCGACCAGAGCATCTGCCAAAATCAATTTGCACAACTTGCTGCTAACGCCGTAAATGTTTCAGCGATGATCTGGAGCACCTCCGGCGATGGTACTTTCGACGCGCCCACAACGCTTTCGCCAAAATACTTCCCCGGCACTGCCGATATTGCCAACGGACAAACCGTGATCACACTTACCGCCCAGCCACTCACGGCCTGCACTTCTGTGAGCACCGACAGCCTGACGGTGACCATACAATCCTTGCCCGCCATCAGTGCACCGACTAACAAGGTATTTTGTAAAAATCAAATATTCCTTTTTTCGGCTTTAGCCGAAAATGATGCTGCCATCAGTTGGACTACTTCTGGTGACGGCACTTTTGCCAACGCTCAGGGCGACACGGTGCAATATTTCCCCGGCACCAACGATTTTCTGCTCAAAGCATTTACCGTAACGGCCTGTGCACAGCCCGTTTCCCCATGCAGCGAAGCTGCCTGCACCATGATTCACAGCACCATCCAGAATCCGCCGGTGCTCCATGCGCCGGCTTCGCGCAATGGCTGCGAATTTGCTCCTATCACTGTGAACAGTGCCGCCACCAATTGGGACCATGTGCTGTGGACAACGCAAGGCGATGGCACATTTGAAAATGCCGCGCAGCTTACCACAAAATATTATCCCGGTACCGCCGATGTAGCTGCAAATGGTACCACGGTCACCATCTCGGCATTCGGCAGCGGAGCCTGCAGCAACTGGCCTGTGTCCAAAGATGTGATTATCAATATCCGCCACCAGCCCATTGCCAATGCCGGCGACGACATCATCCAATGCGCCCGCAGCCCGGTGGCTTTGCAGGCTTCTGCAAGCAATGCAGCCTCAATTGTTTGGAGCACCTCCGGCGACGGAACTTTTAGCAACACCACCCATCCAGCCACTACTTATTTTCCAGGCGCTGCGGATGCTGCCTCAGGCGGATGTTTGATCCGCTTGCTGGCCAATCCCACACAGCCATGCACCATCCCCGACGCGGACACGCTGCAACTGGTTTTGATGCCGAAAGCACAAGTCGAAATAGGATGGCAAAATGCGAGGATTTGTCATGGCCAAAATTTCCACCTCAACCTCACCACCGCAGAACATTATGCTTCGCTGCAGTGGTCGACGGTGAATGGCGGTGGCACCTTTGATGACCCATCGCTGCTGCACCCGATTTATTATCCTAATGCTGCTGTGGATTATCCCAAAGGATGCATAATCCTGGGCGTCACAGTGCAATCCATCGATCCCTGCACCGTGGCTGCCACCGATTTTATGACTTTATGTTTCCAGGCGCCGCCCACCGCTTTTGCAGGCACAGATGCAACAGTGGCAGTTGGTGAAGTATTTACCCCTGACGCTGCTGCTACCAATCATTCCGCAGTACAATGGCAAACTTTAGGCGATGGCACTTTTAATTATGCGCACCTTCTCCGTCCGCAATATTATCACGGGCCGCAAGATGTGGCGGCAGGAGCGGTATCTTTAATTTTAATGGCTGAACCCATTGTTGGTTGCCAGATTCCAGCTATCGATACCGTGCTCATTACTTTTACAGGCGGGAGCCAGTACATTAGTCTGACTACCGGAAGCAATGCGATGTCGACCTATATTAATACAGGAGCCAAAACTTTTGAAGAGGTAATTGCCCCTTTGCAGGACAAACTTTTGTTTGCCAAAGTTTTCGATAAAGTTTACTGGCCGCAATATGGCATCAACACCATCGGGAATTACAACAGCAGCAGTGGCTACGAGCTGCTCCTCAGCAGCGACAACGGATTGGTGATCGGCGGGGATAATCTCTCCCCAACCGGTTGTACTTTGCATGCCGGCTGGAATCTGATGCCGGTGCTTGTGCCGTGCCCCGTCTCAGCGCAGGCTATTGTGGATCTTTTGGGCGACGCACTGATAATGATTGCAACTGTTGATGGGGAGCAACGAATTTCCCCTGCTCAAAACATCAGCACACTCGCACAATTGGAGCCAGGCAAAGCTTATCTCGTAAAGATGAATGCCGAAGGGTCTTTTGATTTCCCGCAGTGTCCATAAAATAAGAAACCTCAGGGCTACACATCGGTAAAAAGTTTGAAAAGAAACATTTGAACCTTTCGGATTCATCATCAATCCATTCAAATAAATATTTCAAATTTTCATAAACCCTACTTCAAAATCAGCGTGCTGCTCCTGTGTGCTTTGCCGTCTGTAACCATCACCTGGTAAGCTCCTGCAGGTAGTTGCGAAAGATTTACAACTGACTGCTCCTGCGTAACTTTAGTACGAAAAACTTCCACACCGGCCGTGTTGGTTATGGTGACGAGGCTGCTCTTACTTTCAAAATCGTTTAAATCGATATTAATGATGTCGGTAGCCGGGTTGGGATAGATGCGCAAGCTTTTGTTCGGAGCAGCTTCCGAAATGCCTACACCGGGATCGAGCGGAAATTCTGTCGTAAACAAACCACGGCCATGGGTGGCTGCCAGCACGGTTTTGTCTGCCTGACGAATGACGAGCATGTCAACGCGTACATTGGCCATGCCATCGGCGTTGGGCTGCCACACCACAGGATCGGCGTTTATGTTGTTGGTGGTCCAAATGCCAAGCTCGGTGGCAAGCATCACCTGGGCATCGTTTTGCGGATGATATTCGGCCCAACGGACGGGCATGTCCGGAAGGTTGTATTCCACCTCACGCCAGCTTTCGCCGCCATCGTTACTTTGCCACACCGACGACACGCCGTAGTTGCTGAATGTCACCAGCAGTTCGTCTTCTGTTTGGCCAACCGCAACACACGAAATGTAGGCAATCGGCATGTCGTCGCCGGTGATTTCGGTAACCTGCGGCACCGGATTCTGAGCATTGTCGATACGATAGAGTCGTCCGGTTTGCGAACCAACAAAAAGTACCGTCGTGCCGGCGGGCGCATAAGGCGACACACGGAGGTGCGAGAAGTAGCCTTCCTCGTTGGTTTGCAGCGGAACTACATTCCGGCTGATGTTGTAGGGGAGACCGACGAAGCGTATCAATTGATTGGCATACGAACCTTTAAAATCTACACGGTTGGCATAGAGCATATTGTTTTCGGTGTCGTAATCAGCCGGATTTATAAAAACGCCGCTGTTGTCGTTGTAGCTATCCAGGTAGTTCCAGTTGAGGTAAAAGGTGTATCTGTTGTAATACACCGACGTGATGAGCAGTTGCGGGTCGTCATCGAAGAAACAAAAAGCGCCATCGCCTCCAGTAATCATATTGTTGATGGTAAGTGGCTCGTCCTGATAAAGCAGCGTCCCGTTGTCCTGCAGTCCGCCGCAGTAAAGCGTTCCGCCCGGTTGCGGGATGATGTCGCAGGTATAAAACTGCAGGGTGTTATAGTTATGATTTTTCTCCTGAAAATCGGGATAGGTGTTCAGCGCCATGTTGGAATAAAAAATACCACCGTCGCTGCAGCAGATAATTTCGGAGGGGTTGCCGGGATTAAAAGCGATGTCATGTTGATCGGCATGCACATATTCGTCACCACCGCCGTAGTACATCAATGCCCAGTCGGAGATGTGCTGCCAGGTGCTGCCGCTGTTATTGGTTTTCCACAAGTCGAGGCCGCCGGTATAAATCATGTCGGGATTTTCGGGTGCCACTTTGATGATGAAGGCGTGCCACGACAAGGTAGCCCATTCGCTGTCGGGAATAGGAATGGTAGTCCAGCTCTCGCCGGCATCGGTGGACTTGATGATGTAGCGGCCGTAGTAATAATTGAAATTGTTGGTGTTGTTCAGGAATCCGGCTCCGATGGCAGCATAAATGACGTTGGCATCAGAGGGAGCTGCGGCAAGCATCACCCTTCCGGGGATGTAATAGGACGGGCTGTTAAGGATTTGTTGCGCGATGTCATCAAAAACCGTCCATGATCCTGCTACGCCCAGATCGGAATGCAGAATTACGGCTCCGCCCTGGATTTCCACATTTTGAACGGTGCCGGCAAAGATTCGTCCGCTGGCAGTAATTTCCAAATCAGAAATGGTGTAAGGCTGCTGTGTTCCCGGAATATTTGGCAAAACCTGATCCCACGTCATGCCCTGGTCGGAGGAGCGGAAAACCCCATCGGAAGGTTCGCTTTGGTGGACGGTGCCATGATAAATTCCTGAAGCTACTGCCGCGTAAATTACGCTGGTTCCGTCTTCGTCGCGCACCACAATGTCGTTGATGTATTCAAAGGGCAAGGTGCTTTCTATCAGATTCCAGGTGGTGCCGGCATCCACCGAGCGCCAGATGCCCTGCCCCACCCCGACGATTCGCGGTAGGTAATCAGCGCCGTCTGCGATTCGCCGGTGCCTACATAAAATACCTCCGGGTTGTTGGGATCGCTGGTGATACAACTGATGCTGAGGGTGCTCCAAAAGTCATCCACCGGCTGCCAAAGGCTGTTGTTATCGGTAATGTCATCGCGAAACCATAGCCCGCCGGTTACGCCGCCCGCCCACACTTTTTTGTGCAGTTGGTCGGTGGGATCCCACATGATGGCGCGGGTTCTTCCTCCCATTTCCACTGGTGTGCCCTCCCATTGCAGTTGCACATCATTGCGGTTTTTGGCAGCAGCGCGGGTAATGCGGTAAGCATCTGTGAGTCTTTCGCGGGGCACCGTTCCGGTAGCGGGGTCAACGGTCATAAAGTAGTCCTGCAGGGCAGCCTTGTCGGGATGTGCCGGCTTAGGGATTTCGGATGATTGCTCATCTTCAGCCAGTGGCATAGCTTCCGCTTTGGAGTGCATCAAGACTGCAAATTGATGACGCTGATGTGCTTTGCTGTTGTCGTTAACATTTTGCGAAAGCATAAAAATGACGCCTGCCGACAGCACAGCTAAAATGAAAACTGCAAGAAACCGAAGGATAGATTTTCGTGACATGGTGGTGATGGATTATTAATAAAAAAACTTAGTAATCGCCAAAAGTATAGAAATACGGCAGAAGGGGAGGAGAAGCCGAATTGTAAATTACAAATTACAAATCACAAACTCCAGATAAATTACAAATTACAAATCACAAACTCCAGATAAATTACAAATTACAAATCACAAAATCCTAANNATTTTTAAATCCTAAAAAAAGAATGGAATATTGCGGCAAAGAGAAGCTATTCGTGTCGTTTGCCGGGTTTGTTGCACGGCAATTCGTTGCTGCTGCTGGTTGATGACAACATGCGGTGAAATCTAAACAAACCTATACTTTTGCCGGCAAAATATTGCAGATGTCATCAAATCCACTCAGGCGGCTGGCAAGCCAAACGGCAGTTTACGGACTTAGCAGCATCATTGGCCGGCTGCTCAATTATCTGCTGGTGCCGCTCTACACGCGCGTGCTGGTAACGGGCGATTACGGCATCTACACCGAGATGTACGCCTGGGTGTCTATCCTCTGGGTGGTGTTGACCTACGGCATGGAAACCACATTTTTTCGCTTTGCGCAAAGCGAAAACAATTCACCAAAAGTTTTCAGCACCGCCTTTACCTCGCTCATGGTTACCTCGCTGCTGTTTTTGTTGGTGGCAGGTAGCAATGCCGGCGCCATTGCGCGAAGCATGGGCTATGGCGACCATATCGATTACATCGTTTACTTTGCTTTTATCCTTTCACTCGACGCGCTGGCGGCCATTCCGTTTGCCCGTTTGCGACAGCAAAACCGACCCGTTCGTTTCGCCGTGATCAAGCTCATCAACATCGGGCTAAATATTGGTTTCAACTTGTTTTTTATTCTGCTTTGTCCTTATCTCATCTCACATTACCCTGATGGGGCGCTGGCCCGGTTTGTCCTTCTTTTTTTCGATCCCACCGATCTGGTGAGCTACATCTTTATCAGCAATCTTATTTCTACGGTGGTAACGTTGCTGCTGCTTTTGCCTGACGTGCGTTTTCGGTGGTTGGATTTCGATTTTTCACTGCTCAAACGCATGCTTGCATACACCTGGCCATTGCTCATCGTAGCTATTGCCGGATCTATCAATTTGTCGCTGGATAAGATATTGCTGGCCTGGCTGCTACCCGGCGATCCGGATTGGGTGATGTCGCAGGTGGGCATTTATGGCGCTTGTTACAAGGTGTCGATTATCATGACGCTTTTTGTACAGACCTTTAGATATGCCGCCGATCCTTTTTTCTTTGCCGAATCGGCGCAAAACGATTCGCTGAAGATTTATGCCGAGGTGCTGAAGATATTCACCGTTATTGTTTCGCTGATATTTTTGGTAACAACCCTTTACCTCGATTTGGTGATACTCTTTATCGGTGAGGCCTACCGGGCCGGGCGCGATGTAATTCCTATTTTGCTGATGGGAAATCTTTTTCTGGGGATTTTTTACAACCTCTCGTTTTGGTACAAGCTTACCAATCGCACCATCTACGGCGCTTTGCTCTCGGTGATCGGCGCCGGAGTTACCGTCGTGCTCAACTTTACTTTGATTCCCTCTTTTGGCTATTATGGCTCAGCCTGGGCAGCATTTTTCGCCTACCTCACCATGATGGTGCTTTCGTATGTGCTGAGCCGCCATTTTTTCCCGGTGCCATACCAAAACAAACGCATCCTGCTTTACTTGCTCTTGCCGGTGGCGCTTTATCTCGTAAGCCGTTACCTTCCTTTTGAACCGGGGCTGTTGAAATATTTTATCAATACAATGCTGCTATTTGTTTTTGTGGTAACGGTGTTTTATTTGGAAAGAAATTCGCTTCTGAACCTGATCCGCAGGCACAAGGAGTGATAGCTTGCAGATTCATCCTAAAAAGAGCTTTGCACAATTTTTGATAATTTTGCCGCCATCCAAAAAAAACCGGTAAACTGATGAAAATTAAAATCGTAAATAAATCGAAACATCCGCTGCCTTCCTACCAAACGGAAGCTTCGGCAGGCATGGACCTGCGTGCCAACCTGGTGGAACCGCTGCTGCTAAAACCTTTGCAACGCGAGCTGGTGAACACAGGTTTGTTTATCGAACTCCCCATAGGTTACGAGGCGCAGCTTCGTCCCCGCAGCGGGCTGGCCATCAAAAGCGGCATCTCGCTGGTAAACACGCCCGGCACCATCGATGCCGATTATCGTGGTGAGATAAAAGTGATCGTCATCAACCTCTCTAACACCGACTATGTGCTCAACGACGGCGAGCGCATCGCCCAAATGGTGATAAACAAGGTAGAGCAAGCCGAATGGGTGATAACAGAAGCCCTGAACGAAACTGCCCGCGGCGCCGGAGGTTTTGGCCATACCGGAAAATAAGCAGCCTTTGCGCCGTTGTAACAATTGTCCACAGATGGTGTTATTTATTCCCGTTAACACAATGAATTGCACGGGAGAATGTTTGTTTTTTGCAATAACAGATTTTTATAAATATGAATTTTAAATTCCTGATCATATCGCTGTCGATTCTGTTTTTTAGCGTGGGCATAGCTCCACAGGCGCAAGCTCAGCGCAAAAACAAACATGACGACAAGCCCAAAGAGCTTTCTGAGTTTTTGTTGCGTGAGCGCAAAGAGGCCTTTTTGGAGGGCAACAAGCAAAAAATGCTTGGCAACACCGCTGCTGCCCAGTCTGCTTTTTCCAAAGCCTTGCGCATCGATGCCAACCACGACGCCTCACTCTTCGAAATGGCGCGGCTCTATTTTGCGCAAGGACGTACCGATGATGCCCTGGTAGCGGCTAACAAAGCTGCCGAACTCGATCCCCAAAATACTTGGTACCAGCTCCTGCTCGCTGATCTCTACAAAAGCACCGGGCAATTGGAGAAATTAAAAGCCGTTTTTGAAAAGCTGGTCGGGATAAATCCCAATCACATCGAATATCGCCAGAATCTGGCGCTGCTTTACACCCTCAACAACGATTACCGCGGCGCCATTAACATCTACAACCAGATAGAAGAAATTGTGGGCGTAACCGAAGAAACCGCGCTAAAAAAACGCAACCTCTGGAACAACCTTGACAAGCCCCAAAAAGGCCTGGCCGAGATAGAGCAGTTGGTTGCACTACATCCTTACAACAGCCGCTACCAACAAATTCTGGCCGAGAGCTATATCGAAACCGGCAACCCCGACAAAGCGCTTGCTACTTACCTGAAAGTTGCTGAGCTGGATCCTTCCGACCCTTACATTCATATTTCGTTGTCGGATTTGTACCGGAAACAGGGCAACGAAGAAAAGGCTTACGAAGCGCTGCTCATCGGTTTTGCCAATCCCGAGCTGGAGGCTGATGCCAAAATTCAAATCCTGCTGACTTACTACTCCATCGACCAGATTTTTAATGAGAAAAAAGAGCAGGCGCTGGAGCTGGCGGAAATACTTGCACGCACACATCCCGCCGATGCACGTGTTTTGTCGCTTTACAGCGAAATGTTGTTTCGCTCCGGGCAATATGAAGATGCGCTTACAGTTCTCGATCAGGTGCTGCAGACCGACAGCAGCCGCTATGGTGTGTGGGAACAGAAGATGATTATAGAAAGTCAGCTCAACAAAAATCAACAACTGGCGGCCACCAGCACACTGGCATCGGAGCTTTTCCCCATGCAGCCGTTGCCCTATCTGCTCAACGGCTTTGCTAATTACCAACTAAAAAATTATGATGCCGCGCGGCAGTCGCTCGAAAGGGGCGCCAGCCTGGTGGTGGATAATGACAACCTGCTGGTGCAATTTTACACTACGCTGGGCGATATTTACAACCAATTGAAAAACCACCAGAAGTCGGATGGCTACTACGACAAGGCGCTGAAAATAGATATGAAGAATGCGTTGGTGCTGAATAATTACAGCTATTTCCTCTCTCTGCGCAACGAGCGCTTGGAGGAGGCGCGTGCCATGGCTGCCCGCGCCAACGATCTGGAACCCGAGACCCCTTCGTATATGGACACCTATGGGTGGGTACTTTATAAACTTGGCGAAATAAAAGAGGCAGAAAAATGGGTGAAGAAATCCCTCGACGCTTCGCCAACTCCCGATGCCACGGTGCTGGAACACTACGGAGATATTCTTTTTAAACTGGGCCGCGAAGACGAAGCCCTTGAGTATTGGCGCCAAGCCAAAGAAACCGGACAGGAAGCCTCCGAATGGCTCGACCGGAAAATCAACGAAAAATCGCTCATCGAATAGCAATTTATTTTAACAAAATAGTAGTAAAGTGATGAATAAAAAACGGATCATTTTTTCGATGACCCTGTTGCTGATGATGATGGCTATAGCTGGCTGCAAGAGCCAACGTGCCATTATCAAAGCTCCCATCAAGGAGGAAGGCGCTGATTATCTTATGGCGCGACTGAACGAAAAAGAGCTGATGTTCGACAGCTTCGAGGCCCGCGCCAACATCTCTTTCCGGCAAAACCGAAAATATCTCGACTTCAAAGCGCAGATACGCATGATAAAAGACAGCCTGATCTGGATAAGTTTTAATCAGGATCTGGGCATTGAGGTGGCGCGGCTGTTGATTACTCAGGATTCGGTGAAATTTGTCGACCGGATCAACAAACAATACCTGCTGACCGATTATAATTTCGTCGACAAATTTCTGAATACCAGCGTCGATTTTGGAATGTTACAATCGATTATTTTGGGCAATGATTTTGAATATTACGAAATGGCTGAATTTAAAGCCTCAGTAGATGGTGGCCAGTACCGCCTGAGCACCGCCGGTCGCAGCAAGCTCAAGAAACACGTGCGAAACACCAGCGACGCACAGCGGGTGCTCCTGCAGTCGATCTGGCTTAATCCTGAGAACTTCAAAATTACGCAGGTTAAGCTCGAAGAGGTGGCTCGCAACAGCAAGAAACTCGAAGCCGTTTATTCTGATTTTAAAGAGCTTGATGGCCAGCTTTTTCCTACCAAAACAGACTACGCCATTGATGCCGCCGAACCCATGGAGGTTACCGTCGAATACAGCAGGATAGCGCTGAACAAAGAGATGAGCTTTCCATTTAAGATTCCCTCCAAATACACGCCGGCACAGTAAATAGATAAACGTATCTTTGGGGCATGTCAGGTCTAAAGATTTTAGGGTTGTGCTTTGCTTCGTTATGGCTGCTTTGCCAGGTATTGCTTGCGCAAAATGCTGTGGTGCAAACTTCTGCCGCAGAGCTGAAGCAAAAAAAAGAGCTTCTCGACAAATCGATCGAATATGCCGGTGTGTTGATAAACGATACCCGACAGAAAAAAGCTGCGGGGCTGGAAGAGCTTTCTTTGCTGCAAACGAAAATCGACGCCCGTCGCGGGATTGTTGATACCTGGCGCACGCTCCACGATCAGCTCTTCGACACCATTGCCCAAAACCTGATGGCCATCGATAGCCTCGACACCCAACTCAGCCATCTTAAAACAGCCTACGCCACAATGATTCGCAGCGCATATTTAAACCACAACAGCCACCAGCGCACGCTTTATCTTTTGGCTGCCGATGGTTTTGGTCAGGCCATCAACCGGATGAGTTACTATCGCAGCTATGCCGCCAAACGCCATAAACAAGCCGATGAAATTGCGCTTACGCAACAGCGTTTTATCGAAAAAGCCATGCAAACAGAAGGTAAGATAAACGATAATGCACGGGTGCTTCAGCAGCTTGAACAAGAATATGCTATGATGGAGCAGGAGGTGATGGAAAAGAAAAGCATGGTAGCACAGTTGCAACGCAACGAGCAACAGCTCATCCGCCGGCAACGCCATCACCAGGCCGATGCTGCTGCATTGCACCGAAGTATTTTAGAAACCTTTGCCAACAGCTCGCAAAATGGGGATCAACAATCAGAGCAACTGCTGCAAACTCCGGCTCCTGCCACCGAGCTGTTGCC
>LSQX01318173.1_pt1 | contig 20531 bp, 18 predicted proteins | sample 654561 | NCBI WGS metagenome assembly LSQX01 (sample SAMN04489861, study PRJNA283612) | anaerobic digester metagenome | isolation source: 4 biogas reactors fed with cattle manure at either 37C or 55C with and... | place: Denmark: Kongens Lyngby | collected 2014 | reverse complement strand
AAGTGGGGTCTGGGGCAAAGCCCCAACTTGATTAATTCTTCTTAATAAGCAGCATATTATTTTTCAAAAATAGTTTTACTATTGGTTGTAACAATTTGCGAAAGTCAAATTACTATAATTCCCAAATCATCAAAAAACTACCCGTTTGGGTATTCAAACTCTTATTTACGCGCTTTAATTTTGCAATGTGAAAAAATATTGACCGAATTTAAATCTTTTTCCATTCTTCGTTTCGTCTAATTAAAAAACAACGTCGATGTTATCTTTATTAAATTCATTCATCACTAAGTAAAACACATAGAAATGAAAAAACTATTCATCTCGCTTGTGACTGTACTTTTCGGACTCAGTTTACACGCACAAAATTTCAAAATTTCCGGAAAACTTATTGAGAAACAGGATAAAACACCCGTTATTTCGGCTAAAATCCTGTTGCAATCTTCTGAAAAAACTGATATCAAAGCCATTCTTTCGGATGAATACGGTCTGTTTAATATAACCGACGTAGTGCCCGCGGCTTACCGCTTGCAAATTTCGAGTATCGGTTTGGATACGCTAAATATAGATTTGCCGGAAGTGACAACCGATATTCTATTAGGCGAAATAGAAATGGAAACTTCTTCGCACTTGCTGAAAAGCGTAGAAGTGCAGGGAAAAGGCGTTATCAATCAGTCGGATAAGCAGCTCTATTTCGTTACCAACGAACAGCGGAAACTCGCATCGAACGGCGTGAACCTGATACAGCAAATGAGCATTCCGAAGCTTCATTTCGACCCGGTGAAAAACGCCATTGTCGCCGTGGATAATAAGTCGGTGCAACTGCGCATCAACGATGTACCGGCAGAAACCGCCGACATTACAGCCATTCAGCCGAAAGACATTATCCGCGTGGAATACATTGATAATCCGGGACTTCGCTACGGAACGGACGTGGGTTATGTGCTGAATTTCGTGGTGGAAAAACGAAATTCAGGTGGTTCTGCCGGTGTGGATTTGAATAATTCTGTCAATCGGATTTTTGGTCGTAACAACCTGTACGCTAAACTCAACAGCGGAAAATCGGAAGTTTCACTGCAGTATTATAATAACTTCTTTAATTTGGGCGGTTTGAAACGGATAAATGTCGAAACGTTCCGCTTTGAAGACGGCTCTGAGCGTGTGCGGGAAGAAATCGGGATACCGTCGCGACTGAAGCAAATCGGGCAAAACGGAACGCTCAACTACAACTACACCGACGCGGACAAACGTGTTTTCAACGCCAAAATCAGGTATTACAGCAATGTCGTTCCCAATATGGATTTTGTCAGCCGGCAATATTGGCGAGATAATCCCGATAATTTAGTGGATATGAAAGACTTAAACAAAGAAAATTTGCAGTCGCCTTCCGTGGATTTGTATTACTTGGAAAAACTGCCGAACGACCAAACGTTGATTGTCGATTTGTATTACACCAAGCGATTGAACAGCAGTGAACGCGCTTATTCTGAAATGCAAAACGGCGCTTATCTTACTGATATTCATAGCAATGTGAAGGGCGACCGCGACAGCTATATCGGCGAAGTGATGTACGAAAAGAATTTCAAAACCAACAAACTGACCGCCGGACTTCGCCACCAGCAATCGTTTACCACGAACACGTACTACGGCGATACCGATGTGCAAACCAATATGACGCAAGCTGTTAGCTATTTGTACGCTGAATTTTCGGGAAAGGTAGAAAAGTTGGATTACCGACTTGGCATGGGCGTAAGCCGTTCGAATATCGTGCAGAAAAACGGTTCGGACAAAGCGCTTACCGATGTGTTTATCCGTCCCAGAATAAATTTGAACTACAAAATCAACGACCTTTCCAACCTACGTTTTCGCGCGTGGATGTATAACGAAACCCCGTCGCTGTCGCAATTGAGCAACGTGTGCCAAGCCATCGACAGCTACCAGCGCCAATGCGGAAATCCGGACTTAAAAGCGTCGCTCGCTACGTACAGCGAAATCAGCTACAATTACAACGCTAAAATCTTCGATATCAACGCGGAAGCGGGGTATTGGTCGCGTCACAAACCGGTGATGGAAGAAACCCGTCGCGAAGGCGGTCAGTTTATCCGCACGTACGATAATCAGAAATTTTGGGGACGATTCAATACCGAATTTTCGGGAAGTCTACGCCCGTGGGAAAATTACATAAACATCAGATTAACAGCCGGATACTACAACACATTAAGTGAAGGAAATACCTACCGACACACACTCGGAAGTTTTTATCACCAGGAAAATATTATTTTCAATTACAAAAAAATGTCGTTATCTTTGATGAACTACAAAGGGGCTACTTATCTGTTTGGCGAAAGCGCCGACGATAACGAAAGTATCCATATAATCGACTTCACGTATAATGCCGATAAATTCAGTGTGGGCGCTTCCATGTTCAGTCCGTTTACGAAAACATACAAGCGGAATAATCAAAATTTTTCGGAATACGCTCCCCGCCAACACGAATGGTACAGCAATCAAATTCAAGGACTTTTTATGCTGAAATTCGCGTATAACCTTCGTTGGGGTGAAGCCGGAAAAGCATCATCCAAACGGATCAACAACGAGGATAATGACAGCGGAATTTTGCAGGGAGGGAAGTAAACTCAGGTAAAAGGTCAAGTCATGCGGGTTTGCTAAAAAAATCTCCACCCTACGGGTTATGTTTTTTTGCAAAACCTTGACTTAGTTTATCTTTCTTCCTTGATGGATAGCTGTCATTTCAAAAAACAAAGAAAAGTATGACAAAATGTGTAAACTTTTTTTTAGGACGAGACAGCGGTTATAATGAATTTTTAGAAGTTATCAGCGGTATTTATTTCTCTATTTTCAGCTCGTAATTAGTACTTCTTCCACCGGCTGATTTTTTTTGTAAAATCTCTTTACTTATCAGGTCGTTGATGTCCCGAATTGCGGTGTCTTTTGAACATTTTGCAATTTTAGCCCATTTCATAGATGTCAATTTACCATCAAATCCATCCAATAATTTATTTAATACTTTTCTCTGTCTGTCGTTGATTATCTCCGTTGAATTTCTATTCCAAAAATCAGCTTTTAGCAATACTCGTGTTAGAATTTTGTCGGTAGCGTTTAATGCATTAATTAAGCAATTCAGAAACCATTTTATCCATCCTGTTATGTCGAGGTCGCCTTTTTGTGTTTTTTCAAGAATTTCGTAATAGTCGTTTCTTTCTATTCTTATTTGAGCTGACATGCTATAAAATCGCTGTGTACTTCTGTCTGATCGAGCCAACAGCATATCCGTCAATGCTCTTGTTATTCGTCCATTTCCATCCTGAAACGGGTGAATGGTTACAAACCAAAGGTGGGCAATTGCAGCTTTTATCACTAAATCAATGCTGTCTTCTTCGTTAAACCATTTTATAAATCGGTTTATTTCTTTCTCTATTAAATCAGCAGCAGGCGCTTGAAAATGAACTTTCTCTCTTCCGGCAGCGCCGGAAACAACTTGCATTGGTCCGGATTCATCTTTTCTCCAATCGGCAACTGTTATTTTAAATATCCCGCTTCTTCCGGTTGGGAACAACGCGGCATGCCAATCAAAAAGTCTTTCAACAGTCACTGGTCTATAGCAGTTTTGGGTCGCATCAATCAGCATCTCAACCATTCCATCTACATTTCTATCGGACATGGTCGCACCGGCGAATTTCATTCCTAATCGTTGAGCAATGGAGGAGCGGACTTGTTCGGGATTTAATAGTTCTCCTTCAATTTCTGCCGATTTTAGCACATCCAAAGTCAAAGTATCAAGTAAAGCCTCATCTCGTAATTCAAAACCCATCGATTCCATTCTACCTATCAATCGTCCTTGTAGATTTCTCGCTTCACTTAACAGAATAACGAGCTCATCATTATTCCATGTGAAATCAGGCCAATCACTTTTTTGATGTATATAATAATTCATTCGTCTTAAAATTTGCGACAAATATACAATATTTTAGTTGTATTTTAAATTATTCGTTGAACAAAATGCGACGAATAAAGGGTTTATTCGTCGCAAAGTTTATCTTTTGTTATAAGACTCTATGATTTTATGTTCCGAAATTCATTTTTTTATCTTTTAACAACCGGTAGGAGATAGGAATTACAACATCTCCGCAATCTGTTTCTCCAATTTCACCAAATCCTTCGTGAAATTCCGTATGCCTTCGGCTAATTTTTCGGTTGCCATCGCGTCTTCGTTCATCATCCAGCGGAATGTCTTTTCGTCCATGTGGATTTTTTCGATGTCCATGGATTTGGCTTTTTCGGCATCAAGTTTTTTCTCCAACTTTCCTTCCGTTTCTTCCAATTCTTTGAGTAGAGCGGGGGAGATTGTGAGTAGATCACTTCCCGCGAGTTCGCAAATTTCACCGATATTCCGGAAACTTGCACCCATTACTTGTGTCGGGTAACCGAATTTTTTGTAATAGTTAAAAATGTTAGTGACAGAAACTACGCCCGGATCTTCCGTTGAGGGAATTTCAGAAACACCCCGGTCTTTTTTGTGCCAATCTAAAATCCGACCGACAAAAGGAGAGATTAATCTTACACCGGCTTCGGCGCAAGCAATGGCCTGAGCCTGAGAAAAAAGCAAAGTCAGATTGCAATGAATACCTTCTTTTTCAACAATTTCCGCTGCTTTTATTCCTTCCCAAGTAGAGGCGATTTTGATTAATATCCGCTCTCGGGAGATGCCGTTTTCTTCATAAAGTGCAATTATTTCACGTGCTTTTTTCACCGTAGCTTCGGTGTCAAAAGAAAGTCGTGCGTCCACTTCGGTTGAGGCTCGTCCGGGGACGATTTTAAGAATCTCTAATCCAAAATTCACAGCCACTTTATCCATCGCTTTAGAAAGTTGTACCGATTTGTCAGTCGAAAATTTCTTTGCAAAACTGATAGCATCGTCAACTAAGTGTTTGTATTTTTCATCTTGCGATGCCGCGTAAATCAGTGACGGATTAGTAGTGGCATCCACCGGTTTGTATGCTTCAATAGATTGGAAATCACCGGTATCGGCTACGACTTGCGTGTATGTTTTTAGTTGTTCGAGTAAGTTCATGTCTTTAAAATTAGAAATTAGAAATTAGAAATTAGAAGTTAGAAATTAGAATAGAAAAGGATTCCATGTAGAGATAATTAGGAAAAGTCGTTACTTATCCATTCGTTCAACAATAACTAAATGAAATTTATTTCCCACAAATTTATTCAATATAATTCAAACATCCTAAACCAATCCAAAGTTTTAAAACAAAAATGCCAATTCGTTAAAAACGGCATGGCATTATATAAATGACTTTTTGGGAATGTGGCAAGAGTAATTAGAGTTGTCTTTTTAAAGTGTTTCCAGAAAATCAGTAAATAATAATATTTTAGTTTTTTTGTGAAATTTAAGTGCTAACAAATCTTTATCTCCTGTAACTATGTAGTCTGCATTTACGGTTTCAGCCAGCGACAATAAATATAGGTCATTTGGGTCCCTAATCGGTGACTTGGCATTATGCGTGATTTCTACACTTTCACAATAAGCGTCTATTACTAATTTCACGGCGTTAACATCTGCTTTTTTTATGTACCTTTGAATTTTAGGTCTTGAAACTACATCGGCAAATTCAAGCAATAATTGAGGGCACACAAAAATTCGTATGTCTTTTTTGTAAGTATCTTTCGCAATGACGCTAATTTTTTTCCTATGACAAAAGATATCCAGATATTGTTGTCGATAATAATTTTCATTTTTTATATCGAACATCATATATTTCGTCTAAAATTTCATCATCTGATATCTCAATATCTTTTGGACGTGATTCAATGAAACTATCTAAAATATTTTTTTTAGTTTTTACATTCCATCCCATTTTTTTTGCTAATGTGGTGAAAAATTTAAAATCACTTACAGGCAATTCTAAATAAATTCCTTTGGTTGATGCACTCATAATATTTCTAATAAGTAAAATAATTCTATGTTACTACAAAAATAGAACAATAAAATCATATTATTTGTTTTTTGTCATAAAAAACGCCAATCTGTGAAAAAATACAAATTGGCGTTTTCTTAAAAACTTCCAGCTTCCAGCATCCAGCTTTCTAATTATTCTCCGGTCTCAATTTCCGAACGACAGCGCCTGTTTGCCACATTTCGCTTTCGCGAAGCGCTTTCAATTCTTTTTCCAATCCTTGGCGGTAGTCGGGTTTGGAGTTGGTGTCAATTGAACGCTGAGCTTCGTTGCCGCTTGCCACTTCTTTGTAAAGTTTTTCAAAAACTGGTTTAGTCGCATCATAGAATGGTCCCATCCAATCCAATGCACCGCGTTGAGCTGTGGTAGAGCAGTTGGCGTACATCCAGTCCATACCGTTTTCAGCGAAAAGTGGCATCAGTGATTGTGTCAGTTCTTCCACTGTTTCGTTGAATGCTTCGGATGGCGTGTGTCCGTTTTCACGCAGTACTTCGTACTGTGCCAAAAGTAACCCTTGAATTGCGCCCATCAACGTTCCGCGTTCGCCTGTCAAATCGGAGTAAACTTCACGTTTGAAAGTGGTTTCAAACAGGTAACCTGAACCGACTCCGATTCCCAATGCCACTACACGTTCGAATGCGCGTCCCGTAGCATCTTGGAAAATCGCATAAGACGAATTCAGACCTCGACCTTCCAAGAACATTCTTCTTAGTGAAGTTCCTGAGCCTTTTGGTGCAACGAGTATTACGTCAACATCAGCCGGTGGAATGATTCCGGTACGTTCTTTATAGGTGATCCCAAATCCGTGTGAGAAATAAAGCGCTTTCCCGGCGGTCAAATGTGGTTTGATACGAGGCCAAACTTCAATTTGAGCTGCATCAGAAAGCAGGTATTGGATAATTGTCGCTTTTTCGCAAGCTTCTTCAATTTCGAAAAGTGTCTCTCCGGGAACCCAACCGTCCGCAACAGCTTTATCCCATGTCTTTCCGCCTTTACGCTGCCCAACGATTACGTTGAAGCCATTGTCACGCAAGTTGAGTGACTGACCGGGACCTTGAACGCCATATCCGATTACTGCAATTGTTTCATTTTTAAGCACTTCTTGTGCTTTACTTAGTGGAAATTCTTCGCGGGTAACTACATTTTCTTCCACCCCGCCAAAATTCATTTTTGCCATTTTTTTGTTCTTTTTTTTGAATAAAGATCTTAATCTTTAGATTTTATTTTTATTTAATTTATTGTTTTTTTTTTTTACATTTGAATTATTACCAAAATCCCGATGCTCCGTAACTTTTTTTGAACTCACTGAATCCGTATATCAGCAAACTAAAATACCACTCTTCCTCTACATGCCGTTCTTTCATTTGCTTTGATCTCAAAACGAAAATCGCCTGATTCTTTTTCGCTTTTGAAAATCGTAATCTGATTTCCCCAAAGCACTTCGTTCATGAAATTGACATCTAATCGACTCACTTTTTTCGATTTATGCTCATTGAGCGTAAATGTATTCAGCATCCAATCGATATAACGAACAGAATTTACATGCTGATTTATGTCAATATCGGTGTATTTTGCCGAAAAAATTTCGAAAGGTTCTCCTTCAACCGCATCAATTTTTAGCGGTCTGTCAATTCCGCTCGCTTCATAAAGGGCAAAATCGTCAATCCCTTTCAGCAGTTTTAACTCCATTGGCCGACGGGTTTTCAGATTAATCATAACCCAAACGGAGGTTGAATTTCCAATTACTTTTCCTGATTCATTAAAAACACGGTAATTTCGGATCGTGTTCAGGGTATGCACTTCTTCTACCCAAGTCTCGATATGGATTTTTTCGTATTGTTTTGGGAAATAATCCATTTCCAAAGCAAAACGTGAAAGAACCCAAGTTGCACCGATTTTATTCAAATCCCGAATTCCAAAACCATTCTCATCGGCATTGTAACCGGAAGCGGTTAAAATCAAGTCGATTAAGTAGGATAGTTTTACACTGTGCTGAAAATCAACAAATTGAGGTTCAATTTCAAATGTAAATCTACCTTTTTTCATACTTAAGTTGAGCCACTCTCCTTGCTTCTAACATATCGCTCAATCGCTCGACTTTAGAACGAGTAATGGCAATTCTGCCTGATCGGATAAATTGGAGTACGCCGATTGTGTTGCTTAATTCTTCAAACAATGCTTGTGTCTCGGCATAGTGTCCGGCTTTTAAAAACACTGTGCAATCGTTGGAAATTTCCAAAACACGGACATTGTATTTGCGAATAAAATATTCTACCGATCCGAAATCAAGAACTTTCTCAGTCGCGAGTTTATACATTGCAAGTTCTTGAAAAACAAGATCTTCATCGGTGTTATAATAGGCTTTGAGAATGTCAATTCGTTTATCGATTTGTTTCACAACTTTTTCTACCATTTCTTGAGTGGTAAAGAGCGTGATTGTAAATTTGTGAATTCCCTCCAATGCCGAAGGAGAAACGGATAGTGTCTCGATATTCAACGCCCTACGTGTGAAAATAATGGTTACCTGATTGAGTAAACCAACTGTATTTTCAGAAAAAACAGTTATTGTGTATAATTTTGTTTCCATATGTTGTTAAATTTACCCTGTTCCCTTAAGAAGAGTAAGAGGTAAATATTCATTAGGTTTTGAAAAAATAGTTTGTTTTTTTTTGACATGTGCGATTGTTTTGAACTTTTTAATCGCCAAGCAAAATATTAGTTACGCTTGCTCCTGCAGGCACCATTGGATAAACTAATCCTTTTTGTTCTACTTCTACAACAAGTACATAGGGCTTGTCATCTTTCAGCATATCAGCGATTCCGGCATCCAAATCTTCACGTTTCGATACCAATCTGCTTTCAATGTTGTAAGCATTCGCGATGGCTACGAAGTCAGGATTTTTCATGTGAGTGAACGAATATCTTTCGTCAAAGAAAAGTTCCTGCCATTGACGTACCATTCCAAGGAATCGGTTGTCTAAAATAACCATTTTTACACCAAGATTTTCCTGCATGATGGTGCCAAGTTCTTGAATTGTCATTTGGAAACCGCCATCTCCGGAGAATAAAATCACGTCTCTTTCCGGAGCGCCAATTTTTGCTCCGATTGCAGCGGGGATCCCGAATCCCATTGTGCCGAGTCCGCCGGAAGTAACTACACTTCGGGTTTGACTGTATTTGAAGTAGCGTGCCGCAATCATCTGATTTTGACCCACATCTGTCACTACAACGGCTTTGTTGTTGGTCGCTTCAGTGATTTTATGAACCACTTCACCCATTGTCAGTTCGCCTTCTGTCCTGAAAACTTCTTTTTTTATCACTACTTCATGTTCACGCTTATCGTGTTCGTCGAAACTTTCAATCCATTCTGTATGCGTAGCCGGTTTTATTTTTTCGGTCAGCAGAGGTAAGCTGTCTTTTACTGAACCCAACACGGGTGCATCGACCGTTACGTTTTTGCTGATTTCAGAAGGATCAATCTCTAAGTGAATGATTTTAGCCTGACGCGCGTATTGGGTTAAGTCGCCTGTTACACGGTCATCGAATCGCATGCCGATAGCGATCAGCACATCGCATTCGTTCGTTTTTATGTTTGGCGCTACATTTCCGTGCATTCCGAGGAATCCCTTATTCAATCTAAAATCGGAAGGCAAAGCGGAAAGTCCAAGCAGAGTAGAGGCAGCGGGGATATCGCCTTTCTCAAGGAAGTTGATTAATTCTTTTTCTGCACCACCTAAAATCACCCCTTGTCCGATTAAAGCATACGGTTTCTTTGCCTCATTTATCAAATCTGCAGCTACCTGAATCTGATTTGAGTTGACATCTGGTATCGGAGTGTAGCTGCGAATAAAATTACATTTTTCGTAATTAAATTCAATCATTTCATTTTGAGCACTTTTGGTAATGTCCAACACTACAGGTCCGGGACGACCGGTATTGGCAATGTAGAAAGCGCGTGCCACTGCCCAAGCTATGTCTTTTGCATAGCGGATCTGGTAAGACCACTTGGTGATTGGTGACGTAATTCCCACAACATCAATCTCTTGGAAAGCATCTGTGCCAAGCAGAGTTGTGCCAACTTGTCCTGAAATAACGATAATCGGCGTACTATCCAACAGTGCGTCAGCTATTCCTGTAATGGCGTTAGTTGCTGCAGGACCCGAAGTTACTAAACAAATTCCGGTTTTTCCAGATACCCGCGCATAACCTTGAGCGGCATGGGCTGCTCCTTGTTCGTGGCGAGTTAAAATGTGATTAACTTTGTCGTGGTAATCAAATAGAGCATCAAAGACGGGCATAATAGCACCGCCGGGATATCCGAAAATGGTATCAACTCCTTCTTCTAAAAGCGATTGCATGAATGCATGCGCTCCTGATATTTTTTCTTTCATGATTTTTTTTCTTTTTAATACAAAAAAGTCAAACGCAAATCCTCAATTTAAGGAAAATGGACAAATGAATTGCCGGCCAATGTCAGAATAGTTCCTTTAATGATTTGTAGCAAGATTTAAATGTGTGCTTGCTGATTTGATTTAAACATTTTTACTTCTTTGTGAATAATAACAATTTTTTTGCTGCAAAGTTCCACAGCGATACAATTATAGTAGTCAGTACTTTAGATAACACATAGTGTGACAGTAAAATATCTGTGAAAAATTTCATAAAAAACAAAGTCAATCCAATGCCGAAAATCCCAATTATTGTAAAAATAAGCAATTCATTCCATTTGTTTTTAAGTCTTCTTTCATCGAATATCCAATTAATGCTCAGCAAGTAAGTGTAGGTCAGACCTACTATAAATCCTACGGTAGCCGCAACTAAATAATGAACTTGGAAAACCTCTTTGAGCAATACCATTAATCCGGTGTCGAGGATAAACGCGGTGCCGCCCGAAAACGCATATCGAAACAGTTGTATGTAGAGATTCCCGGTTTTCTCCTTGAATAATATATTAATCCAACCTTTCAGATTCATAAAATAATCCTACTTTTTTGAATTTGAGGTAAATATTTTTGATGTATAAATACCCCATTTCGCCAAGCGATATTTAAGCGAAACCCCAAGAACTCCAAGTCCGTAAATGGTGCTTCTTTTCAAATTAATTGAAGACGCTTCGTCAAAATATTTTGTCGGACAGGTGATTTCTCCAATTTCGTAACCTTCCCAAAATATTTGTGCAAGCATTTGATTATCAAAGATAAAATCATCTGAATTGATATTATAATTGATACTTCTTAACACATCGGCCGAAAAAGCTCTAAATCCGGTGTGGTATTCAGAGAGTTTCTGACGAAGCAAAATATTTTGTGTGGTTGTCAAAAATCGGTTGGCAATATATTTTATGATTGGCATTCCACCTTTCAACGCGCCTTTACCGAGAATTCTTGATGCTAACACGCAGGGATACACATTATTGGCAATTACATAAGCCATTGAATGAATCAGTTTTGGTGTGTACTGATAATCGGGATGCACCATAATCACTATGTCTGCGCCGATTTCCAATGCCCGGTTGTAGCAAGATTTTTGATTGCCGCCGTAACCTCTGTTAACGTCGTGCTTTATTATCTCTTTGATTCCTAATTGTTTGGCTTTATCGATAGTTCCATCTTTGCTGTAATCATCAGTCAGGATAACCTCATCTACAATATCAAAGGGGATTTCCTTATAGGTTTGTTCCAATGTCATTTCCGCGTTGTAAGCAGGCATGACCACCACTATTTTTTTGTTGTCAATCATCGTCTTATGTAAAAAATGAATCCGTTTTTTTCGAATAATTTTTCAGCATCAGGTGCCGCACTTGTGAAGTTTTCAACCCTTCTCGCTGTGTTTTTCACCACGAAATAGCACGGTTTGTCTAATTTTTCGGTTGTCAAATACTCCAAATCGTCCAAGTTGTTTTCCGGTTTTCTTTCGGAATAGAAATAGTGCGCGTACGATTTGAAAACCGGTTTTATGTAGCAATCTTCGCCAATTTTAGTTTTATAAAATTCAATAGCTGCTGCCTGAGAGTATTTCTCCACTTGTGGAACTATGAAAAACATAGCCGTAGAAATATAAAACAGCGAACCTGCCAAAATCCAAATCAGAGAGCTTGCTGATAACGTTTTCTTGGTTTTAATGAAAAATACTATTGCCACCGCAATTAATACAATTCCGATTATCGGCTCAAAGCCAATCCAATCTGACGTAGCTTCTAAATTTCCTACTGCAAATTCATCCTTTATATATGGAATTAAAAAGTGCTTTATTTTGTCAATAAATGTCACGCCTATAACAGCGATTCCGAATATAACTGCCAAAATAAAGGTCATAATTCTGACAAAATTGGGCAGTTTTTTCTTTTCCAAAATCACTTTGTGCACATACCAGGCAGCTAAAAAAGTGAGTGGAAAATAACACATCGAAGCGTAGTGAACGATTTTTGTTTTCACAATGGTGAATAAAATAAGTACCACCCAAAACAAAATCATCATCCAACGGAAAAAGTGCTTTTCGCCTGTCTCATTTTCATTCTCAAGAATTCTTCGTCTGAAAGTCGGTAAAGCAAACAATGAAGCGGGAAACACGCCAATGAGCAGCATGACAAAATGATATCCCAAAAATCCACCGTGACCGGCATCTTTAGTTTTGAAAAGTCGGATTTGATAGACAATAAAATCTTGTATTATTGTCCAATTCCCCGTTGCGATTTGTAAAATAAACCAAAATCCACCTACAACGGCGAAAATAATGGTGAAAAGCGCGACATGACTCCACTTGAAGCTAAATTTGAATTTGCTGATAATCAAATAAATACCGAAAGTAAGCAAGAAAATCAAAAATCCGACCGGCCCTTTTGTCAAAACTGCAAGTCCCAGAAACAGAGCGGATAAACTAACCAAAACTACCGGTTTTCCGTCTTTCGGGTCAGCGGAATATCGGATAAAATAATAAATTCCGAGAAAGATAAAAAGATTGAACCACGGGTCTATAATGCCGCTCTTGAAAAAGAAAAACGGAAATAACGAACAGAGATACATGGCTGTCCAAAGTAATCCGAACGAGTTGTTTTTCAGTCTTTTACCTACATTAAAGAGAACAAGGAGTGTTACAATTCCTGCAATTGCATTCGGGAATCGGGCTGCAAATTCATTGATGCCAAAAATCTTCATAGACAAAACCTGCATCCAAATGAATAGCGGTGGTTTTTCCCAAAATGTTTCAAAATTGATCTGAACATCCAAGTAATTTCCTGTGAGAATCATCTCACGCGCGGATTCGGCAAAATTGATTTCATCCCAATCAAACAAGTGTACCGAACCCAAGCCGGGAAGAAATAACAAAAGGCCTGTTACAACTATAGCAAACTCCCAAACCCCGGGAAAGGAAATCCCTCTAAACCTTTTAGACGAAGTGTTTAGAGCCTGTGAATCCTTAAATATATCTTGATTGTTTGACATACTTATTTCGTGATTTGTATAGTTTAAATAATCCGAATCGCTCCTTTATCGGCTGAACTAACCATGCTCGCATAAGCTTTCAGCGCTTTCGAAACGTGTCTTTCCCGAACTTCTTTTGGAGTAAATGCATCCTTTCCACGAGCCAATTCTTCAATTCTTCTTTGATTCAATTCCTCATCAGTAAGTTTGACATTTATCGAGCGATTTGGGATATCAATTTCAATCACATCATTGTCTCTAATCAAACCAATGTTACCTCCAGCCGCGGCTTCGGGAGAGATATGCCCGATTGATAAGCCGGAAGTTCCTCCCGAAAATCGTCCGTCAGTAATCAGCGCGCAAGCTGTACCTAATTTTTTTGCTTTTATGTACGAAGTGGGGTAGAGCATCTCTTGCATTCCGGGGCCGCCTTTTGGGCCTTCGTGGATTATTACCACCACATCTCCGGCTTTTACATCACCTTTCAAAATGCCTGTACAAGCCGAATCTTGCGATTCGAAAACTTTTGCTTTTCCTGTAAATTTCCAAATACTTTCATCAACTCCGGCGGTTTTTACCACACAGCCATCTTGTGCAATATTCCCTTTCAGCACTGCCAAGCCACCATCTGCTGTGTAAGCATTTTCCAACGAACGGATACAGCCGTTTTCTCTATCATTGTCAAGTGATTTGTAAGTTGAGCTTTGAGAGCCCATAACTAAATTGTATTTTCCGCCGGGCGCACTGCCAAAAATCCGTTTTGCTTCAGAATCCACATTTTCTTTCGTAATCGAATATTTCTCAATGGCTTCTCCAAGAGTTTGTCCATCAATACGTTTCGTATTTAAATTTAAAACATCTCTTAATTCTCCCAAGATTCCCAAGATTCCGCCGGCTCTATTCACATCTTGAATGTGGTATTTCTCGGAATTTGGGGCTACTTTACACAAGCAAGGTGTTTTTCGAGAAATAGCATCAATATCATCCATTGTGAAATTCACTTCAGCTTCTTGTGCAATGGCGAGAATATGTAAAACCGTATTTGTCGAGCCTCCCATTGCAACATCAAGCATCATTGCATTTACAAAAGCCTCACGAGTGGCAATGCTTCTTGGGAGAACATCGGTATTCCCGTCGTGGTAATATTTATAAGCGTTTTCAACGATTAATTTGGCTGCATCAACAAAGAGCTGAGTCCGATTAGCGTGGGTTGCAACGATAGTACCATTGCCGGGAAGCGCCAATCCGATTGCCTCATTCAGGCAGTTCATAGAATTTGCGGTAAACATTCCGGAACACGAACCGCACGTAGGACAAGCCGCGTTTTCTATTCTTGAAACTTGTTCGTCAGATACATTGTCATCTACGGCTACCACCATGGCATCCACCAAGTCTAATTGACGACCATCCAATTCGCCTGCTTCCATCGGTCCACCCGACACAAAAACAGCCGGAATATTCAACCGCATGGCAGCCATCAGCATGCCCGGAGTGATTTTATCGCAATTGCTTATACATACCATTGCATCGGCTTTGTGTGCATTGACCATATATTCGATGCTGTCTGCAATCAAATCACGAGACGGAAGCGAATAGAGCATTCCATCATGCCCCATGGCTATTCCGTCATCTACTGCTATGGTGTTAAACTCAGCCGCGTAGCATCCCAATTTCTCGATTTCTTTTTTTACCATTTGCCCTACGGTGTGCAGGTGCGTGTGTCCGGGAACAAACTGCGTGAAAGAATTTACAACGGCAATAATCGGTTTCCCAAGTTGTTCGTTTTTCATTCCGGCAGCTTTCCAAAGTGCCCTTGCGCCAGCCATTCGGCGGCCTTGAGTGGAAGTGGCGGAGCGTAAAGTCCCTGACGCGGGAGTCTTCGAGTTATGAGATTTGTTGTTGTTTTGTTGGGTGTCCATTATATAAACTTAGAGTTTTACGAGTAAATAATGTGAAAAAATCAGATTTTTGAATCAATCAGCCTTTTAATAAAGGACAAATAAAAAAAACCTTTCTCTTTTTTACTTGAGAAAGGTTCCTAAAATATTTTAATATTATTTGTACATCAATATACTTCACAACCTATCTCACCTTTGATTTAAGACCAAAAGAGTAACGACGAGTAGAATATTGACGATTTGTGACATAATGAAATTATTTGCGTGCAAAGTTAAAACAAGATTTTTAATAAAACAATAGTTTGACGTAAAAAAGTGCTGAAAAGTTTGATTTTGTAAGTTTTTTGATAGTTTTATGTGAAATGCATGAGAAATTCAGGTTTATTCGAGTCAAAACTGTTCATATGGTATCAATAATTGCGGATCGATGAAAGTGTTTTGCAACTCTTTTTCTTTTTCTTCGGGATTTGAAACGGAAAGTCCGGCCAAACGGATACCGTGATTTTCTAAATTGACCAACTCGAATAACTCTTTGGAATAGCTGATAAAATCGTCTGCAAACCGGAAAGTGTCTTCGATTGTGATGCTGCGTGAGATAACTTTAAAATCGTCACGTTTGAGCTTGATTGAGAATGTATGTCCTTGAAAATGTGATCGTTCTATCCTTTTTTCAAGTTCATGAGCTAACAGTTTGAATTTGTCGTAAATTTCATTTTTATCGGAAATATCACTTTCAAATGTCCGCTCACAGCCAACAGAAAGGCGTTCCCTATATGGCTCTACGACTCTGTGATCTTCACCTTTCGCAAATTCCGCAAAAAGGTAACCCATTTTCCCGAAATGTTTCACCAAAAACGATTTGGATTTTTCTTGCAGTTCCTTTCCGCTCATAATTCCCAATTCATGCATTCGCCTTGATGTAACCTTTCCTACGCCCCAAAACGCCTCTATCGGCAAGCGAGAGATAACTTCAAGCGCTCGTTTTGGGTGAATAACGGTGAGTCCATTGGGTTTTTGTATGTCGGAAGCTACTTTAGCTAAGAATTTATTGTAAGAAACTCCGGCAGAAGCGGTTAGATTAAGTTCTGAATAGATTTTTTGCTTGATTTCTTTGGCGATGTCCTGTGCATATTTGATGCCCGGTTTATTCTCCGTTACATCCAAAAACGCCTCATCTAATGACAAAGGCTCAATGATATCGGTGTATTCACGGAAAATTTTACGTATTTGTTGAGATACAGATTTATAAACATCAAATCGCGGGGCAGCGAAAATCAGATGGGGACAAAGCCGGGCTGCTCTTTTGGATGGTAAAGCGGACCTGATACCGAATTTTCGTGCCTCGTAACTTGCTGCCGCCACAACTCCTCTCGGATGCGAGTAGCCCACAACTAAGGGTTTCCCCCGATATTCGGGGAAATCACGCTGCTCCACAGATGCAAAAAAAGCATCCATGTCAATGTGGATTATTTTTCGGAATTCGGGCATTGTTGAAATTCTGATTTTGTAGCAAAGATACGAAAAATTGGAATTTCTAATGCCTTTCGCAATGGGGGCTTTCCGCGATAGAACCTCGCTGATAGTGTCTTTGGCGATAGCGCTATCTTACATGCTTGCTTAAAAACGCTTTTGTTTTTTGGATAATATCATCGGCAAACTTAAAGCTGACATCGTGACCTGTATCGTAGATGTGTTTTTCGTTATATACTTCTACATTATTTAAGCTTTGCTCCAACTTTGTGTGCTGGCTGACAGGGATTAGGTCATCGGAAGAGCCGTAAAAAGAAATTGTCGGTTGGGATTTGGTTGAAATCCAGGTTACAGGACTCCCAAAAACGGCTTGTGTCATTCCATCAGGTAAATTATCCGGATTGGTAATATAATTCATGCCAAAGCTAAATATCGGATTGCTGTGATAAGCACTGTCATCCAAATTACATGGCCCGGCTATGTTCACAACTGCTTTAACTCTTTTATCTGTGTCATATCGATATGCATAAAGCATTGCCAGATGTCCGCCTGCACTATAGCCAAGCACAACAAATTCAGGCTTTACGCCAAATTCATCCGCATTGGACTGAACATAATTCATTAGCGAGCGAATGTCATCCGATTGGGTGGGCAGCATATAACGTATAGGAGAAATACTGGCTAACCGGTAATTCATATTTACAACGGCATAGTCTTTAAGCTGAGATTGGAGCTTTGGGATGTAACTTTCCATGTCTTTTTTATCTCCGGCCATCCAGCCTCCTCCATGGATAATTAATACCACTCTTGTGTCGGCCTGACTTCTATTTGCAGGTAGAAAAATGTCCGCTTTTTGAGCAGCATCACTTCCATATGCCACATTTAATAGTGTCTTCGGCTCTTCGAAAATTTCGAAATTTTCTTTTTTACATCCGGAAAAAACAATCCATATAAAAAAGACGAAAGACAGGTACTTTAGATTGCGAGTCATAAATTTTTAGTTTTAATGGTTAGAAATTGTATTGAAGTCGTCTTGACTTCTAAAATTTTGTTAGTTAATAGGGCGCTGACGCTTTCAGCGGGATTGACTGTTGTGACTTAAAAATGGAAAATGCCGCTACGCTACCGTCAGCTCCGATAAATCGGAATTTTCAATTTGTAACTGCAAGAAAAAGTCAAAACCACCTCATTGTCAGCATGGTTTAAATCTCAAATGTCATGCATTTAAAACCAAAATAATAACTAAAAATGTGCTTTTTATTGTTTGTTAACACCTTGAGGCGGTTAGTAAGTTTTTTTAGTTTTTTTGAGTTTCGAACTTCAATAAAAATCTGAAAATGTCATAAAACAAATGTTCTATTTTCAATTTGAATATTTATATCATTATTGTCCGATATAACTTTTTTTACAACTCCTGAAACTCTTTTTCTGAGCTTGATTTAGAATAAGATAGGAAAAGGAGATTTCGAAGATTAGCTTCTTGAAGTTGTTTTTAGAATATCCCAAAGTAATTTTGGAAATGGGAAATGCAGATGAAACAATATCACTGCAGACATTCCCTCATTGTACTTTTGGGGAAACTCAGCCAAAAAATAACAATCGAAGATTTTGCTTCTATTGGTTTTGTCGTGCTTACTATGTGCAAAAAATCAAATTACATGTTAAAAAAACGCCAATACCATAAAAATGTATTATTTTTGCATGATATCTACATGTATAAGTAAAATGGCAGAACGAACATATAAATACCTTGACAATATTAATTCGCCGGCTGATTTGAAAAAGATCGACAAAGATGAATTGAAAATTGTTTGTCAGGAGCTTCGTAGTTTTATCATCGATGCAGTATCTAAGAATCCGGGGCATCTTGGTTCCAATCTTGGTGTGGTAGAGTTGACCGTCGCTCTTCATTATGTTTTTGATACGCCTTATGATCGGATAGTTTGGGATGTGGGACATCAAGCGTACGGTCACAAAATCCTTACCGGAAGAAGAGATGTTTTTCATACAAACAGGCAGTATGGAGGTATCAGTGGCTTTCCTAAAATTACTGAGAGCGAGTATGATGCATTCGGAGTAGGACATGCTTCAACTTCTATTTCTGCCGCGTTGGGGATGGCGATTGCTTCACAAATGAAGGATGAAAAAAGAAGAGTAGTAGCAGTTATCGGTGATGGGTCTATGACAGGCGGACTGGCTTTCGAAGGGTTGAATAACACCTCGATGGTCAAAAATGATATGCTTATTGTGTTGAATGACAACCAAATGGCAATTGACCCGATAAATGGCGGATTTTCTCAGTATTTGATTGATATCACTACATCGAAAACGTACAATAAAATTCGTCATAAAGTATATAAGCTGTTCAGTAAGAGTAAAATAGTGGATGAAGACAGGAAAAACAAGATAATCCGTTTCAACAATAGCCTTAAAACTGTTTTCACCCAAAAGGAGCACAATATTTTTGAAGGGTTAAATATCCGTTATTTCGGTCCGGTAGATGGGCACGATGTGGATAATTTAGTTCGCATTTTTTCTGAACTAAAAGATTACAAAGGCCCTAAAGTGCTCCATGTGATTACGAAAAAAGGTAAAGGTTACGAGCCTGCCGAAAAATCAGTAACCTTGTGGCATGCTCCCGGAAAATTCGATCCTGAAACGGGAGAAAGACTTGTTTGCAACAACAACAACACAGAGCCGCCACTATTTCAGGATGTTTTTGGGAAAACGCTGCTTGAATTAGCCAAACTCAATGATAAAATTGTAGCTATAACTCCGGCAATGCCTTCGGGCTGCTCCATGACAATTATGCAACGAAGATTCCCTGAACGAGTTTTCGATGTGGGAATAGCTGAAGGTCATGCAGTTACGTTTTCTGCCGGACTTACAAAAGAAGGTCTGATACCGTTTTGCAACATTTACTCCACATTTATGCAGCGTGCGTATGACAGTGTAATTCATGATGTCGCGTTACAAAAATTACCGGTAATCATGTGTCTTGACCGTGCCGGAATTGTCGGCTCAGACGGCTCAACTCATCAAGGACAATTTGATATGGCATACATGCGTTGTATCCCGAATTTGACCATTGCCGCGCCGCGAAATGAAATGGAACTTCGGAATTTAATGTTTACTGCGCAGCAATTTCAGGAAGGCCCGTTTGTAATTCGTTACCCCCGTGGGAAAGGATTTAATGTGGACTGGCATAACGACTGGGAACTTCAGGAGATAGGAAAAGGCGAATGTTTGAAAGAAGGTGAAGATTTAGCCGTTATTACCATTGGAACTATGGCGGCAAAAGCTGAAAAAGCCATTAATATGGTTGAAAATGAGACCAATTTGAGTATTGCTCATTATGATGCACGATTCTTAAAACCGCTTGATGAAGAACTTTTACATGCAGTTGCCATGAAGTTTAATAAAATTATTACCATCGAAGATGGGGTCATCAGTGGAGGATTTGGAAGCGCCGTGTTGGAGTTTTTAGCTGAAAATAATTATCAAAAAGAAGTAGTCCGATTGGGAATCCCTGATGCGTTCATTGAACACGGAAGTCAGACCGAACTGTATGCTTTGCTGGGATTGGATGAAAAAGGCATCCGTGAAAGTATCGAAAAGCTGTTGGATCTTAAAGCAGCTGATCATGCGAAAACTGAACTAATTGAGGATGCGAAACTTGATCACTTATAGAATGTTCTTATATTTTAATATGATTAATGCGAATCAGGGGTTGAAAATTAAAAATTAACAAATTTAAA
>LSQX01085284.1_pt2 | contig 20533 bp, 22 predicted proteins | sample 654561 | NCBI WGS metagenome assembly LSQX01 (sample SAMN04489861, study PRJNA283612) | anaerobic digester metagenome | isolation source: 4 biogas reactors fed with cattle manure at either 37C or 55C with and... | place: Denmark: Kongens Lyngby | collected 2014 | reverse complement strand
GGTGCATACTTTGGTGACAAAATGTCTCCACTATCAGACTCTACTAACTTAGCTGCAGCTATGGGTGGTGCTAATCTGTTTGATCACGTTAGACACATGATATGGACAGTTGCTCCTTCATTTGTTATCGCTGTAGTTCTATACTTTATTATTGGAATGAAGTTTAAGGGCGGCGATGCAAGCATGGAATCAGTAGAGCAGTTACAGACAGTTTTAAATGATAGCTTCTACATTTCACCTATACTTTTGCTTGCTCCATTAGCAGTAATATTCTTGGTAGTTTTCAAAATACCTGCTATCCCAGGACTTTATGCGGGAGTGTGGATTGGTGCAATATTTGCTATGATCTTCCAAGGAGATAACTTTGGTAATCTACTTGGAATAAACATGTATGAAGGATACTTTGCTAGCACAGGCGACGCATTCGTAGATGATCTTCTTACAAGAGGTGGTTTATCTCAGATGTTCTACTCTGCTGTATTAGTGCTTTGCGCTATGGTTGTAGCAGGGGTATTAGAAGGAACTGACATGCTTAAAATCATAAGTGAAAAACTCTTAAAAATAAGCAAATCCACAGGTTCGCTAGTACTTATCACATTAGTTACTTGCATATCATGTAACATCTTATGTGCTGACCAGTACGTAGCTATAGTACTTCCTGGAAGAATGTACAAAGAAGCGTTTGAAGACAGAAGACTTAAGAATAAGAATTTATCAAGATGTTTAGAAGATGGAGGTACAATAACTTCTGCTCTAGTTCCTTGGAGTACTTGTGGAGCTTACATGTCAACTACTCTAGGAGTTGCGACTGTAGCATATCTTCCTTATGCATTCTTAAATCTGATTAATCCATTTGTATCATTGTTCTACGGATTTACAGGAATTTCAATGGAAAAAATGACAGAAGAAGAGTATCAAGAAGTTCTTCATAAGAGAGAAAAAGACAGAGAAGAAATGATCGCAGAACAATAAAGTTATACATGTAGTAGCGAATAATATTATTTGTGAAAAATGTAGAAAAACATATCGTTTAATGATACTATATAAGATGACGTTGAACAAACTCAATTATATATTCAGATGATATGGAGGTTCGTTTTGGATAAAGTAAGATTATATGAAAAAGCTAGAGAAACTATAATTGATGCAGACGAAACTAAAGCTATTAATATAATTTTTGAAGCACAAAAGGATGGTGAAATCGATTTACTCGATTTGTTATTATATGGTTTTGGTGATGGTAATGAAGAAATTGGACACTTATTCGATTTAGGTTCGTTGTCATTGCCAGAGCTTATATATGCGGCAGAAGTTATGAGAAATGTTACAGACACAATATTAAATCTTTTGCACGACGATAAGGAAGCTAGAAAGATTTTGCACAAAGGTAAGATTCTGTTAGCTACGGTAGAAGGGGATGTACATGATATTGGAAAAGGTATAGTGGCATCTACCCTAAAATCTGCAGGTTACGAGGTTATAGATTTGGGATGTGAAGTCCCAGCTGAAGTGATAGTGGAAAAAGCTATAGAAAATGATGTGGATATAATAGGCACAAGCGCATTGCTCACTTCGACAATGTTAGAACAGAAAAAGTTAATAAAAATTTTACAGGAAAATGATATGTCAGACAAGTTTATAACGATGGTAGGTGGAGCTCCATGCACTAAACGTTGGGCTAAAAGAATAGGCGCTGACGGCTATAGCGAAGACGCTGTTGAAGCTGTGCGTGTAGCTAATGAACTTATCAAGCTTAAAAAAAACAAATCTGAAGAATAAACTTATTGCTAATTGGATTTTGTAAGATTTGGTTATAAAACAAATGATTGTAATTGGAGGGAAATAATGGGAAAAGAATTAATATTTAAAACATTGAGGCACGAGGAGACTAAAGATATACCTTGGGTACCTTTTGCTGGAGTACATGCAGGAAAACTTAAGGGATATACGGCAGAAGAAGTGCTTATGGATGAAGACATACTAGTAGAATCAATACTAGAAGTTAATAAACTCTATACTCCTGATGGATTACCAATAATTTTTGATTTGCAAGTTGAAGCAGAAATAATGGGATGCGAATTAATGTGGGCTAAAAACAATCCACCTTCAGTAAAAACCCATCCATTAGCTGGTGAAAAGAAAATACCTTGTTTATGCGAAATACCAACTGAAGAATCAGGTAGAATACCTATGATACTATCTGCCATGAGAAGAATAAAAGCTGAAATAGGTGATGAAGTAGCATTATACGGACTAATCTGTGGACCATTTACACTAGCTTCTCATTTAAGAGGAAGTGACATATTTATGGACATGGTAAAAGACCCTAAATATGTAAAAGATTTAGTAGATTATTGTGCTCAGATTTCAATAGCAATGAGCAAGATGTATATAGAAGCAGGAATGGATGTAATAGCAGTAGTAGATCCTCTTGTATCGCAGATATCACCAAAGCATATCGAGAAAATGCTTCGCGATGGCTTCACAGCAGTGTTTGACTACTGTAGGGCGATGGGCGCATTTTCATCATTCTTTGTATGCGGTAACGCAACAAAGCAGATAGAAGAAATGTGCAAAACTAATCCAGATAGCATCTCAATAGATGAAAATGTTAATTTAGCTTTATCAAAGGAAACAACAGATAAATACAACATTACATTAGGTGGAAATATTCCTTTAACTACAACAATGTTATTTGGTAATCAAGAAGATAATATGAAAGCAGTAATAGATCTTATAGATTCAGTTAGCAATACTAACAACTTTATTGTAAGCCCAGGCTGTGATATGCCATACGACACACCTATTGAAAATACTATAGCGTGTGCACAAGCTGTAAAGCATCCTGATGCAACAAGAGAGATGATAAAGAATTATGAGACTGTAATAGACGACTCAGATATAGAAATACCTGATTATGAAAACTTGGATAAAGTTTTAATCGAGTTATTCCTAATCGATCCTGAACAATGTGCAGCATGTACTTATATGGAAGCAATAGTAGTAGACAACTATGATAAAATTAAAGATATAGCTGACTATAATACATATAAATACATATACAGAGACGATATAGCAAGAACTAGGAAGATGGGAATTGAAAACCTGCCATGCATGTGCATCAACGGTGAACAAAGGTTCATATCAATAATACCTTCTAGTGAAGAGTTAATTGAAACTGTAAAGTCATATGTTAAGAAATAAATAGCAATAAATGAAAAGGTGGCAATTAATTTTGCCACCTTAAATAAACTAAAGAGGTACATATTGAAAAATCATTTGATACATATTAGTAAAGAAGAATTACTATCTTCTACAAAAGAAAACTTTATAACCACATGTGGATTTGATTTAGAAAAAACCAAACATATAAGAATGATGGATAGAGCACTTAAAGTTCTTGAAACAGGTCAGCATACTATAGATGTTAATGCCCTTATTTCTGATTATGATGGAGCGGTATATAGAGATAATAAAATCGCGATTGAGGGTTCTGAGTTTACGTGCGATTTTTTTTCACAAATACCTGCTGAAAGTGTGGTGCGTGTTTATACCTATCTTATAACTGCTAACGAATGCTGGTTTGAAAGCGAAGAAGAAATTATGAATTTCCTTTATGCTGATAGTTGGGGAACATCGTTTGTAGATGCAGCTTCTGATATAATAAAAGAGTTTATAGAGGAAGATGCTAGGAATAAATATGCTACTGATCCTAATCTTAAATACAAACTTTCCAAAACCCTTGGCCCAGGATACTATGGAATGCCTGTTATTGCTACAGTAGATATGAAGAATATAATTGATTTTGAAAAATTAGGAGTAACTGTAAAAGACAGTGGTCTTATGGTTCCTCAAAAGTCCGTTGTAGGGCTATACTTGCTTTTGAATGACGATTCTATTGATTTTCCTGTTGAATGCAGCACTTGTCTGGGAAATCAAGGTGGATGTCAATTTTGCACACGAAAAAAAAAGATTAAGAAATAATGGGGGACAAAATGAAAATTACTTTTATGCCACAAAATATAACTGAAGCAGCTATGGAAAATGAAAGCATTTTAGATGTAGCTTCAAGAATAGGCGTGAATATAGACGGAAATTGCGCCGGTGCAGGGACTTGCGGCAAATGCAAGGTAAAGGTAGCAAAAGGCTCAGTAGACCAGACAGTGGAGAATCAGTGTGCTATTACAGAGGCTGAAATGAGCAACAACTATGTATTAGCTTGTTGTAGCAGGCCTTTAACTGACATAGAGGTATTTGTGCCTGAAACGAAAGCTATCAATTCCAGAAAAGAAAAGTTATTTAAATTGCCTGAAGATTTTAAATTTGATTTAAATATAACTAAAGAACTAATAAAACTTGAAAAATCAACGATAAAAAACCAGCTAAATGATGAAACTAAAATTAAAAAGGAACTAGGATGCGATGAGCTATTTTTTGAGAGACATGCACTTAAAAAATTACCTTTAGTAATTGGTAAAGGTGAAGAATTCACATTGACTATTATTGATAACTACGTTATCGACGTAGAAGAGGGTGATAAAACTGAAGAAAACTATGGTATTGCAATAGATATAGGAACAACTACATTTGTTATGATGCTTTGGGATTTAAACAAAAAAGAGATAATTGAAATTAAGGCAATAACCAATCCGCAGGGAATTTATGGTGCGGACGTCATCTCTAGGATTAATTTCACAAACAGCGATGAAAACAAACATCTGCTTCATGAGGTGTTAATAAATAAAATAAATGAAATAATACTTAAATTTGAAAATTCACATGAAATAAAACATGATAATATATATAAATTAATAGCATGCGGAAACACAACGATGAGCCATTTTTTTTGGGATGTGGATCCAACTCAGCTAGCAGTATCACCATTTACACCAGTCTTTTCTGATTATAAGATCACAAATGCCATGGACATGGGCATAGCTATTAACAAGTGTGGAACGATAGAACTACTTCCAAATATTGCTGGTCACGTAGGTTCAGATATAACAGCTGGAATAGTGACAACGGATTTAATGCATAAGGATAAAGGCCACTTGTTTATTGATGTGGGAACTAATGGAGAGATTGCATTAACTGGTAAAAACAAAGCCTACACTTGCTCTACAGCAGCAGGCCCTGCCTTTGAAGGAAGCTCCATATTTCAAGGCATGAGAGCTGCAAACGGCGCGATAGAGAAAGTTGTTTTAAATAGCGAAGGCGTAGAAATTGCGACAATAGGAGATGTATCACCTATTGGAATTTGCGGTTCTGGAATTATAGATGCTGTAGGACAGATGATTAAATCCGGTGTGGTTGATAAAAAGGGCAAGATATTAGATAGAAGCAAGCTAGAAATAAAAGAAGTGCCAGAAAGCATAATTGAAAGAATTGAGCCAGGAGTAAAGGGTAACCAATTCGTGCTTTATTCTGATAATAAAAAAAATAAGGTTGTGATCACTCAAAAAGATATTAGAGAAGTACAGCTTGCGAAGGCTGCAATTTCAGCCGGCATAGAAACAATGATGGAAGAAGCTGGGATTAGTTTGGAAGAATTAAAGAAAATAAGTGTAGCAGGAGCTTTTGGTAGTCATATAAATTTGGAAAATGCTATTAATTTAGGGTTGCTACCTGATGTTCCTTTAGATATAATAAAGAATATAGGGAATTCCGCTGGTATAGGAGTGTCAATGGCATTGCTATCTAAAAAATCTTTGATTGATATTTTAGATGTAGCCGATGAGATAGAACATATAGAGCTTTCTGCGAGAGGAGATTTCCAAGATAAATATATAAAAGCTATGATGTTTTAGGAGAGATTAAAATGAAAAAGGAAATTTTCCCTAGTGGAGAAAAACTAAGCAAGGAGCAAATCGTTCATTATCTTAATTGTGACGATGATATTGAATTACAGAAACTCTTTGACCTTGCAAAAAAAGTAAGAAATTCAGTTTGTGGGAATAAAATATATTCCTATGGATTTGTTTACTTTACTACCTATTGCAGAAATGATTGTAACTTCTGTTACTTCAGAGCAAGTAATAAAATCGAAAGATACAGAAAGTCAAAGGAAGAAGTTCTGGAGATTTCTAAGGCGTTAATAGATGATGGAGTTAATCTGATCGATTTAACCATGGGAGAAGACCCAGAGTATCACAAGGAAGAATTTCAATCAGTCCTTGAAATAATCGATGTGATAAAAGGAGAGTACGAGACTCCCGTTATGATTTCACCTGGTGTTATATCAAATGAAATCATAGATCGCTTCGCTGAAAGAAATACCGATTGGTATGCCCTATATCAAGAGACTCATAATAAGGAACTTTTCTCTAAGATGAGAATAAGGCAATCCTTCGACGAAAGAATGGACTCTAAGACATATGCTAGAGACAAAGGCATGCTTATAGAAGAGGGACTTTTAGCTGGTATAGGCGAATCACCTGAAGATATTGCAGATTCACTTCTTATCATGGGTGATATTAAAGCTAGCCAGATGAGAGTTATGAGTTTTATTCCTCAAGAAGGAAGCCCAATGGAGAACTTTAAGACACCTACTAGGCGAGGAGAACTTACAATTATAGCCTTAATGAGAATAATGTATCCCCACGTACTTATACCAGCATCCCTTGATGTAGACGGTATATCTGGTCTTAAAGATAGAATAAATGCTGGAGCAAACTTAGTTACTTCCATCATACCTCCAAAATCTGGATTTATGGGCGTAGCTCACAGTACCATGGATGTTGATGAGGGTGGAAGAACTATAGCTGAGGTCAAAGTCATATTAAATGATATGGGATTAGAGCTTGCTACTAAAGAAGAATATGTAGAATATGAAAAACAGCTACGATCATACCAAAGGTATATTTGATATGAAGATCGCTATAGTAGGCGGAAAACTCCAGGGCACTGAAGCTGTTTATTTAGCTAAAAAAGCTGGCTATATAAGTACGGTAATCGATATTGATGATGGCGTTATGGCATCTAAGATATGCGATAAATTCGTGTGCGGTGATGTGATTAATGAAGATGAAAATGTATTAAGAGCTCTTAAGGAAGCAGATATTATACTTCCTGCAATGGAGAATCTTGATGTGATAAAAGCGATATACACTATTGCCGAGAAAAACAATATTTTAGTGGCTTTTGACTTAAATGCTTACATGATCTCATCATCTAAGCTAAAATCAGATGAAATGTTTTTTAAAAATAATATATGCGCTCCAAAGTATTATCCTTTATGCGAAGCTCCATATATTGTTAAGCCTGTTTCTGAAAGCGGCTCCCAAGGAGTTAAAAAGTTTGATAATGAAGAAGAGCTTAAAGAATACATAGATAGCCAGGATCATATAATCCAGGAGTATCTAGAGGGACCTTCCTATTCCATAGAAGTGATTGGAGATGGCAAAAATTACCGAACGTACGCTGTAACAAAAATTCATATGGATGATGTGTTTGATTGTTGCCAAGTTACTGCGCCTACTATGATAACAAAAAATGAAGAAAAAGAGCTTAGCGAAGTTGCTTTAAAAATAGCAAGAACTATAAATCTTAAAGGAATAATGGATGTAGAAGTAATACATGCAAGAGGCGAGTTTAAGGTACTTGAAATTGATGCACGCCTTCCTTCTCAGACACCAGCTGTTGTTCTTAAGTCAAGCGGAATGAATTTGCTTAAGGAATTAGTGGATATTAAGTTTTATGAAAAATTCTTGGATGAACAGACAAATTATGGTAAGTTTGCCATATATGAGAATTACGTTATGGAAAGCGGAGAACTTAAAAAAGAAGGCGAACACATAATGACTAAAGCGAGGCCTTTAAAACTCGAAGAAAACATATTAGGCTATGAAGACGTTATATGGGACTATTCAGGCGGAACAGATTTTAGAGGAATATTTATAAACTGTGAAGAAACAGAAGAAAAAATTAAATCAGCTAGCCTAAGCTTAAAAGAAGAACTAAAGAAACTGCTATAAGGGGAGACAAGTATGGAAAATTTCACCATAACTCAAACAGAAAGATTAAAGCAACTTAATTGCGAGAATGATGTACTAGAGCTTGAATTTGAAGATTCTGAAGCTAGAAACAGCAAGTTTAGAGAGATAGAAATCGGCAGAGTGAAAAAGGGCAAAGAAAATATCAAAAACCTTTTAAAAGAAAAGCATATAACAATTAGTGATGAGGTGGGCAATAAGCTGTCAGATTGGCTTATGTCAAAAGATTATACTAAGGTATTAACTCCTACAATCATATCTAAGGATCAGCTTAAAGCGATGACAATAGATGAAGAAAATCATCTTTTTTCACAGGTGTTTTGGATAGATAATAATAAATGCTTAAGGCCTATGCTTGCGCCTAACCTTTATATAGTTATGAGAGAACTAAAAAGAATAACTAATGAACCTGTTAAGATATTTGAGATAGGCTCTTGTTTTAGAAAAGAATCACAAGGCGCTAGGCACATGAACGAGTTTACGATGCTAAATATGGTGGAGTTAGCTAGCGTAGAAGACGGCAAGCAGCTAGATACACTTAAGGCATTAGCCCACGAAGCTATGGAGTCATTAGGCGTTGAAAGCTATGAATTAGTAATAGAGGAATCAGCCGTTTATGGTTCTACTTTAGATATTGAAATAGACGGAATAGAAGTAGCGTCTGGAAGTTATGGACCACACGAACTTGATGCTAATTGGGATATATTTGATACTTGGGTTGGTATAGGTTTTGGAATAGAGAGGCTTGCCATGGCCATTAATGGAGGCTCAACTATAAAAAAATATGGAAGAAGCATAAACTTTATAGACGGGGAAACGATGAAGCTGTGAGGTGAAAACATGACTAGACTAGTAGCAGAATGGATAGATGATATGGAAGCTCAGATGATTTCATATAACAGCGAGCTTAAGAGGAAAACAGGACTAGACTTAACTGAACTGATGGAAGCATCATTAGGTCTTAAGGCTGCTTACGTTTCCGATGCCCAGGAAAAACTTAAAATATCTGTTGTGCCAATCACGCAAGGAATGGGAATAATTTCAAAGTTTTCAGAGTCAGTTGCAGCGATAATTCGAACTGCAGGATTTAACGCTTCTGTAACTGAAAATACCGATGTTAACGGCATGCATGAAGCTATAACTAGTGGAGCAGATATACTTTTTATGGCCGATGACGATAGATACTTAGCCTTAAACTTAAAGACTGGCATGCATGGAGACAATAACTACTGTACTTCTTTAGGTTTTATTGAAGTAATGCTTGAAATGGCAAAGAAACAGGGAAGGCGTATAGAAGAGGAAGACATACTAATTCTCGGATACGGCGTCCTAGGGAAAATAGCAGAATCAATTCTAAAGGACAAAGGATATGAGCCGCAGATTTACGATAATAACTTACAGGTAAACCAAGAAGTAGAAATTATAGATAAAGATAACATTAAAAACTATTCATATATACTTGATTTTACTAACGAAGGCGACTGGATAAGCACTGATATGCTCAAAGATGACGTTATTTATGCATCACCTGGCATTCCAGTTAGTTTAAATGAAGAGGCAAGAAAGCTACATAAAAATAATTCGGTTTTTGATTTGCTAGAGATTGGGACTGTAGTTATGCTAGCTAGTGTGATATAATACTTGCGTTGTGGGGAACGGATCGGATGGATCACATAGACTCTAAATCTATGTAGCCGAGTGAAACTCTCGGGTTCCTCGCCATTTTTAAAGAAGGAAGAGGTTATTTATGGTTAAGATAATATTACTTACTGGATTCTTAGGTTCAGGTAAAACAACAATGATGCAGTCGCTGATAGCTTCTTATAGCGATGAAAAAATAGGATTAATAATAAACGAATTTGGTGAAATAAACATAGATGGCAAGCTAGTTTCTAAGGATGGCATTGATATGGCTGAGCTTACTAACGGATCTATATTTTGTGCTTGTATTCAAGATAAATTTGTTGAAAGTTTAATAGAGATGTCAAAAAAAGATATTGACTATCTTTTTGTTGAATCTTCTGGATTAGCAGATCCCTCAAATATGGATGAGATAGTTAGAGGAATTAAAGGCGAAACAGGTGACAAACTTCAATTACAAGGCTCTATATGCATAGTGGATGCGCTTAACTTTATAGATTTAATGGATATCATGATTTCAATTACAAGGCAAATCGAGCACGCTAACGCAATTATAGTGAATAAGATGGATTTAGTTGAAGATGATAGCTTAGAAGAAATTAAAAAAGAAATAGAGAAGATTAATCCGTATGCTGCAGTTTATCCTACGACATATTGCAGTTTGGATATTAAGAAAATGGTTTCAGCATTTGTTGAAAGTCACTCTAAAAGTACTGAAACTACTAATACATATGAAACAAGACCTTATACCTTTATTATCAGGGCAGACGAGGTACTTGACTATGATAATTTGAATATATTTATCAAGAATTTAGCTAAAGACACATATAGGATTAAAGGTTTTGCTAATACTAACAAAGGACCTGTAGAAGTTAGCAGCGTTTTAGAAAATGTAATAATTGAAACCTGGGATGATGAAGTTACTTCAACTGAAATAGTAGCTATTTCAAAAGTAGGCGTAAAGCTTATGAGCGAGATTATCAAGCAGTCTAATGAATTTTTAGAAGGGAAGGTTAAAATATAGTGGCTGAAACTAAAAAAAGATATTATAGAAAAAATGTTCAGCTATTTGATTTACTTGAGCAGATGAAACTGTGGCCTTCAAAGAGCGGATATTTGCATGGCGTAAAGAGCATTGAAAAGAGGGGAAACGTAGCTATCGTTACGACTCACTGTGGTCAATCATTTAGGGTGTATAATTCTAGGAGCTCTAGAGCTGCGCGTTGGCTTAGAAATAAATGGGTAGTTAGGCCGTGTCCTAAATGTAAGGTTCCAGAGTGGAAGCTTGAGAAATATTCCAAGACATTTTTTGACAATAGTTACGGCAGTGATTTAGTGCATAAAAACAAAATTGATTAAAAAGTCTTCCGTTTAAGGGAGGCTTTTTAAATGTAGCTAGTAAAAGCTGCTAAGAAGGTCGTTAAACTGGTAAAGAGTTTTTCATAAAATAAAAATCGCTGAATTTCAGCGATTTTTTAGTATTTAGTTTTTACCGCAGCAGTTTTTATATTTCTTGCCACTACCGCATGGACATGGTTCATTCCTTTTAATCTTAGGAGCATCTCTTTTTACTGTTCTTGAATTTTTGAATTCTTTTGCGATTTCAATTTGTTCATTTTCAGTTAAGATATCCTTCCACTCTTCTAAAGAGTATAGATAATCTGCATCAGCTTTTAGCATATTAAAGAATAATTTACGAAAGTCTACATCGAAGGATAGCTCAGTACCTAATTCTACATTATCTAATTCATACTCATTTACTAAGCTAGTGTTGATGCCGTCTACAAATGCTATAAAGATTACAGGGCGCACATCATATTTCTCAGCGAGTTCGCTGAATTTACCGTGAAGCGGCGCATCATGATTAGCCAGTATATCTTTGTAAATTCTAGTTTCAGCCTCAGAATACTCTGTGAAAAAATCATCATAACTTTCCTTGGTGAGATCGTCTAATAGTGTTTGCCATTGTTTTAATAATGTCATAATTACCTCCAAATATTGTTAATTATTGATATGATGTCTCCTACGATTGCACTTCCAGTAGGTAGTGCGCCTGCACCTTTGCCGTAGTACATAAGCTCTCCAAAAGCATCTCCCTTAATGTACACTGCATTGAATTCGTTGTCAACATTAAATAATGGATGATCACAATTTATTTTAACAGGTTTAACCGAATAGCCGAGTTCGCCTGTTTCAGACAATACTGCGCTACCAATTAGTTTGATTTTAGTATTATTCGCTTTAGCAAGCTCAATGTCATCCTTAGTGATATTTGTTATACCTACTGTAGGAATATCTTTAGGACTTACATACTTACCAAAAGTAAGGGCCATTAGTATTGAAAGCTTATTTGCAACATCATAACCCATTACATCATCAGTTGGGTTAGCTTCTGCAAATCCTTTAGCTTGAGCTTCTTTTAATACATCTTCATAGGCAGAACCATCATCGTACATTTTAGACATTATGTAGTTTGTTGTTCCGTTTAATATACCGCTTACCTCATAAAACCTATTTCCTTGTAAAGCCGTTTTAATTGAAGTCAGGGCAGGTATAGCACCACCTACGCAGGCCTCAGTTAATAGCATTACATTGTTTTCTTTAGCAGTTGCCATGAGCTTTTCATAATTGGCAGCAACAGCAGCTTTGTTTGCTGTTACAACGTGTTTGCCAGATTTCATAGCTTGTATCATGTATGAAGTTGCAGGCTCGATTCCTCCTAGCACTTCTACGATGATGTCAATATCGCTATCACCAAGTATTTCATCCGCATTTGTTGTAAGAATGTCTAAAGGAATCTCAATCTTTCTTTCTTCATTTAAGCTATAAGTGAGAGCTTTTTTAACATTAATTTCAATGCCAATTCGCCCTGAAATAATGTCATGATTGTTCTTTAGTATTTGAAAAGTCCCACCTCCTACGTTACCTACACCTAATAATCCGATATTTACTTGTTCCATATTTTCCCCCTCTAATTTATATTGTTTATCTATTATATAATAATTTATCTGATTTGTCTTTAGTTTATTAGAATTGACAGTTTTGACTATTGCCTGTATAATTTTTCTCATAACATATTTAGAAAGGAAGTCATTTATGACACTTCATATTGTACTTGTAGAACCAGAAATACCGCAAAACACAGGGAATGTTGCAAGAACATGCGCAGCCACTGATACTAGGCTTCATCTTGTAAGGCCCCTTGGATTTAATATAGATGAAAAGTCTGTGAGAAGGGCAGGTCTTGATTACTGGAAATATCTAGATTTAGAAGTTCATGATAATTTAGAACAGTTTTTTGAAAAGTATAAAGAGCGTAGAATGTTTTTAGCCACCACGAAAGGCGGAGAAATGTATGCTGATGTTAAGTTTAAAGATGAGGACATGATATTGTTTGGTAGAGAGACTAGAGGCCTTCCTAAAAATCTTATAGAAAAAAATAAGGATATGGCTATAAGGATACCCATGAGTGAAAATACCAGGCTAAGGTCATTAAACCTTTCAAACAGCGCAAATATAATCTTATTTGAAGCATTAAGGCAAGTAGGATTTCCTGGATTGGAATAAGATTGAGCTCCTCAAAAGAGAAGCTCAATCTTATTTTATATTCCGTCCTAAACCGTTACCTGGGCCTCTGCCCCTGCCTCGGCCAGGACCACGTCCTCTGCCGTGAGGTATAAATTCGGTATTAACATCTTCATTTATACTAATACCTTTACCGTTTACTAAGCTATCAGCTATTTTAGTCCTAGCAGAAACAAGAATCCTTGCAAAAGTAGGCCTTGATATATTCATATATTCAGCGCATTCGATTTGTTCAAGTCCAAGTTGATCTTTTAAACGAATCGCTTCTATTTCAGCAGTTGATAAACTGTTGCACGGTACACCTTGGCATTCTTTGGTGCCAGAAGGTATAAAATTTTTAACCTTTGGAATATGTCCTATGGTTCTCATTTTAATAGGTCTTGGCATTTACCATTTACCTCTTCCAAAGCCTCCTCTAAGGCCTCTTCCCGAAGCTCTTCTAAGACCTCTTCCAGGGCCTCTGCCTAAGCCTCTTCCCATTCCTAATCCTCTACCAATTGGCATAGCATTGTCATTGTCATTGTTTACTTCTTCGTTGCAGTTCCCAAGTCCTCGACCTGTCATTGAACCTTCGCCTCTTGGGCCTTTTCCATCTAATCTAGGCATAATTACCTTCCTTTCTAAATATCACATATGTTATTAGCATATGACCATTACCTTCTATCCACATAGTAACATCATTATGAGCATATGTCAATAACAACTATAAAATTAGTTGAATAATTTTCTTAATATGGTATACTGTACTAGGAAATAAAACTGGTATGATTTTTGCTAAAAAAGAGGAGATTATGAAATTAAACTATAATTTAACTGTTGAACAAAAACAGCAATTATCTATGACTCCTGAACTTATTCAGGCCATTAAGATACTACAATTTAATTATCATGAACTAAACTCCTTCATAGAGGAAGAGTTAACTGAAAATCCGGTGCTAGAGAAGCAACCGGAAAGTTCTGATGATGAAAAATATGATGAAAAGCAAAAAGAAATATCGGATGAAATCAAAGAAAAGATAATTGAAGGGCAGTATGACGATATAAGTTACAGGCAGTACAATAAAGACGATAAGGAATTTACGCTAGAAGAATTTGCTACTGCGGATATTACATTGTTTGATGAATTAAACATGCAGCTTTCATTTTTGAATATAAATAAAAAAGAGAATTTAATTGGAAGATATATAATTGAAGGAATGGATAAAAACGGTTATTTAACCATAAGCGTAGAGGAAATTTCACAAAGGCTAAACGCAGAGCTAGAGGAAGTTGATAAAGTTTTAAAACTTGTCCAATCCTTTGATCCATCAGGCGTAGGTGCGAGAAATCTGTCTGAATGCCTCCTTATACAGTTAAAACACTGCTGCTTATCTAATGACTATGCTATTGATATAGTCACTAACCACTTAGAGGATTTAGCAAGTAACAAGCTTTCAAGTATATCTAAAAAAACTGGCGCCACCATAGGCGAGATACAGGATGTAACTGATCTTATTAAAACCTTAGAGCCAAAGCCGGGAAGAGCATATTCTTCAGGAGATGCTACTCGGTATATAGTGCCTGAGATTAGAGTAGAGAAGGTAGATGATGAGTATGTAGTAACCCTTTTAGATGATAGCGTGCCGAAACTAATGGTTAGCTCTTATTACCGTAAGGTTTCAAAACAAGAGGGCAGCAATTCAGAAGTAAGTGCTTATCTAAATGACAGATACAATTCTGCTATGTGGCTGATTAAAAGCATAGAGCAGAGAAAAGGGACTATACTATCGGTAGCAAGAACTATAGTAGAACATCAAAAGGGATTTTTTAATGATGGTCCTAAACATCTTAAGACTTTAACATTAAAGGAAGTCGCAGAAAAGGTGGGGGTTCATGAATCTACAGTAAGCAGAGCTATAAATGGTAAATATATGCAAAGCCCTAGAGGTTGTTTTGAATTAAAATACTTTTTTACCTCAGGAGTTTACGGTAATGATGGAAAAATCTCTTCAAATAGTATAAAATACTTTATAAGGGAATTTATCGAAAAAGAAGATGTTAAAAAACCTTTAAGTGACCAAAAAATAGTTGATATGTTAAATGACAAAGCCATCGATATTAAGAGAAGAACTGTTGCTAAATATCGAGAAGAGTTGAACATTTTATCTTCTTCAAAGAGAAGAAGATATTAATGATATAAAATAATTTGCTTTTTTAATTGTGAGGAGGAATATGAGAAGATGATTAAAATTGGTATTAGTGGTTATGGAAGAATTAGTAGGGTCGTAATCCGTGCGGCAATGGCAATGGACGATATTCAAATCGTTGGAATAAACAAAAGAAATGCTGATATTGAGTATATGGAATACATGCTTAGATACGATTCAGTATTCGGTAGGTTCGACAAAGAACTTGGAAGATATGATAAAGGACTTATCATAAATGGCAAAAAGGTTCCTGTATACAGCGAATCTGATGCTTCTAAAATACCGTGGGAAGAATGCGGCGCTGAGTATATTATGGAAGGTACAGGAGCATATAATACTACAGAAAAGGCGAAAGCTCATTTAAAGGCTGGTGCTAAAAAGGTAATAATCTCTGCTCCGGCAAAGGATAAGGAAACTCCTACTTTTGTGTATGGAGTAAATCACGAAATGTACGTGAAGGAGTATGATGTTGTATCTAACGCATCGTGCACTACAAACTGCTTAGCTCCTACATGCAAAGTCTTAAACGATAATTACGGTATTGAAGGTGGGCTAATGTCTACTATTCATGCTGCGACTTCAAAACAATCAGTAGTAGATAGTAGATCTGAGAGTGATTGGAGAAGAGGAAGATCCGTATTTGGAAATATAATTCCATCGACAACAGGTGCTGCAAAAGCTGTGGGCCTTGTTATTCCTGAATTAGAAGGCAAAATGACGGGTATTTCATACAGAGTTCCTGTTGCCGATGTATCAATAGTTGACTTAAATGTTAAATTAAAGAAATCAACTACGTATGCTGACATCTGTGCAAAGATGAAAGAAGCTTCAGAAACACATATGAAGGGTATACTTGAATATGTGGACGATGAAGTAGTATCAAGCGACTTCTTAGGAGATGCACACACATCAATCTTTGATTCAAGAGAAGGAATGGAAATGAATGATAAATGGTTTAAATTGATTTCATTTTATGATAATGAGTTTGCATATTCTGCTAAAACTTTAGAGATGATAAGACATATGTATAAGGTGGATCACCAATAAGGAGGATAAGTTAGAATCATGAAAAAAACTATTAGAGATGTTGAATTAATAGGTAAGGTAGCATTAGTCAGATGCGATTTTAATGTGCCTTTAGAGGATGGTAAAATAACTGATGATTCGAGAATTAAGGCATCTATACCTACTATTGAACATTTAATAGAAAACGGTGCAAAAGTTGTGCTCTTGTCTCATCTTGGAAGACCAAAAGGTAAACCTAATCATGACTATACTTTAAAACCTGTAGCAGATAGGCTCTCTCAACTTCTAAATTTGAAAGTTCAATTTCTTCAATCAGATAATGTTGTTGATGAAAAAGTTATAGAAACTGTAAAAAACTTAAAAAATAGAGAGGTAGCCTTGCTAGAAAACGTGCGTTTTAGAGGTGAAGAGACTGAAAATAAAGCTGATTTTGCAGAAGAATTAGCAAAACTGGGAGATATATTTGTACAAGATGCTTTTGGCACAGCCCACAGAGCCCATGCTTCAACAGCTGGAATAGCTAACTATATTCCAGCTGTTTCAGGATTTCTTATCGAAAAGGAAATTAAATTTTTAAGTGAAGCAGTAGAAAAACCCAAAAGGCCTTTGATAGCTATTATGGGAGGGGCAAAGGTTAATGATAAGATTCCTGTTATAAAAAACCTGCTAGAAAAAGTAGATACTCTTATCATCTCAGGAGGTATGGCTTTTACTTTTTTCAAGGCGATGGGATATAACATCGGTAAGTCCATTTTAGACAAAGAAAGCATTCCTTTGGCTAGTGAGATTATTAAATTAGCAAAAGAAAAGAATGTTGAATTGATATTGCCTCTAGATATTGTGGCGGCGACAGAATTTTCTAACGATGCTAGCTATGGTTATTACGACTTTGATAAGATTCCTAATGATAAGATGGGCCTTGATATTGGTCCAAAGAGTATAAAAAAATTCTGTGATGCTTTGTCAGAAGCGAAAACAATCGTTTGGAATGGGCCTATGGGTGTGTTTGAACTTGAGAACTTTTCTAAAGGTACTGAAGAAATAGCAAAGTATTTGGCAAATGTTGATGCCACTACCATTATTGGTGGAGGAGATTCAGCGGCTGCTGTTCATAAATTTAATTTGGCAGATAAGATGACCCATATATCTACAGGTGGCGGAGCTTCTATGGAATACTTAGAAGGTAAAGGACTGCCGGGCATTGAAGCTTTGGATGACAAGTAGGAGGTATCTATGAGAAAACTATTTATTGCTGGAAACTGGAAAATGAATAAAACAATGGCATCAGCTAAGGAATTTGCTAATGTTTTAAAATCTAATATGATGCATGACGAAGTTGAATTGGCAGTTATAGCTCCATATACGCAGTTGGAAATTTTAGTATCAGCACTATATAACAGACCTGTTATGGTAGGAGCACAAAATGTCTTTCAAGAAACAAGCGGAGCGTACACAGGAGAAATTTCAATAGAAATGCTTAAAGAGATAGATGTCGACTGCTGCGTTATAGGTCATTCTGAAAGAAGGCAGTACTTTAACGAAACAGATGAAATAGTCAATAAGAAGCTTAAACTTCTTCTTGAAAACGATATTAGACCTATAATGTGCGTAGGTGAAAACTTGGAAGTTAGAAAAGCAGGAAATGCTATTAGTCACGTAAAAAGTCAGCTTGAAAAGGGTCTTATGGATATAAACTCAGACGATGTTATGAATACTACCATAGCATATGAACCTATTTGGGCTATAGGAACTGGTGAGACAGCATCACCTGAGCAGGCTGAAGAAATATGCTCAGAAATCAGAAACTTTTTAAGCGAGAAATATGGTGAAATGGTAGCAGAAGAAGTCATAATCCAATACGGTGGTAGTGTCAAACCTGAGAATGCGGAAGAAATACTTAGAAAACCTAATATTGATGGGGCTTTGATAGGTGGTGCAAGCTTGGATGTTGACATGTTTATGGATATATATGATAAGGCTTATTTTACAAAAAAACATTGATTTATTTGTTTTAATATGGTAAGCTAACATAGTTATTTATTAAGGAGGAAAAACTATGGAAACATTTTTAATGATAGTCCTTGTGTTCGCTAGTTTAGTGTTAATTGGCAGTATTTTAATGCAATCAAGTAATAGCTCTGGCCTATCAGGATCTATTGGTGGAGGCGCAGAACAGCTTTTTGGTAAAAAGAAAAGCAGAGGTTATGATGCTATCTTGTCTAGAATAACTACAGTATGCGCTGTACTCTACGTAGTACTAGCATTAGTTATAGTAGCGGTATTTAATTAAGTGATTAATTAAGATTAATAACAGTTAAGATTGAGGTACTGCAAAGTACCTCTGTATATATTAATGACAAATGGGAGGTTTTATATGTTTGGGATTTGGATTGTTCCTGCTTCGGCTGTACTAGCGTTAATTGTAGCGTTTAGCTTAGCAGCATGGGTAGGAAAGGCTGAAGAAGGCACTGATAGAATGAAAGAAATAGCCGGTTATATTCGTGAGGGCGCTATGGCGTTTTTAAAGAGAGAATATAAGACTATGGTAATAGTAATCGCCGTATTATTTCTATTAATTGGAATATTCATCGGTTGGTTAACTGCTGGTCTTTATGTTGCAGGAGCTCTATTATCTGTAATGGCAGGTTTCTTCGGAATGAGAGTAGCAACTTTAGGCAACGTTAGAACAGCAAATGCTGCACTGACATCAGGAATGCCTAAGGCACTAAAGATTGCGTTTAGAAGTGGCGCTGTTATGGGATTGTGCGTAACAGGACTTGGCTTATTAGGACTTGGAATTGTATTTATAGCATTTGACTTAGCTACAGTAGTAGAGTGCGTAACAGGCTTTGGTTTAGGTGCATCTTCAATGGCTCTATTCGGAAGAGTAGGCGGCGGAATATACACTAAAGCTGCAGACGTTGGTGCTGACTTAGTAGGTAAGGTAGAAGCAGGTATACCTGAAGATGACCCTCGTAACCCAGCTGTTATCGCAGATAACGTTGGAGATAACGTGGGTGNNTATGTTGGTTCAATAATTTCAGCAATCACTTTAGCTGCCGTTGCAGTAAGTGACACACTAGGTGGTAATTACTTTACTCAAGAAACTGCAGCTTTATTTCCATTGCTAATTGCAGCAATAGGTATTATTGCTTCTATTATAGGTATTATGTTCGTTAGAGGCAGTGATAAGTCTGATCCTGCCAAATCATTAAATATGGGAACATATATAAGTGGCGCTATTGTAATTGTTGCGGTAATTATATTAAGTAAACAAATGATGGGAGATTACTCTTATGCAATTGCTATTATCGCAGGGTTAGTAGTTGGTATATTAATTGGACAAGTAACTGAAATGTATACTTCAGATTCATACAAATATGTAAAAGATATAGCAGAACAATCTGAAACAGGTGCTGCCACTACAATAATTAGTGGACTTAGCGTTGGAATGATGTCGACTGTATGGCCAGTTCTTCTTATATGCGTAGGAATTATGGTTGCTTATGCTTTTGTAGGAGTATATGGTATCGCACTTGCTGCAGTAGGTATGCTGTCAACAGCAGGCATGACTATAGCTGTAGATGCTTATGGACCTGTATCTGATAATGCTGGTGGTATTGCTGNNATTGGTAAAGGCTTTGCTATTGGTTCTGCTGCGTTAACAGCTCTTGCACTATTTGCGGCTTATGCAGAAGTAACAGAATTAAGCGCAATTAGCTTACTTAATCCAATCGTAATTGTTGGTCTATTTATAGGAGCTATGCTTCCATTCCTATTCTCAGCACTTACAATGAAGTCGGTAGGTAAAGCTGCTTATGAAATGATAGAAGAAGTAAGAAGACAGTTTAAAGAAGATAAGGGAATCATGGAAGGAACAACTAAACCTGACTATGCTAGATGCGTTGATATTTCAACGACTGCAGCCCTTAAAGAAATGGTTGCTCCAGGCCTAATTGCTATAATAGCTCCATTAGCTGTAGGATTATTGCTTGGAACAGAAGCATTAGGTGGAATGCTTGGAGGATCTCTATCTTCTGGAGTATTACTAGCTATAATGATGGCAAATGCAGGTGGAGCTTGGGATAACGCTAAGAAATATAT
>LSQX01040193.1_pt1 | contig 20535 bp, 16 predicted proteins | sample 654561 | NCBI WGS metagenome assembly LSQX01 (sample SAMN04489861, study PRJNA283612) | anaerobic digester metagenome | isolation source: 4 biogas reactors fed with cattle manure at either 37C or 55C with and... | place: Denmark: Kongens Lyngby | collected 2014 | reverse complement strand
GCGTCCCATTCGTCCCATCATTGCCTCAAGCGAAAGAGTAAGCGGGTGGAGTAAGCGTGCCGATTAAGAGTGGGGTTAAGTGTGGGTTTAAGTGGGTGCTTCGCACTTACACATTGTCTCCACACCTTGTCAAAAGCGACAGGATAACTGGGGGGGGATTTTCGTCCTCGTCCTCGAGTCCCGGAACTGCCGATCCTGCCGGAACTACCGGAACTGCCGGTGGCTGGCGCCCCGGACAACCCACCACGCCGTAATAACGGCGAAGCACGTAGATGCGGCGTCCCCGCCGCGTGCCCGCCGCCCCATCCCGCACGCGGCGGGGACGCCGCGTCTACTACGCTTGCACATCCAGGAACGGCAATGGCCGTACCGAGGGGATGCATGGGCGGGAATGGCGGTACGAACGGGAGACAGGGGACAGGGGACGGGGGACAGGAGCACGTGGAATGATCGAGCGAATCGAATCATTCGAGTTTGTCGATTCTATCGATTCTATCGAAAACCACTTGAGCCTCTTGCAAAAGCCTCGTGGCATGGGCGTCCCGCCCATGAAACACGGGCAAGATGCCCGTGCCACGTGTGCCTGCAAGGGTTTTGCAAGAGGCTCACTTCATACGCCCCGCCGGAAACGGCAGGCATTCCCTGCGGCGGCTCGCCGGTCACACCGCGTAGCGGCGTGACGGGGACGGCTCGCACTACCTGCGCTCGACGCAACTCACCTCATCGTAAATCTGCGGAAATCTGCGACATCTGCGGTTAAAAACAACTCCGCGGCTCTGCGTTTTTCCGGGGACGAGGGCAAAGCAACTGGTCTGGGAGACCGCTCCATGAGCCGCTCTTTCGCTTTCGACAAAGTTCGCGACAAAGCTCGCGACAAAGTGGCGTCGATGGCCTATTACCACTGGCGACCGTCGGTCGCCAGTGGCGCGGCTGAAGCCCGCCTACCAGTCCCTCGCGTTGGGCGCCATCGGGAATTCGCGCATCTGGCGGCGCTTGTCGTCCTCGTGCTCCTTCTCGCGCTCGAGGGCCCGGCGCAGCACCTCCTGCACCTCGGGCGGCGGCTCGTCGGACTCCGGCTCCTGCGGCTCTTCCTTTGGCTCCTGTTGCTCTTGCTGCTGTTCTTCCTGCTGTTGCTGCTGCTGTTGCTGCTCTTCCTGCTGTTGCTGTTCTTGCTGCTGTTGTTGTTCCTGCTGTTGCTGTTGCTGCTGGGACTGCGGCTGCTTGGGCAGCAGTTCCTGGATGCGGTGCAGGTTCTGCAGTGCCTGGAACTGGGCGTCGGCCGGACGGGGCTCGTTCTGCTGCTGTGCCTTCAGTATCTGGGCATGAAGTTCCACCGTCTCCGCCGTCAAACGCTCGATCTCGGCGCGATCCTCGGGTGACAACGAGGGCGCGTTGGTGTCGGCCTGCGCCTGCTGCTGCACCTGATCGGCCCAGGGACCGAAGCGATCCTTGAAGAGCTTGGTTAGTTGCGCGGCATCCTCCTGGTCGGGACGGTACTGGATGCGGGGGGTCTCCGGATGCGCCCAGGCGTTGGTCTGCGCCTGGATGGCTTCGGCAACCAGTCCCGGGGGCATCGACAGCAGTTGCCAGAAACCGTAGGCAATCTGCTCGCTGCGCGCGATGGGCGCCATCGCCGCACCATCGAGGTCGGCCAGTTGCCGCGCCCCGAGCTTCATGGCGTCGCGCGCCTGCTCGATCTGCATGGCGACCTGCGCGCGATCCTCCTCGTTGGTAATCGCCTGCGACTCGATCAGGGCGCGCTTGAGCGGAATCCAGAGGTCGCTGTTGGCCTGCTGGCGCGCGCCCAGCGCCTCCAGCTCGCGGATCATCCGTGCCGCCGGCTGGTTGGTGAAGGATACGGGCGCCTCGCTGAGCAGCGCCCGCTGCTCCTGCATCATGCGGTTCAACAGAGCCTCGGGCGGTGTCTGACCGTGCTCTGCCAGCACCTTCTCGATATGCGCCGACTCGCGCAGCACGGGCAGGTGCTTGATGGAGCGGTCGAGGTTGCGCTGGCGGCGCGCGTCCTCGGGCGCCTGGCGCAGGGCCTGCTGGAAGCCGGCGCCGGCCTCCTCGAGCGCCTTGAAGCGCACGGCGGTGTTGGTGGCGGCAGCCGGATCCTCCGCCTCCTGGAAGCGTGCCGCCCCGTAGAGCTCGGCCGCGGCCGCCTGTCCCGGCAGCATGGTCATGGGGTAGACCGTCTCGGCGGCACCGGCGGCATCGTTGTCCTTGTACCGCGCCAGCGCCGCATTGTAACGGTAGCGGTTGGCTTCGGCGGGATCGACACCGCGCGCGGCCTCGAGATAGGCCCTGGCGGCCGCGGCATAGTCGCCTTGCCGGTAAAGGCGCTGCGCCATGCGCGCCCCCTCGCGTCCCGGCGGTACCGAGGGTGCATTCGTATCGGCGACGGACGAGGCTGACGGTACGGACGGCGGCGGCTGGCCGGCAGTCGGGTCGTCCCCGCCGGTCTGGGCCTGTACCGTGCCCGTGAAAACAAATGCAGTCAGCAGGAGCGCCAGCGTGGCGGTGTCAGGACCGCGCGCCGCGGCGGCTTCCGGTGCGCTCGCGGTACGTTTGGCGCGTCCGCCACCCGCCATGCGGCCGCGGCTGAGCATCGCCGTGCCCAGCAGCAGCAGGATGGCCGGCACCAGAAAGAGCTGGTAGCGCTCGATGTAGCGGCGCTCCAACTGCTCCTCGAATTCACGCGCCGCCACGCGCGTCAGGTGCTGACGGTAGATCGCGCCCAGCGTGGTGCTGGCGGTGCCCGAGGTGGCCAGCGGAATATAGGTGCCGCCCGTGGCGCGCGCGATGGCCTCCAGCGTGGCCTCCTCCATGCGCGACACCACCGGCGCGCCCTGAAACTGCAGCGTGCCCTTGCCGTCAACGCCGGGCACCGCCGCCCCCTTGGGATCGCCGATGCCCACGGTGAAGATGGGAATACCACGCGCGGCGGCGCGTTTGGCCGTGGCAAGCGCGCGGCCGGCCAGATCCTCGCCGTCTGTAATAAGCAGGATGGCGTTGTTCTGATCGTAGGCCGACTCCAGCGCGTCGAGCGACTTCTGAATGGCGTCGGCCAGATCGGTCTCGCCGCGCGGCGCGGAGTCGATCGAGACGCCATCGAGCGCCTGCCGCAGGAAGGCGCGGTCGGTGGTGAGCGGACAGAGCAGGTTGGCCCGGCCGCGGAAGACCAGCAGACCGGCACGGTCGCCGCGCAGCTCCGCCAGCAGGTCGAGCAGGTCGGTCTTGGCGCGTTCGAGGCGGTTCGGGTGGACATCCGCCGCGAGCATCGAGCGCGACACGTCGAGCGCGATCATCAGGTTGCGCCCGCGCTCCTGCACGCGCAGCTCGGCGCGCCCCCACTGCGGGCGGGCCGCCGCCAGCACGAGCAGCAGCAGGCCGGCCAGCATGAGCGACACCTGCACGGCCACCCTCGCCGTGCTGCGCGGCGGGGCCAGGCGCGCCTGCATCTCGGGCGAGACGAAGTTCGCCATGCGCCGCGAGCCCAGGCGCAGCACCCAGAAGCCGAGCAGCCCCACCAGCGGGAGCAGCAGCAGACCGGTCAGCAACCATGGATAGACAAAGCGCATAGGCAGGTTTCAACTACAGGGGACGTTGCACAATAAAGAGGTTAAGAAGAACACTACCGGCCGCCAGCAGCGTACCGAGCACCATGAAGGGCAGGAACTTCTCGTTATACTGGTTATAGACATTGCGCGTGATGCGCGTGGTCTCAAGCTCGTTGATGGCATCCATCGCCTCACGGAAGCCCTCGGTGTCGCGGACGTTGAAGTAGCGTCCCGAGGTCTTCTCGGCGATGTGGCGGAGCTGCGCCTCGTTGAGCCTGACCTCGCCAAAGACGACCCGCTCGCGTCCGAATTCATCGCGCACGCGGAAGGGGGCGCGTCCGGTGGAGCCGACGCCGATGGTATAGACCCGCATGCCCAGCTTGGCGGCCGTCTCGGCCGCCGTCTCCGGCGTGATGATGCCGGTGTTGGATTCGCCGTCGCTCAGGAGCACCACGATCCGCGTCTTGGGCTCGGCATCCTGCAGGCGGGCGCAGGCGGTGGCCAGGCCGTCGCCGATGGCCGTCAGCAGCTCCTCCTGCGAGACGGTACGTCCGTGCTCGTCAACGGAATTCTGCGGAATCGAGGTGGCCTCGAGAATCTTCAGCAGGGCGGCATGGTCGGCGGTCAGCGGACTGCGCGTCGAGGCGTAGCCGCCGAAGGCGATCAGCGCGATCAGGTCGTCGGGCCGCTGCTTGATGAAGCGGGCGAAGACCGACTTGACCACATCCAGCCGCGTCTGCGAGTTGGGGCCGGTCGGCGAGCCTTCGGTCAGATCGAGGGCCTCCATGGAGCCGGAGACGTCGACCACCATGGCGATTGCCAGGGCATCGACGGTGCGGCGTTCGCGGGCGAAGAAGGTCTGCGGGCGGGCGGCGGCGATGATCAGCAGCAGGGTGCCGATGGCGAAGAGCACGGGCATGAGCCGCGCCGCCACGCTGCGCCAGCCTGCGGTACGCTCCGGCAGCCGGTGCATGGGAGCATAGAGCAGCGCGCTGCGGGAACCGCGCCGGAAGAGGCGCCAGAGGGCGAATCCCCACGGTATCAGGAGCAGGAAGGCGAGCGGTGTGGCAAAGCGGAACATTCGGTCAGCTCCCCTTCCCCGCCTCGGCCGCGGCCTGGCGCACGGCGGCGGCATCCTGCTCGATGTAGCTCCGGGCGGTACGCACGGCGTCCTCGGCCACACTGATGTTCGAGGACTGCCCGGCGAACTTGACCAGATCGGCCGACTGCAGGAAGTCGCGCAGCCGTTCCAGCACATTGGGCTTGAAGCCCGGATGGTTCCGGGCGGCAGCCAGGAACTCCTCGGTGGTCTGTCCGGGAGCGCGGATGCCGTGCGTGCGCTCGATGTAGCGCCGCACCACCTGCGTCAGCTCGATGTAGAAATCCTTGAACAACCCCTGTTCGGCCAGGCGGCGGCCCAGGAGCCGCTCGAGCTCGTAAAAGGCGCGCTCGTCCGGCGCGAGGCGACGCAGGCGCACCTGATGGCGCAGGTAGCCGATGAGGCGTACCACAAAGATAACCAGCACCACGGCCAGGCAGGCCAGGATCAGGATACCGAACATCATGCGGCGGGTCGGGGCGATCCAGAAGGGCTTGGGATCCAGCTCGACACTGCCCGTGACCGTGGTATCCCGCGACGCGGCGGGGAAAACGACGGGGCGCGTGGCGAAACTGCGCTCGGGCACCGCGCCGGGCGCGCTATCGCGTACCGTCACGGCGAAGGGAGCCAGACGGTACTCTGCGCAGGCCACGCCGGGCACCAGCCGCCAGCGGTACTCGCGGCTGCGGCGGCCGTCGGGCAGCGTGACGGGGTCACGCGGGAAACCCTCGGCCACCGTGAAGCCCTGGAAGCGGTCGCGCAGATCGGGCAAATCCACCTGCTGCGTGGCGGGGGCCGTGACCGTCAGCACCACGTTGAGATCCTGCTCCAGGCGCACCTCGGCCGGCTCGGCACGCAGCAGGATCTCGACCGAACCCCACGAGAGGTTCTCCTGCAGCACCGCCGGCGGCGTGGTGGTGGTGTCGGCGCGCAGCGGCAGCGCGAAGCCGACGAGCAGCAGCAGGAGCAGCAGCAGGAGACTGCGGGAGCAGAGAGACAGTGCCGTCCCCAACCGGAAAAACCGAGATAGATTGCGGCTCCTGCCCCGCGTGCCTGCAAGCATGGCACGGGCATCCTGCCCGTGAGGTTCTTGCAAAACCCCTTGTCTGGAGGTGTGGCACGGGCATCCTAGGCTGCGACGTCTTTTCATGCGCCCCGCTTCCGCCTTCGACAAAGTTCGCGACAAAGCTCGCGACAAAGTGGCGTCTCCCGCCTGTTCCAACCGCCCCGCAGGGGCGGTCGGCGTTACTATATTGAGACAGCGGCTCACCGGCGGCGCCTCCCGCCGCGCCGTTCGCGGCGATGGAAGAGTCGGCGCAGACGATGGACGGTGGCGTCGTCGCTGTCGTGGGTCGAGAACCACTCGCCGTCGATGCCGTAGCGCAGGAGCGTCTGCCGCAATTCCTCGCGCTCGGCCGCGGCGGCCTGCGCCAGGTGCTGCCGCACGCGCGGCGAGGCGGTATCGAGCAGCACGAGCTCGCCGCTCTCCGGATCCTGCACCTCGACCAGGCCGGCATTCGGAAGCTCCAGCTCGCGCGGATCCTCGATGGCCAGCGCCACCAGATCGTGCCGCTGCGCCGTGGTGCGGAGCTCGTCGGCGTAGTCGCTGTCCTGGAAGTCGGAGAGCAGGAAGACCAGCGCGCGGCGCTTGTGGATGCGGTTGAGGTAGCGCAGGGCGGCGGCGATGTCGGTGCCCTGCCGCGTGTCGCGCTCGGCGGCCAGCACGTCGCGCACGAGGCGCATGACGGCCGTGCGTCCCTTGCGCGGGGGAATGACCTTCTCGATGCGGTCGCTGAAGTTAATCAGCCCAACCTTGTCGGCATTCTGCACCGCCGCCATGGCCAGCAGGCAGGTCAGCAGCGCGGCGAGTTCCGACTTGGTGCGCGACTCCGAGCCGAAGGCCTGCGAACCCGAGACGTCCACCAGGAAGATCACGGTAAGCTCGCGCTCCTCGGCAAAGCTCTTGATGTGGGGCATGCCGGTGCGCGCCGTGACGTTCCAGTCGATGGCGCGCACGTCGTCGCCGGGGATGTAGGGGCGCACCTCGTCGAACTCGATGCCCTGCCCCTTGAAGCTCGAATGGTAGTCGCCGGCGAACTGCTCGTTGACCAGACGCACGGTGAGCAGACGGATACCGGCCACGCGCCGCATCAGCGCGGAGGTCTCCTCGTGGCGTGTGCCGCGTTTGGCCATGCGTCCCCTACCGTTGCGCATCAGGGCACGGGAATCGTGCCGAGGATGGTCCCGACCACCTGGTCGGCACCGACCTCCTCGGCCTCGGCCTCGTAGGTGAGCATGATGCGGTGGCGCAGCACGTCGGGGGCGATCTCCTTGACGTCCTGCGGCGTGGCGTAGGCGCGTCCGCGGAGCATCGCGTTGGCACGGGCGCCGATATTGAGCCAGAGCGAAGCGCGCGGCGAGGCGCCCATCTCGATCTGGTGCTCCAGCTCCTTCATGCCGAAATCCCCGGGCCGGCGGGTGGCCTGCACGATGTCGAGGATATACTCGCCGACCTTCTCGTCGCAATAGACCTGGTCGAGGACGCTGCGCAGGGTGGCGATCTGCCCGGCGTCCAGAACCGTGGTGACCTCGGCCTTGAGGGGACGCGAGAAGCGGTTCATGATACGCCGCTCATCGTCGCGCGAGGGATAGTCCACGATGCACTTCATCATGAAGCGGTCAACCTGCGCCTCGGGCAGCGGGTAGGTGCCCTTCTGCTCGACCGGGTTCTGCGTCGCGAGCACCAGGAAGGGCGACGGCAGGTCGTAGGTGGTATCGCCCAGCGTGACGCGCTGCTCCTGCATGGCCTCGAGCAGCGCGCTCTGGACCTTGGCCGGGGCGCGGTTGATCTCGTCGGCCAGCAGCAGGTTGGTGAAGACCGGTCCCATCTTGGGCAGGAAGGAGCCGTCCTTTTGGCTGTAGATCAGCGTGCCGATGACGTCCGCGGGCAACAGGTCGGGCGTGAAGGAGATGCGCTGGAACTGTAGGCCGAGCGCCTGCGCCAGCGTGCGCACCGCCGTGGTCTTGGCCAGTCCGGGAACGCCCTCCAGCAGGATATGCCCGCCGCTGACCAGCGCGATCAGCATGCGGTCAACCAGCTTCTCCTGGCCTACCAGAACCTTGTGGATCTCCTGGCGGAGCTTTTCGATCAACTCGCCCTGTGCGGCGATCAGATCGGTGGTTTTCTGTAAATCCATGATACTCCTTATGCGGCCGGCGCGGCGGCGGGTGCCTCGGCCGGCTTGTCCGCGGGTTTGTCGGCGGCAGGCACGACCGGTTTTTCAGCAGGCGCCTCGGCGGGCTTTTCAGCGGGCTTCTCCACGGCAGGCGAAGCCGGTTTCTCAACCGCAGGCTTGTCCACAGGCTTCTCGGCCGTTGCCTCAGCGGCAGGCGCAGCGGCAGGCTTGTCCACAGCTTTCTCAGCCGCAGGCGCGGCGGCAGGTGCTTCAGGCACGGCAACGGGCTCGGTGACGACTGCCGCGGCGGGCTCCGCTGCCGCGGGCTCGGCGGCGGCGGGTTCGCTCGCGGCGGGCGCGTTGGTCTCGGCGGGCTTCTCGGACACGAGCTCGTCGCGTGTGCGCACCATGTTGTCGGCCGAATAGGAGGCAATCAGGAATGTCCAGCGGCCCAGGCGGTCGTTGGCGGAGGCCACGCGTGCCTCGGCCTCGGCGCGCAGGGTCGCGTTGGTCGAGGGCGGGCCGGACTCGACACCGACCTTGAAGTAGCGGCTGCCCTCGGCCGCAGCCCCCAGCGCGGCGTTGTAGATATCGCCGTTCTTGAGGGTCACGCGGAAGAGGTTGCCGGTGGCGAAGCCCAGCGTCTCCTCCGGAAGATTGGGATCGGCGATGCGGTTGAAGCGCAGGTAGGTGAGCGCGGATTCGACGCCGCTGGCACGGCCGCTCTCGAACTGCTCCTTCTCCTCGTCGAGTCCGACGAGCTTCAGGCTGCCGGCGGTGCGGTCGAGCACCACGGCATCGTCGTCGCCGCCGGCGGCAGGACGCATCTCGATGGTGGCGATGTCATCGGCGGAGATACCCAGAATCTGCGTATCGAGCCAGCTCTCCGTGACGGTCGACCAGTCCTCGAGCGACTCCTTGACGAGGAAGACTTGTCCGTCATCATTGCGCGAGAGATAGCGTCCCTCGCTCGGCCGGTAGTAGCCCATGCCGCCGGCATCGGAGCGCGCCTGGCGCGTGGGTCCGAGGGTCAGCGAGGCCAGCGTGGCGCCCTGTGAATCGTAAAGCTTCACGAGCGTCGCACCGGCCTCGTCGAGCTTCATGCCCCGCTGCACCTGCCCGATCTTGACATCGCGCAGTGCGAGCAGGCGCTGCACCAGCCGCTGGAAATCGGCTGGATAGTTGTAGGCATTGGTGACGCACCAGGCCGAGTCGATGCGCGCGAGGCGCAGGGTCTGCCCCCCCTCGCTGATCTCGACGGCGGCCACGGCGTTGACGTCAAAGCCCGGCAGCAGGGGGGTGCCCGTGAGGGAGGCGGCGGGCGACTGGCGCCGGCGGCCGCTCCAGGTAGCCAGCCCGATGAGCAGCAGGGCGGCAATCAGCAGAAGAACAAGATGTTTGGTTTTCATGGAAGCGTTCCTTTCCGTGACTACTACTGGCTCCGGCGGCCCAGGATGCCGCGCGTGATGCCGACAATGATAACCAGCAGGGGGATACCGGCAATGTTGAGCGCCTTGACGCGCACACCGAGACGCTCGATGTCGCGGGTGAGGTTGCGCCGCACCTGCTTTAGCTGCGCCTTGACGTCGATCTGCTTCTGCTGGAAGCGCTGGATGGCCTCCTCCTGCTCCTTTGAGAGGATGTACTTCTGGGAGGCCTGCTTCTGGCTCTGCAGCTCGTTGAGTTTCTGCTGGGTCTGCTGCAGCTCGGCGTTGAGGCTCTGCTCCTTGTCGCGCCACTCGCTCGCGGCGCGGAACTCGAGCTCATCGACGCGGGTGAAGGGGCGGCGGCTGGTGCCGCGCGAGCGGATCGAGGCCAGCTCGACACTGCCGGAGAGCTTCTCCACGGCATTGGCGAGGAAGGCGAGGTTGTCGCCCTGCGCCTGCAGCGTGCGGAAGCCGAACGGTGTGTTCACCTCGCGGACGGCGACGTCATTGGAGAGGAAGTCGCAGTCGGCGATCACCAGCATGGTGTTGGGCGCGGCGCAGACCGCGAGGTGTTCGCCGCCCGGCTCGGCGGGTGGAGCCTCGCTCTCATCCTCATCCGGCGCCGTCTCGTCCTTGGGCGCGCCGTCGGGGAAGGCGCTCCGGAAGGAGCCGCTCAGGCGCGCGGCGATCACGTGGCGCAGCCCGTCGGCCCTGAGCTGGCCGCGCAGCGCCTCGGTGCCGAACATGGCCGTCTGGGTATCGACGCGGCAGGCGGCATCGGATGAGGTGATCAGCGGCTCGAAGGTGATGCCGTCTTCCGTCGCATCGCTCAGAACACCGGCAAAGGGCATCAGTATCTGGTCGAGCTGGGCGGTCAGCAGGTCCTTGCGGTTCATGTTGGCGGCGCTCAGCGAGAGGAAGATGGGGCTCTCCTCGATGCGGCCGTTGCCGCCAACACGCGTGATGGCGCGCATGTCGGCCAGCAGCTTGCCGGTATCGAAGCCGATACCCCAGGCCGTGAAAAGCGGCCCGAGGGTCGATGAGGTCTGGCCGCCCATGCCCATCATGGCCATCTGGTTCTGCTGCTGCGCCTTAAGGTCGGCCAGCGAGAGCGGATCGACGCAGGCGATGAGACGCCCGCCGCGCATGACGAACTGGTCAATGGCATAGAGCGTCTTCTGGGGCAGATCCTTCGGATGGATCACCAGCAGCGTGGAGATGGACGGCTCGATGGTGGTCACGTCGCGCGCGACCGGGCGCACCTCGAAGTCGCGCTGCAGCTCCTGGATGGCGAACCAGGGCTGGGGCGGCGCGGAACGCATCATCTGATGCTGCTGGGTGGGCACGCCCATGACCGGCAGATCGCTCAGGACGCCGATGACGGGGCGCACGGCGGTGGCGACGCGCGAAATCAGGCGGCTCAGGTCGTACTCGAGCGTGGCCTCGTTCTGGGGCGAGAGTACCGGCAGGGTCTCCTCGCGCTCGCCCGAGACGGCCACGATGCCGAAGTAGAGCGGCGGCGTCATCACGCCCGTCGCCTGCGGCTGGATGCCGTAGCGCTGCGCCCACTCCTCCTCGTCGGAATCAACCTTGGGGTCGTAGGTCTCGACGACAAGCCGCCCCTGCGCGGCGATCTCGTACTCCTTCAGCAGATCCTCGACCTGGCGCGCGTAGGACTTGATGAACATCGGCACGTTCGGCGACGAGCGGTTGAAGAAGAACTTGATGGTCACATGCTCCGGCAGCTCGGCCAGCAGCCGGCGTGAGCCCTTTGAGAGCGTGAAGAGCTTCTCTTCGGTGCAGTCGTGGCGCAGACGCAGGTTGCCGAGCGTCACGACAACGGCACCGATGATCAGCAATAGCAGCAGCAGTCCGAGGGCACCGCTGCCGTAGGATGACAGGTTTCTGGTCTTGGTCTTGTTTTTCATCTTGCAAATCTCCCGGGCCAACGGCCGTTAAACGGCCTTGCGGTTGTTCACGACCACATGGGCGGTGGCCAGCATGAAGATCATCACGCCGATGTAGTAGGCGATGTCGTAGAGATCCAGCACACCGCGCTTGAGTGATTCGTAGTGCTGCAGCAGGCTGCATTCGGCAACGGCTTCCACGACGCCCATAGGCGCCCAGCGCACGAAGAGGTTGGTTACCGGCTCGAAGCCCGCCAGGATCAGCAGCAGGCAGGCGGCCAGCGCCAGGACGAAGCTGACGACCTGGTTCGTGGTCAGCGCCGACATCAGCGTGCCGATCGAGACGCAGGCGCCCGCCAGCAGGAAGGAGCCGATGTAGCCGCAGGCGATCACGCCGAAGTCGGGGTCGCCAAGCCAGGCGGTGGTCAGCACGATCGGGAAGGTCAGCACCAGGGCAAGGGCGATGAAGCTCCAGGCGGCGAGGAACTTGCCGACGAGCACCTCGGCCAGCGTCACCGGCAGGGTCAGCAGCAGCTCGATGGTGCCGGTGCGGCGCTCCTCGGCCCAGATGCCCATGGTGGCGGCCGGCACCAGCAGCAGGTACACCCACGGGTGCCAGATGAAGAACCAGTTGAGATCGGCCTCGCGCCGCTCGTAGAACATCGAGACCGAGAAGGTCAGGAAGCCGAGCAGCACCAGGAAGGCGACGAGGAAGACATAGGCCACGGGCGAGCTGAAGTAGCTCTTCATCTCGCGCTTGAAGATGGTCATTACCTGCTGTCTACGCATGGGACACCTCCGGGAATGCGGGATTCATGGTCAGGTCGCGGAAGACCTTGTCGAGACGGCCCTGCGGGTCGCGGGCACGCAGTTCGTCGGGGGTGCCGTTGGCCACGATCAGCCCGTCGGCGATGATGATCGCGCGGGTGCAGACGGCGTCGACCTCCTCGAGGATGTGGGTCGAGATGATGATCGCCTTGTCGGCGGCCATCTCCTTGATCATCTCGCGGACGACGTACTTCTGGTTGGGATCGAGCCCGTCGGTCGGCTCGTCCATGATCAGGACGGGCGGATCGTGGAGGATCGCCTGCGCGAAGCAGGTGCGCTGGCGGAAGCCCTTGGAGAGCGCCTCGATGCGGCGGTGACGGACAGTTTGCAAGCGGCTCTTCTCGATGGCCGCATCGACACGCTGGCGGCGCTCGTCGCCGCGGTAGCCCCGTATGGCGGCAATGAACTCGAGGAACTCCTCGACGCGCATGTTGCCGTAGCTGGGCGCATTCTCCGGCAGGTAGCCGAGGCAGCGCTTGGCCTCGACAGGGGTCTCCAGTATGTTGAACCCGCAGATCATCGCCGTGCCCGAGGTTGGGGGCAGAAAGCCCGTGATCATGCGCATGGTCGTCGACTTGCCCGCTCCATTCGGCCCCAGGAATCCCAGCACTTCACCCTTTTCCACGGTGAAGGAGACTCCGCGGACCGCCTGGATCGGACCGAAGTTGCGCTTCAAATCGCAAATGGTCAGCATCCCGATTCTCCTATCTGTGCCCGGCGGCACACCGTCCCCGGGCTCCTCTGGTTGTCAGCTCCCGGCCGTGTGCGGTATAGGCACACGCCGGGGCGTTCAGAAATTAAAAAAAAGAGTATTAGCACAATCCATGCCATTAGTCACCTTTTAGCAGTTCAGACCGTGCTCCTTGATCTTGCGCTGGATGGTGCGCCGCGAGAGTCCGAGCCGCTCAGCAGTCAGGGTGCGGTTGCCCTGGTAGCGCCGCAGGGTATTGACCAGGATGGCGCGTTCCAGTTGCTCCAGCGTCATGCCGTCCGGCAGCTCGAAAGAGTCGGTGCCGCCCCCGGGTCGCGGCGGCGCGGCGGGCAGCGAGACCGACTGCGCCGTCAGCTCCGGCCCCGTGCAGAGCAGCACGGCCGCCTCGACGACGTTGCGCAACTGCCGGATGTTGCCGGGCCACTCGTAGCGCTCCAGCGCCTGGTAGAAGCTCTCGTTGACGCGCGTCACCTTGCGCTGGTGCAGCTCGCAGGCCTGCGCGATGAAGCGGTTGGCCAGCGGGCGGATATCGGCGATGCGCTCGCGCAGCGGCGGCACCGTGATGTTGACGACATTGACGCGGTAGAGCAGATCCTCGCGGAAGAGCCCCTCGGCGACGCGCTCGTGGAGGTCGCGGTGGGTGGCGGAGACCACGCGCACGTCTACCTTGAAGGGCTGCTGCCCGCCCACGCGGCGGATCTCGCGATCCTCGAGCGCCCGCAGCAGCTTGACCTGCACCGGGAGCGGGGCGTCGCCAATCTCGTCGAGGAAGAGCGTGCCGCCGTCGGCGCGCTCGAAGGCGCCCTTGCTCTGCGCCGAGGCTCCGGTGAAGGCGCCCTTCTCGTGGCCGAAGAGCTCCGACTCGAGCAGCGACTCGGCGAAGGCGCCGCAGTTTACCGCCACAAAGGGCCCCGTGGCGCGGCGGCTGTCGGCGTGGAGTGCGCGCGCCACCAGCTCCTTGCCGGTGCCGCTCTCGCCCTGGATCATCACGGTCGCCATCGTGTCGGCCAGCGCCTCGATCTGCGCGATCACGGCCCGCATGGGCTCCGACTCGGCGACCATCGCCCGCGCTGAGAACTTGTCGCGCAGCGAGGCGGAGAGGTTGTTGACGCTGTCGCGCAGGCGGCAGGTCTCGGCGGCGCGGTGCAGGGTCGATTCGAGCTCGTCGAGGTTGAGCGGCTTCTGGATGTAGTCGTAGGCACCGGCCTGCAGAGCGCGCACGCTAGAGTCGACCGTGCCGTAGGCCGTCATCATGATCACGGGTACGCGGCGGTCGAGCTGCAGGATGCGGCGCAGCACCTCGATGCCGTCAATATCCGGCAGCACCAGATCCGTCAGCACCAGCGCCGGACGCTGCTCGCGGAAGGCCGTCACCCCGGCCTCGCCCGTGGCGGCGACCACCACATCGAACCCCGCATCGGTGGCGGCATCGCGTACCGAGGCGGCGCCGTCGGGATCATCCTCGATCACCAGCAGTTTTATGGACATTAACTCGTTCCTTTCGCATTATCGTCGGCAGCGGCCCGGGGCCCGGCCGCCTGGGGCAGCGTGAGGCGGATGATGGTACCGCCACCGTCACGTCCTAAAGCCACAATCGTGCCGCCGCAGTGGGCCATGGCCGCGCGCGCCATGAAGAGCCCCAGACCTGTGCCCTCCGGGCGCGTCGTGACAAACATCTCAAAAACCTTCTCGCGACGCACCGGTGGAATGCCCGGCCCGCGGTCGCCGATCTCGATACACCACAGGTGCGCATCCTGCGGATCGGGCGCGAGGCGGATTGTAATCGCGGAGTCGGCGGGTGCGTGCTGGATGGCGTTCTGCAGCACATTCAGCAGCGCACGGCGCAGGGGCGGCTCGGAAACATCTACGTGTACCGGACTCTCCGGCAGGTCGAACTCCACATGCAAACGGGCCTGCTCAAGCCGCGCGGCCAGCGTCTCGGCACTCTCCCGCAGGCACTGGCGCAGATCGAAACTCCCGCCGCCCGCCTGCGCCGGACGCGACATGAAGAGAAACTCCTGGAAGACGCCGTCCATGCGGGTCAGCGTGCGTGCTATACGCCCGGCCAGTTCGCCCATGCGCTCGGCCCTCGGCCCATCCGGCCGGCGCGCCTCGCGCTCCAGCATCTGGGCATCAAGGCGCACGGCGGACATCGGATTGCGGAAGTCGTGCACAATGCTGTTGGCCACCATGCCGGAAAAGAGCAGATGCTCCTCGCGCCGCTGCCGCCGCTCCATGCGGCGGTCGCGCTGTACCGCGACAATCGTCACTACAATAAAGAAGAGCCCGGCCAGCAGCAGAATCAGCACCGCCAGGCGCAGCATCCAGCGCACGGCATCCGTCGAGAGCCGCTCGCGTACCGCTATTGATTCCTGGCGCATGCCGATCTCCACCTCGATCCGGCTGCCATCCTCATAGTCAATGAACTGCCGGAAGACCAGCACGGGCACCGACTCCCCGAAGAGGTCGAGAATCTCATGCGAAACCGTGACCGGCGAAACCCCGGCAACCTCGTTCGAGCGGCTGGCAGGCGGCGGGCTAATCATGCTGCCGGCCGGCAGGGGATCGCCCGCCTGACAATGGAAGAGCTTAACGCCATCGCGCGAAACCTCGACATATTGCAGCCCCGACTGCGCCCGGTGCAGACCATCCACCAGAAACGGCAGCCGCATCCAGGCCAATGCCACCTCGTTGGACGCGTTCCAGAACGGCATTCCTCCCAGAAATCGCGTCAGCTCGCTGCCCTCCGCCACAACACGCTCCGTCGCCGCGGAATGCACCTGCGCATGCATCGCCCGGCCCAGAATCACGAGGAACGCAACCGCCAGGACGACGAACACCACCAGAAACCCCGCAATCACCAGCGTGAGCGGAGAACGATGGGCAATTTTTAACGAACGCGACTGAGCCATGACTGATACACGGATTAGCAAAAACCGTTCCCTAGAAATTTTGCGACCTGCGATACGGCATACGCACCATGATGCGACAACTTGTCGCAGCCGTCAACGACAACTTGTCGCGCAAGAAGTGCCTGCCACACCTTCGACAGCAATCGAATGCAATCGATAGCAATCGGGGGAGCATCTTCGGAGCTTTAGAACTCCGGCGCTCTCCGCAGCACTGTACGGGCGGCACGCATGCCGCCCCTGCCGCCACCGGCGGCAGCACCGCCTACTGCCACTGCCTACTGCCACTGCCTACTGCCACTGCCCCCTTCCCTCATGGCACAAAACCTGCCCATATTACAAGCGTACACTAGAATGAAAGGAACCATTTTTGCCCAGTCCTAGACAAATCAAAGGCATCAACCTGCTGCTGGCAACGCTGGCCGCCGGTCTCGCGGTCGCGCTTTTCCTGCGGAACCATGATATCCGGCAGGCCAGCGACGCCGGGCAAACCGTTCCCGATGCGGACGCAACCACCGCGCACGTCCCGGCGCGTCGGGTGATCAGAAACATCCTGCCCGCCGGCTTTGGACGGCAGCCGGCCAGGCAGGCACATCCCCCAGGGGCACCGCTGCACCACGCCTGCAAGTCGGCCATCCGTCTGACGGAGTCCCCCGATGCCTTCCTCCTCTCGCTGGCCCTGCGCGACCTCGCCACGAACACGGTAGATCTCCAGTTGCACGGTTCGCGCCTCTCGATCTACACATCACACCGTCTGCCCGGCGACGCCATAGTACGCAAGAAGAACTGCATCATGCTGCCGGCGGCGGTCGTGACAAATCCCGCACCCGCCTATCGCCTCACCAACGACCTGCTGCAAATCAGCATCTGCAAGCGCAGCGCGATGCACTAGCTGGTAGCTAGAACTCGAACCGCAGCGTGAGCACGGGAAGCGTGTCATAGACGGCGCGCGGCCGCTCAACATCCCGCAAGGCGTCCACGGCCGCATCCAGACGGCGGCGGTTGTAGCGGTGGGCAGCGTCAATGCCGCCATAGATGCTGCCGGAATACCACGTGAACTCGGCAAACGCCAGCACCGAGAAGACGGCCCACTGGTCATCTTGCGCCGTCTCGACCAGCCCCCAGATGAAGAGGCTGTTTAGCAGCAGCGAGCGCACCCCGTTGCCAATCTCGCCGGAGTAGAAGTAGCCCAGCCCCGGCACCAGACCTAGCAGCCCGCCAACCCAGGGCCGCCGATCGCGTCCGGCGGCGTAGCGCTCTACAGCTTCCAGCGGTGCGCTCTCCAGCCCCCCGCGCGCGCCGGCCACATCGCCACGCCGCAGCCGCGCGATCGACCGTCCACGCTGGGCATAGGCCTGCCACTCCGCCCCTTCGGCACGGCGCACCAGACTGTCGAAATAGAAATCCGCCGCAGGCCAGTCACGCTCGGCCAGGGTCTGCTCCGCCCGCAGCCAGACCAGCGGCACATCCAGCCCGGACAAGCCGGTCTCCTCGACCAGGTCGAGCATGTGCCCGGCCAGTTTCCACTCGTGCCCGGCGGCATAGGCATGGGCGGCCAGCCAGTGCCAGCGGGCGGCGTCGGCGGCATTGGTCGCGGCGAGGGCGGCACGGCGGTACTCCAGCGCCGCCAGGCTATGCTGTCCCTCCTGCTCCAATGCACGGGCGAGCACCGCACTGTCGGCGCGGATATGGAGTACCACCAGCAGAAACCCAGCGACCGCAACGATGCGGCGCAAGTGCCGCACAAGGTTCTTGCAACTCCCTTTGCCTGCGGTTGCGGCGCGGGCATCCTGCCCGTGCTTCATGGGCGGGACGCCCATGCCGCGAGAGGTTTTGCAAGAGCCTCTCATGGCTGCTTCTCCATCCAGAAGTCGTGATCGGAAAGCGGATCGGCCACCTTGCTGCGGCCGTCGGGCAGGGTGATCATCCGTTCACGCGCACCTGAGACGGCCGGCTCGCGGAACAGTCGGTCGCCCAGCAGGGCAAAGCCGAGTATTCCATGCGCCCGGCACGCCTCCAGCAGGTAGGCCGAGCAGCTTGGATGCAGCTCGCAGCGGCTGCCGATGGCCGGCCCGACCTGCCGCCGGTAGAAGCCCACCAGCAGACGGGAGGCCAGCACCGGCAGGGATGACCACCGGAGCCTGGCATGGTTGTTCGTGGTGCCGGCGAGTTGTTGGCGGGCGGTGACGGCCAGTTGGCGCGCGCGGTCGGCCGTCGGCGACTCCGGTGCCGCCAGTTCCGCGCGGCGGCACTCGGCCAGCGCGAGCGCCCATTGACCCTCGGCCGCCAAAGCCTCGGCCAGGCGCAGATCAGCGCCGGGCGCTTCGTCCGCCATAATGGGCACAGCAAAGCCCAGTAGCAACAGGAACCCGCAGGCCATGGCCCGGGCGATGGTCACATTCCTGCCGCCCACTCGGCACCACCTCCATTCAATCTGGAAACTCTTGCAAAATCCTTGCAGGCACGTGGCACGGGCATCCTGCCCGTGATCTGTCCATGGGCGGGACGCCCATGCCACGGGCGCATCTGCCGGACACATTGCCCGCAGGCACGTGGCAGGATGCCCGTGCCACACCTGCAAGCAAGGGGTTTTGCAAGAGGCTCTTTCAAAAACAGCACACTTTCTGATACGGCTACTCTTCCAGCGCCTCAGGGTCGTCGACAAACGTGATGCCCTCGAAGAAGGCCTCGGGATCGAAGCGCTTTTCGGGGATCGTGCCGTTGACCGTCAGGTTGCTGATGCGCTGCGTTTCGGTTCGCATTTTGCCGCGGAGTTTGGCCTCTGTCTTCTGGACCGTGGCAAACCAGACGCCCGGCAGCGCCTCGCGGTAGCCAGTGAACTTAGTGGTGGCGACCCGCTTTGGCATGCCGGCGCCATCAAAGACCTCGATCAGCGCCAGCCGCCCGGCATCATCGAGCGAAACCACGGTGAACGTCTTGCCGTTGTCGTATCCCGCGCGCCGGGGATAGGCGGAAGTGGCCGGCAGCGGCACCTCCTTCACACCCGCCAGCGGCTGGAGCGCCATCTCGGGCGAGCCGGGAACCGAGCGGAGGTTGACGAGCATGACGGCGGGAAGGTTGCTCACCGCAGCTTCGTAGCCGTTCGGCTCGCCCTCCATGTGTACGCGGAAACGCGTGCCGTCGCAGACGATGCGGCGCGCCAGCGGGGCCACCGTCTCGACATGCATGCGGTCGCCGCGCGCAAAATCCACACGGCTCAGCATGCGCGCCGTGCCGCCTGACGGCAACGGCGCGTCACGCCGGACCTCGCAGCTCAGGTTGCTGACGGCGGCATAGGGCGCGACAGCCCGCTGCCACAGCGTACCGGCCCCGGCCTCCGTGCAAACGACGACCAGGGCCACGCCCCAGAGAAGCAGGCAGCGCTTCATGGGCCTGAGGTTCTGCGGGTTCCTAGAAGAACCTGTTACCGTACTGTTCCTTGAGGTCGGCCGTGGTGGTGCCCGACCAGCCCTGGATGAAGGCCCAGATGTGGCACGTCAGCAGGGCGTCGACCCACTCCATGGCCACGACATCCTTGCCATCGTTATAGGCCGCCGCACCGCGCAGCCCGAAGCAGCAGCCATAGAGGCCGCCGATAAGGCCGCCGCGGCGTTCCGGCGCCGCCATGGCCGCCGTGCCCGCCAGCATCGCAATCGCCAAACCAGTGATCAGCAGTTTTCTCATGATCGTTCCTTCTTGTACCGGTTCCATACCATGCCGTTAAAGGCAAAATCATTATGGCAGATTCACGATAAAGAACAAGAGACTTTTAACGCCCCCAAAAAAGAGGCATTACCTAATAAACTACCCATTAGGAATACCTATTACCCAATACCGATTCGCTGCCAGCGGGGGAAGTCTCTCACGGAGGCACGGAGGCGCGGAGGGGGGCGCAGCGCGCTGCATCATGCGCGAAGCTCTATCCCGCCCGCATGTTGATCATACGACTCAGTCGTATGATCGGAGAGTGTAAAAGGAGAGGGGACGCGTGGATGCGGAGAGGGAGGCGCGCCACCCGCCGTCAACGGCGGGCACAGAACTGGCATGCGACGGTACCCTGCGGCGGGGACGCTGCGTATGCAAGGTAGACGCCTGATGCTGATACAAAACGGTTTGTTCGGTCACCCCGCGTGGCGCACTAGGGTGCGCTCCACAATAGTGGATGCGCACCCAGAATCCAGAATCCAGAATTCAGAATTCAGAATGAAAAAGCGCCTTCTTTTGCTTCCCTTTTCGTGTCCATGCAATTGGGACACACATCCTGAATGGACGGCAAAACACTCAAATTGTTGCCTTGCAATATTCTGGATACCGGATTCTGGATTCTGGATTCTGTGCGATTCAACCAAGTTGAATCGCACCCGGCGCACTATGTGCGCAAGCGGTTTTGAGTGCGCGGACCCGGACGCGCTTTCTACCGCGGGACCCGGCCCGCGCAGATGCGGCAACTGCGAAGGTACCAGGAAAGCCAAAGGATTCCTTCTTTAACCGCGAAAACGAAACGCGCGAAAATGGCGCCACGCCAACGCGACAGCGTGGTAGGGCGAAGCCGTCCCGGCTAGCCGCAGTGATGGAGCGCGCAGTGTGGGACAGGCATTCCTGCCTGCCCGCGCAATCCCGCGCCGACAGGAATGTCCGCGCCACACTAGGGCACGATTCGGCGATGGTCATCGCTCCTGTCGCCACCTGTCGATACCCGTCGCCAGCCACCGGCAGTACCGGCAGTACCGGCAGGCACGGCAGTACCGGGCTCGAGGACGATAGGCCTGGCCTTATGCGCTTCTGCCGCTCCCGCTTTCGCATTCGACACAGCGTAGGGACAAAGTGCGGGGACGAAGCGTAGCCGACAAAGCGTGGAGACAAAGTGCGTGGACAAAGTGCAGGCGCGCAGCACCCACTTAAACCCTCTCTTAA
>LSQX01036728.1_pt1 | contig 20541 bp, 21 predicted proteins | sample 654561 | NCBI WGS metagenome assembly LSQX01 (sample SAMN04489861, study PRJNA283612) | anaerobic digester metagenome | isolation source: 4 biogas reactors fed with cattle manure at either 37C or 55C with and... | place: Denmark: Kongens Lyngby | collected 2014 | reverse complement strand
GACCTCGCCGCCGCAGCGCTCGCAGCCTCCCGAGACAACCTCCTCGTTGGCGAGCACACATTTGCAGGAGGTGCACCAGTTGACCGCCATCTCCTTTTTATACGCGAGTCCGTGATTGAAAAGCTGGAGAAATATCCACTGGGTCCATTTGTAGTATGACGGGTCGGTTGTATTGATTTCCCTCGTCCAGTCAAACGACAATCCGAGCGCTTTCAACTGGGATTTAAATCTCTTTATATTATTCTTTGTTACTATTTCGGGGTGGATACGGTTCTTTATCGCATAGTTCTCGGTAGGAAGCCCGAATGCGTCCCAGCCCATCGGATACAGGACATTGTACCCCTGAAGACGGCGGGCGCGCGCAACAACGTCGAGCGCCGTGTAGGAGCGGGGGTGCCCGACATGCAGACCCTGTCCCGAGGGATACGGGAATTCGACCAGGGCGTAAAATTTCGGTTTATCTGTATCGGAGGAAGCGGCAAAGGTGTTGTCGTCCTCCCAGATATTCTGCCACTTTTTTTCAATCTCCGACGGGTTGTATTTCATACTGAGAACATGTCCTTTCTATGTTTGATTTATGATCGCCTATACGGCCATAAACAGTTTACTGCCGGGCCCCAAGGAAAGTTGAAAGCTCAATCTGCTGCCCGTCCTTCCAAAGACGTTCAAGGTCATAAAAAGCGCGGGTTTCCTTGTAGAAAATGTGGACTATAACACTGCCGTAATCAATCAAAACCCAGTTGGCCGAGGGGTATCCCTCAATCCGCAGAGGGGTTACCCCCCGCTCGCCCATTTCGGTCTCGACATAATCGGCAAGCGCCTTGACCTGTGTCGAGCTTGTACCATTGGCGATAACAAAATAGTCGGCAATCACGGTGAGGTCGCGGATGCTGATAATCCTTATATCCTCCGCCTTGTGCTTATCCAGCGAGATGACCGCCTGTTTTGCCAGTTCTTTTGATTCCATATATATACCGGTTTCCTTTCGTGTTTTTCTTATTATTGTCAATTCAAAAAATTAGGCATCGTGGGCGAGGATTTCTATATCCGCCCGTTTTTTAAATGGCCGCGCCCTGCGGGGAACGGGACGATATGGAATCGTCCCCTACGCCTTTTTCGTGGTCGATTGGGTGGTTGTAGGGGCCGCCCCGTCCTGCTCGACGCTTATCTCGGAAAGCACCTGCTTTCTCAAATCCATAGCCGCGCCGCTCCCAAGCTCTTGGAGGGCGGGCATAGCGGCCTCGGTAATCTTATCGCCGTACGGGTTGAACGACCCGTTCAAAAGCTGCAAAAGCGAGGTCTTGTGAGCCGCATAATAGGTCTTGCCGCCTGCCTTGCCCGTGCGCCCAGGAAGTATATACGCCGTCATGGAGGAGGGTTTTATATCCTTGATTTCGGTTAACAGCTCAACAATCTCCAAACGGTCGAAATCGGAGCGTATCGGGGTTGAGCCGTTCATAAGCGGAACAATCAGGTTGTTTGTCAGGTTATCCTTGGACTGATGCGCCAGCCGCTGGAACAAGGCAAGGAAGACCTTGCGCTGTCTTACCATCCGGTCGATGTCCCCCGTAATCCCGCTCTTTCGGTTGAGGGCATAGTAGAGGGCAGCGTCGCCGTCAAGGGTCTGTACCCCTTTTTTGTAATCAATATCGTTGACGCTTATAGCGGATTCAAGCTCGACATCCACTCCGCCGAGCAGGTTCACAAGCTTTACCAGCCCCTGCTGCGGGAAGAGGAAATACCCGTCGACGGGCAGGCCTAAGACGTGGTTGAACACGCCGCACAGGTCCTGCGAGGACGAACCCTCCTTTTGGGTGATTGTCGCATTGCAGACGGTATGCTTGCCGTCCTTAATCTCGCTTTTTTCCACCGGCTTGCGGCAGGATATGCACCAGTCAAGCGGCTTTGGGTTGCCAAAAACGTCGGCGGCGCGTCGCACCGCCCACCTGTCGGAATCCCCGAGATAGGTGTCCTGCGGAACCTGTAGAATATTTATGGTTCTCTTCTGCTTGTCAATACAGAGTATCGACAGCATCTCGGTCGGGCCGTCCGGCTCTTCACCGAGAAGCCCCAGTATATAATACGCCATCTTATCGCGATATCCGGCAGGCGTCTTTATGTGAGAGGTCATGTCATCAATAGCCGCAACCTTTTTCTTGGGAGAAAAGGCGGCTTGATATACCATGATGCCCCCGACAATAAGGAAGGCCAGCATCAAGACGATAACGCCGACCAAAATCGAGATGATAACCGTCCTTGTTTTCTTGGATTGGGTTCTTTTGCCGCCGCGGGGCGAAGTTCTCGGTTTTCGGGCCGCCTTATCGGCAATATTAACCTGTTGTTTGCTGCTCTTTTTGTTTTGGGGCATAAAAGCCATTCCTTTCATATGCTTTCAAACAGGAATGTTGGTCTTGGATTTGTCGGCAATCCGCTCGTTATATGCATGTATGGCGTCGGGATGTATCACCGAACCCCTGTCGACAAGGTCGCGTATGGTATACGAGAGGGCATACAGCATTGCCTCGCGCCTGTCAGATTCCGCAAGCCTGCGCATCTCGTCGACATCGGGATAGTCCCGGTCTGAGGAGGTAAAATCCGCGAGATAAATGGTTTCCTCAAGCAGGGACATCCCCGCCCGGGCGGTGGTGTGGTAGCGAACCGCGTTAATGATGTCGCGGTCATTTACGCCGAGTATCTGTTCGATAAAAACAGCGCCGGAAATGGCGTGCCAGCACCCCGGCAGCGCCTTTTCAGCATTACCGAGTATTATACCAAAGTCGTCCAGGATTTGCAACTGCGCCTTGGCCCCGACGTCCTTCATGATATCATGCAAAACACCCGCCGTATACGCCTTTTGAGGGTCGGCGCCATAGAGCTCCGCGAGACGGGCCGCCTGCTCGGCAACGGCCATAGAGTGGCAGAACCTTTGGGGCGTCAGCCGTCCGCGAATCATCTCGATAAACGCCTTGTTGGACTCGGCAAAACCGACGCTTTTGCCGTTGCCGGAGCTGTCGCCGTTCACGCGGTACAGGCCGCGCGAATTGATATATTCCTCCACCCCGGGGGGGACAAGCCCGTCGAGGCTCTCTCCCGCCAGGATACGCCTTCGTATTTCGGTCGAGGACACCGCCGTTTCGGTTATGTCGAGGATTATACACCGCGCCCCCCTTTTTTCAAGCACCGCGGCATATTCACGCAGTCTATCCCCTCCCACCCCGTCGCGCGGGACCGAGCAGAGGACAGCCCTTTTTGCAATCTCCTCAAAGCGATTCCATGTGCCGAGCGTCAGAAACATATCGGCTCCGGTGATAAGATAGAGCTCGGCGTCGGGATAAAGCCGGCCAAGCTCCTCTAAGGTGTCGGCGGTGAAGCTCGCCCCGCCCCGCTTAATCTCAATATCGGATACCATAAAGAGGGGGTCATTCCCCGCCGCAATGCGGCACATCTCAAGCCGGTCGTTTGCAGCCGCCATATCGCGGCGCAGCTTGTGGGGCGGAACCGAGGACGGAATCAGCATAATCCTGTCGAGATCCAGCCGCCGGGCGGACTCGCGCGCCAGCCGGATATGCCCGAGGTGTATCGGGTCGAATGCCCCGCCGAACACAGCTATCTTCATGGTATCACACCCTTCACTTGCTTCTTGTCAAAATTGCAGGTATTGCGCTGCTTTGCTTAAAATATCACTATCTAGGCAGCCGAATTTTGGGCTCCTTCGGGTTGCGGCGGTAAATGACAAACACCCTGCCGATTACCTGAACCACTTCGGCGTTTACCTGACTTGCTATTGTCTCGGCAGCCTCCCTCGATGTGATGGCGCAGTTCTCGAGGGTTTTTCCCTTCAAAAGCTCGCGTGCCGTCAGGGCGTCGTCGGCCTGCTTTATCATCGCGGGGGATATCTCTCCCTTGCCGATATGAAGTATCGGCTCCTCGGCGTTTGCCATGCCGCGCAAAAACGCGCGCTGTTTACTTGTCAACAAGCATATCATCCTTTTGTATTAAAATATATCAGTAAAACTCGGTGGAATCCTTTTTGGTTTCGAGGTATCTCTGAAGATTTACCGCAAACAGCCGCAGGGCGTTTCCGCGATGGCTTATGACGTCCTTTTCGTCGGCCGAAAGCTGTGCATAGGAGAGTCCGCTAGAAACAATGAAAAGGGGATCGTAACCGAACCCGTTATCGCCTATGGGCTCATAGCCAATCTTTCCGCGGCATTCCCCCCTTGCGGAGACAAGATCTCCGTTCGGGAAAACGCAGCAGATGGCCGACACAAAGCGGGCGGTGCGCTCATCCTCGGGAAGATGGGCCATTTCTGCCAGCAGCTTCAAATTGCGGTCCGCGTCGGACGCATTTTCGCCCGCATACCTCGCCGAATGAACCCCCGGTGCGCCGCCCAGCGCGTCCACCTCCAGCCCCGAATCGTCGGCAATGGCGGGAATTCCCGCCTGACGGCATGCCGCCGCGGCCTTGAGGAAGGCGTTTTCCTCAAAGGTTGAGCCGGTTTCCTCCACCTCGCAGAGCTTAATGCCAAGCTCGGCGTCGGTAACCGCTTCGATACCGAGAGGCTTGAGGATTCTCGAAAGCTCCTTGAGCTTTTTATAATTACGGGTCGCTACGATAAACTTCATGATAACCATGTCCTTTCCGGGCAAAGGGTTTTGTATCTGCATTATATCCGATTATTCCGCAAACAGGCCTTTAGCAAATTCCTCGGGGTCAAACGGCTGCAGGTCGTCAATCCCCTCGCCGACCCCGACAAACTTAACCGGCACATCGAGATCCTCCCGAATGGCAAGCACCACGCCGCCCCGGGCCGTACCGTCCAGCTTTGTCAGTATAATACCGGTGATCCCCGCCGCGTTTTTGAACTCCCGCGCCTGATTCACGGCGTTCTGTCCGGTTGTGGCGTCGAGCACCAGCAAAACTTCTTTATCGGCGCCGGGCAGCTCGCGCTCGATAACCCTGCCGATTTTTGAAAGCTCGTCCATCAGGTTCTTTTTATTGTGCAGCCGTCCCGCCGTATCGCAGATAATAATATCCGCATGCCGGGCTTTTGCCGCGGCAATGGTGTCAAAAACCACCGCGGCGGGGTCGGCACCCTGTGAATGCTTGATTATTTCAACCCCCGAACGCTGTGCCCAGATGTCAAGCTGCTCTATGGCGGCGGCCCGGAAGGTGTCGGCGGCACCGAGTATGACCTTTTTGCCCTCCGCCTTATATCTGGCGGCCAGCTTGCCTATGGACGTGGTCTTGCCCACCCCGTTGACCCCAATCACAAGGATTACGGACGGGGTTGAGTCGAGCTTCATTTCCTGCCCGCCTCGCAGAAGCTCGGCCACCGTTTCGGAAAGAAGTCCTTTGATTTGGGAGGGATCGGTAATTCCGCCCTCTTTAACCTTTTTGCGAAGCTCCTCGCATATCTTCGCGGCGGTGGCGGCGCCGGAGTCGGCCATTATAAGAATTTCCTCAAGCTCTTCAAACAGCTCGTTGTCTATTTTGGTAAACGAGTGGAGCATCGAGTTCATAGAATTCATCAGAGAATCGCGGGTTTTTTTGAGCCCCGCTCCGATTTTTGTAAACAAGCCCAACGGGGTTGCCTCCTTTTATTCGCGATTATGCCTTATCCATCTTGATGCCCAGCTTTTCCTCGACCTCGCTTGCACGCAGTTCGAGAAGCTTGGATACCCCGCGCTCCTGCATTGTCACGCCGTAAAGCACGTCGGATTCTTCCATCGTGCCGCGGCGGTGGGTAATAAGAATAAACTGGGTGTTGTCCGCCATTCGCCTGAGATAGGCGGCATAGCGGTCTACATTGACCTCGTCAAGGGCGGCCTCAATCTCGTCAAGCACGCAGAAGGGCGACGGGTTGACCTTTAGGATTGCAAAGAACAGCGAGATTGCGACCAAAGACTTTTCCCCGCCCGAAAGGGCGTCCATATTGAGGATAACCTTGCCCGGCGGCTGGACAAACATTTCTATACCCGAATTCAGAATATCGTTCGGGTCGGTGAGTCTCAGCTCTGCCTTGCCGCCCCCGAACAGCTCGGTGAACACGATGCCGTAATGACGGTTTATCTGAAGGAACTTCTCGATAAAAATCTCGCGCATCTGGGCGGTCAGTTCGCTTATCAGCTTGTGCAGCTCGTCACGCGACACCTCGACGTCACGCACCTGAGCCGATAAAAACTCATACCGCTCGCTGACCTCCCTGTATTCCTCTATAGCGTCAACATTGACGGATCCGAGCCCCCTTATCTTGTTTTTGAGCTCGCTCAGCCTGCGGTTTGCCTTGGAGACATTTTCAATCGGCTTGGCGATGGCTTCGGCCTCCATCCGGGTCAGCTCGTATTCCTCATACAGCCGGCGGACAACCTCGTCTGTCTCGCGGGATACGGACTCGGTCTTTTCCTCAAGCCTTGCCACCTCGCGCCCGAGCCGTTCGCGCTCCTCGGTTTTGCCGCGAATCTGAAGGCGAAGCTGGGTCTGCTTTTGTTCTCCCTCTGCGCGGCGGGCCATCAGCTCCTCGACCTGCTGTCCTGTTTCTGCGGCGGCTTGGCGCAGCTCGGCGGCCTTCACCCCGAGTTCGTCAATTTGAATGCGGATCTGCTCGCTCGCCTGCGTAAGCCCGGCTATCTGCGCCTCGAGGGAGCTAACCCGTCCGGCGGCATCCTCGCGGCGGGCGCGCAGGGCGTCAATCGCCGACAACTCGGCTTCGATTTCTTTATTATAGGCCAAAATATTCAGTTTTATTTCGGCAAGACGGGCGGACAGCTCTTCCCGCTTGACCGAAAGCTCGTGCCGTCCTCCCGATATCCGCTCAAGTTCGGCCTCGACCTCGGTCTTTTCGGCCTCTATGCCGACGGCCTCCTCGGCGGCCTCCGCCACCAACCGCTTGCATTCCTCGGCGCGCTTATTGAGCTGCTCGATTTCGGCGACGGCTTCACCGACCGCCCTTTGGCTGGCTTCTGCCTGCTCGTTAAGGCGGCGCAGCTCGCCCTCCAGCCGGATTTTGTCTTCAAGAATGGTTGCAAGTTCGCCGCGGATTCCGGTAAGCTCGGCCTCGGCGGCGGCGGCCTCCTGAGCCGCCTGTTTCCACGCCTCTTTAGCCTGCTCGGCCTGTGTTGCCAGCGCCTGTGCGTCGGCCTGTATGCGCTCGATTTCGGCGCGGCGGGACAGCAGCCCCGCGCTTTTCACGCTTGAACCGCCCGTCATCGAGCCGCCGGCGTTTATCACCTGTCCGTCCAGCGTAACCACCCGGTATTTGTAATTCCCCCGACGGGCGATGGCCACCGCACAGTCCAAATCCTTTGCAACCACGGTGCGCCCCAGCAGGCTTCGGATGATTTCGTTATATTTGCTCTCGCACCTTACCAGATCGGACGCGACGCCGACAAAGCCCTCCTGCTTATCGAGCCCCTGCTCGTTCAGCTCCCCGCCTTTAATTGACGACAGGGGAAGAAAGGTCGCGCGTCCGGCGTTGTTATTCTTGAGATAGGCGATTGCCCGCTTGGCATCCTCCTCGGTGTCGCAGACGATGTTCTGGGTGGCTGCACCCAGAGCGGTTTCGATGGCGAGCGCGGTCTCGGACGCGGTTTCGATAAGACGGGACACCGGCCCGTGTATTCCTTTAAGCATACCGCGCTCCGACTGCTTCATGATGGTCTTTACGCTCTGGGTAAAGCCCTCCATGCTGCGCTCCATTTCTTCAAGCAGACGCACGCGGCGTCGCTTTTCCTCTGCGTCAAGCGCCAGCTTATCGGCCTTCTGCTTGGCGGCTTCAAGGCGGGAAAGGCGGGATTGATAGCGCATTTCATATCCCTTTACCGAATTTTGCAGCTCCTCGGCCTTTTGACAGCATGCCTGAAAAGACTCGCTGCATTCGCCGGCCTCGGCTTTTGCGGCGGCGGCCTGCTGAGTGCGAAGGGCAACCCCGGCGGTCAGCTGGGACAGCCGCAGGGTGATTTCGTTCAGGGAGGATTCATTGGTGACGGATTTCACCCTGATGTCGGCAAGCTTCATGGCAAGCTGGGAAGCCTTGCCCGACAATTCCTCCATCTTTCCGGTAAATTCCTCGCGGCTGCGTGACAGCCCGTCAATTTCATCCTCGATTGACTGCTGCTCGGTCTGCGCCTCTTGAATCGACGATTTCTTTATCTCCACATCCTGCAGGCGGCTATCGATATCCGACTCAAAACCCTTGTCGCCCGCCAGATACTGCTCGATTTCATTTTTTATTCTTTCAATGCTCTCGTTGTTATGTAAAATATCATTCTGCAAAACGGCGGCTTGGGAATCGCACCGGGCGGCATCATCCTCGAGCGTCTGAGCCTCGCGGCGGACTTCCTCCATCCGGACAACCAGCTGCTGCGCCTCCTGCGAAATCCTTTCGATTTCGGTCTCGGTCTCGTCCATCTCGTCCGAAACCCCGTCATACTGCGTGCGCGCGAGCTCCAGCTTGGAGTTAAGCTCCCGCAGGGTGTCCCGCGAGTTTTCTAAGGTGTGCAGCCAGAGCCCAATCTCAAGCTCCTTTTTTTCTCCGGCATATTCCAAAAACTTTTTTGCCTTTTCGGCCTGCTGCGCAAGAGGCCCCACCCTATCCTCCAACTCCTGAAGAATATCCTTCAGGCGCAGCAGGTTTTCCTCCGCCGCGGCAAGCCGGCGCTCGGCCTCGTTCTTGCGGTAGCGAAAGCGGGCGATACCCGCGGCCTCCTCAAATATCTCGCGGCGTTCCTGCGATTTAGAGGACACAATATCGGCAATACGTCCCTGCCCGATGATAGAATATCCGTCGCGCCCGAGACCGGTGTCCATAAAAAGCATTTGAACATCCTTCAGCCTTACGGTGGCGTTGTTCAAAAGATATTCGCTCTCGCCCGAACGGTAATAGCGGCGGGTCACCTTGACCTGGTCGGAATCAAATTCAAGACGGCGATCGGTGTTATCAAAGACCAGCGACACCTCGGCGAACCCCACGCCTTTGCGCTGCTCGGTACCGTTGAATATGACGTCCTCCATCTTGGAGCCCCGCAGACTTTTTGAGGACTGCTCGCCCAAAACCCAGCGGATGGCGTCGCTTATATTCGATTTGCCGCTGCCGTTGGGCCCGACAACAGCCGTAAGACCCTCCCCGAAGGTGAGCACAGTCTTGTCCGGAAAGGATTTAAAGCCCTGCATTTCAAGGGATTTCAAAATCATGTGAATAACCGAGTCCTTTCTATCGAAACTATGGGAATCTGCCGTTGTGTCCCTGTATCAAGTCAAAGGAATATTGCGATAACGGTGGTTATAAGCCCCGCAACCCCGATTGCAATACTGCTCATTGCCCCCTCGACCTCACCCATCTGTATGGCGGTGGTGGTTCCCCCGACATGGCTTGAGGTTCCGATGGCAACCCCGACGGAAACCGGATTTTTAATTCTGAACAGCCTTGCCATTACCGGGGCGAACACCGCCCCGAAGATTCCGGTGAGAACCACGGCGGCAACCGTAATCGAGGCGATTCCGGCGTGCTGCTCGGAAATGCCGACTGCGATAGGCATGGTGACCGATTTGGGCATAAGAGAGCTGGTCAAGGTTTCGTCCAGTCCGAACGCCCTGCAAAGCAACAGGATGGTGATAATCGAGGTGACCGAACCGGCAAGGCAGCCTGCAAGTGTCGGGATAAAATATTTTTTAAGTATCGCAAACTGGCGGTATATCGACATAGCGAGCACCGCGGTAGCCGGCGCCAGCAGCATGGTGATAATCTGCCCGCCCTGATTAAAGTTCTCGAACGATATATCGAAAACATTCAGAAATATGATAACCAGCGCAGTGGATATCAGCAGCGGGTTTGCAAGCGGGGTTTTAAAACGCTTTTGTATGTATACGCCGACAGCAAACGCGGCTATGCAAAGGATAATCCCGAAAAAAGGGGAAGAGAGCCAATCGTTCATGTTTATGACCATTCCTTTCGGGTAGTCCGCAAACCTTGTGAGGCTTCGAAACTTGTGTCGAGATTTCGGTCGGTGTTTGACCGCAAAGGACAAAATTGTCGTTTGAAAAATTTATTTTTCAAACCTTCCTCCTTGCCGCGATCGCTTCCTGAAGCTTAATCACGCCGCTTACGGTGTAGGCGGTGACCGCAAAGGTCAGGACGGTCGATACTATGCAGATGGTGACAAGCGGCAGCAGGCTGCCCTTGATGCTGTCAAAAACCTGTATGATGCCCACGCCGGACGGTATAAATAAAAATGACATGTTTTGCATGAAAAAATCCGCGCTTTCGCCCAGCCGGCTTTCGTTTCTTTTATTTGAGATAAGCAGGATGAACAGAAGAATCATGGCGATTACGCTCGCCGGAAACGGGACGGGCAGCAGCTTTGCTATTCCCTCGCCCGCAAAGCAGACTCCGAATAAAATACCGATTTGCCAGAGGAGTTTCATTTTGTGCCGATTTCCTTTCAAAATATCTACAGTTACATTATATATAATACGTCAAACTTTTTAACGGACGGGTCGGATTTTACAAAAACCTCATAACCGGCTTGTCTGAGCTTTTTGATATTGCTCCTATTTTGGCCAACCATCTTGGATACCGCCTGCGGGTTGACCGCGATTTCGGCCCTGCCGCCGCCCGGCATTTCCCGTCTTAGCAGCCCGAGCGCCGTTTCATAGTAGAGCAGGCTCTCGCACAGCTCCCTGAAGGCAGGGTGGAAGGGTCCTGCCAGCAAGCCCTTCTGCATATCGCCTGTGGAGTGAAGTCCGAGCCGGATGACGGGTATACCCTTTTCCAGTTCGAAAAATCGAAGAAGACGAGCCGACTGCTCCACCGCTTGCTCAAGCGATTTGGGGATATATTCCCCGGCGCGGTAAAGGCTTGCAAGCAATGAGTTTTCCATAACCAGTGTAGGGTAGATACGAACGGTGTCGGGTTTAAGCCCGGCGATTCGTCGCGCGGTTTCAAAATCCGATTCGTCGCTGGATTTGTAAAGCCCGGTCATCATCTGCAGACCGAGTTCAAGCCCGGCTCCGCGTATGAGTTCGGACGCCCTCGCCACGTCGTCGGCGGAATGACCGCGAAGGTTGGCGGAAAGCACGGCGTCGTTCATGCTCTGCGCCCCAAGTTCAACCGCCGTAACCCCGTAGTCCCTGATAAGCTCAAGGATTTCCCGGTCAACCGCGTCGGGGCGGGTGGAAACCCTTATGCCCTTAAAATGACCTCCCCTAACAAATTCCCGAACGGCTTTAAGCAGGCATACCATTATATCGCGGGGGATGGCGGTAAAGCTGCCGCCGAAAAAGGCTATCTCGGAATGGGCGGCGTCCGTCTTTCTGGTAAGTATTGCGGTTTCACATGCCTTTTGAAGTTCTTCGGGGGAGGGCATCTTTGCGGCTCCCGAGATTGCGTGCTGGTTGCAAAAGCTGCAGCGGTGGGGACAGCCGGCGTGGGGAACAAATATTGCCACGTTGACATGGCGCTGTCGGTTATTTGTCATAGCCCATCAGCTTGAGCGCCTGACGCGCGGCCTGCTGTTCGGCCTCTTTTTTACTGTGCCCCCGGCCGGTTCCGATGACATTGGAATTGAGATGAACCTCGACCGTAAACTGCTTGTTATGGTCGGGGCCCGACTCACCCGTCAGGACATAATCCAGATGCTCCTCCGGGTTTTGCTGGATGATCTCCTGAAGGGTGGTTTTATAATCATGGAACCTGAGCTTGCTTTGATTGGACAACTCGCTTTCAAGGAACGGAACAAGAAATTCCCGAGCCTTATCCATCCCGCCGTCCAGAAAAATAGCCGCCACAACCGCCTCGAACGCGTCCGCCAGAATAGAGGGCCTTGATGCGCCGCCGGTTCGCTGCTCGCCCTTTCCAAGCCGGATAAAGCTACCCAGCTCCAGCTTTTTGGCATATGAGTAGAGAGCCTTTTCACAGACAAGGGCGGCGCGTAGTTTTGTAAGCTCTCCCTCGGCGCCGTTTTCCCTGTTGAACAGATAGACGGCGGCGACCATCCCCAATACGGAATCTCCGAGAAACTCCAGTCTCTCGTTGCTCGGGATGGGGCTGCGTCGCTCATTCGCGTATGAGGAGTGGGTCAGGGCGCGCGCGAGCAGGGAGGGATTGCGGAAGTCGTATTTAAGCCGCTTTATAAGCTCCTGAAGCCCGCTCATTTTAATCGTGTCCTTTCATCTTAAATATGCCGGCGCTAAAGCTGGTCCTCCACGCAGGCGACAATATCCTCGACGGTAGAAAACTCCTCCACCTGTGAGTCCGAAATCTCGACCCCGTAATGTTCGGAAAGAATGAAAGCAATTTCGGCGCGGTCGGAATCGGTAAGGTTCAGGTCGTCGAGAAGGGAGGTAAGCTCGATGTCGTCCTCATCACATGCAAACTGCTCCGATAAAAGGTTTTTCAAATATCCGAACACCATTTTTTAGATCTTCCTTTCCGGAAAAAAGTATTATCATTTATCTGCCGATGAATTGGCTTTTACCGCCTCGGAAATCTGCTCGATAACACCCTTGTTCGCGAATTCGGCGGCAACCCGGATGGCGTTTTTGACCGAAGCCGCCTTTGCGTTGCCGTGCGTCTTGATAACAGGCTTTGAAACGCCCAGCAGAGGAGCTCCGCCGTATTCCGACGTGTCCATCTTCTTTTTAAAGCCCTTCAGGTACGGCTTCACCGCCAGCGCCGCAAGCTTTGTAAGGGCGTTTGTCATAAAGATGCCCTTAATGTTCTTCATAAATACATCGGCAACGCCCTCTGTCAGCTTTAGGATAACATTTCCTGTGAATCCATCCGCCACAACCACGTCCGCAACCCCGGAGGGGATGTCCCGCGCCTCTATATTTCCGATAAAGTTAAGCCCGCTCTCCTTTATCAGCGCAAACGCCGCGTGCTGGAGCTCGCCGCCCTTTGTATCCTCGGTTCCGACATTGACAAGACCGACCGTTGCGGGTCTGCCGCCGCCCAGCACATTGGTCATATAGATGCTGCCCATCTGTGCGAAATGCAGCAGCATTTCGGGACGGCAGTCCACATTGGCGCCAGAATCTATCAGCATAAAGGGGCCGTTTTCCCCGGGCATAAGCGGGGCGAGCGCCGCGCGCGAAACCCCCTTTATCCTCTTGACAAAAAAGGTTGCTCCCATAATCAATGCGCCGGTACTGCCCGCCGATACAAAGGCGTCGCCCTCGCCCGCGGCAAGACGGCGCAGTCCCTCGGCCATCGAGCAGTCCTTGTGCTCCTTTAGTATGCTGCGCGGCTCGTCGGACATCAATATGACGTCGGGGGCGTCGATAATCGTGATGCCGTCAAGCCCGATACCGTTTTGGGCGGCGACGCGGCGTATCTCGTCCTGCCTGCCTGTCAGGGAAATCTCGATTGCGTATTCAGCGGCAGCCTGAGCGGCCCCCTTTATAATCTCAAGAGGGGCGTTGTCTCCGCCGAATGCATCCACGATAACACGCATGACCATCATACCTTTCTTATATTAAAAGTTATATATCCGATTCCAGCGCCTTATCCAGACTTTCAAGCGCCCGCCGCGCAAGCGCCGAACACCTCTCCCGCTTATCACGTATCTGTTCCTCAAGCGGCAAAACCAGACCGAAATTCGCGCCCATGGGTTGAAATTCCCGAACATTCGGGTCGCTGATATAGGCGGCAAGCGCACCTGTCATGGTCTCCCTTGGCAAAATAAGCGGCGGATGCCCCTTTGCTATGCGGACCGCGTTTATTCCGGCAAGGATTCCAGAGGCGGCCGATTCCATATACCCCTCGACCCCTGTCATCTGGCCCGCAAAAAACATTTTCGGAATATACTTAAGAGAAAACATGGGTGTCAGCAGGCGGGGGGAATCCAGAAATGTGTTCCGGTGCATCACCCCATAACGGAGAAATTCGGCGTCATGTAATGCCGGAATCATGCCGAACACCCGCTTTTGCTCGCCGAACTTGAGGTTGGTTTGGAAGCCAACCATATTCAGCATTGTACCATCCGCGTTTTCGCTGCGAAGCTGCAAAACCGCCCACGGACGGTGTCCGGTTCGCGGGTCGCGGAGTCCGACCGGCCTCATGGGGCCGAACCTTATCGAATCAACCCCCCGCTTTGCCAGAACCTCTATCGGCATGCAGCCCTCGTAAAACCTCGGATCGCATGCTCCGTCTTCGGTATCGAATCGGTGAAGCGGGGCGGTCTCGGCCGAAACCAGCGCGGCATGAAAAGCCTCGTATTCTTCCTTGTTCAAGGGGCAGTTAATGTAATCGCCCTCGCTGCCCTCATCCCTGCCGTAGCGCGACGCACGGAAGGCAGATTCCATGTCCACGCTTTCGGCGGACACAATGGGGGCCGCTGCGTCATAAAAGCTCAGCGCCCCGCCGAACATCTCGGCCAGCCGCCTTGACAGGCCGGGAGAGGTCAGAGGGCCTGTCGCAAAGATTACCGCGTCCCCCTCGGGCCCAAACGGGTCGGTGACTTCGCGGCGCACGACCTTGATTTTTGGGTGGGCTAAAATCCGGGCGGTAACCTCCTTGGAAAACAGTTTCCTGTCGACAGCCAACGCCCCTCCCGCCGGAACCGCACAGGTGTCTGCGGCCGCCATACAGACCGAGCCCAGCCGCCGCATCTCCTGTTTTAAAAGCCCGGCGGCGGTTTCCACCCGCTTTGCTTTGAGAGAGTTGGAGCATACCAGTTCGGCGAAGTCGGGGCTGGTGTGGGCGGGGGTATATTTATCGGGCTTCATCTCTATTAAAGTGACATCGGCGCCGGCGTTTGCGGCCGTCCATGCCGCTTCACATCCGGCAAGGCCCGCGCCCACCACAACGATATGACTCATCTGCCCTCGTCCTTCTTGCCCGAGGATTTGTCATCGGCGGCATACCCGCAGCCTTCGGTTATGCAGAACAGACCGCCTGTCTTCCCTTTTTTCTTGAACAGGGTCTTGTCGCATTTTGGGCAGACCTCGCCGGAGGGTTCGTTCCACGACATGAAATTGCAGTCGGGGTAGTTGGAGCATCCGTAAAACACCCGTCTGGATTTTGTTTTCTTTACCACGAGGGAGCCGCCGCATTTTGGGCATTTGCCCTGCGCTTCATTAACAATTTTTTTGGTGTTCTTGCACTCGGGATAGCCGGGGCAGGCAAGAAACTTGCCGTACCGTCCCGATTTTATTACCATCTTACGCCCGCAGAGCTCGCATTCGACATCGCTGACCTCGTCGGGCACAACAATCCGCTCATCGCCCGCGTTCTTTTCGGCGTTTTCAAGGGTTATTGCAAAGCCCTTGTAGAAATCCTCCAGAGTGTCCACCCAGTCAATCTCGCCGGAATCAACCGCATCAAGCTTTTGCTCCATATTGGCGGTGAAATCGATATCGACGATTTCGGGAAACTGATTTTTCATCAGGTTTGTCGTTATTTCCCCCAGCCTTGTCGGCTTGAGGGCCTTCCCGTCCCTCTCAATGTATTCGCGGGCAAGGATGGTGGTTATTGTGGGGGAATAGGTGGACGGGCGTCCGATCCCGTTTTCTTCAAGCGCCTTGATAAGGGTGGCTTCGGTATAGCGGGGAGGCGGCTGGGTAAAATGCTGGTTGCCCTTGAGCTCGCACAGGTAAAGCGGAGACCCCTCGTCTAAGATGGGCAGGGGACCGTCGGCCTCGCCCTCCTCGTCCTTGCCCTCGACATAAAGCACAGTATGCCCGTCAAACTTGACCGAGTATCCCGAAGCCTTGAAGATATAATCCCCCGCCGAAATATCCGTTTTTACGGTATCCTGCACGCAGTTTGCCATCAGGCTTGCGATAAACCGTTCCCATACCAGCTTGTAAAGCCTGTACTGGTCGGAGGACAGCGAAGTCTTCACCTTATCGGGAGATAGAGAGGGCATGGTCGGGCGGATCGCCTCGTGTGCGTCCTGCGCCGAGCTGCGGGATTTAAAGACACGCGGTTTTTTTGGAAGATATTTTTCCCCCCAGCGGTTCAGGATATATTCGTTTCCCTCGCGGCGGGCGTCGTCCGAAATGCGTAGCGAATCGGTACGCATATAGGTAATTAAACCGACCGCGCCGAATCCCTCAACCTCAACACCTTCATACAGTTCCTGTGCCGTCTTCATGGTGCGCTTTGACACAAAGCCCAGCTTGCGGCTCGCCTCCTGCTGTAGGGTCGAGGTGATGAAGGGAGCGGCAGGCGATATTTGACGCTCACCGCGGTTTACCGATTTAACCCTGAACTCGCTGTTACGCAGTTCGCCAAGTATACGGTCGGCAGTCTCTTTGTCCTCAATCTTCAGTTTTTCTTTACTCCCGGCCACTCCGTGCAGACGGGCGGGGAATGTTCGCCCGTTTTCCTCGGGGGAAAACTGGGCGTCTATTGTCCAGTATTCCTCGCTGACAAAGGCGCGTATTTCCTCCTCGCGGTCGACGATTATCCTCACGGCGGCCGACTGTACACGTCCGGCCGACAGCCCCTTGCGAATTTTCTTCCACAAAAACGGGCTTATCTTATAGCCCACGATACGGTCGAGTATGCGGCGCGCCTGCTGTGCGTTCACAAGATTCATGTCAATGCGGCGCGGGTTTGCCATCCCCTGCAGGACGCCGTTTTTGGTGATTTCATTAAATGTAACACGGTTATTTTCATTAATATCAACCTTTAAAATCTGCGCGAGATGCCATGAAATTGCCTCCCCCTCACGGTCGGGGTCGGTCGCCAGCAACACCTGGTCGCTGTTAGAAGCGGCATTTTTGAGCTGGCGTATCAGGGCGGTTTTTCCCGGTATATCCATATATCTCGGTTTGAACTTGTTTTCAATATCAACGCCCAGCAACGATTTGGGAAGGTCGCGTACGTGACCAATGGATGCAACCACCTTATAGCCCGGCCCGAGGTATTTTTCAATTGTTTTCGCCTTGGCGGCTGATTCCACAATAACGAGTTTCGACATGGCGATACCACCTGTTTTTAAAAATTAGATTCAACAAGGACACCTTATTGTTCGGTTGGGCGGAGTACGTAGGTCTGCCCGGGATTGCATCGGATGGCGCCGTTCATCTCAAGCTCGGTTAGGGCGGTCATAACCCCCGGCGCAGTCAAATCGGTCGCTGCAATCAACTCTTCAAGAGTCGACGGCGTATCGGTGATGAACCCTAAAACCTTGGTTGCCTCGTCGGACAATGTCCTCCTGTCTAAATGCGGGGCAGATGATTTTTTCTCATACACCTGCCGCATCGGAGGTTTCCCGCGACTGTTCGCCGACGTCCCTTTGTCCGAACCGTAATCCCTGAACCGCGGGTCCTGCCTCACGGCTGCGGCGGCCTTCGGATTTATTATATCGGGAAATCTCGGAAGGTATTCCTCAAGAATCTCCTCGGCCGAGGTCACAAGCCGTGCGCCTTGTCGAATCAGTGCGTCGGTTCCCGAACTGCGGCCGGTCAGCATATCGCCCGCAACGGCAAAAACATCCCGCCCCTGCTCGAATGCGTGGCGGGCGGTGATAAGCGCCCCGCTTTTTTCGGGCGCTTCGGTTACGCAGACCCCGAGGGATACCCCGCTTATCATACGGTTTCTGAGGGGAAAATTATGCCGAAGCGCGGGTGTGCCGGGCGGATATTCGGAAATAACCGCTCCAGACCTTGCAATCCTTCGGCGCAGCTCGCAGTTTTGCGAAGGGTATTGTATATCCAGCCCGCAGCCCTGTACCGCGACGGTACAGCCTCCGGCTTCGAGCGCGGCTTCATGCGCTACGGAATCAACACCGTTCGCCCCGCCGCTGACAACAACAGCCCCGCCGAGCGCAAGCCCGCCCGCAATAAGGGCGGTTGCCCGCCGTCCGTAGCTGGTGGTTGCCCGTGTGCCGACCACCCCGACGACGGGAGCAATATCAAGATCGGGCAGTTCGCCGTATCCGTACAGCACAAGCGGCAGGCCCGGAATCGAACGCAAAAGTGACGGATAAAGTGCATCCTCGGGAGTCAATATCCATCCCTTATCCTTAAGAGAAAGATTAAGTATTTCACCCGCTCTGTCAAGGGATTTGTCGGCCAGCAGTTTAAGCTCGGTCTTGGTGAGACCATACTGCAAAAGCTCGTTTTGCGGGGATTCATAAACCGCCCGCGCACAGCCAAAGCCGCGCAGGAGAGCATCAGTCTTGAGACTCCCGGGCGCGATTGCGCGCTGCATCCATATCCAGTACAGCCTGTCGTCCATGCTCTCACCTCACTGCGGGATTGCTGACCGCCCTTGCCATCTCCCACATAACAATTCCAGCCGCCATTGCGGCGTTGAGGGATTCCGCCCTGCCGCCCATCGGAATGGTAATTTTTCCGGTGCAGGCAGAGACCGTTTGGGATTTGAGTCCGCTTCCCTCGTTCCCGATAACGCAGACGCTTCCCCTTGAAAACCCCGCTTCTGGCAGAGGAACCGCATCCTTGTCGATAACGCAGGCAAAGCATGCAATCCCCTCGGAAGCAAGTCTTCCTACCGCCGCGCTCATCTCGCCTACATTAATCAGCGGAAGTCTGAACACCCCGCCCATGCTGCCGCGAAGCACCTTCGGGTTATAAACGTCGCAGCATCCGTCGGACAGCAAAATACCGTCCATCCCCAGCGCCTCGGCAGTCCGGATTATTGCCCCCATGTTGGCGGGATCCTGAAGATTTTCAAGTGCAAGAAAGCCCAATCCGGCGTTTTTAATATCTTCTATTTTATCTAAACCGGAAAGGTTGTCAAGCAATTCACATACACAAAACACGCCCTGAGGCGTCAAGGTGTCCCCGATTCTTTTTGAGAGGGACGCCGAAATTTCATAGTATTCGTCGCAGTATTCCTTCAAAACGGATATGCGGGAGGCATAGACGGCCTGCGCCTCGGGCGTATACAGCAGGGTGCGGATTTTAACCCCCGATAGCGCCGCGTCTTCGCAAAGCCGCGCCCCCTCAATGGCAAAAAGCCCCTCGGCGCGTCGCGCCCCCGAATCCGACAGCAGACGCTTCACCTGCCGGACAAACTGGTTATCGCGGCTTGTTATCATAAGATCCACGTCCTTTCCGAACCTTTACATTATATACATCGCGCCCGCAGGCGTTGCCGGCGGGCGCAGGTACAGCTTATTATAATGCGGCTTTTGCTTTTTCTGCAAGAGCCGCAAAGGCGGCGGCATCGGATACCGCAAGCTCGGCGAGCATCTTGCGATTAAGCTGAATATTTGCCTTCTTGAGGCCGTTCATCAAGGTAGAATAGTTCATGCCGTTTATCTTGGCGGCGGCGGAAATACGAGTAATCCACAGTCTGCGGAAATCGCGTTTACGCTGCTTGCGGCCGATATATGCGTACTGGCCGGATTTCATCACGGCCTGTTTTGCCGTTCTAAAAAGCTTCGATTTGGCTCCGAAATAGCCCTTTGCGAGCTTTACTATTTTTTTTCTTCTCTTGCGCGTCATTACAGCGCCCTTTACACGTGCCATGTTTGGTTACCTCCATCCTAAGCTGTTTTTATTTATAGGGAATCAGGCGCTTGACCTGTGCGGTATTTGTAGTATCCACAACCGCTGTCTTGCGAAGATTTCTCTTACGTTTTGTGGTCTTCTTGTTCAGGATATGGGATTTGTACGCCTTGGCGCGCAAAATCTTGCCGGTTTTGGTCAGCTTAAAGCGCTTTTTTGCGCCGCTGTGCGTTTTTATTTTCGGCATTGTCGTTGTCCTCCTTAAAAATTATATATACTTACTGTCAAAGCAACATAAGTACTACTTTGTCGGCTTGGGGCTAAGGAACATCATCATATGGCGTCCGTCCATCTTGGCGGGACGTTCCACATTACCAAATTCCGAGCAGGCTTCGGCAAACCTCCGCATTACTTCATATCCGATTTCCGGATGTCCGAGCTCGCGGCCACGGAAGCGAATCGACACCTTCACCTTGTCGCCGTCGCCCAAAAAGCGGATAGCATGTCTGACCTTGGTGTTGAAATCTCCGATATCGGTATTGAGACCGAGTCTGACCTCCTTGATGTCTACGACATGCTGGTTTTTGCGAGCTTCCTTTTCGCGCTTTGCCTGCTCGAAACGGTATTTGCCGTAATCCATGATGCGGCATACCGGAGGATTGGCCATAGGCGCAATCTTGACCAGATCCAGATTTTTTTCATCAGCTATTTTTTGTGCTTCACGCGAGGACATCACTCCGAGCTGCTGTCCGTTTTCGTCGATGACACGAAGTTCGTTGTCTCGGATTTGTTCGTTGATCTGCAGTTCCTTAATTGCTATGGGTAAGCACCTCCACCGTTAAAGTTTTTAAAATACAAAAATGCGGACAGAAGACCTGCCCGCAATAACAAACCATCCAATCCCGCCAAAAACTCGGGAGAACCGTATTGACCTACCTGGAACGGAATCCGGCGGTGAGAGCGGGCAAACGCTCTGCTTTGTTGCCCTGACATTATAGCAGGCATCTTTTCTCTTGTCAACACCTGATTTTTTGTGTTATGGTATATTTTGTGTGTTATGGTATATTTTGTGTTATGGTATATTTTGAAAACTTCGAAAACCTTTCACCAACTAGAAA
>LSQX01041716.1_pt1 | contig 20542 bp, 13 predicted proteins | sample 654561 | NCBI WGS metagenome assembly LSQX01 (sample SAMN04489861, study PRJNA283612) | anaerobic digester metagenome | isolation source: 4 biogas reactors fed with cattle manure at either 37C or 55C with and... | place: Denmark: Kongens Lyngby | collected 2014 | reverse complement strand
TGTGTATAAGAGACAGTCAGCAGCGTGCGGCCCATTTCGGTGTGGCGAGCGAGGAGGATTTCGGCGCGTTCTTCGGCCAACTTCAAGGGACGTATTCACGGGTGAATGTCCCCCTGGTGAGTCCGGAGGTGTTCAAGACCTGCTGGCGGGCGGGTGCAGGGTGGTTTCTGCTTATCGAACACGAGTCACAGGTCATCGCGTCGCGCGTCGTGCTGCCGTTTGGAAAGACCATCTACGACTGGTACGCGGGTTCGGACCCGTCGTTTGCCAATCTCCACGCGAACGAGTCGCTTGTGTGGCAGGTGCTCGAACGGGGACAGCAGGAAGGGTACCATTGGTTTGATTTCGGCGGCGCGGGCAAGCCGGGCAAGCCCTATGGCCCCCGCGAGTTCAAATCCAAGTTTGGCGGGCAGCTTGTCAATTACGGGCGCCACCGGCTGGTGTTGTCGAAGCCGCGGGCCGCGGTTTTGAAGGCGGTTCTTGCCGTTCGCGAGCGATGGTTTGACCGCAGCACGCGCCGCAACGACGGTTGACGGCGAGGGAGGACCCGGAAAATGATCGTGCGAGTATTCCGGCTGCTGTTGCGCGCCTGCGCGGGCGTCTGTGTGGCGCCGGGGCTGCGCGTGGCCTTGCTGCGTCTCTCCGGTATCGGGATAGGCTCGCGCACCTTCGTGAATCTGGGCGTCCGGTTTGTCGACAATTACCGGGGCGGCGCGATTCGTCTGGGCGAGCGCGTGGCCGTTGCGCCGGGGGCCATGTTTGTCGCCGATTCCGATCCGAACGAGTCCCGGCTCGGCACGATCGAGCCGTTTCACATCCGCGGCCAGGTGACCATCGAAGACGACGCGTGGATTGGCGCGGGGGCCATCGTACTCCCCAACGTGACCGTGGGGCGGTGTGCGGTCGTCGGCGCCGGCGCGATCGTTACGAAGAACGTGGAAGAGTATGCGATTGTCGTCGGAAATCCGGCGCGCCCGATCGGCGACGTGCGCGAGAGACCAGGATGGAAGGGTTGAAAACCAACGTTCAGCGGTTTAGCTTTATGGGGTATGTACTGTCCGGCGAAGGGTGCCATAGCCTGAAGCCAGGTGCATTCCTCTCCAAGGCCAAAGCTTGCCCGCCAAGTGAATGGGTCTTGCAGGGTAAGCGGTCGTTTGCAATGGTTTTGACGAATAGACCAGACAAGAGCGAGGTGGGATGAAGGTATTGTTTGATATTTGCCACCCAGCCCAACTCCACCTATACCGCAACGTAGCGCACAGCCTTATGGCCCGCGGAGATCAGGTGCTGGTGGTGGGACGTGAGAAAGACGTCCTCATGCCGCTATTGGACTTGTACGAACTCCCAGTCGTTGCTTCCACCAGCAAACAGTCTGGTAAGTTGGGCGCCTTCAAGGAATGGGCTCAGCGGGCTCTCATTATCACCCGGCTGGCCAGGAAGCATGACGTGGATTTCCTTATCGGGCCCATTTGCCAAGTGTCGAAACTCGTCCGGGCGAAATCTGTGTTGTTTGCCGCGGACGACACGAAAATTATGCCGGCGTATGTACGCTTCGTCTACCCCTTTGCGGATGTGGTGGTCACACCTTCCTGCCTCGCTTCCGACCGGGGTTTTGGCCCGCATCACGTGACCTATGAGGGCTACCACCAGCTTGCATACCTGCATCCGAATCACTTCCGACCGGATCCGAGTATTCTGGAGGAATTGGGGATTCAACGTGGCGAGCCCTATTTCATCATGCGTTTTGTTGAATTAAGGGCACATCACGACAAAGAGCATGCGGGTATTGGCCACGAGTTCCGCATCCGACTTCTGAAGGAACTGGAGAAATACGGACGCGTCTTCATCACCGCGGAAGGTACGCTTGCGCCTGCGTTTCAGTCGTATCAGATAAACATCGCCGCGCACCGAATTCATCACGCCATGGCCTATGCCCGCATGTTCATAGGAGACAGCCAGAGCATGACTGCCGAAGCGGCCGTGCTCGGAGTACCGGCCATTCGATGCAATACGTTCGTCGGGGTTCTGGCCTGTATCGAAGAGTTAGAGCACCGGTACGGTCTAACCTATGGATTCCGCCCGGGGCAGGAAGATGCCATGCTGGCGAAGATCGTCGAGTTGCTGAACGATCCCGAACTGGCTTCAAAATGGCAAGCCAAACGGCGGACGATGCTTGAGGATAAGGTCGATTTGGCGGCCTGGATGCTGGACTTTCTCGATCGGTATCCCCTGAGTTACCACGAGTACATCGAGGCCCAGAAAATGACGAAAGGCGGCTGATGCGCATATTCAACATAGTGGGAGCACGGCCCAACTTCATCAAGATAGCCCCGATACTTCGCGCGCTTCAACACGTATCGGGGTTCGAATCGGTTCTCGTCCACACAGGGCAGCATTATGACCGTGTAATGTCGGACCTCTTGTTCGAGCAGCTGGGCATACCGGAGCCCGACCATTCACTGAACGTCGGGTCGGGAACTCACGCACGCCAGACTGCCGAAGTCATGATACGGCTCGAAGAATTGATGCTGGCGGACCGTCCAGATTTGGTGATGGTCGTGGGCGATGTGAATTCCACGTTGGCTGGTGCGCTTACTGCCGCCAAACTTAACGTTCCCGTTGCGCACGTTGAAGCGGGCCTGCGAAGTTATGACATGACCATGCCGGAGGAGATAAATCGTCTCCTTACGGATCATCTTTCTCGGTTTCTTTTCGTCAGTGAGCCTTCCGGAATGGCGAATCTGGAAAAGGAAGGACTTCGAAAGGACCAACAGGCGTTGCTCGTTGGCAACGTCATGATAGATTCTCTTCAAACCTGTTTGCCATTTATTCGATCTCAAAACACGACGCGTGACCTCGGTTTGGACTCGGGAGAATTCATTGTCGCCACCCTGCACCGTCCCTCAAACGTGGACTCTCCGGAGAAGCTTGAGCGTGTGTTGTCAGTCCTGCGGGAAGCCAGCGAACGCGGGCCAATAGTCTTTCCGGCACATCCACGAACCTCCGCGAACATGGACCGTTTTGGATTGCGCGAGGAGTTCGAAAAGATTGACGGAATACAGATTATTACCCCTTTGGGCTATCTCGAGTTTCTGAACCTCGTGGATAACAGCCGCTGTGTTCTGACCGATTCGGGAGGCCTGCAACAGGAAACCACGTGGCTGGGTGTTCCATGCATAACCTTGCGCGAAAACACGGAATGCCTAATCTGCTTAACGCATGGGACAAACACACTCACGGGACTCTCGCTAGAGAAGATCCGGGCAGCACTGGATGCCGCGTACTCCTTTAGGCGTTCGGAATACACAGCTCCAGAAATGTGGGACGGACATGCCGCGGAACGAATCGTGAACGCTCTTGTCCAAGACTGAAGCACGGGAGCAAACCCTGAACTATGTCATTCGAAGGCTACAGAATAAGGAAGCTCGCCCACTTCTGCGAAGGAAGAGATCGCCTGTTGGATCTCGGGTGGGCTCAGCAGCCGAACCCGTATCTGCATAACTCCGAGGTAATTGGCCTCGACTTGGAACGCGCGGACCCTCCTGCGAATTATGCGGGAGCTTTCGAGGGCGATGTTATGAATCTCCCCCATCCCTTTGAGCCGGAGTCTTTTGATGCCATCCATGCGGGCGAACTACTCGAGCACTTGGAGGACCCGATTCGCTTCCTGCGAAACTGCCTGGATACCCTGAAACCAGGCGGAATCCTCGTCTTGTCGACGCCCAATCCCAATTCTCCGTGGGAACGGCTTCTCACACTCACGTTGTCTCGGCGCTTCTTCTACACCGAGCATCACGTGTGTCTCTATCCGCAGCGATGGTTGATTCGGATGTTGGAACGGTCAGGGTTCACTGATGTGCGGCTTCTCTCCGGGGGGATTCAATCGCCATTTGGGCTGGTGCCTTTTCCGCGTCCGTGGTGCTATCAGACCATCGCAATAGCGAAAAAGAGGGAATAGTACGTGCTTCGCGCCCTTTGGGAATCGAAATGGCTGTGGCGGCTGGTGCTTGCCGGCGTACTTTTGCTCGTGGGCTACGCCATGGCAAGAGCCATCGCACAAATCAGCGCGGAAGACTTCACGCTGCAGCCCTCATCTCTGATTCTGGCATTCCTATGCGCATTCCTGGGCCATCTGAGTCAGTTCCTGAACTGGGTTCTCATTGCCGCTTCTTTTGGTATCCGTATGCCTCTGGCGCGGTCGGGCAAAGCCTATTTCCTGTCTCGCCTGGGACGCTATGTGCCGGGCAAAGTCGCCCTGATTCTGATGCGCTTCAAGGAATACAACGGCCACTCAAGGCGAGCAATTACGATGGCCATGGGCGTTGACTATGTTTCATCGTGGGCGGGCGCCGGACTGGTCGTGCTGGCAGGTGTTACGGCAGCAAAGGGACTCATTCCGCCTTCTGTTCGCTATGTGGCGCTGGCGCTCACGCCTGTGTTTCTACTATGTCTGTATCCACCAATACTCAAGCCAACGATCAATGCAGTGTTTCGCATAGCGGGCCGGGCTCCCCTGGAGTATTTCCCCACGTTTCCGAAGATGCTGGGTTTCGTGGCTGCCAAATGCCTTGGATGTCTGATTCACGGGCTGGCCTTCTTTCTCCTGCTACGCGGTTTGACGCCCATCGAATTCCGCTATTATCTTGTTACTACGGGGACATTCTTTGCCGCCGGGCTCGTTGGTATGGCAGCTTTCTTTGCACCCCAAGGTCTCGGTGTCACCGAAGGCGTGCTGTACCTGGTTCTCTCGGCCTTCCTGCCGAAACCCGCGGTTGTCTTCGGAGCATTGGTGATACGGCTGATTGTGAGCATCACGGAGCTGCTCCTGGCGGGGGTATTCGTAGTGCTGGACAAGCGATATCCCTTAACCACGGCAAAGAGCGATGTGGTGGAAATTGAAGATGAACCCGGGGCGGTACATGCGGAATCCCACCGAGATAATTAAGACGCATCCGACAGTCGCGGTGCTGACGGTCCTTCTGCGGTTGTTGGGCGGGCACAGTGTCTCGAATGTGTGGTGGCTTGTCAATGACCACCATCTCTTCAGCTACGACTTGATTGGGCACATCAGCCACACGCGCAATTGCATCAATGCCCTGAACATCAGCCGCGGCGAACGCCCGGCGTCGGTGATTGTGGCCGTCACAAAGGCCTATTCATGGTTTTACCCACCGTTGATGTGCCTGGGCGGCGTTATACCGCCCATCTTGGGGTGGAGCACCCTTGACGGCGTTTCGTTTACAAACACGGCCTATTCCTCCATCTTCGGCGCCGCCGCCGCTACCGCCGCCATCTTTGTCTTTGAAGTGACGATGCTCCGCTTCTGGAGTAAGCGGGCGTTTGGCTTACGGATATAGGAAGACTCGTCGTGAAAGAGAGCACCGCGAAGAGAAACGAGGTTGACGGCGGGGCCTGTGGCACTGCGTTCGCCAAGTGGAAAGCGGTGTCAGACGTGCTGCGCCTGGGGCAGTCAGACGGCATGCTGCGTTTGCTTGCCGCGTATGTCGTCGCCCTTGGCGGTGTTCAGGTGCTGGTCATCGGGTCCAGCCTGCTCAGAATTCCGATCACGCAAATCGTGGCCATCATCGTCCTTATTGCGTCTATATCGTTCGGATTCCTGCAATGGCGCATCCTAAAGTGCAGGCCATTCTCTGAAGATGGCGCCGGCGAGGTCTCAGAGTCGGGCAAAGGTCTGGCGATTGCCATCGCGAGCGTGGCCGCGTTGGTGTTGCTCTTCATGGCCGTGCAAATGGGGCTCAAGCCGGATTTTTCGTGGGACGGCCCGGCCTATCACTTCCCGATGATGAATTTCTGGGCGCAGAACGGGTATATCGACTTCGTTCACCTTGACCCGGAATTGGGGGTTGAGGGGATCTCGGGGTGGCTCCGGTTCACCTTCAAGGTTTTCAATGGTTTCCCATTCGGGGTCGAGGCCTGTGCGTGGACGATCGTTCAGGCTTTTCACAACTCGCATCTTGCCGCCATTGGGGGTTTCCTGTACGCGCCGCTGGCCATGCTGGGGATTGCCTATCTCGCGCGGGTTCTGGGCGTGAATTCCCGGCTCGCGTTGGCATCGGGGGCGTGCTTTGCCCTGCTTCCCGTCACTGTACAGCCGTTGTCGACTACTAAGGTTGACGCTGCGTTTGCCGGGGCGGTCATCGCGCTGATGGCGCCTGCGGTTCACATAATCAGGGGATTCCAACGATTCCGGTTGGAATGGTGTTTTGCGGGCCCCATGGGGTGCGCGATGGGTCTGGCGCTGGGTTCTAAGCTCTCTGGCCCGATATTGGCCTTATTCTGTGGGGTATGGATTGCCGGGTTGTTCCTTCTGGTCACAGTTTGTCCTGTGCGATTCCGGTCTGTCCTGGCGCTTCAGGGTACCGATCGAGTTGCGCGCTGGAGGCTCCTGGTTAAGGGCATTGCCTTTCTGGCATTAATTGCCTCTTGCGGCATCGCGGTTGGAGGATACTGGAATCTCAGGAACTGGGTGCACCACGGCAATCCGATGTGGCCGGCAAAGATTGCAATTGGCCGCCATGTGCTCTTCCCTCATGACCAGACAGGCACAAATGCGGAATCACATGCCAAGTTCCCCCTTGGAAAGCTCTGGCTTCAGGGAGGATTAGGCCCAGAAGAGCATCACTGGCCGAAGAGCGTCAAGGCCATTCCCAACTGGTATGGCGGATGGGGCTATCTGTGGCTGCTGGGGGCATTGCCGGGCATTGTGTATATCCTGGCGTGCCGGGCAAGGCAGTGGTGGATGGATCTTCGGAGCAGGGCACCCAGCCGGGCTGGGTTTGAATTGGCGTGGCTCGTTCCGCTTCTTTTTCTTGGCGCTCTTGCCCTGCACTTGATACCCGGTTCGGGCAGGGCCCGATACAGTTACTGGATTTATGGGCTGGGACTGCCATGTTTCTTCTTCGCAGCCGAACAGGCCCTGGCCACGGCCATAAGCTGGCGACGACCGTGGCGTCTATTGGGCCGTCTTTGGGTCGTTTTCTGTGTAGGGCTAATGGTGTTCGAAGCGGTATATTGCGCGGTGTGGTGGGGTGCAAAATCCTATTCGTATGCCACCGGCCTTGGCTGGCCGCCGTTCCGCCAAGCCCCGCTGCGGGTCCTGCGAACGTTCTATTGGCATGACCCGATTGGGTATATCAAGCCTCCGCTGAGTTGCAGTGTTTTTGATGAGATTCTGCACGATACCGATGCCGTGGCGTTGCATTCCATGGACGAACCGGTGTTGAACCTGCTGCTGTTGGGACAGGTGTCTGAACCCATTGGCGCGCGCCCCGTGCACTTCATCGGGTATGAAGTCCTGAGCGACGAGGCGGCGCTGGCCAGACAACTCAAGAAGCATACGATCCGCTACGTAATCCTTTCCAGCAAGACTACAATCCCGGAAGCCGCGCTACGGCTGGCCTTGCGCGTGCACGAAGTACCGCTGCAATTCTGGGTTCTGGAGTACCAGCCGGGCATCCTGTAAAGCGGAAAGCGTCTCTTCAGACTCATTTTACATATACGTGCACATCGTCAAACAGGACCGGCCCGGCGGGGGCGCTTCCCGTATTCAACGACAACGTGACTTTGGGACCGGGCCACCACGCCGGTACCATGCACGAGACTTCGACCTTGTTCCAACGTCCGTTGCTCGGGGCCCGCGGGGAGGAGAACTCGTAAAAGCCGTCCAGGGACAGATTCACAGTGGCCAATTGGGCCCCTTCCGTTTTGACCATCGCGGTCACTGTGAGGACTTTGCCGGCCACGAGGCCGGGATCAATGCTTGCGGCCTGTGAGACAAAGTACCACTCGGGACCCTGGTCGATGCACAGAGCGCTCTTCCCCGAGTAGGCGCCGTCCTGAACCACGGAAACCTTGTCTTCACGGTCCTTGCGCGCCACCCACTCGGCTGGCCGTCCCGCCTCGACGGCTTCAAAGTCTTGATTAAAAAACAGCGCGATCTCCTCGGGGACGATCGCGGGGTCGTTGTAGCGCGTTGGCGTGGCGAGGGTATCGCGGTCCACGCCGCACCCCGGCGCCAGGAGCAAGACGAAAATGGCGCCTGAGCAGGCGATGCTGCGGCGGAGGGTGGGGGGTTCAGCGGGCATCGAACTCCTCCTGGCTGTAGAAATGGGACGCGACCTCGCGGGTGCCTTCGAGGATGCGTTCGACTTCGTTTTCCTCGAGGCGTCGTTTCCAGGCTTCAGCGGCGGCCTGGCTGTCGCGCTTGATGGCCCGGTAATTTTCGGGCGCGACGTCGCGCGGGTTGCCGCCGCGGGTATGCGCGGCGATAACGGTCTCGGCGCTGGCGTTCCACGTGAGGCCGCAATAGTCGTAGACCGGTTTGAATTCGGCGAGGGGGTCCGCGGAGAGGCGTTCGTGGGTGACGAAATGCCAGTCGGGGTGGGTCTCCCGGTAGCGGCGGACGGCGGAGTACATGGCGTTCCAGACGAGGATGGCCTGGTCGATGATATCGCGGGGGTGCCGGGCGTATTCGAAGATTTGGTCTTTATACGGGGCGAGGAGGCCGTCCATGAGGGCCTCCTGGCCGATGAAGTTTTCGAAATTGAAGTGCCAGTTGAGGCGTTTGATGCTGGAGGCGAACCCGGCGGGGTGGCGGATCATGACCACGACCTTCATGTCGAAGGTTCGGGCGAGCCATTCGACGCTGAACAGGGCGATGGGGTCTTTGAGCAGGGGCCGTTTCCCGGCGAAACGGGCGAGGTGGCTGGAGAGCCAGTCTTTAACGAGGCGGCCGCAGTGGCGCGGGGTGCGGATGCGCGTGAGGTTGCGCCGGAGAGGGTACTGCATCTCTACGGCGCGCCGCAGGCCGGGCTCATACTCTGATGAGGCGTTTACGGGGATATTGTAGAACATGCAGGGGAGATCGTCGGGCATCCATCGGGGGCCCTCTAGCCCGGCGCCTTTTGCCACGTTAAACGGCTCAAAGACGTAGTAGACCTCGTTCGCGGCGCAGAGCATTTTCCCGGCCCAGGTTGTTCCTGATCGATGCGCCCCCGTTACCAGAATCGGATGATGTGCGGTCATACATTCCTCGTACTTTTATTGGCCGAATGCACTGGATGGCATGCGTCCGCCATACCGTCAGGCGCCGCGGCGGATACTTTGCCGTCGCGATGTCCCCGTCCGTCTCGTTTGAGCGGCGGAACCGCTCATGAGCTTTCCGGTTCCGGAGTGCCGGCGTGCTTCGTAACTTCCTGTTTCTGCAGAGCCGTCAGGATGCCTGCCCCGCCGGCCAGAAGGCCCAGCAGCATATTGGCCTTTGAGTTCCACGACATATAAACCAGGCAGGGCAGGAAACACAACATGCCCAGGGCAAACATGCGAAACTGGAGGTGTTTCAGGCGCCGGTAGACGATGTACAGCAACAGGAACACCACGCCGAACGCGCCGAGATAGATGGTCATTCCCAGGTAGCCGACCTGGAGCATGAGCTGCGTGAAGAGCGAATGCGAATTGCGATACTGCCGCTGCTCCTGTTCCTCGACGGGATAATCGCCGCGATCCAATCCGAACGGAAACGGATGGTAGCGGTCGGTGAAGGTGCTTCCCGGGCCGTCTCCGAGCAGGAGGTTGTTGTGGTCGACAAGCTGGGCGTGAATGTTGCGAAACTCGTATACGCGCACCATGGTGGAATGCGAAGCTTCCATCTCGTGGCGTTCCCAGACCTTGAGGGTGTTGGCCATGGAGGCGATGGTGTCGAACATGGCCTCCCCCAGCATGGTGACCAGAACGATGATTGCCACCCCGCACAACCCTGAGAAACCGAGTACATAGAGCTTGGCGCGGGCCCGGTCGACCAGAACCAGAATCAGAAGGCCCAGCGCGGAAAACACCCACAGCATGCGGCCCGCGTTCACCAGTAACAGTCCGCCGGCCAGGATGGCTAGACCGGCCGCGATGAGCCGGTCGAGCAGGCGGAACGCGTTTCCGTGAATCACGAAGATGGTGCCGATTAGAAACACGAAGACAAAGAGGTTCCAGCCGGCCCCGAAACCCACGCGCAGGGTCGTTCCGAATAGCGACCCTTCGCCTGCGAATGCGAGAAACGTCCAGCCGATGACCTTGACAGCCATCGCGAGCAACGCGACTCGCCAGAAATGAAATGCGAGCGAGGGTTCGTTAAAGAACATACGCACAAGGAAATAGAGCCCGAACAGCATCAACGGGAGATTGAGGTGGTTGGCCGCGAGCCGGGGCTCGTTGAGAAGACTGCGAAAACCGTGGAGCGAGGCGACGAAATACACCAGGCCTATCGCGACAATAGCCCAGTCCATGGGCAAGAGCCGTGGGCTTTTCGGGTGCTGCGCGAAGCGCAGGATGCTCAGCGCCGCGGCGATGGCCATCAGGCCCAGGGCAACGAGGTTAGAGAGGGCAACGCCGCCCGCGGAGACCGTGAGGAAGTTCGTCACGCCGGAATCGCCGGTGAATTCCCAGAGGTAACGGGATATTTCGTCGGCGAACACCACGGACACGACAAAGAGGTAGACTCCCCAGCGCAGATTCACCACCGCGACGGCCAACACCAGACCGCACTGCGCATAGGCAAGCGCGGCCGCCGGACCGGGCATGGAATAACAGACGGCGTCGTACACCAGGTACACGCCCAGAAGGAGCGCGATGCCCGACACGGGGAAGAAACGGCGGGCGGTCTCACGCTCCGGCCTGCTGTCCTCCGGGAACGGGATAGCACATACGCAACTGTTTTCGGCCGCACTCACTCGAAAGCGGTCCTCATGTTTGCGCGCAGCCTGAACCCGGGCGACGCGTTACGCGGGGTCAGGTTCACGGTTTCGAATCACCCATGAAGAAAGCGTGATAATAGCAGATGCCGAGACCAGGGTGGCGATGAGCATCACCACGGCGGCGCCGGCGCCTCCCCAGCGGGGGATGAAGACGTAGTTCAGGACCACGGTTATTGCGAACTGGAGCAGTTGCACCCAGGTCAGGTAAATGGGCCGTTTTACGGCGTAGAACACCAGGCCGAGGGGGGGCATGAGGACGCTGAATCCGAACGCCAGAATGAGCAGGCGGATGATGTCGAGCGATTCGGCGTACTTCTCCCCGAACACCAGGGATATGAACAGCGGCGCGAGCAGGACGCCGGCAATCGTCAGGGGCAGGATGATGACGTAGAGGCGCAGCACGCGGCGCCGGTAGCGGAGCAGCTCATCGCGCTCCTTCATGGTCGACACGCGCGGCAGGAGCACGGTGATCATGGCGCGCGTGACCAGGGGCAGCGCAAACCCGACCTGATACGCCAGTTCGTAATTGGCGACGGCCTCGGGCGAGGCCAGCATCTTCAGCATGAAACTGCTTGCCCGCATGTGGCCGATGGTGATGGCGTTCATGGCGGCGAGGGGCAGCATGAACGCCACGATGTCTGTCGTCTGCACGGATGCCGGCGGCAGCGATGCGGTGCGGCGAAGGCTCGTGAAGGCGAAGGGCAACACGAGCAGCAGTCCGATGAAGGGGGCGGAGAAATACAGCAGTATCAGCGCGTGGAGACTGTCCTTGCCGAGCAGGGCGAACAGGGCGAGGCCGGAAGCGCGTATGATGTTTACCGTCAGAAAAGAGACCGAGTAGCGGCCGTATTCCTCCCGGGCCTGGAAAATCGAGAGCGACATCGTGTGGAACGCCAGAGCGATCGCCGACAAGACCGAGAGGCGGTAGACGCAGTGAAGCTCCGGGGGGAGCTGCTGGTTGGCGAGGATCGGCCCCTGAAACGCCCACAGGCCCAGAAGCAGGACCGCCGCCAGAAGCGCTTTCAGTCCCAGACAGCGTCCGACAACCGAGGTCGCGCGCCTGTCGGGAAATGCGGCGACAAAGCGGACCAGGGTCGCGTTAAGGCCGCCGTCGGCCAGGATGAACACCACGTCCAGAATGGAAATGAATATCGCAACGTTCCCCCAGTCCGCGGGAGAGAGGATTTTTGCCATCAGGATGGTGCAGAGAAAACGCAGGATCCCTGAAACGAAGTTGACCGCCGTCAGGAGCGACAGGTTACGCACGGTGCGCGTTCGCAACAGCGCGAACAAATCGAAGACTCTCTTTTCAAATACCTCTAGAATGGCCGTTTCTCACTCAGCGTTGCGATTCTGGACCGACCGGTCAAATCCTGGACGGCCTGCGCGGCGCCTGCGGCGCGCGTCATGGCCCGACGGCCGGCGCCCCCCTCCCGCCCCATGAAAGACGGGTCACGACCCTCCCTGGTCAGGAAGTCACCCCCGTGCCAGCCATAGTATTCCCGGAACGGCGACAAATCAAGAATCGGCGGAGACTTACGCGGGCAGTCCGGCCGCCGGGAATGGCGTTTCGTTCGCAGCGTGCCGGGAGATTGTGTATACTCTGTTGCCTGGAGAAAGCAGTACCCACATGCTTCCGTTCCGGGAGAAGTGAGGGGAGGTATTCCGTGCCTTCAGGGGGCGAACAAGGGCGTATTGCGTCGATCATTCTGTGCGCAGGCAAGGGGCGGCGGATGCAGTCTCCGAAGACCCCGAAGGTGTGTTTTCCCGTGGCGGGAAAACCGGCGATCTGCCATCTGCTCGAGACCCTGGAGTCGCGGGGCAGCGCGCCCAACATCCTCGTGGTGGGCCATTTGGCGGGCACGGTAGTCGATGAGGTCGGGCCGAAGTTTCCGGATGCCCTGTTTGCGTACCAGGCCAGCCTGCTGGGAACGGGCCACGCGACGCGCCAGGGGGCCAACGTATTGTCCGGGCTGGGCTACAAGGGGCCCGTCCTGGTTCTGGCAGGCGATAAACTGATCGAGCCCCGAACACTCGATAAGCTGATCACGGCGTTCGAGCAGGGGCAACCTGACGTGGCCCTGGTTGTTGCGCCGAAACGGCGCTGGCCCAACGCGGGCCGAATCGTGACCGGCCCCGGCGGAAGGCTCCTCCAGATTATTGAAAAGGCCGATCTCCTCAGGGCCAGCCAGGATGGAACGACTTTTCAGATCGCGGGCGAGGCGCGGACCGCCGACGAGGTCGAGAATGCCGTCGAATGGGTCAACCAGGCGGTCTATCTCTTCCGCGCACCGGTGCTGTACGACGCTCTCGCCAGTCTCCGCCGCGACAATGTGCAGCAAGAGGAATACCTTACGGACACCATTGACTACGCGGTCTCTCGAGGGCTGACGGTCACGCCGGTGCCTGTCGATGACCCCGAAGACGTTCTGGGGTTTAACAGTCCTCCCGAACTGCTGGAGATCGAAGAGCATTTTCGTAAGAAGCTGGGGCTGGCCGTCTCGGAACAGGTCGCCCTGGACCCCGCGGCATTCAAGCCGGCCGAGACCTGGGCGCAGCTTCTCGCGAATCCCGACGGCGCGGTATCGGGCATGTTGCGCGCCATCTACGGCGACAACGCATGCCTCCGTGAGGAGAAGCGGGCCCGGCTGCTGCGCACAGTGGAACTGTTCATCGAGCGGTACGGGGCGGATGGTCCCGTGACGGTCATTCGGGCTCCGGGCCGCATCAATTTGATGGGGCGCCACGTAGACCACCGGGGTGGCTGCGTGAATCTGACAGCCATCGATCGCGAGCACATTATGGTGGCGCGTCCGCGCAATGACACGCTGGTGCGCGCCCACAACCTCGACGAGGATACGTTCGAGGATTTGGAATTCTCCGTGGATGACTTGCTGCGCCAGGTCCGGCTCGACCAATGGCGCGATTTCGTCGACAGCGAAGCGGTCCTCAAGATGGTGAGCGACCTCCAGGGCAATTGGGGCAATTATCTCAAGGCGCCCATGCTCCGGTTGCAGGAGCGGTTCAAGGACCGCCGGATTCACGGGGTGGATTGCGTGGTGAGCGGCGACATCCCGATGGCGGCCGGCCTGAGCTCTTCGTCGGCCCTCGTGGTGGCGATGGGCGAGGCACTGGTGCTTTCAAACGGTCTCGACGTCACGCCGAACGACCTGGTGTACCTGTGCGGTGAAGGCGAGTGGTTTGTGGGCACGCGGGGCGGCAGCGCCGACCACGCCGCGGTGAAGCTGAGCCAGTTCGGGCAGGTGGTCACGGTGGGCTTTTTCCCGTTCGTGATTCGCGGGTATGTGCCGTTTCCCGCGGACTATTCGCTCATCATCGCGAATTCGCGGGTGCAGGCGCGGAAAGCCGCGGGCGCGCGCGAGGCGTTCAACGAACGCGTGGCCTCGTATGAGTTGGCCGTGCACTGGGTGCGGAAACTCTTCCCGAATTACGCGCCATTGATTGCCCATTTACGCGATATCTCGCCGGAAACCCTGGGGATCCGGTCGGCGGACGTCTACCGGATCCTGCTCGACGTGCCGGAGACCGTCAGCGCGGATGCCCTGCGGCGGACCATCGGCACCGATGCGTTCGAGCGGATTACCCTGATGCACTCGGCCCGGGAGAGCTATCCCCTGCGGGCGCGGCTGCTGTTCGGGATCGCGGAGTGCGAACGCAGTAAGATGCTTCACCGGCTGCTTCTCGAGGGCGACATTCGCCGGGTGGGGTGGATGATGAATGTCTCGCATAACGGCGACCGGGTTGCGGGAGCGGACGGCGCCGCGTATCTCCCGCCCCTGGATGATGCCTACCTCAATGCTCGCATCAGTGACCTTCAGAGCGAGGACCCCGGCCGGGTTTTCGCCGGTCAACTCTACGCGCAGCCGGGTTCGTACGCCTGCAGCATCCCTCCGATCGATCGGATGGTGGACATTGCGCTGGAGACGCCCGGCGTGCTCGGGGCGCAGATTTCCGGCGCCGGTCTGGGCGGCTGCATGATGGTGCTGACGGAATCGCGTGGCGCCGAGGAGGTGGTCAGCCGCCTGACCCGGCATTATTACGAGCCGAACGGGCTCGAGCCGGGCGCCAGCGCTTTTGTGCCTATCGCGGGATGTTCGCACCTGCGCCTTCCCTGAACGGAACGGCGCGCGGCTCCTAAATAATTGACATGACGGGACTTGCCTGTTAGGGTGAGGTGAATACGCCATCCAGGGCGGTGTCGGAGGTGACCGTGAGCAAAGAGTGGGGTCAGCTGGGCGATATTGCGCGTCTGTTTGTTCAATTGATGCCGAATTTCAAGTGGATCGCGTTGGTTTCGTTGGCCGTGGCGCTGATTGCAGGGGCCTATGTTGCCCTCACGCACGAGCCAACCTACCTCAGTGAAGCCATTGCGATTGTGCGGCCGCAGCAACTGCTGGTGGCCCGCGCCAAGAAAGATGAAACGCAACCCATCGAGGAAAAGGCGAAATCGCTGCTTCCCCAGCCGCTCGACGTCACGGACTACGTCCTCTTTCTGCAATCGGAAGGCATGCTTTCGTCGGTAGCCCAGGCCTACAACACCTATCATGCAAGCGACTCGGAGCCGCTGCTCACCGTGGCCCAGCTGCGCCGCATGCTGACACCCAATGCCCGTCTGGAGATCAAGACGCCCTATGCGGTCGAGTATTATCCCACGATCGAGCTGCGCGTGGCGGCCCAGTCGCCCGACAAGGCCTACAACCTGGCCCGGCTCTGGGTGGAAACGGCGCGGGACTGGTCGAAAACGGTCACGTTTTCCGCAAAAGAAGACATGGCCGGCTATCTCAAGAACGAGACGGAAGAACAGCGCACGTCGCTCCGGCAACTGTCCGATGAACTGAACCGCACCAAGGACGAAAGCGGCAACCTCCTGGAAGCGTTGCGCGCCGAGCGGCTTCGTGCCGAGCAGGACTATGAGACTGAGACCATCCGGCTTCTCCAGGAGACCGGGGACGCCTGGGACGCCCGCATCGCCGCAGCCGAGGCGGAATTCGCCCTCCCGGTCATGGAAACGGAGATGCAGGCCCGGCAGAGCATCCTCGCCGGCCTTGAACTGGCCAAGGCGAGGAAATCGCTGGAACTGGAGCGCGCCAGGGCCACGCTGGCCGAGCTGGCCGCCCAGACCGGAACGGCGGACGCGTTGGACGCCCTCACGACGTCGTGGGACATTGCGGTCTCCGAGAAAGAACAGGATATCGAGCCCGCGCCGGCGCCTCCCGACGAGACGGGGGCCCTGCGCGAGCAGGAACTCGAAAAGCGCGCCGGGAAACGCCTCGTCGTCGATCTCGAACGCCGGGCGAATATCCGCGAACTCCTGAAGGAGTATACGAAAAGCGCGCATCGGGAACTGCAGGACGAGCACGAGCAGCGTTTTGAGGAGATACTCGAGCTGCTGGAAACGCAGGTCCCGCTCCCGAACGAGCCCCCCGAGCCGGAGGAAGGGTTGACGCCTCCGGAACTGGACATCGAGGCGCCCCTGCAACTCGACGCCTTTCGCGTGGAGACGTCCGGGGGGAATCCGGTGGGCATCATGCTGCAGAAGCAGCTGTCCGAGGCGCGCCTGGTGCTGGTCTCCGCACCGCTGGCACTTCAGAAAATCGAGCAGGACATCGCCGCGCTCCGCTCCAGTCTGGAAACGCTTCAGGCCGACTATCACGCGAAACGCAAGGCGCTTGTCATGCTGGACCGGTCGAAGGAGTCCGACCTGGACCGGATAGACAAGGAGCGTCTCTACGGCTTGATGCGCGAACAACGGATCACGGAAATGAAGGTCGACGAACTTACGCGCGAACGTTCGACGCTTGAAGAATCCCTGCAACGTGATTTCATGACCGGGCTGGACATCTTCACGAGCCTGGCCGAGAGTCATCTTGAGGCCGAACTGGCGTTAGCCAACACGATCGACGAATTCCAGGTGGTCTCGCCCCCCACGCTCCCGGAAGATCCGCCGCAGCGGCAATACCTCGTATACGGGATCGCCGCGTTTATGCTGAGTTTCGCGGGATTATTCGTGCTGGCCGCGTTCGCTGTGGTCCTGCGCAGCCTCATCCGGAACATTCAGGCCAGCGAAGTTCCCGGAACGAAGTCCGGGGTCTGACACAATCAGGCGGCCCGCGTGACGCAGGCAGCCGGGGTCCGCCCCGGCCGTCTCGAGGTGGCGATCGGAAACATGCTCGACATCATCCTTACGACTCTGAACGCACGGTACAGCCATACGGCTTTTGGATTGCGGTATCTCTGGGCCAATCTCGGGCCGCTGCAGGCGCGCGCGGGCATACGCGAATTCATCATCGGCCAGGAACCGGCGGAGATCGCGGAGGCGCTGTTGCTCGAACGGCCGCGGCTTGTCGGCGTCGGCGTCTACATCTGGAACATCGAGACCATCAGCCGGCTTGTCCAGACGCTCAAGGGGGTGTCGCCCGAAACCGTCCTTGTGCTGGGCGGCCCGGAGATCAGTCATGAATTCGAGGAAACCGCTCTCTACCGGATGTCCGATTACCTCGTCCTGGGTGAAGGCGAACAGACCTTTCGGGAACTGGCGGAGGCGGTTCTGGGGGGGCATCCCCCGCGCCAGAAGGTGCTTGCGGGGGAACGTCCGGATCTCGCCGCCCTGACCCTCCCCTACGCGGCGTATACGGATCACGACATCGCCCACCGGACGCTGTACGTCGAGACATCGCGCGGCTGTCCGTTCCGATGCGAGTTCTGTCTGTCGTCGCTGGAACCCTGCGTGCGCGAGTTTCCCCTCTCCCCCTTCTTTGACGCTATGGACGCACTGTTCGCGCGCGGCGCGCGCCAGTTCAAGTTCGTCGACCGCACGTTCAATCTCCGGGAAGACCGGGTACTGGAGATCCTGGACTTCTTTCGTGCCCGCCTGCGCGACGGCATCCAGGTGCATTTCGAGATTGTGCCGGACCGCCTGTCAGCGCGCACCCTCGAGCGGATGGCGGCGTTTCCGCCGGGCGTATTGCGTCTGGAGGTGGGTGTCCAGACCTTCAATCGCGAGACGCAGGAGGCGATATTGCGGGTGCAGGATCTCGACGCGACGCTGGATGCGCTGCGTTTTCTCCGCGAACGCACTGGCGCGCTGCTGCATGCCGATCTGGTGCTCGGAATGCCCCATGAAACCTGGGACAGCATTCGGGACGGATTTGACCGGCTGCTTGCCGTGCGGCCGCAGGAGATCCAGGTCGGCATCCTGAAGCGCCTGAAAGGCGCGCCCATCGGCCGCCACGTGGGGCCGCGGAAAATGGTCTTCTCCACGGCGCCGCCCTACGAAGTCCTTCAGACCGATACGCTCGATTTTTTGCAGATGCAGCGGCTGAAACGCTTCGCGCGCTTTTTCGAGCTCTACTACAACTCGGGCAACTTCCCGGATTCTCTGGCAGCCCTGTGGGCGAACCAGGCCTCGGCCTTCGATGCGTTCATGGCATTCTCCGACCATCTGTGGGCCACCCTGCGCCGCACCCATGGCATCAGCCTCGTCCGGCTGTGCCACGCCCTCTATGACTACCTCATCGATTCATGCGGCCGTTCTCGCGAGGCGGCCGCCAAGACCATCCTCTCCGACTACCATCGCCTGCCCGGCCGCACCGAAAAACTCGCCTTTCTCCGGGCGCCTGATCAGACGTGACGATCCCGAGCCGTATGAACGCGGCGTAAAGGCGGCACGCCGAGCCCTGCGGGCGCGCATTTCAAGTAATTCGGGTTTTTCGAGGGTATTGACGGAATGTCGCCAGACAATTATGCTACGCCCACGAAGCACTGGCGCCTCCCGGGTCACGGGGGACCCTCGGCAGGGAGGCATGACCGGACGCGGCGTAGGGGGCGTCTGAGGGAGAACTTCCCGTGTGCGTTTCCCGCAGTATTTCTGTGCCTCTGCAGTGTTTTGCGGTTATCGCGCTGCTGCCTGTTTTCGGCGTCATTGCCCCCGCGTTATGCCTCGCCGATGAAGCGGTGGATTTTGTGCGCCAGGGAACCATCGAGCGCATCACGGACCACGTGGCCGGCGACTACCAATTCAGCATGTATGCGGGCTTCGATTGTTTCCGCATGAGCGCGGACGGTTCAAAGGTGCTCTTCTACACCAAGGCGAACGACCTCAGCACGGAAACACTCCGTGTCATCAACACGGACGGAACCAATGAGACCATCGTGTATTCGGATCCCCCGACATCCGAAACGTTGAATCTGACCCAATGCTTCGACATTTCGGATGACGGCACAAAGGTGGCGTATATCCTCGAGTACGCAGGCGGCATGGGCAACGCGAAACAAATTGTGGTGTACGATGTCTCCAGCGGTACAAGCAAGAACCTTCCGACGAAGGTAACCGTGCAACTCCACGGCACGAACACGTTTGGACAGGTGGATCTGTCCATTCAGCAGTTGGGTGATCTGTTCTGCCTGTCGGGAGATGGCAGCATGGTTTTTTTCATCAACCGTTTTGGCCCGTATTCCGGGGGCGTAGCCGGGATTGACCCGTCTGGATTTACTCTATACCAAATCCCCACGAACGGGCTTGCCCCCGCCTCCCCCCTCTTCTCCGCCGACAACCTGCGCGATGTTCCGGGCGTGGTCGATGCCGCGGTGAGCGTGGTGGCTAGCGGCGGCTATATCGACTGCGACTACACGGGAAGCCTGGTGTCGTTGCCCGTTGGCGGATGGGACTCCGATGGCGATCCCGCGTTTCACATCCTGGGAGTCGCCACCAATACGCCCGGCACCGCCCAAATCCTCGTCGACCTCTACGAAATGCGCAGTGGTGTGCCGGTGAGTCTCGGACTCAGTGGCCCCTCGATGTCCGGCTCGGGCGATAAGCTCGCGTTTTCACGGTTCCATTCCGAGAACGCGGCCAACAACGGCCTGTTTGTGATGCCCACGTCGGGGGGCGCCGCAACCTGTATCGACCCCGGCAATGCCGTGTACGGCATCCGCCCGATGCGTCCGCGCCTGAGCAAAGACGGCTCCGCGGTCTCGTACTACTGGCCGATGAGCCCCACGGGGCTGCAACTTGCCAAAACCGATGGCTCCCTGATCATCCCGGTGGCGGACCGCATCTGTGCGCGCATCGATGATGAGAGTGCAATATCGGAAGACGGCAGCCGCGTGCTGTTCTGGGCGACGGTAAACGCCAATCCCCCGGCACTTGCCGAGCCCGACCTCCTGCGCTTCGATTGGGAAATGATCACCAAGGCGGGCGCTCCTCCCGCCGTCTTGGGCGTTGCGGAAATCCCGAAAGCGGAGCTGGTGCTCCAGGACAGCATCCAGCCGGTCTACCGCCACAAATTCCTTCTCTACCCATCGGGCGATGACCTCACCATCATGCGCCAGTTCCCCATCGACCCGTTCGGCCGCTACCCGGAAGGCGTCTACGGAACGGATTACGCGCTGTGGGACGACGGAACATCCGGCGATGACGTTGCCGGAGACGGCATCTATACCGACGCATGTGTCTGGGCAAGCGAGACGTACCTCAAACTTGCCACCGTGGACTTCCGCGCGGCCGCAATGACGGCGGGCGGCCACGCCGCCTTCGCCGATTACACGTTGCTCGTGCGCCGCGTCCTCCCCCTCTCGGCCGACTTTGCTGCCAGCCTTACCGAGGGCAAGGCGCCCCTGACCGTGGTCTTCACCGACCTGTCCCAAGGCGACATTCTTAACTGGCAATGGGATGTTGACGGCTTCTGGCCACCCGAATACACAAACCCCTCCGGTCCGGTATCGCATACCTCCACCGTCCCGGGCGTATACTCGGTGGA
>LSQX01403171.1_pt1 | contig 20543 bp, 16 predicted proteins | sample 654561 | NCBI WGS metagenome assembly LSQX01 (sample SAMN04489861, study PRJNA283612) | anaerobic digester metagenome | isolation source: 4 biogas reactors fed with cattle manure at either 37C or 55C with and... | place: Denmark: Kongens Lyngby | collected 2014 | reverse complement strand
GAATCTCACCGCTTCCGCCAAATATCAGCAATAAAGCCCTGACAATGTCAGGGCTTTATTGTTTTTGGGTTATGCAATGTAAGTAGCATAGACAAAACATATTCAGATTATCTCAGCTCGAATAGTCATCCCGAACAACACAAGCTATCATAAGCAGGCAAATACACATGGGATGGCAATATGAAAATCATTGCAGATGAAAATCTGGCATATACCGATTATTTCTTTGCAGATTTGGCAGAAATACAGCATAAAGCAGGGCGCCGCCTGACGCATGAAGATGTTCAAAATGCCGATGCATTATTAGTCCGTTCCGTTACCCAAGTGAATGCAGTACTCATTCAAAATACTCCGCTTAAATTTATTGGCAGCGCCACCATTGGTACTGACCATCTGGATATTCCTGCGATAGAGCAACACGGTATTGCATGGTCAAATGCCGCAGGTTGTAATGCGCAAGCGGTGAGTGAGTATGTGATTACCGCATTGCTTCATCTCAAGCCTGAATTACTACATGCCAATCAAAACTTTACGCTTGGTGTGATTGGGTTAGGTAATGTCGGTTCCAGATTGGTCAAAATGGCACAATTGTTAGGTTGGAATGTAATTGCACATGATCCTTTTGTGCAACTGCCACAGGTTCAACAATTCAGCTTGGACGAATTATTAAAACAGGCAGACGCTGTCTCTATTCATGTGCCTTTAACTGATACGGGAGAGCATCCAACTTATCACTTAATTAATGCAGCACGATTGGCATGTATGAAGCCTCAAGCTATTTTAATTAATTCTGCACGCGGGCCAGTGGTTGAAGAAGCTGCGTTAATACATGATATTCAGCGTACCCAGCGTCTAGTGGTACTAGATGTGTTTGAACACGAACCAGAAATTTCCGCAGAACTGCTAGCTTTACTGGCTTTGGCAACGCCACATATTGCGGGTTATAGCTTGGAAGGTAAAGCGCGAGGCACTCAAATGATCTATCAGGCGTTCTGCCAAACTTTCGATTTGGAAGCAAATAAAACCTTTGAAAGTCAGTTGCCTGCTTGTGAAACCTATTTTCAAAAGCAAGACCTGAAAAGCAGTTTACAAGCACATTTAACTCAAATTTATAATATTGCACGAGATGATGCCAATTTACGTGCTTGCCTAAAAGATGGCAAAGTCGAGCAGCAGGCTTTTGATCATTTAAGAAAAACCTATCCTTTGCGTCGTGAATGGGCAGCACATGGGGGCCCGCAGGCATGAGTTCGATAATTCAGTATCAACCCACCTGTGATTTAAACAGCATGCGTGCGCGTGCCAAACTTTATGCACAAATTCGTCAGTTTTTTGCTGAACGTGAAGTGCTTGAAGTTGAAACACCAGTTTTATCACAAGCAGGGGTGACCGACGTCCATCTAGCTTCTGTACAGGCACTTCGTCATGTGCAGGGCAAACTACATACGCATTATTTGCAAACTTCTCCTGAGTTTGCCATGAAGCGTTTATTAGCAAGTGGCAGTGGACCAATTTATCAAATTTGTAAAGTGTTTCGTGATGACGAGCACGGTCGAAAACACAATAGCGAATTTACCATGTTGGAATGGTATCGCCCTGAGTTTAGTCTGAAAGATTTAATGTTTGAGGTCACAGACTTGCTCAATCTGACTTTAGAACAGCGTTTTGGCGAAGTGCGACCTACGCTGCTGAGTTATAAACACGCATTTATGGACCGTTTAGATTTAAATCCGCTACAGGCGAGCTTGCAACAACTGAAAGATTGTTGTCATCGGCTTGGGTTGAATTTGGACATGGGGGATGACCGTCTAGGTTATATCGACCTGCTATTCTCTCATTTTGTAGAACCGAGTTTAGGGTTTGATGCGCCTGTTTTTTTAACAGATTTTCCACCTGAGTTGGCTTCATTGGCTAAAACAAAAAACGATGCAGATGGTGAATTGGTCGCTGCACGCTTTGAGTTATATATTGAGGGTTTAGAACTTGCAAATGCCTATGATGAGCTGATTGATGCAGCGGTATTACGATCACGTTTTGAGGCCGATAATGCTGAACGCGCACAACTCGGTTTGCATGTGATGCCGATTGATGAATATTTGTTGGCGGCTTTGCCCAATATGCCTGCCTGTTCGGGCATCGCCTTGGGGATAGATCGTTTACTAATGGTTGTGACTAAACAGATGCGTTTAGAACAGGTGATCAGTTTTCCTGCTCAATTGGCTTAAAGTATGATGATAGAACATCATTAGGTTTCGGCAGAGCTTGATATTGAATTTGATTGAGCAGATAAAACCTCAGGGCTCAGATTGAATAAAAAGCCGCTAGTTGTATTGCTAGCGGCTTTTTATTTAAAACTGGTCTAGGTAAAGAGATGAGTCAATAGTTTAAGCGGTGACTGCTAAATGGCGTGCTTTTAATTGCTCAATGGCTTTAATGCGTCGTTCAATCAGCATTTCACCAATATCTGGGCCTTGAATATCCGCTGGTAAGTCCTGTGCCTTGATGCTTCGCACAACTTGTACGACCTCTAACACATATTGCGCTTGCGGGTAGTCACGATCTTCCAAACCTAAGCGACCTCGTGAGTCACATTCACATGCTTGTACAAAGGCTTCGACTCGCTCAGGGCGACGTAATACATCTAAACGCTGTAATAAACGCCATAAAGTGCCAGGCTTTAAAGTCAGCGCCTGATGGCATTTTAAATGCTCCTTACATACTGCAAGTGCCAGTTGTTTGGTGTGCGTTGGTACCTTAAGTCGCTCACACACTTCTGTGACAGGCTTTAAACCACGTTCTTCATGCATGATGTGGCGTGGCAATTCGTCTGCAGGGGTGAGGGCTTTGCCTAAATCATGTAGAAGTACTGCAAAACGTACATCTAGTGAATAATTGGCACGACAAGCTTGCTGCAGCGACATCATGGTATGCAAACCACTGTCAATTTCAGGGTGATACTCAGGACGCTGTGGAATACCAAACAGGGCATCCAACTCAGGGAACAAAACTTTTAAAGCACCACAAGCACGTAAAGTTTCAAAATAAACATCAGCACGTTCTTCCATCAAAGCACGCGAAGTTTCTTTCCAGACACGCTCTGGTGTCAGTGCCTGTAGTTCGCCTGATTCTGCAAGTTGCTGCATTAGCAACAAGGTTTCAGAGGCAACCTGAAAACCCAAACCGTGATAACGTGCAGCGAATCGTGCAATGCGTAATACACGCAAAGGGTCTTCTGCAAAGGCATCAGACACATGACGCAGGACTTTATTGCATAAGTCTTGCTGTCCACCGTACGGGTCGTAAACAGTGCCTTCATCATCCATCGCCATGGCATTGATGGTCAGGTCACGACGAATTAAATCTTCTTCTAAAGTCACACTTGGGTCGGTATAAAACTCAAAACCGTGATAACCATGCCCCGATTTGCGTTCAGTACGGGCAAGCGCATATTCGTCTTTAGTTTCTGGGTGTAGAAAAACAGGGAAGTCTTTGCCCACAGGCTGAAAGCCTTGAGCAAGAAGTTGGTCGGGTGTCGCACCAACCACAACATAATCTTTTTCGTGATAGGGATGACCGAGCAAGTGATCTCGAACTGCACCGCCTACTAAATAAACTTGCATGAAAAAACCTCTATTCTTCAAGCAATCATGCTACAGAATAGAGGTTTTCTCAAGTCCATAATTCTGAGTCAATGACTCAGAATTGCATGGAGTACCTATAAGTTATAGGCTGTCACGTTCCGTTTGTTGAATTTCAGCAACGGTTAACGCAGTCATATTCACTACACGACGTGTCGTAGCAGTTGGCGTCAAGATGTGTACAGGTTTCGCTGCACCCAACAAGATTGGGCCAATTGTGACATTGTTACCAGAAGTAGATTTCAACAAGTTAAATGAAATATTTGCAGAATCTAAGTTAGGCATAATCAACAAGTTTGCAGAACCTTTGAAGCGTGAGTTCGGGAAAGCAAATTGACGGATATTTTCGTCTAATGCTGCATCACCATGCATTTCACCTTCAACTTCAAGTTCAGGTGCAATTTCGCTCAAAATTTCAAACACTTTACGCATTTTTTGTGCGCTTGGGTCTTGTTGGTCAGAACCAAAGCTAGAGTGTGACAATAGAGCAACACGTGGTGTCATACCAAAACGACGTACTTCTTCAGCAGCCAAAATAGTCATTTCAGCAAGCTGCTCAGCAGTTGGGTTGGTGTTGACATAGGTGTCTGCAATAAACAGGTTACGGTCTTCAAGCATCAATGCATTTAGCGTGAAGAAATTGGTGCGGCCTTCTTTTAAACCAATTACATTTTTTACGAAATCAAGGTGAATGTCATAGCTTGAGTAAGTACCACACAACATGCCGTCTGCTAAACCGTGTTTCACCAACATTGATGCAATAAGGGTAGAGCGACGACGTGCTTCACGTTGTGCATACTCAGGTGTAACCCCTTTACGCTGCATAGTGGTGTAATAATCTTCTGCGAATTTTTCGTAATTTGGGTTGTTTTCCTGATCAACGATTTCAATATTGACACCGTGTTCAAGACGTAAACCTAATTTTTTGATATTCGCTTCAATAACAGCAGTACGACCCACCAAAATTGGTTTCGCTAAGCCTTCATCTACTGCAATTTGCACTGCACGCAATACACGTAAATCTTCACCTTCAGCATAAGCAATGCGTTTTGGATCAGTTTTAGCCTGTGCAAAAATTGGCTTCATCATAAATGCTGAGTTGTAAACAAACTCAGACAGACGTTGACGGTAAGCCGAGAAGTCTTGAATTGGACGGCTTGCAACGCCAGAGTCCATTGCAGCTTGAGCAACAGCAGGTGCAATTTCAAGAATCAAACGCTGATCAAGCGGACGTGGAATTAAATAGTCACGACCGAAAGATGCAGATTTTTCACCATAAGTCGCGGCATCTGCTTCAATGTGCGCCATACGCGCAATGGCATGTACACACGCAATTTTCATTTCTTCGTTGATGGTGGTTGCACCCACATCTAACGCACCACGGAAAATATACGGGAAGCACAGTGCGTTATTTACTTGGTTTGGATAGTCAGAACGACCTGTCGCCATGATGACATCTGGACGTACTTCATGCGCATGTTCAGGCAAAATTTCTGGGTCTGGGTTCGCCAAAGCGAAGATGATTGGATTTTCAGCCATTTCTTTAACCATGGCTTTGGTCAAGATTCCTGCTGCAGAAAGGCCAAGGAACATATCAGCACCGCCAATGACATCGGCAATTTGTGTTCCTTCAATATCTTGCATATAGCGTTTTTTCGACTCATCTAAACCTTCACGCTTAGTGGTGATTAGGCCGCGAGAGTCAGCAACAATGATATTTTCTTTTTTTGCACCCAAGGCACATAACAAGTCCAAGCAAGATAGTGCTGCTGCACCTGCGCCTGAAGCGACGATTTTAATTTCATCAATTTTTTTGCCATTGAGTAACAAGGCATTGAGTAGGGCAGAACCTACAATAATTGAAGTACCGTGTTGGTCATCGTGGAACACAGGAATGTTCATGCGTTCACGTAGTTTTTTCTCGATGTAGAAACATTCTGGCGCCTTGATATCTTCAAGGTTAATCCCGCCAAAAGTCGGTTCTAACGCAGCAACAATATCGACAATTTTGTCTGGATCATTTTCAGCAATTTCAATATCAAAGACATCGACACCAGCAAACTTTTTGAAGAGTACGCCTTTACCTTCCATTACAGGTTTAGAGGCTAAAGGACCAATATTCCCTAAACCGAGTACAGCTGTACCGTTACTGACTACAGCAACCAAGTTACCACGTGCGGTGTAAAGTGCTGCTTTTGAAGGATCACGTTCAATCTCTAAACATGGTGCTGCGACACCTGGGGAGTAAGCGAGCGCTAAGTCACGTTGATTGACCAGCTGCTTACTTGGTGTAACGCTGATTTTTCCTGGTGTTGGAAATTCGTGATAGTAAAGTGCCTGCTGTTTTAATGATTGATCGTCCATCTGAATCTCGTATGTGACAAGTTAGCCAGCGGTGCTGGTGGATTTTTATGAATCCTATCGAATATACCATTACTTGCCCTATTAGCACAGTCGTTGCTGTTTATTTTTAGAGCAAACTTAGAGCTTTCGGGTCTAGTTTCAGATTAAGGAGCTATAAGCGCGTGAGTCCTGACGTGCTTGTAGAAACAGCGTTGCTTCCTGTTCAGGTAAAGGCTTGGAAAATAAATAGCCTTGCGCAATGTCACATTTCAAATTCTGCAAATACTGTAACTGCTGTTCAGTTTCGATCCCTTCTGCAACAACTGTCATGCCCATGGCTTTGCCCATCGCAATCATGGCACTCACAATCGCCTCTTGTTTGGAATGACCAATTTTTGAAATAAAGCTGCGGTCTATTTTCAGGCTGTCAATTGGGAAGTCGGTTAAATAGGATAGGGATGAATAACCTGTACCAAAATCGTCTAAGGAAATATGAATATGGCGTTGTTTAATTTCATCGAGCAGTGATTTCACGGTGCTTGAATTTTCAACTAACGATGATTCCGTGATTTCCAACTCCAGACTGTCACCTGAAATTTGGTAGGTGGCCAAAGCATCATCTAAATCTTGTAATAACTGACCACGTTGCAATTGCTGTGCTACCACATTGACCGATACGCGAATATTATTAAAACCTAATTGCTGCCATTTCTGAATTTGTTGTGCAGTTTGTTGAATCACTTCACGACCAATTTCAGAAATTAGACTGGTTTGTTCCGCAATAGGTATAAACAAGTTTGGTGGCACAATACCTTTGGTTGGATGATTCCAACGCACCAACGCTTCAAAGCCGACCACATGCTGATTATGGAAATTAATTTTTGGCTGATAGTAGACCAATAACTCATTATTTTTAATGGCTTGGCGGAGGTCACGTTCTATGTGCACATTCTGTTCAAGCAATTTGGTATTTTCTAATGAGTAGTATTTGGTAGTGTTACCACCTAAGCGTTTTGCTTCTAATAGGGCTTGTTCAGCACAGTTGTTTAAGTAGTCTAGCTGGCGGCCATGCTCTGGATATAAAGAAACCCCCATCGACAAGGTAATAATGTGGTCTTGATCTTGAATGTGAAATGGTAATGCAAAGGTTTTGCTGATCCGTTCGCAATGCTCTTGTATAGATGGGCGAATATGCGAAAGTTCGTACACAATTGCAAAATCATCACCGTTTAAATGCGCCACAATCAAGGCTTCAGCATTGGTTAAGCGCAAACGCTGTGCCACTTGGCGCAGTAATTCATCACCACCATTATTGCTTAAATATTCATTTAAAGGGCGGAAACGGTCGATATTCAAGCGAATGACAGCCAGTTGCTGCAAAGAATCTTGTTGCGACACTAAATACTGATGTAGTTGATAGTTGTAATAAAAACGATTAGGTAAATCGGTCAGTGGGTCGTAATTTTCGAGGTAGGAGAGGCGTTGCTCCTGAATTCTGTGTTCAGTTAAATCTGAAACGATCCCAATATAATTGATGACTCGGTTTTGCTCATCCGTGACTGCATTAAGGTGCAAGCGCACAGGCAGTTCTTTACCAGAAGCAAAGCGAACATTCATTTCACCATCATATTTGCCAGTGTTGAGCACTTGCTGGGTAATTTTCTTATGCGCAATGCGCTGTTGGACTTTACTGCGCTCGGCTATGTCAAATATAGATTTACCAATAATTTTTTCACGTGCGAAACCACTTAATTCTGAAAAGAATGGATTGGCTTCGATATAACACAAATTCTCATCTAGAATAAAAATACCTTCAGCGGCTTGTTCAAGCACACTTGCGGTCAATTTTAAGCGTTCTTGACCAAGTCGTTCTTGATGAATGTCGCGGCGAATACCCACCATGCGTAAAGGCTTATGCGTGGTTGGGTCATGCTCAATCACTCGGCCAATATCTTGCACCCAACACCATTTGCCATTTTGCTGAATCCGATAAGTTGCTTCATAACGCTCACTTAGTCCACGCAAATGTTGTTTCATGGTGCTATGAAAATGCATGACATCGTCAGGGTGGATCATTTGTTTTAATTTATTACGATGTTTTTTGCTGTTTTCTAAACGGGTTTGCTGATGCCCATCGCTAATCACAATACTGCGATCACGAATATTCCAATCCCAAGGTTTTAAGCCCGCGGCTTCATGTGCCAAAATTAAATTGTGCTGCTGGTTTTGTAAGTCACGATGGATTTGTTCTAAGTCAAAAGTACGTTCTCTAACTTTTTGTTCCAGCATTTGATTGTTGAATTGGAGTTGCTGCTCAATGTCTTTGGACTTGTTCATTTCAGCTTGTAATTGTTGGCAGAGCTGATCTGTCCATTCCACTTGTTGTTCGGCCGTTTTTTTGAATTGGTTGTTTTTAAAATAAACACTCGATAAACGCCGATGCATGTGCATAGAAGTATTGGCGCAAATGAGCAAGGTAATGAGAGCAAAGTTAGTGGCCACGAAAAAGAAGGCCGAGTTTTCTGTGCGAATTAAAAATTGCGCAGCGATATAAGGTAAAATCGCAGGTATAAACACCCAACAAAAATAACTGAGACGTTGCGTTAAGAAGGTCAGGGCAAAGGTCAGACTGACAATAATCAGCAAGGCCGCTAATATAATGGCTTCGTAGCTGCTGAGTTCAAGATTGTGCTGCGGCAAATAGTAGTACAGTAAGCTGACGCCAAATGCGATGGCTGTGCCTGTCAGAAAACATACCAATTTTAACCAGCTATGTGCATGCTCTAGCTGATATTGTCCTGCTTTAAAATGGACTGCAGTTAAAAGTAGACATGAACCAATGGTTAATTCGGTCAGAATAAACCACACATTAAAATAAATAGATGAATGAGCAAAAGAATATTGGTAAATAAAAAAAACATACAGACAGACAATCGCGATGCTGACTAAAAAAAATCGCAGCAGTCGAATCGTATTGGTTATTTGCGCAGCATATAAATATTGCTGTAACAACTCATCCTGAACGTCTGACATATATCCCCAAAGTCTAACAAATGATCAAATGACTTCTATTTTTAAATAACTTGTTGTTGCTGCTAAAATTCTCGGTGTTTTGTGATTGAATTTTAGGCAGATATTTTTAATATATGGCTTGAGATTAATCATGTAAATCGTAAAAAGCAACGTGTTTACAGGGTAAATCTGCAAAAACAGATAAATTATTTATCCATCGTATAATTTAGAATCGATAATGCTACTACTGGCGCGGTTTCAGTGCGTAAAACACGTGCGCCAATACACCAGTTCTGAAAGCCAACAGCGTTTGCAGCAGCAATTTCAGCATCACTTAATCCACCTTCAGGGCCAATCAACAAAGCAAAATCTTGGCTTGCGTTATCCAATACATTCACTTGTTCTTTATTCGGCGCAAGAACCAGCTTNNAAATCACCATTCAACCAGTCAGATAGACTTAAGGGCGCTAAAATTTTAGGCACAAGATTCATACCGCATTGCTCACAAGCTGCAATGGCAATACCTTGCCAGTGATCCAGTTTTTTTTGATCTCGATCATATTTCAAACGCATTTCACAACGCTCTGAAGTCAGTAACTGAATTTCAGTCACCCCAAGCTCCACTGCTTTTTGAATTGCGTAATCCATACGGTCACCCTTGCTCATGACTTGACCTAATACAGTGCTAAAGCGAGGTGTGCGATTGTCTGGATTGAAGTCTTGAACTTGGACACAGGCTGTTTTTTTTGCAATTTCGGTAAGCTCAACCTGATATTCACCACCTTGTCCATTAAACAAGGTGGCGCAATCACCCACTTGAGCACGCAAGACTTTAACCCAGTGATGAAATACTGTTTCAGTCAGATCAACTTGCGTATCTACTGCTAAATCAGCCTCAATATAAAAACGGGGCATAGGTCTTACTCGTTCAGGTGAATAAAAGGTAAAGGATTAAGCCAAACCAAGATCAGTCACTAGCTGACGTGTTGGTTCAGTATTGTTCATGGTATAAAAATGCAAACTTGGTGCACCACCTGCAATTAGGCGTTCACATAGCTTGATAATCACTTCATGGCCAAAGGCTTTAATTGACGCAGTATCATCGCCATAAGTTGCCAACTGTTTACGAATCCAGCGTGGAATGTCTGCACCTGTGCTGTCAGCAAAGCGAATTAAATTGCTGGCATTGGTAATAGGCATAATGCCTGGTGCAACAGGAATGTTTACCCCTTGCTTTTGAATACGTTCTATAAAATAGAAGTAAGCATCTGGATTGAAAAAGAGCTGGGTAATGGCAGCATTTGCACCTGCATTGACTTTGGTCACAAAGTTTTGGATGTCGTGATCAAAGTTATCTGCTTGAGGATGCATTTCAGGATAAGCCGCAACTTCAATGTGAAAGTGATCACCTGAATGTTCGCGAATAAAGCGTACCAAGTCCGATGCGTATGGCAATTCGCCTAAACCCACCTGACCTGAAGGTAAATCACCACGTAAAGCCACAATACGATCAATACCTTGTGCTTTATAGATATCAAGCAATTCAGCAATGCGTGCTTTATCATCACCAATACAAGATAAATGCGGTGCGACAGGTGTGCCTTTACCATTTAAATCACTAATGGCCGATAACGTGCGCTCACGCGTTGAACCGCCAGCACCATAAGTGATTGAGAAAAATTCAGGTTTTAGAAGTTGTAATTCTTGATGTACAACTTTGAGTTTTTCTGCACCTACATCGGTTTTAGATGGGAAAAATTCGAATGAAATAGGAACTTGTTTCGACATAGTTAAATCCTTTTTATAAATACTTATTTGTATTCTTTCACCTCTCCTAAATCCTCTCTTGCGCTGGGTTTAAAAGCAGTGCTTTAAACTTGCTCAGGAGAGGACTTGCCCTCGAATACATTCATTAAACAATGAATAATTTCCTCTCTTGCGCTGAACTTCAAAGCAGTGCTTGAAGTACGCTCAGGAGAGGGTTAGGGAGAGGAATTGAAAACTTAGTATTTATAAGCGTCCGCTTTAAATGGACCTTCAACTGCAACCCCTAAATAGTCCGCTTGAACTTGGGTCAATTGAGTTAATACACCACCGAAACCAGCAACCATTGCTGCAGCAACTTCTTCATCTAGTTTTTTAGGTAAGATTTCAACACGAATAGCTGCTTGTTTTTGCTCTGCAGGTAGGTCTGCAAATTTTTCTGCAAATAAGTGCATTTGAGCCAACACTTGGTTTGCAAATGAACCATCCATAATACGTGATGGGTGACCTGTCGCATTACCCAAGTTCACTAAACGACCTTCAGAAAGTAAGATTAAATAATCGTTTTCGTTTTCTGAACGGTACACTTGGTGTACTTGAGGCTTCACTTCAACCCACTTATAGCCACGTAGGTAGTTGGTGTCGATTTCAGTGTCGAAGTGACCAATGTTACATACAACCGCACCTGCTTTTAAGGTATCAAGCATGGCAGCATCACACACGTGATAGTTACCTGTAGTGGTCACAATCAAGTCAGTGTTTTGAAGAAGTTCTTGGTTGACATCGGCTTTGTTGCCTGTTTGCACGCCATTGTTATATGGAGATACAACTTCGTAGCCATCCATACATGCTTGCATTGCACAAATTGGGTCAATTTCAGAAACACGTACAATCATGCCTTCTTGACGTAAAGATTGCGCAGAACCTTTACCTACGTCACCATAACCAATCACTAATGCACGACGACCAGACAATAGCATGTCTGTACCGCGTTTGATTGCATCATTGAGCGAGTGGCGGCACCCGTATTTGTTGTCGTTTTTAGATTTCGTCACTGAGTCATTGACGTTAATGGCAGGTACTTTTAAAGAACCATCTTTCCACATTTCAATCAGACGTTGTACGCCAGTTGTGGTTTCTTCGGTAATACCGTGAATACGCTCTAATAATGCAGGATATTTCTCGTGAACAAGTGCAGTTAAGTCACCGCCATCGTCCAGAATCATATTGGCATCCCAAGGTGTGCCGTTTACATTAATTTGTTGCTCAAGACACCATACATATTCTTCCTCAGTTTCGCCTTTCCAAGCAAAAACAGGCACGCCAGATGCTGCAATTGCTGCCGCAGCATGGTCTTGAGTAGAGAAGATGTTACAAGATGTCCAACGAACTTCTGCGCCTAATTCAACCAATGTTTCAATTAAAACAGCAGTTTGAATGGTCATGTGGATACAGCCGAGAATTTTCGCGCCTGCAAGTGGTTTTGCAGCTGAGTAGCGTTTACGCAAGCCCATTAATGCTGGCATTTCAGCTTCTGCAAGTTTGATTTCTTTACGGCCAAAATCAGCTAGGGTGATATCGGCAACTTTATAATCTGTAAATGAAGCATTAACCGCGTTCATCACGATCTCCTTAAAAAAACAATTGATCATTCAGTTCGCGGATGCCGTTTCTTGCATAGCAATGGATATGCTACGCTGGTCGAGCCTGGCGATTTTACATTTAGTGCCTGTAAAACGTCGCAGCATCCCTCGACTAGCGTAATATTGTACTTGGAAATTGATTTAGTTCCAATCATGTTTTGTTTATTATCAACACAATTATATTTTGGGGCGAAAGCATGGCGGTGGAGCTTCCTTCTGAATTGGCAGAGCTTGAAGCCAATTGTGGTATTTACGCGGTTTGGATGTTATTACAACATTTAGGCATTGATGCCGATATTCAACAATTAATTGATGTCTGTGGCTATACACCTGAGCAGGGTACAACCACGATTGGTCTGGCAGTTGGTCTGAAAAAATTCGGTTTTAATGTGCAGTTTTACACAGACCCTGACCCTGATCTACAAGATTCAGAAAAGTTGAGTTATGCAAAAGCTGAACAGCTAAAATTGCCTATATTAGCGCCTATTGCTTATACCCAAATTCAGCAAGCCTTTGATGCAAATAAATTTGTGATTGTGTATTACGATACTTTAGACGGTGAGGGCAATCATTCACTAGTATATTCAATAGACGAAGCTGAAATCTGTTTTTTTGACAGTTTTGAGCCTATGCCTGCGGCTGTTTTTGAGCAACAACGTCAGCAAGCAGGTATTTGCAGACAAGTGATTGTGGTAGATGTTTAAAATATGATTGAAATGTCTTTCAATAATCCAAAGTGAAAGCAGCAAATCTATCAAAGCCGATCATTTGATCGGCTTGAAAGAAAAATTATTGCAGCTATTGGGCAGCATCGGCTTTTTGTGTCCAATAATCTGCTTTGGTTTCATCTGCATCTACACCCAAAGCATTTTCATAAATAAAAGCAAGGTCACGCATGGCTTGTACTTCGCCTAGTTCCGCAGCTTGCTGAACCAGTGCGACTGAACGTGCGACATCTTTATCAACGACATCGCCACGACGGTAAAAGCCCGACAGTTCTAAAATTGCAGCAGGGTGTTGCGCATCACTGGCTTGTTTAAGCCAAAAAAAGGCCTGGTCAAAGTGATGTTTGGCATCTTCAGGGTCATCTTCCTGCACATCTTTTGCATATACGGTATAGCCTTCACCAAGCCAATACATGGCTTCAATATGTCCATTACTTGCCGCTTTGAGTGCCCATTCTTCGGCCAGTTCAATATCTTCATCAAAATCGCTTTGCATATACAGCACGGCAACTTCAAACTGAGCTTCAGCTTGCCCAGCAATCGCGCGGTTAATTAGTGCAGTAGGAATAGAAACAGATTCTGACATAACGCCATCCAACACAATTTTGAACTTTTGAATGAGCGATAGCCTAAAAGGTCTTGCATGAAAAAGCTATCTTTATTGCAGAGGTTTGGTGGGTTGATCTGCAAGGGAAGAGTGTTGTATTTGATTGGTTAAAATTAAATGAATAACAAAAAATCACTTGAGTCAGAATGGCTTGCTTCAATATGCTTAATTTGAATAAGACATGATGAGAACAATAAGATGGTAAAATTTTTGACTGCTGAGGAAGCGAAAGTCTATTCAGATCACGCCCACCTTGATATTGAATTGTATAAACAGCGTTTGGCTATGTTGATTGAGGAAAATGCCAAACAGGGTAATACGGCAGTTTTGGCTGTGTTACCTAAACATTTACCTTTGGAAGATATTCGCAATTTATCGGCTGAACTGACTGACTTAGGTTATCAGGTACGTTTTGAGCTGAATGAGTTTTTCTATAGTTTTAATGTGTATTGGATTTAAGATCAAAACTGTCGATATTTCACTGTATGCGTTCAGTGAAATGTCGACAGTTTTTATAACTTCTTAGCTTGCACTTAAGTGTTGGTGGTATGTTCAGCCAACACTTCTAAAGCTGCACGAAAGGCTTCCTGTGTTGCAGGTGCACCGCAATAAGGTAGGCTGTGTAGCAAAACTTCCTGAATTTCTTCTACACTTGCGCCATTATTCAGCGCACCACGAATATGTCCTTTTAATTCGGTTGGGCTTTTTAGCGCTGTTAAAAATGCAATGGTAATTAATGAACGATATTTACGAGGTAATACACCTTCACGTTGCCAAGTTGAGCCCCAAGCATGTTCGTTAATCCAGTCCTGTAAAGGTTGGGTAAACGGCACAGTATTGTCTTGTGCACGTTTTACAAAGCTTTCGCCCATAACTTCTGTGCGGACTTTTAAGCCATTTTCATAATCTTGTTGTGACATTTTGCTAGCCTTATTTTATTGTTTGAACTTAGTAGATAGATTAACAATTTATGGGCACAACACCATTCACACTTGGTCGTAGACATTCAAAACATGTTCAGATCGACTTATTGAAATCTATTCACAAGGCATAAAAAAGCCCCAGACATCGAGTTGGGGCTGTTTTGGCTTTATCGCAAATTTGGAAATAAGCGAGTGTTAAGCCTCAATGGTTTGCACGCTAATTTTTTTAGCAGGGTCTGCTTTGCGGCGTACAGTTGGAACAGGTTCGCCATAGTATTGACGGTCTGCAAAATAACTTGAACGCACCATTGGTGCTGCCCAAATATTTTTAAAGCCAAGCTTTTGACCATGTGCGGTGTAGCGTTCAAATTCTTCTGGTGTTACAAAACGGTCAATTGGCGCATGTTCTTTAGACGGTTGCAAATATTGGCCAATGGTCACGTAATCTACGTCGTGCACCTTAAGATCATCCAATAACGCAATCACTTCTTCTTCAGTTTCACCAATGCCCACCATCAAACCACATTTGGTTGGAATATCAGGACAGTATTCTTTAAACATTTTGAGTAAGTTTAAAGAGTGTTGATAGTCTGAACCTGGACGCATGGCTTTATATAAACGTGGCACAGTTTCAATATTGTGGTTGAAAACATCTGGCGGACATTCAGTCATAATGCGTAGTGCAATATCCATACGACCACGGAAGTCTGGCACCAAAATTTCCAATAAGGTGTCTGGACTGAGCGCTCGGGTTTCTTTAATACAATCTACAAAATGCTGCGCACCGCCATCTAATAGGTCATCACGGTCTACAGAGGTGATCACGGCATATTTTAAGCCTAAATTGGCAATGGTTTCTGCCATGTGACGTGGCTCTTCAGGGTCAAGCGCATTTGGTCGACCATGGGCAACATCACAGAATGGGCAGCGACGGGTACAAATATCACCCATAATCATAAAGGTAGCAGTACCACCACCAAAGCATTCAGGTAAGTTTGGGCAAGCGGCTTCTTCACAAACGGTATGTAATTTTTGCTGACGCAAAGTGGTTTTAATGCGTTGAACTTCTTCAGGTGCCGTCATTTTGACCCGAATCCAGTCAGGCTTGCGAGGCGTTTCAACCGTAGGAACAACTTTTACAGGAATACGTGCGACTTTTTCAGCACCACGGAGTTTGACACCCTGTTCAGGTTTACGGTTTGCAGACATATTCAACTTTTCCACTGTTTTTGAAGGGGAGAGATTTAGTATGGCTTACATTTTACAGAATGTTGAAGCAAAATATGCCAATTCCAACATGCACGGTAAAATGTCAACGAACATTCATCATAAGAGCATATTATTATAACGAAATTGTGCTTAAATTGGGTAAAAACGATATTCATATAAAAAATGTGGTTATCACGTAATATATGCACACTAAATACAGAAAATTCAAACGATTTACGTCATAATATGGCCCATTGAAAAGATAGATTTAAAGAAAAGGAGCGTTGAATGCCACGTAAAAAAGAGGTCGTTAGTGGAACTTTCGTGAAGTATGATGCGGTCGTTCTCGGTTCAGGCCCTGCGGGTGAAGGCGCGGCAATGAAACTTGCCAAATCAGGTAAGCGTGTTGCGATTGTAGATATTCGTGAACAACTCGGTGGTAACTGTACGCATGTGGGTACAATCCCGAGTAAAGCACTGCGTCAGACGGTGTCTAATATTATTCGTTACCGTCGTGACCCAATGTTTAAAAAAATGGGTGACTGGCGTCAGTTTACCATGAAGCAAGTGCTTCAAAGTGCACATAAAGTAATTCAACAGCAGGTTGAAACGCACTCACGTTTTTATGATCGCAATGAAATTGCGATTTATCATGGCCGTGCTTATATTCAAGATAAAAATACAGTTTTGGTTTTTAGTGCAGACGGCATTAAAGAAACCATTATTTGTCAGCAAATTGTGATTGCAACGGGTAGTCGTCCGTATCGTCCTGAAATTTTAGATTTCAACCATCCACGTGTATTTGATTCAGACAAAATTTTGGATTTGGACTTTTCTATCCAAAAAATTATTATTTATGGTGCAGGGGTAATTGGCTGTGAATATGCATCTATTTTTATTGGTTTAGATCACAAAGTCGATTTGATCAATACACAGCATAAATTACTCAGCTATTTGGATGATGAAATTTCCGATGCGTTGTCATATCACTTGCGTGCGCAGGGTGTGTTGATTCGCCATAATGAGCAAATTGATCATTTAGAAACTTTTGATGATCACGTGGTTTTATATTTGCAAAGTGGTAAAAAAATTAAAGCCGATGCAATTCTGTGGTGTAACGGTCGTTCAGGTAATACCGATGGTTTAGGTCTTGAAAATGTCGAACTCAAGCCAAACAGCCGTGGTCAGTTAACAGTTAATGATCAATATCAAACCGAAGTAGATAATATTTATGCTGCGGGTGATGTGATTGGTTGGCCATCATTGGCATCTGCTGCGTATGACCAAGGTCGTTGTGCGGGTGCGAATATGAGTGGCGAAGAAAATGTGGTACCTGTAACTGATATTCCAACAGGGATCTACACCATTCCAGAAATTTCTTCGATTGGTAAGACCGAACAGGAATTAACTGAAGAGAAAATTCCGTATGAAGTTGGTCAGGCGTCGTTCCGTCATTTAGCACGTGCGCAAATTACGGGTGATACCGTAGGTGAATTAAAGATTCTGTTCCACCGTGATACTTTAGAAGTGTTGGGTGTGCATTGCTTTGGTAATAATGCTGCAGAGATTATTCACATTGGTCAGGCCGTGATGAACAGCCCGAACAATACAATTAAGTATTTTGTTGAAACAACATTTAACTATCCGACTATGGCTGAAGCCTACCGTGTAGCAACTTTAAATGGTATGAACCGCTTATTCTAAGTTGCTGCAACATCGCTTAAAGTTCATTAAAAGAAGAACCCGTAAAGTTTAGGCTTTACGGGTTTTCTTATTCTAAGTTATTCGTTTGGTGTTTTAGTTTTGGTACGTCATTTTATTTGAGTCCAATAATGGCTCGATAGATTATCTGCATGATGAACAAATTAAAATGGTCGGCTACCCGCTAAACTAATTCTTTTAAGTAAGCGCCGTTGCTCGGCAGGGAATGGCTCCCTAGAGTGTAAGGTCACTTGATTGTCCCAAAATACCAAATCCCCTTGTTCCCAATGATGCGTGTAGCGGAAGGCTGGCTTTAAAATATGTGCGCGTAGCCGAGCAATTAATTCACTGCCTGCCTGATCATCATAATTGAGCAACTCCACTTCAGAATGGGTGTTCAGCCAAAGGGCTTTACGTCCAGTTTCAGGGTGGACTCTCACCAAAGGATGTGGATAGCCATGACCAACAATAGGTTGATCATGAAAACGATATAGGGGCGAATTACCATAGCTACCCGTTGCAGTTGTGTTTTGTGCACGAACAAAAGGGTTGTATGTAATGAGTTGAAGATGATCAATTTCCGCTTTGGTGGTTTCATCTAAGGCATCGTAGGCTTTAATGGTGTTGTACCACGTAGTTTGGCCGCCTTGTTCTGGAATTTCTATGGCATACAGCAGCGAGGCAAAAGAGGGTAAAGGTGTCCATTGATGGTCTGCATGCGGTTTGAGTTCTGCATGTCCCGTATAATCACCTTGTCCAACAGCATTAGATACAGGCACAACATCAGGCGGTGTGCCTGTGTCGGCTTGACTGCCCAAAACAGGATTGTCTGAACTTGGACGGAAAATAGAACCAAAGTAACTGGCAAATGCTAAATACTGTAAATCATCTAAATGTTGTTGTTTAAAAATCAAAACTAGATGTTGTGCCAAAGCTTGTTTTAGACGATAAATAGTTGCCCCTGTTTGGGCTTTTTTCGCATCTAGCCCTGTCACGACAGCACCTAAGGCAGCACCTGCTAAAGGTTGTATTTGAATATCATTAGGATTTTGTAATGAATCGGCTTGATGCCAACGTGGTGCATCGTGAATCGCTTGAGAAAGCGGGCTTAGACTGCTCATTGGTTTTTACTCTTTCTTGGTAGATGGTCAAGAAAATTTAAGTAAAAACAGTCATCAGATAAAATTAAAAGAAATGCTAAACTTATGAAAAACATTATTTTTTAAATAAATGTATGATCTTGAACCATTTAACTTATTTTGCATAGATTTGCTGTTTAAATGCAATGTAGTCTATGGAACAAGTTATATCAGTTGCTCCTTTAGTATTAATACATTGATAATGAAATCGAGTGACTTAAGCGATTAATGCGCACAGAATGCCTGATTAAAATACTCAAACAGTTGAGGCGTTTGCATCCATAAAAAAATTGAAAAGATGAGCAGGGCAATAACCGCCAGCGCGAGCAGCACTTTAAAATTAAATAAAGAATTAGTCATGAATGACGTGCTCCTCATTGACCCAGAAATGCACCAAGACCGCAAATGCACTTAAGGCAATCGAAACGATCCAAATTGCATTATAGTTGCCTGTTAGGTCGTGGTTTAAGCCACCGAGCCATCCCCCAAAAAAAGAACCGACTTGGTGGGTAAAAAACACAATGCCGCTAAGCATAGTCAGATATTTGATACCAAACATATTGGCCACAATGCCATTGGTTAGCGGAACAGTAGATAGCCACAATAAGCCCATGATGATGCCAAATGCATAAATTGTCCAGATGCTCAATGGCAGGGCTAAAAATGCGATAATTGCAATGCCACGTAGCCCGTACAGCCACATCAACAAATGTGCTTTGGAATAGCGACCGCCTAACCAACCTGCTGTGTATGTCCCAACAATGTTAAACAAACCAACCAAGGCGAGAAAAATGGTTCCTGTGGTGGCATCAAAACCATGGTCAATTAAATAACCTGGTAAGTGAATGCCAATAAATACCACCTGAAAACCACAGACAAAAAAGCCTAGTGCCAAAAACCAGAATGGTTTGTGATTTTTAGCGATGATCAGAATTTGCTTAAATCCCAAAGCTGGTTGCGTGGACGACGCAGAGCTTGGGCTTTGATACATGGGTGCTTTGAGCATCCATGCCAAAGGAACAATCAATGCAATTAAAATAGCACTGACAATTAAAGCACCCGACCAACCAACATTTTGTAATAACAATAAGGTCGATGGCAGCATAATGAATTGCCCAAAAGAGCCTGCTGCACTGGCAATACCCATCGCAAGGCTTCGCTTTTCAGGTGGTGCCGCACGACCAACTGCTGAAAGTAGTACAGGAAATGAAGTGGCAGATAAAGCGAGACCTAAAATTAAACCCACGCTCAAATTTAGCAACAAGCCTGTTGAGCTGACGGCCATGAGTAATAAGCCAATGGTATACAGCGCACCGCCTACGGCCACCACAATTTTACTGCCGTATTTGTCTGCAAAAGCGCCTGTAATGGGTTGGACTGCACCCCAAATGAGGTTTTGCATAGCAATGGCTAAACTAAAAATATTATGTCCCCAGCCAAATTCATGGCTCATTGGCACAAGGTATAAGCCAAAGGCATGTCGAACACCAAGTGACAATGCCAAAATAATGGCACTTCCAATTAACATGTAAATAAGAGGTTTGGAAAATTGAGCATTCAACATAAAGCATCCAACAACAGCATACAGACTGCTATGGTAGTCGATTCAGCTTAAGATCGCGATAAAATAAAATTCATCAAATGATAAAATTTAGTTATTAAGATTGAAGCGATTACTTTAATTAAAAAGTGCAAGAAAAAATAAGACGACCGTAGCCGTCTTAAATTTAGTTGAAAGTGGGAAGAGAAAAATTAGAGCTTAAAAGCGCATCCCAAAACCTGCGTATGCAATGATCGGATTCACTTCAATATCGGCTTTGGAGTGAATGAGTTCGCCGT
>LSQX01172072.1_pt1 | contig 20549 bp, 23 predicted proteins | sample 654561 | NCBI WGS metagenome assembly LSQX01 (sample SAMN04489861, study PRJNA283612) | anaerobic digester metagenome | isolation source: 4 biogas reactors fed with cattle manure at either 37C or 55C with and... | place: Denmark: Kongens Lyngby | collected 2014 | reverse complement strand
AGATGTGTATAAGAGACAGGCCCCATCAAGCCTTGATAGTTCCCGGCTATTTTTAAATAATAAATATTTTTATCTATCTCTCTATTAAAAATTATTTTTGCCATTTTAAAATATCTTCTTTCATCTTTAAAACTGCTTTTCGGGCACATTCGGCAAAATCTTGACCTTCTTTAACGCCCTTATGGGAACCAATGATATCCCGTGATGAATTGATAATAAATCTCCTCTTTTTCTGTAAAAGGGGGGCAAGAACAGCAGATTCCCCGCCCTGTTTTCCATAACCGGGAATCAGAAAGAAAGAATTGGGACAGGTTTCCCATATCTTGAGCATATCTTCAGGAAAGGTAAGGCCGGCAACACCGCCAACAAGACTGAGACCATGAGAACCTAGAAAAGGCTTTCCCCATTCCTCAACTTTCTCTGCCACTTTAAAATAGAGAGGCTTCCCCTCCACCGGTAATTCCTGAAAATCACGGGAGCTCTCGTTTGAGGTATGAATAAGTACAAAAATTCCTTTTTCCCCTGTTTCTAAATATTTAAAATAAGGGCTGATACTGTCTTTCCCCAAATAGGGGCTCATGGTCACAAAATCGACCTCAAAATCACCTGAAAAGTGGGCTTTGGCATAGAATTCTGCGGTAATGGCGATGTCGCCTCTCTTCACATCACCGATAACAATCTTGTCATTTTCCCTGATATAGCGCACTGTGCGACTATAGGCTCTTAATCCCTCTAAACCCAGTGCTTCATAACAGGCTATTTGCAGTTTGTAGCAAGCCGTAATGTCTTTGGTTGCTTCAATTATTGAACGATTATAGGAAAATATTTTTTCTTCTAAACTTAGTGCGGATTGCAGTAAATATTCGGGTAATAGTTGATGCCTGAAATCTAATCCCACACAGACGGGACTCTGTAAAGCTTCCTTATAAAGCTTATCAATAATCATTTTCCACCTCTTTTAATCCTATGTTTAAACATAAAAAAATCTCCCCCGAAAATGGGGAAGATCTCTGTTTAATCCGTATTTTACGCCTAATCTCAGATCTGACTGAAAGTGTGCCGGTAAGAACATTCACTATTTTAGTTACCTTTCTAGTCTCTCAGGACTAAATTAAAGATACTTTTTCAAAAAAATACTATCATTTTCAAATTTGAATGTCAACCCAATTTTTCCAGCACTGCTGAAAATCTTATTCGGAATAACCGCTCCGACCCCGATAATTTCACTGTAAAGCATTTTTACCTCTTGTAATTCTTTTCATAGTAATCATTAACCATTACAAAAGTATTTATTTGGTGGCTACATATAATAGTTTTTATTAGTATCTAATAATAATAGCAAGTATATAGTCGTGTCATCTACCTATCAATACCCCGTCAAAATATTTTTTAGACAATTTCTAAATATAGAATTTTGTATTATACTAATAGATAAGCTTTATGCTGTTAATTTTTCATCCCATACTGAAGGAGGTATATATGAACAATAATTTATATTTTTCAGGTATTTTTCCACCCATAGTTACTCCATTCCGGAAGGAAGAAGTTGCTTATGATTATTTAATAGAGAATGTGGAAAAATTAAATAAGAGTGGTATTAGGGGTATGGTGATATTGGGCTCCAATGGAGAAAATGTTTTCCTTTCTGAACAAGAGAAAATCGAGGTAGTACAAAAAGTTATACAGCATGCTGCTAAAGATAAGCTCATTATAGTAGGCTCCGGATGTGAATCAGCTCGAGAAACTATCTGCCTTACCAATAAATTAGCTGAGCTTGGAGCTCATGCTGCCCTGTTAGTCACTCCTTTTTACTATAACAACAAGATGAATGAAGAGGCCTTAATAAAATACTATTCTCTGGTTGCAGACCAAGCCAAAATCCCCATCTTGCTCTACAATGTACCTAAATTTACCGGTATTAATATGAGTACAGAAACTCTGGTACAACTATCTCACCATCACAATATAATAGGTATCAAAGACAGTAGTGGAAATGTTAATCAGTTAGGACAATTTCTAAACAGAGTGGAAAGTAATTTTAATATCCTGGTCGGTACAGCCGGGGCGCTCTTTGGGGCACTTACTCTTGGGTGCAGCGGCGGTATTTTAGCCTTGGCTAATATTGCACCTGAGCAATGTGTAGAAATATATCAATTAGTAAAGTCGGGGAATTATGAGAAAGCCAGAGAGTTTCAACTCCGTATGATACCGGTAAATCATGCTACTACGGCTACTTTTGGTATTAGCGGGCTTAAATATGCCATGGATTTATTGGGCTATAAAGGTGGGGAGACCAGGTTACCATTACTGCCGCTTAAGCAGGAAGAGAAGGAAAAGATTAAAAAAATATTAGTGGATGCGGATTTGAAGATAGTATCTACACTATAACGGAATAGTAATCATTCCGGAAAACGGCATACTCTTTCAAATAGAAGCAAGTCTTTCCCATCGCCTCAGATAAGGGGTCAGTTCCGCAAAAATCGATAATTACAATCAGAACCTCTCTGGTGTGACGGGTAATCATAGTACGTTCAGAATCACTGGTTGGGCTGCCGAATGGGCCCTACTCATCTCTAAAAACCGGCAGCTGGGCTATTTTCATTGTTCCTCTGCCAATTGCCTGATAAGTTTCACCATCTTGTGCTATATCAAAGGTAATAGGCTCACTTAATCTTTGATAATCATAGCAGCCTATAGAAAAATGAAATTGTAATGAGATAAGATTGATAATATCCACAACATTATTAATACGGTATAGGCCTTTCTCCTGTACCGCTCGCCGTAACAATGCTTCGGCAGAGCAGCGGTAGCGAGCCGGCTCTTTGCCTAAAACCAGATATGCCTCTCTGGTATGTCTTATAACGGGAAGGTCGGCAATCTGATTCCGACTGAGAGAACTTTGAACTGATTTTATAGTTTCCTCAATCTCTTGTCCTAAAAGTTCATGGTCTTTCCCATATTTTACCTCAGATTTAATAACTCCCAATCTGAGATAAGGACAGGACTTTCTTAATCTGTCGGATATTGTAATGTCAACCATAGTACTTTATCTTAACCTAAATTAATAAAGTAAGCTTTCATATAGCAGAAATCTACCACAGCATGCTCTGTTTTAGAAAATATTTTTAGCAAAAGAAGGAAGTTGAAAGGCAGCTCTGTGCAGTTCGGAGTGGTAATATCTTAAATCGGGTATTTCCTCTGCCCGTTCAACAATAAAATCTTCAATGGGGTGATACTTCTTGGAGCAAAAGCTAAAACCAATCATGCCACTGGGATAAGTAGGCACCATAGTATAATAATATGTTGTAATGGGAAATATTTTTTTCAGATAGAGGAAAGTATTCTGAATAAATTCGGTATGCCAGAAGATTGATTCCATCTGGCTCACTGCAATCCCATCTTCTTTCAAAGAAGAATAGATAGAGCGGTAAAACTGCTCTGTAAATAGAGTGGCGCCTGGTCCGATAGGATCAGTAGAGTCAACTATTATTACGTCATACTGCCCTTTTCTGGTGGTCAGGAATTTGGCACCATCCTCCAGATAGATGTGCACCTTCTCATGGGAAAAACTATTTGCTAAATTAGGAAAATGTTTGCGGCAAATCTCAATAACCATACCGTCAATCTCGCAAATATCCACTCTTTTTACCTGAGGATGTTTCAGGAGTTCACGTACTGTACCGCCATCTCCCCCTCCTATTACCAGAACCTCCCGAGGCTCAGGATGAGAACAGAGTGGAACATGGGCAATCATCTCATGGTAGCCGGCTTCATCTGCCTCAGTAAGCATAACCACACCATCATTAATCAGGACTTTGCCAAAGGCGGGAGAGTTTACTACATAAATTTCCTGAAAAGGAGACACTATTTTTTCCAGGACGTTATCTAATTTTATATTTAGATAACGCCCGTTTTCTCTTCCGTATTGTTCTCCAAACCATAAATCAATCTGGCTCAAAATACCTATTTCCTTAAAATATAGTGGATGGTCATTTCTTTCGCCTGAAAGAATTCCTGAGTAAAATCTGCAGCTATCTGGGGGTCATAAAACTTACAGCTAAAAATATCGATATAGGCAGCATTACTTTTATTGGCGAAATGACCAGAAATTAAAGAGGTCTCAATGAGCTGGGTCATAGAAAATCCAGCTACCCTTTCATCCTCTCCGAAATTTACCACCAGAGTATCACCAAATCTCTTCATTTCAATTAATGTGCATAACTCGACCACATAACGCTTGATAGCACCTGCATCCCGAATTAATTCAGGATTACAATGGTGTAAATCTATGCTGGTGAGTAAGCCCCAAATATTTTCTTTTTCATAATCCTCTTTAAGAATTTGAATATCTTTCATCTTTTTTTTAAAATACTCCTACTTGGGCAGAGACTTTTTTGTTTATCTTTAAGGGGAAATGGGCATTCCCTCTTTTTATTTCAGTTACTGTTACCGTTTTAACATCCAGCTCACTTTCAATAAAATCCAGTGCCTTCTTATTATCTATGCTGTCACCGCACGTGAATATATCCAATGCGGCGTAACCGAATTCCGGCCAGGTATGTATTGAAAAATGAGATTCGGCAATGATAATAAATCCACTGACTCCCTGTGGTGCAAACTGATGAAAAGATGACTTCAATGGAGTAGCCCCAGAGATACGTACGGCATCTTCTAATACCCTTTCCAACTGGTTCTGGTCGTTTAGTTTTGATGAGTTACATTCATACAATTCAACTAAAAGATGATTTCCCAAATAATCCATTTCTTTACCCTCTTTTTTCCATTAAAAAATTATTCAAGAAACACACCTAAAATAACAGAAAAGTCTATAAAAATCAATATGTTAAAAAATTATTTTTTATTTGAAAAAACTGCTAATTATATTTAAACTATTGACTCTCGAAACTCTTTGTTGGTAAGGGTTAGATTAGGTTCAGGGCAATCTCTATCATATCATTAAAAGTCCTCTCTCTTTCCGCTGAAGTGGTCTCCTCATGAGAAACAAGACTATCACTTACCGTTAAGATAGAAAGTGCCTTGACCTTAAACTTGGCAGCCAGGGTATAAAGAGCTGCTGTCTCCATTTCCACAGCTAGCACACCATAGGAAGCCCATAACTTCCAGTGGTCCGGGTCATCCTGATAAAACATATCTTCCGTTAAGACATTTCCGATATGTACTGGAATGTCATTCTCACTTGCAACAAGCTCAGCCTGTTTTAAAAGCTGATAACAGGCAGTAGGGGCAAAGTCCTTACCCTTAAAACGAATTTTATTCATAGCCGAATCGGTAGAAGCGCCCATAGCCAGTATGATATCCCGAACTTTCACCTCCGGCTGCAGTGAACCACAGCTTCCAACCCTGATTAATTTTCTGACCTGATACTGATTGATTAACTCATTGAGATAGATGGAAATAGAAGGTATTCCCATGCCAGTCCCCTGGACAGAAATTAATTTCCCTTGATAGCGGCCGGTAAATCCGTACATCCCCCTCACTTCATTGTAGCAATATGCTTCTTCCAGAAAATTCTCGGCAATATATTTTGCACGTAAGGGGTCCCCGGGCAATAGTATAGTGGGAGCGATATCTCCCGGTTCGGCACCAATATGAATACTCATTAGTAAATACCTCCTGCTTTTTATTTTTATATTTTTAAACCGTTCTATTTGAATTGCATTAAGATAGTAATTTAAGGAAAAGTTATTTTTAGAAAAGACCTTGATAGTATCTCGTCTTAATGATTCAGGTATCAGATTTTTAACACATCTCAATAACATAAAATTAGCATGTTTTAACCATTATTTCAATTAGGTTTTTATGATAAGCAGCTTGAGGAAAGGATTTTAATGTATTATACTTATATTGCACTAAATTATCTGAATTTCTAACAGAACTAGGGGTGTTTAAAATGAATCTTCAAATGAAAATGTGGATATTGGTAGTATTTATGTTTGCCATACTCTATGGCGTTATTGCCGGCGTGGGTACTTATCTGGGTTCTGGCAGTGTTACCAGTTATATCTTTATGGCGGTTGGAATCAGCCTTTTCCAATTTTTAATAGGACCGAATATGGTTACCACTATGATGAAAGTGAAATGGGTTAGCCCACAAGAAGAACCGGAACTTCATCAGATGATTGAAAAAATGTCTCAAAAAGCCGGTATCCCGAAGCCTAAAGTAGGTATTTCTCAGGTTGCAGTTCCTAACGCATTTGCCTTTGGTAGAAGTATAAGAGATGGACGAATCTGCGTCACCAGCGGCATGAAACAACTCCTCAATAAAGAAGAATTAAGAGCGGTAATAGGCCATGAGCTTTCCCATATTAAGCATCGGGATATGATTATTATCACCGTTTTAAGCGTTATTCCTCTCATACTTTACTGGTTAGGTATGCGGTTAATGTATGGAGGCGGGGGGCAGGATAGGAGAGATAGGAGCTCTGCTGCTATTATCGGCATGGCCGCCTTTCTCTTGTATTTCATCTCTAACCTGTTGGTGCTTTATGGGTCTCGAATCAGAGAATATTATGCTGACCAGGGAAGTGTCCAGTTAGGCAATCCGCCGCATCAACTTGCCTCTGCCCTCTATAAATTAACCTATGGTTCGGCAAAGCTGCAAAGCAGTGCAACGGGGAAACGGGCACTCACCGAGATAGAAGGATTCCGGGCGTTTTTCCTCAATGATGTGGGTAGAGCTTATGAGGAATTTAAAACTCTGAAGGATGTGGACCATAATCTCAGTGGCAGCATTGATGCTGGGGAATTAGATGCACTTAGAAATCAAAAAGTAACTATCAGCTCATCTGAGAGAATGATGGAAATTTTCAGCACACATCCTAATATGCTGAAAAGGATTAAGGCTCTGGCACAATTAACTTAAATAAAGATTAAACAAAGAAAAGTTTGCGCTCTTTTTTTATTTACTGCAAGGATTTTAATGTAGTGTTTGGTAGCTCAGCTATAAAATGCCTTTGCTATTCACGTACCGGCTTAAATTCTAATTTAATAAAACTTGCACATCTTTATTTATATTAAAATCTGTTAAATTTTCACAAAAATTTAAAAGGATTTGCGGCTATTCTACAATTAAGAGTAAAGCCCTAGCCTGATTTGGATGAAATCAAAAATAACATCAGGAATGCTGACATCACAACAGCTTTCAATCCCTTTAAAGCCCGGCGAAGAGTTGACTTCACACACCTTAAAACTCTCACCATCAAATAATAAATCGATACCGGTGATATCTAAATTTAAAACACCGGCACACTCGGTAACCAACTGCTCGATCTCTTTGCTCACCGGAAATGCTCGGACTTCACCACCTCGGGAAAAGTTGGCTTTAAAGCTACCATCACGTGACGTTCTTTCCATGCAGGCAATGACTCTGCCGCCAACAACGAATACTCTTAAATCACGTCCCTTGCTGGATTTGATAAACTCTTGAATAATGAAGTTAGCCAGGGGTTTTGCAGTGTCAATTAAGCGCATGAGATCTTCCAGATTATAGGGGGTTTCACATAAAAAAACTCCACTCCCCTGTGAGCCGGAAATAGTTTTCACCACTATAGGAAATCCGATAGTATCTTTAATTAGTTGAATATTCAAGGGGTATCGAGCCAGCATTGTTCGGGGTACCGGAAAATTATGAGCAGCTAAAATCTGCTGAGTATACAACTTATCCTTTACTGTTTCAATACTTCGTGAAGAATTAAAAGTATTTACCCCCAACCGCTCAAGGTGTCTGATGACTGCCAGTGAAAAATAGGGAGTACTGGCACCCTGCCGTGGTAATAAAAATTGTGGTAGTTGGGTATATTGATTGTCCACAATTATACTCTTATTGTCATCGCGATTGACCAGCAAATCAAATTGTTCCGGACATAAAATCCTTAAGTCGAGCCCTCTCTTCTCTGCTACCTCTAAAAATCGATTCATCTCATACTTATCTGTTGATATCTCACTCTGGCGCTGTTTATAAAGGATCCAACCTTCCATATATTTTCTCCTATTTATTTCCCCAAAATTGGCACTTTCTTCCAAATTAGAAGATTTTCTTATCTTAATCTTTTTCTCTATCCCTAGAGATACGGCAAAGTCCAATTTTAAACTATTATTTTCATTAAATCAATTAAATTTTCTAAGTTAAAAAAGGTTAAAATCTCTTTAAGGTTTGGTGAAATAGATTATTTTGAAATAGAAAGCATATTAATACTACTTCCGGTTAGATGGTTTGGTTGAATTTATTTGAGATAAGATTTGCCCCCGTTGATAGAAGCCTATTGACTCTACCTCTGCCAGAATATGACCCTCCATGGCCTTTAATAGATCTTTATCACGACAAAACCCTCTCCATGCACGCTGACATAAGAAAACATGAAAAAATGTAGTAAAATTAAAGGTTTTCTATGTAGCGGGCAAACAGGACAAAGTCAAAAATCGAATAATCGAGCGATAAAGGGACGTTTCTACAAAGAGCGTCCCTTGTCGTATGTACCGCGGCATAGATTTTTTTATAAGTCTATGTCGCTTTTTTATGTCTGATGTTAAGCATTATACGGCATTTCCGCCCCGCTATAAGCGTCTTTTAAGGCATGTTTCTGACGTGGCAAAGGCTTTATGCCTTTTTCTGCAAAATTACTGTTCTAATGCGTAACAGAAAAATTATTAGGAGGTGACACTATGGCAGTATTCCGTGTAGAGCGAAACAAATGCTATACCGTTATGAGCAACCACCATTTGCGCAACAAGGAATTGACCCTAAAAGCAAAAGGCTTGCTCTCACAGATGTTTTCGCTCCATGAGAACTGGGACTATACCCTTGCAGGGCTGTCCCATATCAACCGAGAGAAGATCGACATAATCCGCGAAGCAATCAAAGAGTTGGAACGAGCTGGGCATATTGTCCGTTCCCGCACAAGAGACGAAAAAGGACGGCTTCGCGGTGCGGACTATGTGATTTATGAACAGCCGCCTGCATCAGATTTACCTATGTTGGAAAATTCAACGCAATTAAATAAAGAAATACTAAATAAAGAATTAAAAAATAAAGATGGAATGATTATCGATTCCATTCCTATCCTTTCCCCTAACCCCTCTCCTTGCATATATGGCGAGGCAGAGCCGGAAAGGAAAGGAAACAACTATCATGCTATCTATTCGAACAACAAAGCTGACAGCAAGGCTCTTGCAGAAAGCAATCAAACCGCTGCTTATGTAAGCTAAAAAGGAAATAGCAAAGCAATCTATTCCTCATGGGAAACAGACGCTAAAACAGCTTATGCGGCAAAATGCCGGTGTCTCCAATATTGAGATCACCGAGGATAATATCAAGGCCTTTGAGAATACAGCAAAGAAATATGGCATTGACTTCGCACTGAAAAAGGACATAAGTTCTGCGCCACCCCGCTATCTTGTGTTTTTCAAGGGACGGGATGCAGATGCGCTCATGGCAGCATTCAAGGAATTTTCTGCAAAGAAATTGACGCAGGAGAAAAAGCCATCACTCAAAAAAGCTCTGTCGGTGTTTAAGGAAATCGCCCGTCAGAAAAATGCAGAGCGTAGTAAGGTCAAAAACAAAGACAGGAGGATTGAACGATGAATACAGAAACTTTGAAAAAATGGATTTTGCCGAATCTTCCGGATCTGCTCTTTTTTATCCCTTTGACAAGGTTTCGCAGGCATTTAGACTTGATCCCGACACTGGTTTTTCCGGTAAGATACTCTATCTTGGAAAAAGCTTCACGGCTGCTTTTGCAAGTATGGTACTGAGCTTTTCACTTCTTGACCTTTTAATCGGAATTGCCGGTGCTGCACTGATTCGCTTGATTATCTATGTCAAGGGAAAGAACGTAAAGAAATACCGCAAAGGAACCGAATACGGCTCCGTACGTTGGGGAAGCGCAGCAGATATAAGGCTATATATTGATCCGGTCTTTGACAATAACATTCTTTTGACACGAACTGAACGGCTGATGATGAGTAATCGTCCCAAAAACCCGAAGTACGCAAGGAATAAAAATGTGTGGTAATCGGCGGGGGCGGCGGCAGTAAAACAAGGTTTTTCGTTAAGCCCAATATAATGCACCTTCATTAGAGCTATGTTGTTACGGATCCAAAGGGAACTGTATTAGTTGAGTGCGAGCAGCTCTTACAAAGAGCCAGATACAAAATAAAGATACTGAGTACAATCAACTTCAAAAAATCCATGCACTATAATCCATTCGCATACATTCGCAGTGAAAAAGATATTTTGAAGCTGGTAAACACAATTATAGCCAACACTAAAGGAGACGGCGAAAAATTCGGAGAGGATTTCTGGATCAAAGCTGAACACCTTTATTATGCGGCGCTTATCGGTTACATCTGGTATGAAGCACCGGAACAGGAAAAGAATTTCACAACACTTCTTGAAATGATAAATGCCAGCAAAGTCCGCGAGAACGGCGAGGACTTTCAAAATCCCGTCGATCTCATGTTTGAACGTTTGGAAGCAAAAAAGCCGGATCACTTTGCCGTGAAGTAATATGCAAAATACAAATTAGCTACGGGAAAAACTGCGAAAAAAGTATATTGATTTCGTGCGGTGCCCGCCTTGCCCCATTTGATATAAGGGAGCTGCGTAAGCTCTTAGAAACGGATGAAATGGAACTTGATACCATGGGCGACAAAAAAACGGTGCTCTTTGTCATTATCTCCGACACGGATGATACCTTTAACTTTGTTGTGAGTATTCTCTACACCCAACTATTCAATCTTCTTTGTGACAAAGCAAATGACGTGTACGGCGGAAGGCTTCCCATTCATGTGCGCTGCCTCTTGGACGAGTTTGCGAACATCGGTCAAATACCGAAGTTTGAAAAGCTGATTGCCACAATCAGAAGCCGTGAAATATCAGCTTGCATCGTTCTTCAAAGCCAAAGCCAGCTAAAGGCAATTTATAAAAACAGTGCCGATACCATTGTCGGCAACTACGATACAACGCTGAAATAAATATCGGAGATTCTCGGCAAAGAAACTATAGACAGCTTCAACAGGAAAAGGCAAGTAACAAAAGATTTCTAAAAAAAACAAATGACAGAACTATAGAAAAAATGTTAATGTAAAATTGAGATTTCAGATAGAAAAATTTTGAAATTGTGGAGGTTAATTGATGGATACAAATTGGACAAGAGTTTTATCTGGGTATGTTAACAAAATTGTTAGCCCTGACGGAAGGCAAACCTATGAAAGTAAGAAAAAATTAGTTGATACTTTACTTGAATTAGCTGAGTTAAAAGATACTGATACGGTCATAGACATTGGCTGTGGATGGGGAAATTTCACAAAAATATGCAGTGAATTAGCAAACAGTGTGATTGGAATTGAGCCTAATTTAGAAAATCTAAACAAAGCAAAAGAACACACCGATTCAGTTAATGTACAGTATGTTCAAGGTAGCTTTGAACAATTAAACTGCAATCAAAAAACGAATAAAATTGTTAGTATGTTAACTTTTCATCAAGTTTCGTGGAAAGACAAAGGAAAATCGTTGAAAAATGTTTCTGATATTCTTGAAAAAGATGGGCACTTCTTTCTATGCGACACTATGATTATGTTTAACCCTGAAGAAAAGCCGGAATTGTTTGACAAAGTTTATAGGTATCTTCTTAAAGAGACCACGCCGGATGAAATATATACACAATATATAGAGCCTTGTCTCAATGATAATGTTACATACTCCGTAGCTGACATGATAGAGAATACCCCGGAGGATAACAGATTTTATTTTTTAGATGAATTATATTCTTGGGCGAAAAAAGCTGATTTGAAGCTGATAAAAACGATTGAGTTTTGCCCTTTCTTTGGTGTTGTCGTACTTCAAAAATAGAAAGAGGCAGTTTTAACTCATCCAGCAAAACAATTAAATAGCAATTAAGAGGAGTATAGAGAAACTAAAGACTATACTTCTCTTTTTTTATTTCAATAAAGAAAAAAGAAAGGGGGTCCTAAGTCTAATTTGCTATTTAAGGTATATGACTTGAAGGAATAACGAATAATGCAATACTAACCGGGGTATCAGGATTGTCGACTTTTAATGCAGCTTTTTTGTTTCTTCCGGAATATATTCTATAATCAGACTGAAACTGATAATCCTTCTCTACCACAAGTATATTTTTTGTGAATATACCCTCATGTTTAAAATCAAAACTACTTAATTTTATTTTATCAATCTCCTAAAATTTTCCTTTTTTCTAATCCTCCTAATCCATGTTTTTTGTTTACCAATATTATAGAACAAATTTTATAAAATTTTAAAATCATTACTGAAAATGAAGTATATTATCTTAACTGGTAAATTTAATAAAAACACTTATAATACTGTATTAGTGGGTAAAAATATGAGTAAAACAATTCTATTTGACCTTGATAATACTTTGATACTTTTTGATGAAGTAAAATTCTTCAGGGCCTATATCCGAAAGGTGGCGCCGATTATGTCTGATTTGATCTCACCGTATAATTTATGGCGACTGGTATTAGCTTCTACCAAAGCTGTTCTAAATAATAACGGTCATTTTACCAATGAAGAAGTTTTTTACCAAAACTTTTCTAAAGGGCTAAATGAAAAAACTCATGAGATCTGGGACCGCTTTCAACATTTTTATGAAAACGAATTTGACCAACTCAGAGCCTTAGTTGCCGTTAATACTGGTGTTTCCGACATTTTTGAAACTATAATTAAAAAGGGATTAAATATTGTGATTGCCTCTAACCCCTTCTGGCCCTGTCTGGCAATGGAAACAAGAATGTCCTGGGCAGGTATCAAAAAAGAACAGGTGCATCTTATTACCCATATGAAAAATATGCACTCCTGCAAACCACATTTGGAATATTATCAGGAAATCTGTCAAAAAATGGAAACAAATCCCGAAGATTGCCTCATGATTGGAGATGACCCGGTTAATGACATGGTAGCAGGACGGATTGGTATCAAGACATTTTTAGTCACTGATGGTAAAAAATCGGAAAATCCATTGAGAGTTATAAGCAATAAAATGAGATTCTGCAGAGAAGAAGAAAGGGTACAGCCAGATTATAGCGGTCCTTTAGTTAAAGTTCAGGAAATCTTACCGGCATTTATTTAATTCGGGAATACTCTGTTCTTCCTACTCCTTACCACATTCACTGGCTTTACCCTGTAATATGGCAATGCCATGTGGAAGGGCCTCTAAAACAACCTCCAGTGATTCGCGTACACCTCTGGGGCTTCCCGGTAAATTGATAATAAGACTGCTGCCCCTGGTACCCGCTATGGCTCTGGATAGTATAGCATGAGGGGATTTTTTAAAGCTTTGTATTCTGATAATCTCACTGATTCCCGGCACCTCTTGCTCTATTATTGCCCTGGTTGCCTCAGGGGTCACATCACTCTTCGAAAGGCCGGTGCCTCCGGTAGTAAGAACCAGGTCTGCCCGGTATGTTTCAATGGCCTTAATTAAGGCAGTTTCGATTGAGTTTTTTTTATCAGGAACAATAGCATACCAGACCACCTTTGCTTCTATCTGTTCCATTAACTCTTCTAGGACTTTTCCACTGAGGTCTTCTCTTTCTCCCCGCGCACCTTTATCGCTAACCGTTATAATTGCCACTTTAATCATCTTTAGCCACCACCTCTATGATATCCCCTGCCTGAATGGTACCACCCTTAACCACACGGGTAAAGATACCTTCCTTAGGTATAATGGAGCGAACCTTCTGACCCCGCACCTCTATATCCACATCATGGTCTTTTCCAATCTGAGTGATACTTAGAACTGTTTCTGAACCAATTTTAATTATGGTGCCTACAGGATAATGATATAAATCATCCAGACCTTCGAAAATAATATTTTCAAAAAGGTCACCATAGTTTAGCTCATATCCCTCATCTTTATTCTTCTCCCAACTGGTTAAACTCAATAAACTAACCTGCTTATGGTCTTTCCCGGCATGTACATCTCCTATTATACCAAAATCTTCTTTCAATACAGCGCTAGGCACCTCTTTTTTAGGAGTTGTACGGCTATCTCCCACACAGACCGCCAGTACTACCCCTGCTTTATTTTCATTGTTAGATAATGACTTCCCCTGATAATGACCGCTCCGACCGCCATCTTTTTCTACTAAATGAATATGGCTAATCTCAATTCCTCGGTCCACTGCCTTACAAATGTCATAGACAGTAAGAGCAGCAATTGCTACAGCATGCAGGGCTTCCATTTCCACACCGGTCTTGCCGGTACTCATAACGATGGAACGGATTAAGATACTGTTCCTCTCTTCCATAATATAAAAATCCATATCCACATTGTTAAGAATAAGGGGATGGCAGAGGGGAATTGCCTGGCTAGTCCGCTTGGCAGCCATTACCCCCGCTACTTGAGCAATACCTAAAACGTCCCCTTTAGCCATCTTTTTATCCTTAATCAGAGCCAAGGTTTTTGGTTGCATAAAGACCTCACCTTCAGCAATGGCAATACGATGAGTATCCTGCTTTTCTCCCACGTCAACCATGCGAGCCCTTCCTTTTTCATTCAAATGACTAAATACCTCTTCCCTCTCCATATCTTAACCTCCAATCTGAGACATACTAAAATCAGCATTATTTTGAGCCCCTAATCGGTGACCTGAAGGTTTTACCCGGACTGCCTCTTTCAGGAACTTACGGATAGTACTCTTCCTCAATTCCCGCTGGTTGAGCGGTACCTTTCGCAGCATCTTCTTTAATTCTAACTCGGAGTCATTGAACAGACAGGGTCTTAAATTGCCCTCCGCAGTTAATCTGATACGATTACAACAGGTACAAAAATGTTGGCTTACAGCAGTGATAAAGCCAAACATCCCCCGGGCGTCCGGCAATTGATAATAAGAGGCAGGACCACAGCCTTTTTCCGCTAAAACCCCTTTAGCCTCAAGAAATCTATCCATAATTTTTTCTCTTATCCTCTTCGCTGAAATAAAATGTCTTTCACTAATTCCCTCTAAAGAATGGTTGGTAGGCATTAATTCGATAAAACGGACAGTCAATGGTTTTTCCGCCGTTAATTTAATAAAATTCTCCACCTCATCATCATTAATACCTTTCAATAATACTACATTTATCTTAACCGGTGTTAATCCTTCCTGTAATGCGGCATCTATTCCCTCCAGTACTTTGGGCAGTCCATCAAACCCGGTTATACTCTTAAATTTTTCTCTGTCTAAAGAATCCAGACTGATGTTAACCCTATCAAGTCCGGCGTTTTGCAAGAAATGTGCCATTTCTGAAAGATAATAACCGTTGGTGGTCATGGAAATATCTTCCAATCCTGTTATTTTTTTTAATTGCCTGATAAGATTTGCCACACCTCTTCTTACCAGTGGCTCTCCACCGGTTAACCTGACTTTAGTGATGCCCATCTCTACCGCAGCTTGTACTATTTCCAAAATTTCTTCAAAACGTAGAATCTGTTCATGCTCGATAAAATGAAACATATTCTCTGCCGGCGAGCAATAGATACAACGAAAATTGCAGCGGTCAGTCAGGGAAACTCTTAAATATATTATCTCTCGTCCGAAGGAATCAATTAGTTTTTCCATCTGTTAAAATCTTGCCACAATGATTTAGGTCATAACCCCCCAATTGTGCTACTTGTTCTTTAAAATGCTCGGTCTTTATGATAGCTAATAATTTTTGCATCCTGTCACTAGAATAATATCTTTGAGGAATGATTGCATCATATCGTTCCTTTATTATAGGGATAAAATCTAATTTAAAGGCTTCAGCCGCAGAGTATATTCCTAAACCTAAATCGGCCCTCTGATTGGCAACAGCAGATGCTACCATCAGATGAGAAAACTCTTCCTGTTGATATCCCCTGATGTGTTCTGTATTAATCTTATGTTCGGTAAGCAGATAATCCAGCAGCACTCTGGTTCCGGAACCTTTCTGGCGATTTATATATACAATATCTCCTCTCAACAAATCACCTATTCCTTTTATATTTTTAGGATTCCCTTTAGCCACAATCAATCCTTGCTGACGATAAACCATATTAATAACCAATAAATCGTGCCCATCTAAAATTCTTCTGATATAGGGAAAATTGTATTCTCCGCTTTCCACATCGAATAAATGTGAGGTAGCCATGTGAGCAATACCCTGTTTTAAAGCCATTAGCCCACCCATACTTCCGGTATGAAATGAGGCAAAGCGCAATTCGGGGTGTGCAGTTTGTAATTCATTTCTTAATACATCGAGCAAAAGGTCATGGCTGCCAATATTAATAATGGTATTCCCATAATCAATGTTATCATCCAACAAATCTACCGTTACTTTTTCTTTAAAAGTTAATCCTTCGCTGAAAGCCGGAATCCTAACAATTCCATCTGCTTCTATCAGCGATGAAATTACTCCTGCCCCTCTGCTCAGAGGATAGGCCAGTAATTGTTCCTCCATTTTAGCTAACTTAACGCGCAAGAATTCTTCATTTTCCACCTTGGATACTATAGTTCTACTTATCAACGCATCAGCAGCTTGCTTATTAAGTGGTAAAGGTATCTCTAAAAATCGGAAAAGTAAGGGTAAGACAAATTCCCAGGCGGCAATTAGGAAGGATACCGGATACCCGGGTAGTCCGATAACCGGGGTATTATAAACCACTCCGGCAATAGTAGGCTTCCCAGGCATTATAGTTATACCATGAAAGAGCACCTCTCCCGATTCCCTTAACACCCGTGCCGTGAAATCCTTTGACCCGGCAGAAGTGCCGGCAATGATTAGAATAATATCTTCTTTCCCTACCGCTGAAATAACTGTCCCTTTTAATTCCTCTTCCAGGTCTCGAACAACACCATAAACTACCGGTTGCCCTCCCCATTGCTTGATGTAATTAGAAATCATTTGAGAATTAAAATCTACTATTTCACCTGGTTTTAACTCTTCTTCGGTAGGATCTCGTAATTCTTCCCCGGTAGGTATGATGGCTACTCGGGGTTTTTTCCTCACCACAATTTCGGTAATCCCTGCTGCCAAGAGAGCTCCGATATCCATTGGCCTAATCTTATGATTTGTTGACAATATTAACTGGCTAGTAATGATATCTTCTCCAACTTGCCGCACATTTAACCCAGGGAAAACCGATTTATAAATCTGTAATTGTTCTTGTTCTTTCCCCCCTTCTTCTAGTGGAGCAACTTCCTCAATTTTTATTACCGCATCAAAACCATCCGGTAAAGGATTACCGGTATTAACATATTGAAAATCTCTCTGATGGGTCAGGACAACTGGGCTACTTTCAGTGGCATTTGAAGTGTCCTGAGAGCGAACAGCAATCCCATCCATAGCCACGGCAGCATAATGGAGAGATGACCTCCTAGCATAAGCCGGCTCTGCTGTAATCCTATCCAGCGCCTCTTTTACCGGAATTAGTTCACTTTCTTGCTTAAAAATGATTTTTTTCCCTAAAATTGCCTCTTCAATTTTCTGTTTTGCTTCTTTTAAAGTTATCTTGGAGAGATAAATATTCCTATCCATCACCGTTCATAAGGGGAAGTACCCTTAAACCTCCTGATATTTAATAATACTTTTAAGAATTACACTTTTTATTTATATTGCTTATCAAAAAAATCAGCACAGGAATTAAAATAGATTTACAGTAACTTTTTCTCCCTTATACAATCCTTCTTGATTTAGGTCTACCTTAATATAGCCATCGGCTTTGGCTAAAGTAGATATCATACCTGATTTACCCAGTATTGGAACAGCCCAGAGTTGGTTATCTTTTTTCTTTAATAATACTCGAATAAATTCTTCTTTTCCCCCTTCAGAGGCAATATTTTTCTCCAGTAATGCCTCAATAGTCTTCACAAGACCATAACGGGGAATTTCTCCTTTTAGGTCTGCTATTATTTTACTGACTACATTTTTAAAAACGAGTAGCGCTGAAGCAGGATGCCCTGGTAATCCTATAATTGGTTTTTGTTGACTTAAAGAAATAATGGTAGGCTTACCTGGCTTCAGTGCCAGGCCATGTACTAAAATCCCAGGTGGTCCAAGATGGCTTAAGACCCTTAGGGTATAGTCCCGGTTACCAACAGAACTACCTCCGGATATCAGAATCATATCAATTTCATTTTGCTTAAGACATTGACTAAGTTCTTCTTCTAAAGCAATTTCATTATCAGCTATAACACCTCTATAATAAGGAATACATCCTGTCTCTTCTACTTCCGCCCCTAAGGTATAAGAATTTATATCTCTTACCTGCCCACGTTTGGGAAGAGAATTAATGGGCACAATCTCATCACCGGTAGAAATAATGGCAATTCCGATTTTTTTATAGACAGGAACATTTTCCCAGCCCAGGGCAGCCAATAATCCTATATCCTGAGGTCTTAAGGAATGACCTTTTGTAAAAACAATCTCATCTTTTTTAATATCTTCATCTTCCTTCAAAACATTTTCCCAGGCTGCAACCGGACGATTTACCTCAATCATGGTCTTATCAATCTTTTCTGTATATTCCAACATTACCACAGCATCCGCTCCTTCAGGCAACATTCCACCGGTCGAAATCTGTACGGCCTGCCCCGAACGAATTAACAACGACGGAATTTCAGACATCTTTATCTCACCAGTGACTTCCAGGTAAGCAGGTAATCCGCCACTAGCACCAAAGGTATCACTGGCTTTTAAAGCATATCCATCCACGGTAGACCTGTTAAATCCAGGAATATTCTCCATTGCTACAATATCTTCTGCTAAAACTCTTCTCAGGGCATATTTAAGGTCTGATTCTTCATTTCGATTAGCAAAGTATCTTTTGTAATCAAAAGAATCGCGAAAAATTTGCAACCCATCTACTATAGTCATTAGCTTAAATAATGGGTTTACCATCACTCATAAGGGGGATTCCTCCCTCTTAAACTCCTCTCATTTATATTACAAAAAATCCCACACGGTAACCCGCATGGGATTAATAATTATTTTCTTCTTTCCGATACGGGGAATCCGATAATTTCTTGCCGGGCCTGTCGGTTAACTGCCATAGTGCAGGTCTTTAGGTAAGTTAACTCGAAGAAATCTAAATCTTTATTAATAAACCATTTTTATCATTATACTCGTAGCAGTAAGTTATTTCAAAGCAATTTTCTTTAACAACCAACTAACTTCGTTGAACTAGTTAATTTTTTATCTACAATAATGTTTAGACTGTCATTTTTAGCAGTATTTTAGCTATCCAAAAATACTGTCATAATTTCCTCTAAAGATATATCTCCGAAATAATAGGATAGGTCGAATTTAGACAGAGCTTCCCTAATATCGTTTTCCCGATAAGGTTTGCCTTGCAAAGCCTTTTCGATTTCAATTACATCGCGTAATGCTAAAAAATCCCCATAGATCTGACAATTCTTTATCTTACCCTTTTCTATATCGAGGAAAAATTCTACTTTGCCTGCCGGGAATCTTCGTGAATCTTTAATAGTGTAGGGTGGGGAAAAACCAAAATTCCAATCCCAGGTACTGTACTTTTCCTCTACTAATTTATTGACCATCTCTTTATCATGGGCACTGAGAAAGTGCTGCTTTACTTCATTTCCCTGAAACAATTCTTTTAAGACCGCATCCCGAAATCCAGTAATATCCATTTCTTTTTTTAAGTAGGGCTTAATATTGGTGACCCGGCTCCGTACGGATTTTATTCCCTTGGATTGAATCTTATCAAAACCAACTTGTAACGAATTTACCATATCTTCTAAATTAACATCAAAGAGCAGAGTACCATGGTGCAGCAGTTTATTTTGAAAAAGGCGTTGGGCATTACCGGATATTTTTTTATCTTCTACACTTATGTCGTTACGCCCTGTTAATTGAGCGGGAACACCCAATTTATTTAATGCTTCTACCACAGGTAGGGCAAATTTTTTTATATCTGAATTTAAAGTATTATCCAAATTTTTTATAAAAGTAAAGTTTAAATTACCCATATCTTGATATACCGCCCCGCCTCCAGAAANNTTACCGGATATTTTTTTATCTTCTATAGTTATATCATTACGACCGGTAAGCTCAGCGGGAGCGCCCAATTTATTCAAGGCAGCCGCTACCGGTTGGGCAAATTTTTTAATATCTGTGTTTTCCGGTTTTTCCAGACTTACTAAAAAAGTAAAATTTAAGTTTCCCGGGTCCTGATAAACTGCACCACCCCCAGAAAGCCTGCGTACCACTTTTATCTGCTTTTCATTGACAAAAGGCATATTAATCTCTTCAATGGTGTTCTGATTATTTCCCACCACAACAGTGGGTGTATTGCGCCAGAGAAATACTATGTCCTCTTTAATATCAAAATTTCTTAAGATATATTCCTCAAGTGCTAAATTATAATAGGGATTTAAAGAACCGCTCTCTATATATATCATAAATATGGCTCCCAACCTTAATAAGAATTAATAATTTATTTTAAAAAATTTACTGTGAACGGTAAACCGTGTTATTAAAAACTTTGGTTATAGCTTATTTTAAGATATTAATTTATTATGTTCAATAC
>LSQX01154621.1_pt1 | contig 20550 bp, 6 predicted proteins | sample 654561 | NCBI WGS metagenome assembly LSQX01 (sample SAMN04489861, study PRJNA283612) | anaerobic digester metagenome | isolation source: 4 biogas reactors fed with cattle manure at either 37C or 55C with and... | place: Denmark: Kongens Lyngby | collected 2014 | reverse complement strand
AATTTTTTATTCTGAACAGTGGCATAGCCCGGTTTAAAATAATTGTTTACCATATTGTACAAACCGCCTTCTCCTGCGTAAGCACCATTGACCGGGCCCCAGTTGTAAATCACATTATTGCGGAAATCTACTCTTTCGTCCAGCGGCCTGCGGGTTTGCCGGCTACCGTTGAAACGGGGAGTACGGCTGGTGTGATGAGCTATCAGATTGTGATGAAAACTCGCTGGTTGTCCTCCCCAAATACCTCCGTAACCATGTTCTCCTTTTTCGTGTATGGAACTGGCCAGGCTTTCACTGATAATACACCATTGCATGGTGAAATTTTGATTATTGTAAAAAGAGGCACATTCGTCTGTACTCCAACTCATGGAGCAATGATCAATAATAATATTTTTCTGGCGCATGGCACCCATAGCGTCGTTTTGTGTGCCCCGCTCGTCTCCCATTCTTGAACGTATATAGCGAACAATTACGTTGTCGGCCGAAATTTGTAAGGGATAGTTTTTTAAACAAATACCCTGGCCGGGGGCAGTTTGCCCGGCTATGGTCAAATCGCCGTTATTCACCACCAAATGGCGATTTAAGTTTATAGTGCCATCTATGGCAAAAACCACCGTCCGTTTGCCCTTTTGTTCCAAAGCCCACCTGAGGGTTCCTTCCGATCCGTCATCATCCAGCTTGTTTACAATATATACCTTGCCACCAGCTCCTCCGGAAGTAAATTTACCGGAGCCTTCGGCTCCGGGAAAAGCGGGTACCGTATCTCTGTCCGGAACAGTATGATTAGTTAATTGTGCAGCGATAGAAAAACTGAAAAAATTAAGTAGCCAAAAAAGAAATAAACGGGAAAATGTATGGTATTTCATATTTATTGATTTTATTTTTGAGCCAAGATTTGCATCAGATGACAAAAATAGCTCTTTTTGCCTTTTAATAAAGGAATAACGAAAAAATATCACATTTATTAAACCAAGGCCTGGGCTTAAACCGAAAATAGCTTCAATAAATACAAAAAATCTTATAAACCAGCCTGATTCAAAGCCAAACCAAACACAAGTAACTATATTTGCGAACCTTAATACTCCTGAGAAATGAAAAAATCCGGCCTGATCGTCCTCATCGCACTGGCTGCGGTAACGATATTATTAAGCTTGTGGATCTATATTCCCGATAATCCTTTTAAATACACTTATTCTTCACTCGATCAAGAAAATCCTGTTGTTTTTAAGGGCGATCATATATTCTATAATGACAAGAAAATCACCTTGGGAGAAAAGGCCTTCTTTGTTGACGGAAATTTGCCGAATAGAATTGCCAGGCGGCATCCCTATGTGTACAACTCCTTCAACGAAGCCATCTCAGATATTCAGGAAGGCAGTCCTGACGAAGCAATGACTTTGTACATTGCTCCTTATGTTTATTGGATAGACGATCCCGACGATCCTTCAGAAAGAATAGCCGAAAACGGAGGAACTCCTTACGGTTTGGTTATAGACAAGGGCAAGCTGCATTTTTACGGACTCAGCAAAGACCCCCAAGATGTTGTACTAGCCTGCAACAGAGGCCAGACGCAAGGAGCAGTGGGCAACTTTACCATGTTTCGTTTCAACGGAGACAACATCCGCTGTGAAAACCTGACCATGGGGAATTATTGCAACGTGGATCTGGTGTATCCTCTGAAACCCTCGCTCAACAGAGTAAAACGTTCTCCGGCCATAACCCAGGCCCAGCTGGCCTTGTGCAACAACAGCGACAAGGTGTATGCCAGTAATTGTTCCTTTATCAGCCGCTTAAACACTTGTCCCTTTGTGGGCAGCAAAAGAGCGTTTTTTGAAGATTGTCACTTCGAAAGCACTGATGACGCGCTTTGCGGTAACGGGGTCTATCTGAATTGTGACCTCGATTTTTACAGTTCCAAACCTTTCTGGAGTACTCATGGCACAGGTGCCGCTTTTCTGAATTGCGACTTTAACGTGATTACCCAAAACGCTCAATACCTGACCAAAGTTGGCAGTCAGGTAGCCTTGATTGACTGTCGCTTCAGAAATACCGGAGATTCTCTCTATCTGGCTTGGACTCAATACCCCAAAGACGATATGCGCTGCTACCAACACAATGTAAGTTTAAACGGTCAGGCTGTCTTGTTTCAGGCCGACCGGCCTTATCTGACCATAGAGATGGAAAACAAGGAAGTATTGAAAGCCTACCGTTTTGAATACGAAGGGAAATTAATATACAACACTTACAATTTGTTGCGCAGTGACGACGATTGGGATCCGTGTGGCATAAAAGAAATAGTGACTGCAGCCTCTCAGACCGACGGCTTTGACTACAGCAATGTCCCTGTTCAACTTAGCGTAAAACCCGCGTTTACGGAACTCCAAACCGGAGAAAAAACCGACACATTGTTTTTTGGCATCAATCGCTTTGGAAATATTCCCGTGGAAGGAAGTATCGATTGGTATATCAGCCCTGAAGACGCTCAATTCCTGAGCCTTCGCAGACTCAGAAACGGTAATTGCCTGCTCGAAGGCAGCAATTACAGCGACGAAATCCGCCATGTTATGGTTGAAGCCAGGCATTCTTCGGGACTTAGAGGTGCTTCGGTAGTCAAGGTTTTACCGAGTATTCTTCCAGCCCCTCGTTTTACGGCCTATCCCGAATTATCAGCTCCCGATCAAGGCATTATTAAACTGACTTACAGTCTAAACCTGCGAAATAGAGCTGATCATTCCCTGGTCACCTGGTACCGCTGTAAGGACGCTCAGGGTAAAGAAGCGATTCCGGTTGCCGTCAGCCGTCTGAATCAACCAGAATACAATTACAGCCTCAGTGCCGGCGACGTCGGTTTTTATCTGCAGGCAAAAATTGAACCCAAACACATAAGGAGCCTTCCGGGTACGCCAGTAACAGTTTGCAGTACTGAGCCGATTACAAAAGAAGACATTCTGAATCCCAATTTGATCACCACCGATTTTCAGAATTTTCCCGACAATACACAAAAGCAGCTCTTGCCGGGTTTTTGGACAGTAGATGCTTATAAACCGGCAGATACAGAAGCCTATAACTGGAGAGCTAATTCTAAGAATGCCTGGTTTTACGGCAGTGCCCAGGGCGGAGCAAAAGGGACTGGCTTTTTGCAAGGCCAGAAGGGAGCCCGCCTGCTGTACACCCCAGTCGAAGGCTCTTACGGGAATATGGAGGTGAACATTGTGGCAGACCCCTGCAAAACAGCAGGCCAGGGCTTTGGCAGCGCCACTGGGCAATACATGGATATTTACATAAAATTCGATACCAAAAGCCTGAGCGGTTACGGCCTTCGAATAGTACGTACCCCAAAATACGCCAATGCGGTTGACTTTGTTTTGATGGAATACAACAAGGGGCTCAGTCGTGAAATATCCGATGCCATATCGGCCACCTGTTATCTGACGAATTGCAGCATCAGGCTCAAAGCCGAAGCTCAGCTGTTGAAAGCCGAAGTTTCTACCACTAGCCCTAAACCCTACAACAGCGATCCCAACTTGCCCCACGAAGTAAAACTGGAAGCAGAAATTTCCTCAAACAGCTTCGGAGGAAGCGGTATCCAGCATACCGGTTCCACAGGTGGCGGAGCGACCATGTTGCACCAAATGGACATTATTTATCATTGATATTTCTTTATGAAACATTTGTACTTATTATTGTTAGGAGGGGTTTTTTGCCTAAACATTTTTGCTGGTGAGCCCGTAATCAGGGTGGACTTGAATATATCGGGCCGCTCTGAGTCCGAAGTGAACGAACCGGACTATACTCCCTGGGTTGTAGCCACTCAGAGCAAAGATTCCCTCTCTCTGTCCGGAGTAGAATTTGTACTCACCGCCATCCACCCCGAAGGTTCCATGCTTAAAACCGGCTGGTCCAAGTTGCATGTCCAAAGTCCGTATTACGCCAGATTGGCCAACGATGGTGTTAGCAATTCCTTCAGCGGAGGAGGGGATCTGGAACTGCGCATTCGCGGACTGGCTGCCGGACAACACAGCTTGCAAAGCTATCATAATACCTGGAGCAATCCCGACAACAACGTTTTTTGTCCCTTCAATGTCTATCTCAACGGCAAACTGGTGCACGAAAACATTCTTCGCTCGAACCGGGTTGAGGTCAATGCCCACGCTACCACTCTCTATACCAAGTTTGAAGTAGAGTACGAAGGTCAGGAAGTTGTCTTTCTGTTTGAATCGGATAAAGACTTTAGTTCCGATGAAAAAAAAGTTTCAGATACGACCGCACTTAAAGAGGTAGAAATCAGTGTAACCATCAACGGCTTTGAACTTAATACACCTCAAACGGCCAAACAGGCCACTGAACCCTACCCTTTGGATAAAGACATGCATACCGATACCGACAGTGGTTTCCTGGATCTCATGTGGAAGCCTGCAGAAAATTCCGAAAAGAGCATTCTTTTTTACAGTACCGATTCCTCGGCCGTAGCAGCTGCCGATTCATCCTGCAAACTGGCCGAACTCTCAAGTCAAGACAGTACTTATCGGGTTGAGAATCTCTACAGCATGAATGTTTATTATTGGAAAGTAAACCAGGAGGATGAAGCCGGCAACCTTACCCAGGGACAGGTATGGAGTTTTCGCCCACGCCAGCTGGCTTTCCGGGGCGCAGAAGGTTACGGTCGACATGCCATAGGTGGACGGGGAGGCAAAGTAGTATATGTAACCAACCTCAACGACGACGGACCCGGCAGTTTCCGCGAAGCCGTCACCAACGACATCGGGCCCAGAACCATCTTGTTTAATGTATCGGGTATCATTCAATTGGAATCACGTTTAACTCAAAGTCAATCCAACATGACCATTGCCGGGCAAACAGCTCCGGGCAAAGGTATTTGCATACGTTCTGCTCCCTTTGGTGTAGGAGACGAAAGCATCTGTCGTTTTCTCAGAGTTCGCCTTGGAGCCGGTACTTCATACGACGGTATGGGGATGGCAGGAGCAGAATACAGCATCATGGATCACTGTTCCATAAGCTGGACCATAGACGAAGCTTTCAGTTCGCGCAATGCAAAGAACATGACCTTGCAAAGAACCTTGATTTCAGAAGCGTTGAATATTGCAGGACACGATAATTATCCCGAGGGCACTGCACATGGATATGCCGCCACTATTGGCGGAGACGTGGGTTCTTTCCACCACAACCTGCTGGCTCATTGCAACGGCCGCAACTGGAGCCTGGGCGGAGGGCTCGATGCAGCAGGCTATTACGCCGGCAGACTGGATATTTTCAATAACGTCGTATACAACTGGGGATCAAGAGCCACCGACGGAGGAGCTCATCAGGTAAACTTTGTCAACAATTATTACAAAAAAGGAGCTGCCACTTCACAAAACACCATTCTTAAAGCTCAGCTCGAAGGTACCGGCAAAGGTTCACAAAGTTATTACTACGCAGGCAACGTAGTCGAAAACAAAGACGGCAGCCTTGCCTGTGACGGAAGTGACAACACTTGCTCACGCACTTACGTTACTTCCGGTGATCAGGTAGTGGACTGGCAGGTGTTCGTTGATGAAGCCTTCTTTCCTTCCCATGCCCGGATCGAATCGGCCAGAGATGCCTATAAATCTGTACTCTCCGACGTGGGCTGCACCATGCCTCTTTTTGATGAACACGACCAGCGTATTATCAACGAAACGCTTAACGGAAGTTATACTTATACCGGAAGTTTAAGCCAAAAAGGCGGTATTATTGATCATCAGGACGAAGCCGGAGGCTACGAAGACTATCCCGAAATACAACGTCCGGCAGATTTCGACTCCGATCTGGATGGTTTGCCCGACTGGTGGGAAACCCTGCACGGCAGCAACCCAAACTCTGCCGTTGGAGATTTCTCTGACAGCAATGCCGACCCTGACAGGGATGGCTATACCGCTTTGGAAGATTACCTGGAATGGATGTCTGTCCCCCGATTCCACCTTTCCAAAAACACTACAGACAGCATAGACTTGACCCCTTTTGCATTGGCCTACGATCAAAATCCTGTCTATAGCCTGATTAAAGCAGAAAACCTGCAACTTGATTTTGATGCCGGCCAGGCGATTGTAATTCCTGACAATGATTTTGAAGGTATCAGCTATCTGGACTTCGAAGTCAGTGACGAAGATAACAGCAGCATACAAAGAAGAATCGGCATCCTGGTGCAGGGAGACAACAACACAGCCTTGAGCAGCGAAACAAACAAGCAACAACTTGAAGTCTATCCTAAACAATTTCAAGATCAAATCAATATTAACTGTTATTTATCTCAGGACCAACAACTGAACATTAGTTTACACCAACTCAATGGAACAGAGGTTTATAGAGAAAAACACACAGTAAATCAGGGCTACAATCAACTCCAAATACTTTTTCCGGAACAACTCCCCGATCAACTCTATCTTTTAAAGATCGAAGATCTCCATTACGGAGAAATTCATAAAGTCGTTAAACTGCTAAAATCATCCAATTAATGAAGTTCAAAATCCTTAGTTTAATCCTTAGCTTATCCTTTGTTAGCTGCTTACAGGTCCAAGATCCTGTGATAAAAGTAGATATTAACCAGTCTGATAGACGCTTATCCGAAGTAAACGAACCCGGCTATACCCCTTGGGCAGTACCGGCAAGAGCAAGCTGCAAAGCTTTTTTTTCGGGAATCAGTATAGAACTTAAAGCTATAGGCTCAGAAAGAGCTCTGCTCGAAACAGGCTGGTCCAAAATGCAAGTACAATTCCCCTACTTTGCCCGCCTGGCCAACGACGGCATCTCCGTTGCCGGCAGGGGAGCTCTGGAAATGCGCATAAAAGGACTGCCTCCCGGCCAACACAGTCTGCAAACTTTTCACAATTCCTGGAACAATCCTTCAAGCAATGGACCTGGACTGATATCGGTATACCTTGATGGAAAGCCGATCCATGAAAAGATAGAAAGAACCTGCAGAGTCGAAGACAACTGCCTGGCTACAATCTTATTAACTATGCTCGAAGTAGAAAGCAAAGAGCAGGAAATGGTTTTGACCTTTGTTTCCGAAGACGGCCAGGGAATTTGTCTGGACGGATTTGAGATAAATACTCCAGATCGCAGCAAACAAGCCAGACTGCCATCACCTGGCGACGGAGAGCTCCACGCCGATGCAGATAAGGGCTTCCTGAATTTGAACTGGCAAAAAGCTCCCAATGTACAAATCAGCAAACAATACTTGTATTTTGGCACCGACTCAGCCAATGTGGCAAGCATAGAAACAGGAAACAGCAAGCAGGCTGCAGCTGTTTTAGCAGAAACAGATTGCTCCTGGCTGGCCAAAGACTTATACTGTATGCAGCGATATTATTGGAGAGTCGATCAGCAAGAAGAAAACGGAAATATTACCCGGGGCGATGTCTGGAGTTTTCAGCCCCGTCGGCTGGCTTTCAGAGGAGCCGAAGGCTACGGACGTTATGCCACAGGCGGAAGAGGCGGTAAAGTGGTCGTGGTAAGCAACCTCAACGACGACGGACCCGGCAGTTTCCGCGAGGCCGTCAGCCGGGACATTGGCCCGAGAACCATCGTTTTTAACGTGTCCGGCATCATCACTCTTAAGTCACGATTGAGTCAGGGGCATAGCCATATTACGATAGCCGGACAAACGGCTCCGGGCAAAGGAATCTGTATTCGTTCTGCTCCTTTTGGCGTAGGCAGCGAAAGTATTTGCCGCTTTCTGCGTTTTCGTCTGGGCAGCGGAGCTACCGGGGACGGTTTGGGTATGGCCGGCGCCAATCACAGCATAGTTGACCATTGCTCCATCAGCTGGACCAGTGATGAAGCCTTCAGCTCACGTAACGCACGTAATATCACTCTGCAACGCACACTCATCTCGGAAGCTCTCAACCTGGCAGATCATAAAAATTATCCTCCGGGCACCGGACACGGCTACGCGGCCACAATTGGCGGGGATGTAGGCTCTTTTCATCACAACCTCCTGGCTCATTGCTACGGCCGCAACTGGAGCCTGGGCGGGGGTCTTGACGGCAGCGGACATTATGCGGGCAAGCTGGATATTTTCAATAATGTGGTTTACAACTGGAGCGTTCGTGCCACCGACGGAGGAGCCCATCAGGTGAACTTTGTAAACAACTATTACAAAACAGGTCCTTCCACGACCCAATTCAATATGCTGCATGCCCAGCTCGAAGGTGTAGGAGCCGGCACACAAAGTTATTACTACGATGGCAACGTCATGGTTGATAAGGAGGGCAATACGCTATGTGACGGCAGCGACAATACCTGCGGCAGATTGTATAGCCTTTACAACGGACAAAAACTCAATTGGGAAGTCTTTGTTGACACTGCTTTTTTCCCTTCTTTGGCCAATATTGAGGCATCAACAACAGCCTACAAATCGGTACTTTCCGACGTCGGATGCAACCTGCCAGTGACCGATCTGCACGATCAACGTATCATCCGGGAAACTTTAGAAGGCAGCTACACCTATTCAGGCAGCAGTAAAAGAGTGGCCATTGATGCTGAATTTCCCGAATTATCCTCTGAAGACCCCACAAAAAACAAAGGCATCATTGATCACGAAAACGACGCCGGCGGATACGAAGAATACCCCGAAATTCTGCGCCCCAAAGACTTCGATTCCGATAATGACGGCCTGCCAGACTGGTGGGAGAAACTGCACGGAAGCAATCCCCATTCTCCCAAAGGCGATTTCAGCGACAGTAACGCAGACCCTGATATGGACGGATTTACAGCTTTGGAAGATTACCTGGAATGGATGTCGGTTCCGCACATTATTTTGGATAAAAACCAGGATCTCAGCCTGGATCTTTCGGAATTTGCCCTTGCATTCAACAACAAAGCCGAGTATAGCCTTGCAGGAGAAGCTCTGGCCGAAATTCAAATCAATGGTTCCAAAGCAACTATTACAGCAAATAAAGAAACAGGCGGTATCAGTTTTATAAACCTGGAAATAAAGGATGACGAAGGATGTCGCACCCAAAGAACAATTGGATTATATATAAAAGAATAAAAAACCCTTAGTAATTAATTATGAAAAAAAGACTATCATTTGTTTTAATTGCCTGTGCCTGCCTGGCAGCGACAGCGCAAAAACCAGTCATTAAAGTTGACCTGAACCAGACAGTACAGCCCTATTATCTGCATCAGGTGCATCAACCCGGTTATGAATCATGGATAATACAGGGAGGCGTTGCAGATTCTGCTGTATTCTCAGGCGTAAAAATAGTTCTAAGAGCTAAGAATAATCAGAATACGGAATTAACCACAGATTGGTCCAAAAAATATTTGCAATTTCCTTACTATGCCTTGCTCAGCAACGACGGAGTGACAACCAGCAACGACCAGGGCGGAGATATTGAAATGTTGATTTCAGGCCTGCCACGTGGCAGACATTCTATCCAGACTTTTCACAATACCTGGGGAAAAAGCGAAGAAAAAGACTTTAGTCCCATCAATGTATATAAAGACGGTAAGGTGATACAAAAAAAACTGCAATGCAGCAACCGTGTAGAACTCAATAGTGAAGCCAGCAGTGTGTATACTGTGATTGATGTAGCAAATGAACAGCAGGTAATAAGCCTTTTGTTTGAATCGGACAAAACATTTAAAGGCAGCGACGGAAAAAAAAGCATTCAAAACGTTTGTATAGACGGCTTCGAAATCAACACCATCGACAACAATAAAAAAGCACGTATACCTGTACCTGCAGACGGGGATATGCATGCCGACGCCGATGCCGGTTTTCTGAATCTTGAATGGAAAACAGCCCGTCAGGGAAATCTAAAAGAACAAGTGGTGTATTTCAGCCTCGACAAAGAGATGCTGGGAAGTCAGGCTAGTTTGCTGGCCAAACTTCCGGCCGGGCAAAACTTTTATCCTGTACAAGATCTTTACAGTTTAGACAGCTACTATTGGAGAGTCGACCTTGTAGACGAACAAGGCAATTTAACTCAGGGAGATGTCTGGACATTCCGGCCAAGGCAACTTGCCTTTGAAGGAGCTGAAGGTTACGGTCGATACGCTACCGGAGGCCGGGGTGGAAAAGTAGTGGTGGTAACCAATCTAAACGATGACGGCCCCGGCAGTCTGCGAGAAGCCATCACCAACGACATTGGCCCGCGTACCATAGTGTTTAATGTTTCCGGAGTGATAGAATTAAAATCCAGGTTGGTGTTAAATCAACCCTTCGTTACCATAGCCGGTCAGACTGCACCCGGTAAGGGTATTTGCATTCGCTCGGCGCCTCTGGGTATAGGTAGTGAGGGTATTTGCCGTTTCGTGCGACTACGCCTCGGCGCAGGTCAAACATACGACGGCATGGGCATGGCCGGAGCCAACCACAGCATCATTGATCACTGCTCCATCAGCTGGACCATAGACGAAGGTTTCAGTTCACGAGGCGGCAAAAACTTCAGCCTCCAACGTACTATGATAGCAGAAGCTTTGAATATTGCCGGACACAAGAATTACGGCGAAGGCTCCGGCCACGGTTACGCAGCAACTATTGGCGGTGACATCGGCAGTTTCCATCACAACCTGTTGGCTCATTGCAACGGACGCAACTGGAGTCTGGGCGGAGGGCTCGATCCTTACGGAGCCTATGCCGGCCGAATGGATATCTTTAACAACGTAGTGTACAATTGGGGAACAAGAGCCACCGATGGTGGAGCTCATCAGGTGAATTTTGTAAACAACTATTATAAGAAAGGACCGGCCACTTCGCAGGATATTATTCTAAAAGCTCAATTAGAAGGATTAGGTTCCGGTTCACAAAGTTATTATTACAAAGGCAACATTATTGAAAACACAGATGGAACATTAGCCTGCGATGGTAGTGACGATAGTTGCGGCAGAACTTATCAGCTCTACAGAAATCAGCAACTCGATTGGGAAGTGTTCGTTAAGCAGCCCTTCTTCCCTTCTCACGCCAACATTGAATCTGCTGATGATGCTTACAAATCGGTACTCTCCGATGTGGGCTGCACTATGCCTGTCTTTGACGAACACGACCAGCGTATAGTACGTGAAACCCTGGAAGGAAGCTTTAGTTATACCGGAAGCAAATCAAAGAAACCTGGAATTATTGATCATCAAGATGACGCAGGAGGTTACGAAGAGTATCCCAAAGAAATACGTCCCGAAGGTTTTGACTCCGATTACGACGGTCTACCCGACTGGTGGGAAAAATTGCATGGCAGCAATCCCTCGTCTATGCCGGGAGACTTTTCGGACGCCAACGCTGACGAAGACAGAGATGGCTATACCGCTCTGGAAGATTATCTTAAGTGGATGTCTCTTCCCCGTTTCTACCTTGACATAAAAGGCAATGGCAGCATCGATTTAGCAAACTTTTTTATCGCATACAGCGATGCTCCAAACTTTGATGTGATTGATGCCGGCGATCTGAAAGTAAAAATCAAAGACAGCCAGGCTCAGCTAAAGGCTCCAAAAGGCTTTAAAGGTATCACTTACATTGACGTTCAGGTAAACGACGCCCAAGGCAGCAGCATGATCCGCCGCTTTGGAATTTGTTCAGGAAATGAATGAATTACGGTGCTAAATGAATAGTTTGCAGGCTTTATTGAAGAAAAAGTACTTGCATTTTTAGAGCATTCGTAGCATCTTTGCGGTATTAACCTTAAAACTACACTAATATGGTAATCCGCAGAATATGCATAATCTGTTTGGTATTGCTGACCGCTTGTCCGGGCTTTGCACAAGGCTTTGGCAAGCGGCAGCTCATTAATAATGACTGGTTTTTTAATATGGGCGACCTCAAATACGGAGGTGCCGAGTTTTTGGATCACTCATCCTGGAGGCAAGTCCAGCTGCCGCACGACTGGAGTGTCGAAGGCACCCCCAGCCCCCAATGGGCAAGCTGCACCGGTTATTTGCCCGGAGGCATAGCCTGGTATCGCAAAGACCTGGACATTCCGGCTGATCTGGAAGGGCAAAAAGTCTTTGTCTATTTTGAAGGCGTTTACAACAACAGCGAAGTCTTTATTAACGGCAAGTGGATAGGAAAACGTCCCAATGGCTATATCTCGTTTATGTACGACCTGACACCCTATATCAATTTTGGAGGCAGGAATGTCCTGGCCGTCAGGGTAGACCACGAAGATTTTGCTGACTCCAGGTGGTATACAGGCTCGGGGATTTACCGAGATGTCTGGTTGGTGAATGCACACCAGGCACATATCGATCTTTGGGGTGTTTCCTATCAAACAGAAGTAAAAGGGAAGAATGCGCTCCTCAAAATACAAACCGAACTTGTTAATGAAAGCACTAAAGATATCAGTTGCATTGTGCGTCAAAACATTTACGACAACAATGATCAGCTTTTAGGCAGCGCCCAGGGCAAAGTTGTGCTAGCTGCCGGGGGAAAACCCAAGCTGGAACAAGAAATAAAAGTACAAAATCCCGAACTCTGGGATCTGGATCATCCTTACCTCTACCGTCTGGAGACCATCTTACTGCACAACAACGAGCTCCTGGATCAGACCAACACCAAAGTGGGCATACGTACCATAAAATTTGATCCCGACCAAGGCTTCAGCCTGAACGGTAAAACACATAAACTTAAGGGAATCTGCATGCATCACGATGCCGGTTGCCTGGGAGCCGCAGTAGACCGCGAAGTATGGAGGAGAAGGCTTATTCAACTGAAATCTTTGGGCTGTAACGCCATACGTACCAGCCACAATCCTCAGGCCAGCTGTGTTTACGATCTATGCGACGAATTGGGGCTGCTGGTCAACAACGAAGCCTTTGATGAATGGGAATATCCTAAAAAGAAATGGATAGAAGGCTGGAATGTAGGCACTCCAGGCTTTCAGGGCTCTGCCCTCTACTTCAGAGAATGGAGCAAACGTGACTTGGCAGATATGGTTCGCAGAGACAGAAACCACCCCAGCGTCATAATGTGGAGTATAGGCAACGAAGTAGATTACCCCAACGATCCCTATACACACCCCGTACTCGACAAAGAAGGCATAGGGCAACAACACGTCAGGGGCAATCTTACAAGTCAGCCCCGGGCCGAACGCTTAGGTGAAATTGCAGCCGAACTGGCTGCTGTGGTAAAACAATACGATACATCCCGACCTGTCACAGCCGGTCTGGCCGGTGCCGTTATGTCTAATTTCACCACCTATCCTGAGGCGCTCGATGTGGTGGGTTACAACTATACCGAAGGACGTTACGAAGAAGATCATAAGACCTATCCCCATCGTGTTCTCTATGGCAGCGAAAACCGCCACGGGCTCGAAGACTGGAAAGCCGTCACCAGCAAAGACTATATCATGGGACAGTTTCTCTGGACCGGCTTTGACTACCTGGGAGAATCGGGCAGATGGCCTTCAAGAGGATTTACGACCGGACTTATAGATCTGGCCGGCAATATCAAACCCAGAGGTTATTTTAGAAGAGCTCTCTGGAGCGAATCGCCGGTTATCTATGCCGGCACCTACCCTGGCGGAGGAGGAGGCAACAGACGCAGCAGCAGGCAATGGTTATCGACCGATGCACCACCGCTGTGGAATTACGAAGAAAGCCAGATGATCCGTGTAGTAGCCTATACTAATTGCGCCGAAGCCGAACTTAAACTAAACGGTAAGACAGTTGGAGAACGTAAGCCATATGACGAACAAACTGCCATCATTTATTGGGATATCCCATACGAAGCCGGTGAACTTGAAGTCTTAGGCTATGAAAGCAATACTGCGGCAACAGCCGCCAGCTACAAGATTGTCAGTAGCGGAACCCCTCATGCTATACAAGCGAAGTTTATCGAAACCAACGATCCCGGGGAAACATTTTTGCAATTAGAAATCGAAGTGGTCGACAAAGAGGGAAATCTGGTTTACATGGCCGACAACGAAATAGTTTGTTATGTGACCGGCCCTGCCCGTTTGCTGGGACTGGAAAGCGGAAGCAACAACGTTAGCGACAACTATCGCGACAACCGCCAACGCTGCCAGAATGGCCGTCTGCTGGCCTACATCCAGCGCCGGGAAGTAGCCGGTGAAGATATACGCATCACGCTGAACTCTCCCATGCTGAAAGGCACAACTCTTACTGTCTCAGGCAATTCTACAACAACTGAATAAAAGGCCAACATTGAACTTTCGCCTACAAATAAACGAGAAAACAAGCCTGGAAGATTCTCTAGAAAAGGTGCAAAGAAAAAAGAAAAAAAAGAATCAAGAACAAAAAATCAAATAAACACAAGGAAGGCCGTTCAAATGAACGGCCTTCCTCTTTCTGATTATGATAAAGATTACTTACTAATCAGTTATTCAAGCTCAGCTTCTTCAATAACAACATCCTGAGTCAGGCTGTCACGCGTTGCTTCGATACGGTCAAATTCTTCTTTTGAACCAATTATTAGCTTTTCAAATTCACGCTGTCCGGTTCCGGCAGGTATCAGGTTACCGGTAATTACATTTTCCTTCATCCCCTCCAGACGATCCACCTTGGCCTGTATGGCAGCTTCGTTGAGCACCTTGGTTGTTTCCTGGAAGGATGCAGCCGACATGAAGCTCTTTGTCTGAAGGGCTGCACGTGTAATACCCTGCAGAACCTGATTAGAGGTGGCAGGTATGGCATCTCTGACTTCAACCAGCTTAAGGTCTCGGCGTTTCAGACTTGAATTTTCGTCACGCAATTTACGCGCAGTCACAATCATACCGGCTTTTAAGCTAGCAGAATCTCCCGGATCGAGCACTACCTTTTTACCCCAAATGCGATCGTTTTCTTCCATGAATTCATTTTTGTCTACCTCTTGTTGTTCCAGGAAGTGTGTATCACCGGCATCAACAATCTCCACCTTACGCATCATTTGACGCACTATGACTTCGAAATGTTTATCGTTGATCTTAACTTCCTGCATACGGTACACATTCTTGACTTCGTTGACGATGTATTCCTGAACTGCGGTTGGACCTTTAATGGCCAGGATATCCGAGGGAGTGGTAGAGCCTTCGGACAAGGGTGTTCCTGCACGGACAAAGTCGTTGAGCTGTACCAGCACCTGCTTGGAAAGAGGCACCAGATACTTTTTGATCTCTCCGGTCTTGGACTGGATTACTATTTCACGATTGCCACGCTTGATACGTCCCAATTCAATGACATCTCCATCAATTTCGGAAACTACGGCAGGATTGGAAGGATTACGGGCTTCGAACAATTCGGTAACTCTGGGAAGACCTCCGGTGATGTCACCCGACTTGGGAATGGCACGAGGGATCTTTACCAAAACCTGACCGGTTTCAATACGTTCACCTGATTCTTTAAGCAGGTGAGCACCCACAGGAAGGTTATAAGAATGCAGACGTTCGCCTTTTTCGTCCTGAATATGGATAGCAGGCACACGAGAACGATCCTTAGATTCGATGATTATCTTATCCTTGATCTTTGTGGTCTCATCCATATAAGTCTGGTAGGTTACGCCTTCCTCAATACTGTCAAATTCAATTTTACCTGATTGCTCGCAGATAATAACTGCGTTGTAAACATCCCATTCGCAAATCAAGTCACCTTGTTTAACCATCACTCCGGGATTAATGTATAAACGTGATCCGTAAGAAAGGTTGTGCGTGGTAACCATATTGGTGACAGGATCAATCATGCGAATCTCAGCATACCGGCCTACTACAATTTTGATGTTTTTGTTTTCAAAAGAAGGAACAACCCTCAATTCATCTATCTCAACCAAAGCATCGTAGGGTGCCAGCAGTTTATTTTCGACATTTTCGCTTTTTGCTACACCACCTGCGTGGAAAGTACGAAGGGTCAACTGAGTTCCGGGCTCACCGATGGATTGTGCGGCTATAACACCGACAGCTTCTCCTTTTTGCACCATGCGTCCGGTAGCCAGATTACGGCCGTAACATTTGGCACATACCCCTTTTTTGGATTCACAGGTTAATACCGAACGAATTTCCACCCGATCGATAGGAGATTCCTGGATTTTCAGAGCAATTTCTTCTGTAATTTCCTGACCGGCAGCAACTAAAATTTCGTTGGTATCCGGATTGAAAATGTCGTGTACAGAAACACGTCCGAGTATACGTTCGTATAGTGTTGCTATCCCTTTGACACCAACAGCGGTGAGTCCTCTCAGGGTTCCACAATCTTCTTCGTTGATAATCACGTCTTGAGCAACGTCCACTAATCTACGAGTTAGGTATCCAGCATCGGCAGTTTTCAGAGCGGTATCTGCAAGACCTTTACGGGCACCGTGTGTAGAAATAAAGTATTCAAGTACCGATAGTCCCTCTTTGAAGTTAGCCAAAATTGGGTTTTCAATAATTTCTCCACCCGAGGCTCGAGTTTTCATGGGTTTTGCCATCAGACCTCTCATACCTGAGAGCTGTCTAATTTGTTCTCTAGAACCACGTGCACCAGAGTCTAGCATCATGTACACAGGGTTGAATCCGCGCATATCTTTCGATATTTTGTCTAGTACCACTCTACTAAGTTTGGCGTTTGTGTGTGTCCAGATGTCGATAATTTGGTTGTAGCGTTCGTTGTTGGTAATGAACCCCATGTTGTAGTTTGTTGTAACTTCGTCAACTTCAGCATTGGCTTCATCTATAAGTGTAAGTTTTTCTTCTGGAATTATGATATGTCCGAGGCTAAACGATAGTCCACCTTTGAATGCCATATTGTATCCCATATCTTTAATATCGTCTAAGAATTGTGCAGTACGTGCCGTTCCGGCTTCTCTTAGTACGCTATTAATAATGTCTCTAAGAGTTTTCTTAGTTAGTAGTTCGTTTATAAACCCATACTCTTCTGGCACTATTTGGTTGAATATAACTCTACCAACAGTTGTTTTTAACATTTCGTATGAGCTAGTTTTTTTGTTGAAAATCCTACATTGTATGTATGTATGAAGTCCTATTGCTTTTTCGTTGTATGCAATAATTACCTCTTCGGGTGAGTAGAATTTTTTGTTTTCGCCTTTTTGTGGGTTTTCGGTTGTGCTTTCAAGTCCTTTGGTTATATAATATAATCCAAGCACCATGTCTTGTGAAGGCACAGTGATGGGTGATCCATTGGCGGGGTTAAGTATATTGTGTGAGGCAAGCATTAGCAGCTGTGCTTCCAGAATTGCTGCATTTCCAAGAGGTACGTGTACTGCCATTTGGTCACCGTCGAAGTCGGCATTAAAAGCTGTACAGGTGAGAGGGTGTAGTTGTATTGCTTTACCTTCCACTAGTTTTGGTTGGAATGCCTGAATACCTAATCTGTGTAGGGTAGGAGCACGGTTAAGCAAAACAGGGTGTCCTTTAAGTATATTTTCGAGGATATCCCACACTATCGGGTCTTTACGTTCTACAATTTTCTTTGCAGATTTTACAGTTTTAACTATTCCTCTTTCTAGTAATTTTCTGATAATGAATGGTTTAAATAGTTCGGAAGCCATTTCTTTAGGAATACCACATTCATTAAGTTTAAGTTCTGGTCCAACCACAATTACCGAACGTCCTGAGTAGTCAACACGTTTACCCAAAAGGTTTTGACGGAAGCGTCCTTGTTTCCCTTTCAAGCTATCAGATAGTGATTTAAGTGGTCTGTTAGATTCAGTTTTCACTGAGCTAGCTTTTCTTGAGTTATCAAAAAGTGAGTCAACGGCTTCTTGCAACATACGTTTTTCGTTACGCATAATTACGTCAGGAGCTTTAATTTCGATAAGTCTTTTCAGACGATTATTTCTAATAATCACTCTTCTATATAAGTCGTTAAGGTCGGAAGTTGCGAATCTACCTCCATCAAGTGGAACCAATGGTCTTAGATCTGGTGGTATAACAGGCACGACGCTCACTATCATCCATTCGGGTCTATTTTCTATATTTTTGTTGGCTTCTCTGAACGCTTCAAACACTTTCAATCTTTTCAGGATATCTTGTTTTCTTTGTTGCGAAGTTTCGTTTTTAGCTTTCAGTCTCAGCTCGAACGATTCTTTGTCCAAGTCAATTTGGCTAAGTAGAGTTTGTAGTGCATCAGCTGCTCCCATCTTAGCTATAAATTTATTAGGGTCGGAGTCGTCTAACATTTGGTTCTCTTTGGGTAGCGAGTCTAATATTTTGAAGTATTCTTCTTCTGTAAGTAGGTCAAGTCGTTGAACATCTTCTGCTATCCCAGCTTGTATTACAACATATTTTTCGTAATATACAATTGCGTCTATTGCTTTTGAGTTTACTCCCAGCAGTGCTGCAATTTTGTTTGGAAGCGATTTGAAGAACCAAATATGTGCCACTGGTACAACGAGGTGTATGTGTCCCATTCTTTCGCGACGCACTTTTCTTTCTGTAACTTCAACTCCACATCTATCGCACACAATTCCCTTATATCTAATTCTTTTGTACTTACCGCAATGACATTCCCAGTCTTTGATAGGTCCGAAAATTCTTTCACAGAACAATCCATTGCTTTCTGGTTTGTATGAGCGATAGTTTATAGTTTCGGGTTTAATCACTTCGCCCTTCGACTGTTCTAATATAGAATCGGGGGAGGACAAACTAATTGTTATTTGTGTAAAATATTTTTTGATTGATTGGTCTTTTCTAAAAGCCATATGTATGTATTTATTGGAAACAGATTAATAAATAAGTGAGCATATAAGCCTTTTATATGCTCACTCTTTTTTTATTCAAATGTAATATTTAGGCATAATCCTTTAAGCTCATTCACAAGCACGTTGAACGATTCAGGTATTCCTGGTGTTGGCATAGTGTCGCCTTTAACTATGGCTTCGTATGCTTTTGCACGTCCAATTACGTCGTCTGATTTCACTGTTAGGATTTCTTGTAGAATATTCGATGCACCGAATGCTTCCAGTGCCCACACCTCCATCTCTCCAAAACGTTGTCCACCAAATTGGGCTTTACCTCCCAGTGGCTGTTGGGTAATGAGTGAGTATGGTCCAGTTGAACGTGCGTGCATTTTGTCGTCCACCATGTGGTGAAGTTTCATCATGTATATGTATCCAACTGTAACATCTTGGTCGAATTTTTCGCCAGTTCCACCGTCATAAAGTGTAACTTTTCCATTTTCTGGTAGTCCAGCTTTTTTCATCAGTTCATTAATTTGAGTGATGTTTGCACTATCAAAAATTGGGGTGTTAAACTTCATTCCTAGTTCTTTTCCGGCCCAGCCTAATACTGTTTCGTATATCTGCCCGAGGTTCATTCGTGAAGGAACTCCAAGAGGATTCAGAACTATATCTACTGGTGTACCATCTTCAAGGAATGGCATATCTTCTTCGCGAACTATCTTAGCAACAATACCTTTGTTACCGTGTCGTCCAGCCATTTTGTCACCAATCTTAAGTTTACGCTTTTGAGCCACATAAACTTTTGCCATTTGCACAATTCCTGCTGGAAGTTCATCGCCAATGGCTTCAGCAAATTTATCGCGTTGAAGTCTGCCTTGAATCTCTTTGTACTTAATACTATAATTATTTAGTAGAGTATTAATGTTTGCATTAATTTCATCATCATTAGTCCAGTGAAGTGGATTAATGTTGTTGTAATCAAGTGTGGCAAGTTGTTTTTGAGTAAACTTACTACCTTTTGGAATTACAACATCTTTAAAAATTGATGTAACATTATATGCTGTTTTACCTTCTAATAGTGTATATAGTTTTTTAATTAGTAAGTCTTTAAGTTGATTAAATTCAACAGCAAATTTCTCTTCTATCTCTTTAGCAATCTCTTGTGTTTTAGCCTTTGGACGGGTCTCTTTCACATTGCGAGAGAATAATTTTTTGTCGATAACAACACCTTTCATCGAGGGGGGTGCTTTTAGTGATGCATCTTTCACATCGCCAGCTTTATCGCCAAAAATAGCCCTTAGAAGTTTTTCTTCAGGTGTTGGGTATGATTCACCTTTTGGTGTAATTTTACCAATTAAGATATCGCCTTCATTAACTTCGGCACCAATTCTGATAAGTCCATTTTCGTCCAAATCTTTGGTTGCTTCGGCACTAACATTGGGTATATCGTTAGTTAGTTCTTCAATTCCACGTTTTGTATCTCTAACTTCTAATGTAAATTCTTGGATATGAATAGATGTATATATATCTTCCTTAGCAATTCTTTCCGAAATTACGATAGCGTCCTCAAAGTTGTAGCCTTTCCAGGGCATAAAAGCCACCATAAGATTGCGCCCCAGCGCCAGCTCGCCATTTTGAGTGCCATAGCCTTCGCACAGAGCCTGACCTTTGGTAACCTTTTGTCCTTTTTTTACGATAGGTCGCAGGTTGATCGAGGTATTCTGATTGGTGCGCTTGAATTTGGTAAGGGTGTAAGTTTTCATGTCGTCATCAAAACTCACCAGCTTTTCATTTTCAAGTCGGGTATAATGAATTATAATTTCGTTGGCATCCACAAATTCTACAATACCGTCGCCTTCGGCTGTCAGCAGTACGCGCGAGTCGCGGGCTACTGATTCTTCTATGCCGGTACCCACTATGGGAGCTTCGGCGCGCAAGAGTGGCACTGCCTGGCGCATCATGTT
>LSQX01405430.1_pt1 | contig 20554 bp, 18 predicted proteins | sample 654561 | NCBI WGS metagenome assembly LSQX01 (sample SAMN04489861, study PRJNA283612) | anaerobic digester metagenome | isolation source: 4 biogas reactors fed with cattle manure at either 37C or 55C with and... | place: Denmark: Kongens Lyngby | collected 2014 | reverse complement strand
GTTTTAGACACACGTCGATACGTCCGATACTATTTGGACATGATTCTTGAAAACGTTTCAAGAGCAGTGTAGATCTCTTCCTCCGTATTTGTCGCGCCAAAAGAGAAGCGGATGGTGCCTTTTGGGAAGGTGCCGAGACTTTTGTGGGCTAGCGGTGCGCAGTGAAGGCCGACGCGTGTCTTTATGGCGCCTTGTCTTTCCAGTTCGTAGGCGATTAGACTGTTGTCCTTCTCAGGGACGTTGACGGAGACAACGGCAGTACGGCCTTCAACACTTGGCATCCCGATGGGCACAACGCCGGGGATCTCTTTTAGACCTTCTAAGAACAGTGACGTGAATGCCATTTCACGGCGATGCAAGTCGTCGATGCCTTCTTTTTCCAGATAAAGCAATGCCGCTCGAAGCCCGATAATGCCGGGAATATTGGGCGTTCCACTTTCAAATTTATCGGGCATAAACTCGGGTTGTTCATATTGGTTGGACTGGCTTCCCGTGCCGCCCAGAATGAGCGGCTCCATTTCGGACGAAAGCGCTCGTGTCGCGATAAAGCCGCCGATGCCCTGTGGTCCAAGCAGTCCCTTATGGCCTGTAAACGCGAGAAAATCGACGTTCATCGCTACCATATCGATCGGCACGCTGCCCGCTGATTGTGCAGTGTCCAGCGCGAAGCAAATACCGCGGTCATGGCAAATCTGTCCGATTTCGGCGGCCGGCAAAAGGGTGCCGGTTACGTTGGAAACATGAAGCATAACGACAGCTCTTGTCTCGGGAAGAATTGCTTTTTTGACATCGTCAGGTGCTACTTCGCCGCGCAGATTGGCAGGAACGACGCTAAACCTAATATCACGCAATCTGGCAAGCTGCGTTACCGGGCGCATCACGGCGTTATGTTCCATGCCGGAGACGATGACATGGTCTCCCGGATGAAGGAAGCCGTACAAAAACATGTTGATCGAATATGTGACGCTTGGTGTAAAAACGACTTGTCGCGGATCGTTAAATCCAAACAAGGTCGCCAACCGATATCGTGTGTCGGCGATTTCCGCCTCAACGGCAAATGCCTCTTCGTAATTCCCGCGTCCAATATTGACGCCGTGTTCTTCTAAAGTAGTTTTGATCGCATCGCCTACGCCGGGCGCTTTTGGAAAAGAGGTACTCGAATGGTCAAGATAAATCATGGTTTTCTCCGATAGTTGGTCATATGTTGTTAGAAGCAAATGTAAAGATTCCTCGTGTTCGCTGTGTTCGCTCTTTTTCTATATTCTGCACGCATTCCATATATTTTATTTTAAGCTGCACGCATTCCATACATTTTAAGGCTATTTTGCCTTGTTTGTCTTGCAACAATCGATTTACTCCAAAAGATCGTCAAGCCAGAGCCGAGATGAGGCGTCAGACGGCATGTACCACGTACTGATAGGAGCAATCTGCCACGGGAAGCAAGCGACGCCGTCGGGTGAGGCCTTGCGCTTGAATTGACTATTGAAAAAGCGTCGAATAAAAGAGGACAGCCAGTGTTTTAGTTCTTCTTGCGTATACGAGTCACGAAAAACATGTTCTGCCAAAACCAAGATTTCGGACGGCTTTTCATTTAAGAAAACGAAATGCCAGAGGTAGAAGTCTACGAGCTCATAAGGACCGACGGAATCCTCCGTGATTTGACGGAGCGTATTGTCTGCATGAGGAGGAAGAAGTTCCGGCGACACGGGGCGCGCGAGGATTTCGCGCAATGCCGCCGCCATCGCGCGGGCTTTCTCCTGCGCCATTTTTGGGAAAAGAGAGCCATCATCTAGCATATCTGCCGCTTCTTCCGTCATCAGGCGAATCACAGTTTTGGAAAGAGACGCGTTGACGGCGTACATCGACATTTGGTCGCCGTTATACGTGCACCATCCGAGCGCCATTTCCGAAAGGTCGCCCGTGCCGACGACGAGCCCCTTCTCCATGTTGGAAAGATCCATGAGGATTTGCGTCCGCTCTCTTGCCTGCGCGTTCTCATATGTCAAATCGTGCGTCACACCGTCGTGTCCGATAGCCTCAAGGTGAGAGGTTGTTTCTTGATGAATCGGTATTTCCCGAAAATCGACGCCTGCCGACTCGCCAAGCGTGCGGGCAAGCTTTATGGACGTTTGAGAAGTTCCCGGTCCGGGCATGGAACATGCTAAGACAAACGAGGGTTCACGCCGGAGAAAATCTGCCGCTTTGAGACACACAAGAAAAGCAATGGCAGAATCGAGTCCGCCGGAAAGACCTAGCACCGGGCGAACACCGACCGTTTTAAGCCTCGTTGCGAGCGCATGCGCCTGAATCGTCAATGTTTCTGTAAAAAGCGTCCGACGACTGACGCCGGGCGCCTCAATGAGAGGAAAGCGGGAACGTTGCAGGGCGTTTTTACTCACTTTGAGGGAATAATTACTTTGGAAGATTGTCGATGCACGGTAAGCTGCAAGATTGTCTTGCGCAAAAAAGGAGTTCTCTAAATTGTCATCAAGGTCGTTGTCATCGACGGTCGATAGGATATCGATCTTGTCGGAAGAAAAGAGAGCATCAACACCAGTCGAGAGATCGTCGTTCGTGCCGGACGAGCGGATAGTACCGAAGCTAGAAAAGAGGTCGTCGCCCATGTCGGATGAGAGGACAGTACTTGCCTCAGTCGAAAGAACATCATCTACATCAAATGTTGCGTATGTGATACCCGTTGTAAAGGGGTCGCTTTCTGCGAGGATGCGCTGTCCTGCAAGAATAAGTCGGCGTCCGGCGAAGACACCTTCGCCGACCGACTCGCCTAGACCGGCGCCTGCGTAGATTACGAGGGCTTCTTTATCGTTGGCAAATTGCGCTAAAGCCTGACGTCCGGCCGATGCGGCACCTGTCCATTCAGGTTGCGTGTCGGGGAGTAAAAAAAGCGGAAGCGTTCGGCCAAGATGCGCTAATATAAGGTTTTTTGCGGGAATCGGGAGGGGATAATCGATGAGTAGAGGTGCCGATTTCTCTGAGATAGAAAACGGGATCCCTCGAATGTCGAGTTCCTCTTCTCCTTTAACAAAAGATTTCGCTGACCGAGTATCGTCTTCCATCGGCTTGCGCAAACAGCGTTCCAAGTCGGTATCAATATCATCAAGGCTTAATCCGCGTTGTAACACATCACCGTAATAGGGCGTGTTGAGATCTTTTTTGAAATCAGACGAATAATATTCTCGTTCCCGTTCGCGCCGTTCCTGTTCGGAGTCGTCCAATGACAGGGGAATCTCCATTTCAAAACTTTTCCTGAAAGACAACATCGACGAATAAGAGACATTGAGTTCAGCGATGAGTGCCTGAACACTATCCGGGTGAACGCGCGAAGGGTCTGTGAAGACGGAACGTTCCGCGTGGCCTGACGGAAGAAGCGGAATCACACGCCAAATACGTCCGCCATAGAGCCAGACGGCCGTTTTCACCAGATGTGACCCAATAACAAGCGGCAACGTCAGTACCGTGAGCATCGAGCTTTTGTTAGTAGAGTGCGCCAACCGGACAAGATGGTGCCGGCAACTCTCTAGAAGTGTTTTTTGCAAGAAAAGCATGCCGCACGTTGAGCCCGTGAGCGCCAAATCAGAAAAAAGCAAAAGATCGCAGCCTAACTTCTCGGCCTCTGTCATCTGATCCCGGATGGCGGAAGCATTGCTTTGCACGTCTCCGAGTTTTATTTCAGGGACAGCTGCGCCAATCGTTATTCTTCGATTTAAGTCTTTCCCAAGTGGATGTATTTCTTCTTCAAAGCTCGGCGAATACGAGGCATCAACCGGCTTGGGTGCCGGGGTTCTTACCATGACCTGATCGGTCGAAGAAAAAAATGCGCAGGTCATATCGATCACTCCTCTTTTGCTTGAAAGGCGTTAAAAGGGTTCCGTTTCCTTCATCAAATCTTCAAGTTCATCGCCTTCCAAGAAAGGCGCTACTTCGCGGCGGATGGCGAGGTTGTAGTCGTTGAGCCAGATCTTTTCTTCACATGTGAGCATCTCCGGGAGGATAGAGGCTCGATCAAACGGGATGTAGGTGAGCGGCTGAAAGCGCAGGAACTGATCGCCTGCCTCGTTGATGTTCTCGTGTTCTTCGATCAATTCCGGTATGCCGTCACGCGTTTCAATCGATTGATTGGCCTTCAACACGACATAGTCGTTTTCAAGGCGGATGCCATGTTTACCTTCGCGGTAAACACCGGGTTCAATCGTGATGACATTGTGCTCGCGGAAACGATAGAGAGAGGATGGGCTGTTACTTAATCCTTGCGGGCCTTCGTGCACACCTGTCAGATATCCGAAACCATGACCCGTTCCACATTTGTAGTCCAGATTGTGGCGCCACATGACGGAACGCGCGACGGCATCGAGAGCGATGCCGCACGTATATTTGAGGAAAGGCAGTGACGCAAGAGCGATATGTGATTTCAGCGTCAGTGTAAAGTCGCGCTTTTCCTCTTCGGTCAGCGGCCCGAGGGCAACGGTGCGCGTGACGTCTGTTGTGCCGCCCAATGATTGTGCTCCGCAGTCCACCAAGTAGAAGCTTTTTGCTTGAAGCGGGCTTCGTTTCGTTTTCGTCGCCTGATAATGCATCATGGCAGCGTTCGGCCCGTATGCGGAAATGGTCGCAAAACTTTCATTGATAAAACCTTCCGTCTCGGCGCGGAGGGAGTGCAATTTCTCTGCGACGTCGTATTCATCCATGCCGAGCGCGACAGCCTTTTTTCTCACAAAATAGAGGTACCTTGTGATGACGACGCTCTCGCGCACGCCCGCCGCAAATTGATGGCGCAGTTCGGTATCGTTCAGCTCCGCTTTTGCAAGGTAGGGTATGTCCTCTTTCTCGATGACGCGGACATGCGCGGGGAGCGCCTGGAACAGCGAGCGGCTGACGCGCTTGGGGTTGAGCTCAATGGCTCCCTCCGGAAGCTCGCTAAGCGCTTGGGCAACAGTGTCATAAGGACGCAAGGTTATCTTCTGTCCTTTGAAATAGGCGCCGATCTCATCGGTTACTTTGTCAAGATCAATAAAAAGGAAGGCTTCGTCGCGTGTAATGAGCGCAAAGGCAAGCGACAACATGCTTGACGGAATGTCCCTTCCTCTGAAATTCATCAGCCACGCGACATCATCCAGTCCCACATATAATGCGTAATCGGCGCCATCTTTTACCAGTTGCTCGCGAACATCGTCGATTTTTGTCATCGCGGTGCGTCCGGTGTACTCGATCGGATGTAGGAACAGCGCGCCTTTTGGAAGACCGGGGCGATCGTCCCAAATATCGCCGACTAGATCGAGATCAGTCACAAGCGACATGCCCTTCTTCTCAAGGCGCTTCTCAAGATTTTTTGTTCTCGATTCGGAAAAAACGCTGCCGTCTACGGAAAGACGCGACCTTTCGGGAAGTAATTCAAGCATCCAGTCTTCCGGTCCGAGCACACCGCTTTTGCCGAGCTTCATAAGAGAAAACGGTGTGTTTTCAATTTCCTTGGCCGCTTGGATGTAATATCGGCCGTCAGCCCAGACCAGAGCCTCATCCTGCGTGACGATGGCCGTGCCTGCCGATCCCGTAAATCCGGAAAGCCAAGCTCTCGTTTGATACCGAGGCGCAACATACTCCGAATTATGCGGATCCGACGTGATGACGTAGCAGCAGTCGATTGAAAGATCACGCATTAGCGTGCGAAGACGGTTAACTTTCTCTATTTCTGTCATAAAATGATTACCTTTGTCTCAAGTATTAATTGTCTTATATTTATCGTTTCAAATGATGGTTTTCGCCGTCGTTTGTATCTTGATTCTGTTGATCATTGTAACACGGCGACTTTTATACAGCATTGTGTTGATCGCTTACACGTACGCATACTCTTATTTGTAATATAATGTACAAAATATCTTGTGTTTTATGTTATTGAAGTGTGATATTTGTCTGCTGAAAATAAGAAAGAACATATCGCTTAAATGAGGGGAACAGATCACAGGATATTGAAAAACAGGGGGGCTTTTTATGAAGACGCTTTTTCAAAATGCTAAGGTTGTAGACGGTTCAGGAGCGCCAGCTTTTTTGGCCGATGTGCTGGTAGAAAACGATCGCATCGTAGGGATCCATCGTCTGTCTGAATCGCGCGCCTTTCAAGAAGAAAAGAAAGTGACCTGCGAGTCACAAAAAGAATCAGCAGAGCAAACGAAAGACAACGCTTGCAGATACTCTGATGACAACGACATAAAGTGCGTTGATGTCACAGGAAAGGTGCTTGCGCCGGGGTTTATCGACGCTCACTCGCATAACGACTGGTTTTGTCTCAGGCGCGACGGTAAAGAGCGGTTTTTTGACACCTTTATAAAACAGGGGATTACCTGCATGGTGACGGGGAACTGCGGGTTTTCGGCGACAGGTTTTCCGGAGGATTCTCCTTTCCTTGACGATCTCGGAGGAGAACTGTTCCACCTCGATCCAGCCGATCGTTTCGGGTCATGCGGGGAATGGCTGGACGCTATAGATCAGAACTGTCCGGTTAACACGACGACGCTTCTGGGGCACGGGACGGCGCGACTTGCGGCGGCAGGACTTCAAAAGATCGAGCTATCGCCTGAAGAAGAAGAAAGCATGTTGCAGACATTAGAAAAGGGGCTCCAGGAAGGCGCCGCGGGAATATCGCTTGGCTTGATGTATCTCCCAGGCATATCCGCGTCGATGGGAGAGCTTGAAAAGGTGGCCGCGCTTTGCGCGAAGTACGACAGAATTCTCACGGTGCACCCGCGCGCCGAGTCATCGCGATCGATGAGCTACAGCCTTCTGGGGCGCAGCCATCTTTTGCGCGCTATGGATGAGCTCGATTATCTGACGCGCGCGACGGGGTGTCAGCTTGAGTTCAGCCACCTCATTTTCGTCGGTCGGTCAACATGGAGAGACGTTGATGAAGCGCTTGAGATTCTGGAGAACTTGGAGCGTGACGGCTACAAGGTCGGCTTTGACATGTACCCGAAAAACTACGGCATGTCGGTGATCACGGTCGTTCTTCCTGATTGGTATCAGCAGCTTGATGTTGAAGCTCGAAAATCACCGTGGGTACAATTCAAGCTCCGAATCCTCATTGCGATCACCAAACGCCTGCTCGGTTTTGGTTTCGAAGACATCAAGTTGGCCTATGCCGGAGAAAAACATCCGGAATATAATGGGCGATTTATCAGCGAAATTGCGGAAACGGAGGGGCGGAAAGCGGTTGATGTGTATCTTAATATTTGCGAGGACAGTGATTTCAAAGCGCGTGTTTTGATGGGATCGTACCAAAACAAAGAGATCGTCGATCGCCTGATGGTTCATCCGCAGTCCATCTATATGACGGATGCCTGGTACGAAGAAAAAGGCGTACAGTACGACTCTATTTACGATGCGTTTCCGATGCTCCTTCGCTTTGCTCGAGAAAAACAGATTCCGATCGAAGACACCATACACCGCATGACGGGGAAAACGACCGACCGCTTCCGGATACCGGAGCGCGGTTTCATCCGAGAGGGCTACTTTGCCGACCTTGTGATCCTCGATCCGGACATTGTCTCGGAAGGGGCGGAAACAGAAGATCCGCCCGTAGGCATTGAGCAAGTGTACATCAACGGCGTGAAAGCTTATGGCTCATATGAGGGACTCTTGCCCGAACGCAATACGGCCGGCCGCGCGATTCGGATTGGCTGACGATGCTGAAACATGTCGCTTGCGACGATCATGATTGAAACGCACCTTTAACGAGATGTGTCTTTAACGCCGTGTCGCAAAAGTCGCTTAGGAGAGCCGTTTAACCGCTGAGTGTTTCAGCTGTCTTGAAGGCGAGGGGGGTACTCCGCGAAGCGCATCCTATCCGTCGATTGCTTCTGCCGTCTATATGGCGAGGGGGGTACTCCGCGAAGCGCATCCTAACCGTCGATTGTTATGGCGAGCGCGCATTCCGCGAAGTGCATCCTAACCGTCGATTGCTTCTGCCGCCTTGATCGCAAGGGCGCACTCCATGCGCTTGCGAAAAAGCTCGCACCCTTGCTTATCGACACCGAAAAGATCGCCGGTCGTATGAAACGCGTTGGCGGCGCACCCTCCCGAGCAATAAAGCTGCGCCCAACAGTCGCGGCAAGCTTTTCTCGACAAAAGATTGAGGTGACGGTAGGTGTCCTGAAGCGCATTATTTGTAATGCCGTCCCAAAGATTACCCATGAGAAAGGCGGGATTATCTACCAGCTGATGGCATGGGTAAAGATCGCCCGTCGGTGTAACCGCTAAATATTCTGTCCCTGAGCCGCAGCCCGCGATCCGCTTGTAAATACAGGGGCCGTGCTCAAGGTCTATCATATAGTGGTAGAAAGTAAACGGCCGCCCCTCTTTTCGGCGCTGAATCATCAGGCGTGCGAGCTCTTCATACTGTTGTTTTATGAAAGCAATATCGCCCGACGTGAGGGCATACGGCATACCGGGAGGCGACACGACAGGCTCCATGCTGATTTGTGTAAAACCGAGATCCAGAAGATGCAATATATCGTTTAGAAAATCGGCGTTGGCGTGTGTGAAGGTGCCGCGCATGTAGTGTGTTCCTTGTGTGCGCCGGCGAACTAATTCTTGAAATTTCGGTACGACGGTATCGTAGCTGCCTCTTCCCTGTCGGTCGACGCGGAAGCGATCGTGAGTCGTTTTTCGTCCGTCTAGGCTCAACACGACGTTATCCATCTCGCGATTTGTAAAATCAATGACGTCGTCGTCAATGAGGATGCCGTTCGTCGTGAGCGTGAAGCGAAAACGTTTGCCTGTCTTGTTTTCCAGCGATCTGGCATAAGCGACGGTCTCTTTAACCATCGGCCAGTTAAGCAATGGTTCGCCGCCGAAAAAATCGACTTCAAGGTAATGCCGATCTGCCGAATGCTCAACGAGGAAGTCAATAGCGCGTTTTCCTGTTTCAAGCGGCATGAGCGCCTGCGCGCCCTTATATTTCCCCTGACCTGCAAAACAATAACTGCACGCTAAATTACAGGCATGCGCGACGTTAAGGCAGAGCGCCTTGACGGCACCATCCGCTTTTCTAAAAGCGCAGTTGTCGAGATTGTCTGACAAGACGCGATCTTCCTCGTAGTCACAAATAGGGCTATCGCACATTTCCGGTGTATTATCCGCGTTGCACGTTCCCGCTGACATGCAGCTTTCGAGGTATTCCTTCCAGATTTTCCTGTCCTCGTGGTCACAAGAGGAACTCTCGGAGAAATCCGTTTGAGTATCGCTGTGCTTGTTGTCACTCTCAAAGCCTTCAAATGTCGGAAGATTTCGATGTTGACTCAAAACACGCCATTTTTCGAAAGGGTCTTTTTCCGAGAAAAGCTTATTGTCGTAAGTCAGTGCCAAAAGAACGTTCATCGCATCTTCGACGTCCTCTTTTGTATATTGAGGCGACAGCATGTCGATAAGCTCTTGACGCAGATTGTCGACGCTGTCGTTATTAAGTTCCACGAATGAATTTTCGGAGGACTCAGAGGACGAATTGCCTGAGAGCAAGGGGGAAGAATCATCGGAAAGTACAGCCAAAGCGACATCTCGCGGGACATCTTTTAGGCGTTCTATGATGGCGTAGACGAGGTCGTCGACGATGTGAACGCTTCCGCTATAGATGTCGAGTACGAAGTTATACCCTAAGAGTTGAAAAGTGTGAATCAAAGCAGGTCAAAGACTATATCCGACGTCTCTTTCCTACCGTAGTTGAGCGCATCGGAATTGAGATGTACGAACGCCGACAGACGCAGCGGTCGCATTCAAAAGATGCTACAGAAGCTGCGTCGGACAAAGGCGCGTAAAATCCCGGTTTACTTTTCGCAGGCCTGATTGACGACGCCGCTCGATGTTTTGCAGGCGGATTGGCAGGAAGTTTGGCATTCGCCGCAGCCATCATGCTGAGTATCGTCGATGAGGTCACGTGTTTTCAAAGTAACAATACGAGGAGTCGTTTTCATAAAAACCACCTTTCTATACTTGCTTTAGCAGTATAGCATGCTTAAAGAAAGATGCGTATAGTGAGAGAAACAAGTGAAATATTTCGGATTGTGTTATACAGCGGAAAGTGCGAATACAGCATGGACCGAGCACAGTAAGAAGAGAGTGAATCGTTATGATTTCAATTGAACCATTCACGGAAGATAAAATTGACGATGTGATGACTTTTGAAAGGCGTATAAGAAAGCAAGAGACGGATACGTACTTATGGGATGCCGGTGAGGATTATAGGAAAGCATTGCACAACAGTTTTCATGATCCGCGTTTTGTGAACGCGGTCTCTCTTTTAGCGTATAGAAAAGGAAAGGTCATCGGTAGAATCGATGCCTCCATTATTAGCAGCAAAAGTGATGCCGCCTGCAGTTCCGCTTATTTGGATTGGATTTGCGTTCTAAAAAGCGAACGACATAACAATGTGGCGCAAATGATGCTTGAAGAATTGAGAAAGATTCTTAAACATAAAAAGGTAGAAGTGCTGATTGCGTTGATGGCCAGTAACGAAGAAGCACAAAAGTTCTATCGTTCCATTAGAAATGCATCCATTCAGGACGGAGCGATATGGATTAACACGAATTGATAATCACAACAAGAGCGCTCGGAAAGGGAGCAAGCGTGAATCAGCCCTTCTTATTGATATGTGCAGATTTTGCAACAATGCGACAAGGCACAAGTTTCTTTTTCAGTCGATAAGAAGGACTCAACTCGAAGCGGCTCAGTAAACTAACGGAACTAAAACTGACGCTAAAAAAGGGGGAAGGACTGCGCAAGGCAGCCCTTCCCCCATGCTTTCGGTGATCAACCGAGTTTTGCAAATTCTTCGTCGACTTTTGCCAAGAGCTCCGGAGTCAGCACTTTCGGAACGAATTTTGCCGCTTCGGTCAGCGTCATCTTCATCGCGAGCTTGATGCCGGGTGTCTTCAGAATGCCGGGTTGCAGCTTTTCTGCGATTTCAGATAATTCAGGCGTATTGACGATTTCCTCAATCTTTGTTGTCTCAGCAGAATACTTTGCCATATTAATACTTCCTTTCTGTTTATCGTGAGTTCATGGTTTTACATAAACATCTCATATTCTTCGACTTTGTTTGCTATATCGAACGTGTCCCGGACATCATCCTCGTTCGCTATATCGATGGCGTGCCGGACACATCCTCAGGCAAAAACACGTTCAATCCGATTATCGCCGTCGCACAGCGAAAACATCTCGAAAAGGCTCCTCGGACAACAGCCTCATTTTCCTGAAATCAGGACGTTGTCAAAGGCTGCCCATGGGAGGACACTGCCGCCGTCTTTTACGATGTCGGAGGACAGCGCTTTTATATTCAGGAGTAGATCGGCCAAGTTGCCGTTGATCATGGTTTCGTTCAGAGCGTGGGCAATTTTGCCGTTTTCAATGAGAAAAGCATTCTTTGCGACTGCGGAGAAGTCGCCGTTTGTGGCAGGCTGACCGCCCGACACGCGACCGATGAGGATGCCGCGATCAATCGACGAGATGATTGATTCTATTGTATTGTCTCCGCCTTGGACGACAAGGCTCGTTGATTGGTTCGGCGCGCGTGACAGCCCTGTTTTGCGGGAGGCATAATCTGAAAGGCAGAATTGCTTCAAGATGCCGTTTTCGATGAAAGTGAAATCCTCAGAAAGATAACCTTCAGCTGAAAAGCGTTCGCCTGCGACGATGTCGGGATGCGAGGGGGCAATCCGGACGTTGAGCACCGGAGATGCGACGGCCTCCCCCAGCTTGTCTTTCCAGATGCTTGTTTTCTCGATAAGAACACTGTCCGAGGCGAACGTGCCGATGACCGTGCTCAAAAAGTCGCCGAAACAATCCGGCACCATGAGGACGGCGCCTTCAAAAGCGCCATCCATCGGCTGTGTTTCGATTTGTTCCGATACCATGGCCAAGTCGGCCTCGATGCTTCCCATTTCGATGAACGGACGATCCAGCGAGTATGTCTGAACTCCGGAGCCAAAGAAGGAGGACGTTTTCGCACCTTCTTGACCGCTGAACAGGATGCTGATGCCGTAGAGGCTTTCGCGTGTGAAGAACAGGCTGCCGGTGGAGTAGTTCGCACACGATTCACTCGATACGTGCGTGGCGGTCAGCGTTTCTACCATGATTTTCGGGAAACGGTCTCGGATCGTCGTGAGAAGTTCCTGGCTGCGATGGAAAAGCATTGATTCATCACAATCATGCGGACCGGCTTCAAAGGTCTGTGTCGGAAGGGCGGGCGCCAGCTGCCAATCTTTGTCAGGGCTGGCAGCTTGGGCGGAGGCGAGGCATGTCTCTGCTCCGGCGCGGATGTCGCCTTCATCGATGGAGTTCTGCGAAAGTGTGCCGCGTCGGCCGTCGTTGTCAATGGCCATATAAGAGATAGAGTCGTCAAAAAGCGTGCGATAAAGCGAAAACTCACCGGCTTCCGCTGAAATCTCTCGCGTGACTCGACGCGTTGCGACACAGCGCGCCTGATCCGCGCCGCCTTCTTTGAGGGCGTCCAGCCCGATTTTCGTGTAATGTTCAAGTGTATTAAACTTTCTTTGTTGTAAGGGCGAAGATGCGGCTTCAGGATCAAGCCTTCCGTCGCGTTCAAGCTTTTCCATGTAATATCTCCTTCGTGCTGTTACAGTGATGGTTCAGATGTTTATTCCGAAGTTGCCTTGTGAGGAAAATCACACTCTTCCTCCGACCGTGATCTCGCAACGCACGGCAGGTCCGCCAAGAGAGACGGCCATCGGTTGTTTTTTGCCGCAAAATCCGGCGCTGATCCACTCAACCGTATCGGAGAGCATGTCGATCGTTTTCATCATCTCAAAGGCGACGCCGGAGATCGTTGTATCCAGAATGGCGCGCCCTATTTTGCCGTTTTTGATTTCATAGCCGCGCGTGACGCCGAACATGAACTCACCGGTCGTATCGGCTTGGCCGTTATTCGACGAGATGAGCCAGTACCCATCATCGATGGATGCCAACATCTCTTCCAGAGTGTTTTTTCCGGGAAGGATCACCGTGTTTCGCATACGGATCAGCGGCTCGTCGGAGAAAAGCCAGGCGCGTGCGTGTCCGGTCGGCTCTACGCCAAAGTGGCGCGCCGATTCGCGATTGTTCATATAGCCTTTTAAAATGCCGTTTTCAATCAGGACGGTGTCTTTTGCCGTGACACCCTCGTCGTCCGAGTATACAGGAAGAGGTACGGGCTTTCCGAAGGCTGTATGCGCGTAGTCGACCAGCGAGGTGATCTCTGAGGCCACAGGCTGATTGAGCAGGTGCGCGGAAACAGAGCCTGAAAGAACAAGATCGGCTTCGACGGTGTGCCCGACGGCCTCGTGGGCGAGCATGCCGGCAAGTGCGCCGGAGAGGACGCAGGTCTTTTTCCCCGGTTTCGGGTGCACCCCTTCACGTTTCTTCATGAGTTCTTCGTAAAGCTCGAGCGCTTTTGCCTTCGCTTCAGAAAGATCTGAGAAGTTTTGATCGAACGTGCCATATCCGCCGACGATGTCGTACAGTTCAACAGGACCGCTCTCAGGATGCATAGCGACCATCTTAATGTACAAGTAGCTTCTCGGAGTCACGACATGAGCATCGAGTCCGTCGGAGACGACAATGACTTTCTCAACGGTGTCGCTCATGGCGACAATTACACGGCTTATAAGCTCGGGGCAGTTTTGCTCGACAAAATCATCGAGTTCGCGGCAGCGCTCGATGTAAAAAGCCTGTTCAACGTCGATTGCGTCATTGTTGCGCAGGAGCTGTCCCGTCGGGATTGGCGCAAGAGGACCTTTTGTCGGCTGCACATGCTTTTCTAAGAAGGAAGCGTTTGCTTCCGCTTCTTTCAGCGTTCTTTTTACTGCGTCTTCAGAATAGGTTCCCATCGAGGAAAAGCCGTAGACGCCGTTTTTTCGTACACGCGCGGAGATGCCTTTCCTGTCGCTGCGTTGGTTGCTGACAAGCTGTCCGCTCAGCAACACGACTTGTCTTGACGCGTTATGTTGAGCTCGAAGTTCACACGCCCCGCCATCGGGAAAATACGTTCGAAAGCTAAATAAAGATTCGTTTAACACCAGTTGGTTCTCCTTCTTGTAAGACCACATCCTGTGCGCGGTTTTCTCGTCACTATCACCGAAGGGTGTGAGATTTCTATTGTTACCTCCGGCTTACAAAGGTGCACGATTATCATGGTTATGTGCACGGTTTTATCGTTGGCGCCGGCAGTGCATTATTCTTCACTCGGACATTCTCATTTTACACGTTTGACATCCGGTTAATAAAGAGAGAGATCGTTGACTTTGCGTTCTGTTTTTTCCACGATAATGTATGTAATGTAGTCTTGTTATTTTGTTTTGTTTAATGGCAACCTAGCGAGAGGCCTAAACAGGTGAACAGGCGACCTAACATGATTTTTAATACGGAGTAAAAAATGCCCAAACATGAAACCATTACCCATCCGCTTCAGCCACTTTTTCAAGCCGATTCAAAAGTTTTGATCTTGGGTTCCTTTCCCTCTGTCAAAACGAGAGAATACGGCTTCTTTTACGGACACCCGCAGAATCGTTTCTGGCCATTGCTTGAGCGGATTTATGGTGTGAACCTGAGTGTGGATATTGAAGAAAGAAAAGCCTTTCTTTTGCAGCATCATCTTGCCGTCTATGATGTCATTTACCGGTGTGATATCGTCGGATCCAGTGACGCCAGTATTCAAAACGTAGTTCCCTCAGATTTAAGCCCTATTTTTAAAAAGGCAGACATAAAGCAAGTTTTCTGTAACGGAGGGACGGCTTACCGCTACTATCGAAAATATCAGGAGCAGAAAGCGGGTTTCAAAGCCATTCAACTGCCCTCAACCAGTCCTGCCAATGCAAGATATTCGATGGAAGATTTGTATGTTCAGTGGAAAGTAATAAGAGAGTATTGATGATAATTTCCTATTCGCGTCTTCTTTCGATCCGTCCTAGCGTTGAGGAGACCTTATATAGCCTGAAAGGGTGAGCGAAAAGGAGAAAAAGCCGCTCTCTTCATGTTGTCAGCTTTTTAAAACTTGTTGATGGGCAGATTGCTGAAATGGACGAGTATTGGAGCGATGATGGTGATGTTCCTGAATGGAGATGTAAGATGGGGATTGGAAAGCGAATGAAATAGAAGGAACAGCCTGAAGGATATGAAAAGAACATTCTTCACCACGATAATATGAGTGTTGGAGGAAGCATGAGATTTAAAAAATATTCATGTGTAAAAGAATTTTATAATGATACGTATGAAGTTTTATTGCGTGATGAAGCTCAAAATATGATTCTGTTAGGCAATGTAATTATTGGATATGTGGGAATTGATAAGACAGGTTGGAGGGATCCCGTCAACTGGATGATGGCAACAGTTTCTGATAAGGGATTTAAAAAGTGTGCCTTATATACGGATTTATCCAACCCTACCTCGAACAGCATTTACACAAAAATCGGAGATGTACCGGTTTGTGACTCTCTTGTGCTGAAGTTTGAATAGAGTATATTTGAGTATAAAAAGTCACGCTTAAAGATGCTGAAAAAGATTTATATTAGTTTATCGCCAACTAATATCTCCTTATGATCGGAACGCATTTCAGTCTGCAACTGAAATAATGTGTTTTCTGTGATATAATTAAGTTGCTAACTGAAATCAAAAAAGGGGTGTTGGTTATGATTTTGAGAGACGATTATCTCAACAAACTGATTGCTTACGAAGAGGCTGATTTAATCAGAGTCATTACAGGTGTAAGACGTAGCGGCAAGTCCACGATACTTGAGATGTACAAAAGCTATTTATCTCAAAATCGTCCGGGTGAAATTATCGTACACATCAATCTTGAAGATTTACCATATATAAGCATCAGGGACAAAAAAGACTTGCTAAAACTCTTAATAGACGAGCTCGGCGACATAAAACACAATAAGCGATATCACCTACTGCTCGATGAAATCCAGCTAGTAAATAACTGGGAAGAAGTGGTGAACGGTTTATACGGCCGGAAAAATGTGAAGCTGGTAATAACCGGTTCAAATGCAAAGCTTTTGAGTTCGGAGTTATCTACATTATTAGCTGGCAGGTACGTGGAGATTAAAGTCCTTCCACTATCTTTTAAAGAGTTTCTGAAATTTAAGGGTGTTGAAAACAAAGAGGATCTTCAAAAGCACTTCCAAAACTTCTTAGATTACGGGTCATTCCCGGGTACTGTGCTATCCAGAAACGAGAATTTACAGAGGGATTACCTGGAGGGCTTATACTCCAGTATCTTGATAAGAGATATTGTTTCCAGATACCAGATAAGAGATGCCGGCGCTTTGCAGAGCATCGTGTCATTTGTTTTTGAAATGATAGGGCGCCCAATAGTCGTAAATAATCTCGTCAATACTATAAAATCGGCCGGCGGCTCCACATCGTATGAAACCATAAATAAATATATAGATGCACTGCGTGAGGCCTTCGTTATCTATTCCGTAGAGATGTACGACGTAAAGGGCAGAAAAAAACTGACTGCGAGCAAGAGGTATTACATAGTAGATACGGGTCTGAGAAACATCAGAGTGAACCCTTCTGCAAAAAATATGGGGAGCCTTCTTGAAAATATTGTATATCTGGAGCTTATAAGACGGGGGTACAGAGTTTATGCCGGAAGCATAGATGGTTATGAAATAGATTTTATTGCCGAAAAACCGGGTGAAAAGATATATGTACAAGTGTCTATGTCCATCTTGGATGAAAGCACAAAAGAGAGAGAACTCGGGCCGCTGAATCTCATAAAAGACAACTATCCTAAATACATCTTAACTTTAGACGATTATGATCTTTCAGAAAACGGAATTATCCACGAGAACATTATTGACTTTTTGCTTTAGATTTTGTGAAAGCGGCGATTTCATTCTCGACTTCTTGTAAAGGAAAGCCTTCACCTGAATGCAACCGCATAATATATGGCAGAGTACTTGAAAGCATGGATCATTGTTTTGAACTTTCAGGCAGTCAAACTGAAATGATTAATTTTGCTGAAGAGCAGCTGGAGAGCATGCAGAAATCAGTGGTTAAAATTGCTGAGAAATTTTTAAAACACCATTCAAGCGAGGGATGATTATGAAACAGAGAACAAAACTCATATCTTTGAAAAAGAATAATAAACGGGTTGTTGTCCTAGAAGCTGTTCGTGCCCGGATGTCAGATTGCTTCATAAAAACAGATTGAGAAGTTGAGGAGTGAAGATTAATGAATACATGGAGGAGAAATATTTCGGTATTTCTTGCAACATTTTTTATAATTCTCGGAGTTACAGGGTGTATTGGCCACGACAAATATACCGAAGAGCAAGAGGATAGAATCGTCGATCAGGGAAAACCTCTGCTGGAGGATTTTTTGACGTCGATTCCCGCAAAAAACGTTGAAGCGAAAAGCTATTATATGACAGAAGCAGCAGAGGAAGGTTCTTTGATTTATGGAGGACGTTATCCTGCAAATGCAGTTACTGTAATTTTTGTTGCAGACGGAGAAAAGTATAAGGCAATTGTTGACCTGGAAACCGGCAGTGTCTATTCAAACTATTATCTTTTTGATTTAAATAAGTACATCAAAGAACAGCTGAAACCATACTGCGAACGCTATGACTTTGCCGGAGAGTATACTGTACAAGGGGCAAAAGTTTGTATCACCATACACTCTCACGATGTTGCCGTAGACGGAAAAAACAATAAGACGGCAGATTCCTACATAGATATTGAGGATATGATTCCTGCGACCTTTAATCAAACTGATGAAAATGAACGCGCTGAAGTCTTTTTGAAAAATGCACCTGTTTCAGGTTTTAATATTTCGTTCAGCATGCAGGATGATGAATTCTTTGATCCGCGCATCCTGACGGATTATCTGTCGGAGAGCGGAAATTACCAGGATGAGCGGACACGGAACAGAGGATGGAATTCCTACGAAATTTATGGCGAAAAAAGCTATGAAAAATTTCCGGAACGTGGAGTTTGCGCTTGGGAGACTCATCTCAAATTTGAGGGAGATATCAAAACCATGCCGTACTCCATAAAACGTACCGATTGTTATAAAGAGCGGGAATTTTGTTTTACATATACCGGTGCCGTCAAACGCGGCAACATTAATGAGTGTGAAACGGATCATTTTCAAGAGTATGCGTTTCCAATTAAGATTGAAGAGGGAAAACTCAGTTATCACAAATATGACGGCAGTGAGCTCGTCACTTTAAGATTCGAAGAAAAACCGGCATACACGTTTACCAGAATCTGTTATAAAAATGATAATAACAACCCTATTGAAGAGAAAAAGGAAAATCTCATTTTAATGCAAAATAGTGACGGTATGTGGTACTTGACACCGGAGAACAGTCCAGATGCCTACCGGTACAGCTATATTTTTGATAAGGAACAGGTTTTGGAGTTTAAATAGCAGGTCCAGTCGTGCTGCCAAAGCTTAAGAAGTTAAATAGTTTTAAGTTAGGTGATAGAGCCGTCTTTGTGCTTCTAATCCGAACAGTCCTCTCTACTTACTCAAAACTTGCTCAAGTTTTTGGATGAAATCATCTCCAACTTTGTCCAGAAAGGGGGAGTGGCCGGCATGCTTAATTTGGATAAATTCGACATCCGGCCCAGAGATTAGCTCTGCATAAGCTTGGGCATAGGGGGTGGGGGTTACCCAGTCCTCTTCTCCCTGAATGATATAGTAAGGGACATGGAAGTGAGTGTTTTCTGTAAGGAAGTCTACTTGGTTCATGGTTTGAACGAGATCAGTCATGTGGGAGCTTACAGATTCTAGGTCAGTCATCATCTTGAAGAAGAATCGATAGTCATCAAGGCCAGCATCAGGCGAAGCAAGGCCCATCCACAATCGTTCCGCTAAAGACATATGGCGACCAGAGGGCAGATACTTAGATGTAGCTTGCCGGAGGGCTAGAATATTTTGAATTGTCAGTTCCTCGTCAACAACTTTTTGACGTCTAGTTTCGATTTCATCGACCGTTTCGAAGTCATTTGCTAAGTTTGCTAATCTTATGGCTTCTTGGACAGCTATCATTTCTCCTTCTTTGTTGACAACTTGACCGATGGCGATTAAGCGGTCAATCTTCTCAGGATGTTGTTTAACATAGAGATTCCCTAGGAGGGTTCCCCATGAGTGACCCAGTAATATCACCTTATCTTGCCGGGTCTCCAGGCGAATAATTTCGATGATTTCATCCAGGTCTTTGAGAAGATTATCAGTTGTCACCTCTTGGTCTTCAATAGGACTGGCATAGTAAGTTCGTCCTGCCCCTCTTTGATCCCAATTAACAAAAGTATATTGATCTTCCAGCTTGTCCTGCCAATGGTAGGCATAGTAAGACATGGGACTAGCAGGCCCGCCGTGTAAGACTAGAACGACAGGATTGTTCCGAGCTTGTCCTCTAATCTGTATATACTGAGGAATGCCGCCAATCTCAAGCATCCTGTGCTCGTAGACTGCTTCTTGTCCCCTTGGAGATCTAAAAAAATAATTGTATAACTTGGCCACTAATACTGTCAGAATAAATAGTCCGATAAAAGATAATAAGATTAGGATTAGGCGCCTGAATAATTTCACGAAAGATCTTTCTTTGCTCAATTTATAAATGTTTTACGATCTTTTCTCAAGTATATCAAGAATCGAATGCAGAAATTATGAGTTTGCAAATACTTTACTTTGTTATGTTCTGAGCTGACCACACATATCACCATCTTATATTAACACTTGACTTTGACATTTAGTCCTTGCATGCTGAAATAATTATATAAATTATGGAGGTTTTCTATAACAAAATCCATTTAGTCTTTTTCATAGAATATAATTGTCTATATAGTAATTTGCGCACTGCAAATGCCTTACCGGTTGCCTTTGAAAAATATGAGATATTTAAAGATGGTGACTAATTACTCCATTCTGCATGATATTCCAAGTAAACAAAAGCAGAAAAAGCATCTAAAAAAATCAGAAGAGAAATTAGAGAAAATTATAAATGGTCTGGAAAAACAGTATCAAAGTCCGTATTTGATTAAAAAACTGCAGCCCTTTGTTCATAAGAAGTATAAAAAGTATCAGAATACGCGCCCGTTCCGTGTTTCTGAGAAATGTATTTCTTGCGGAAGATGCTCTCGTGATTGTCCTGTATCTGCGATTCGTATTATAGATGGTAAACCGTCTTGGATACTACCGGAATGTGATAATTGTCTCAAGTGCTTACATCGTGGCCCTGCAGAAGCGATTGATTACGGAGAGTCTACAGTTAACCGACTTCGGTATTATTATAAAGAGGATATAGGCTAAAGCCGGCATCGGAAGAACCGGAGTTGGATGATAAGGAGGAGATATCGTCGGTCGGGTTTGTGAATACTTTCTGGGAAATTTGCGAAAAATATCGCCTCCTATGATGGTAAGTTCTTTACGCCAAAATCACCGGTCAACATGATTGTCAATATCCTTGAACCGACCGGTGTGATTCTGCCGGATCCGGCCGCAGGGGGAGGCTGTCATAATAATGCTAAAGGGGAAA
>LSQX01398188.1_pt1 | contig 20554 bp, 13 predicted proteins | sample 654561 | NCBI WGS metagenome assembly LSQX01 (sample SAMN04489861, study PRJNA283612) | anaerobic digester metagenome | isolation source: 4 biogas reactors fed with cattle manure at either 37C or 55C with and... | place: Denmark: Kongens Lyngby | collected 2014 | reverse complement strand
GTCACCATAAACAGCGGCTTGATAGCAAGCCCGGCGGAATGATTCGTGACTTTAGTGTTGAGAATCGCCCGCTCACATGCTCCTAGCAATCCAAGCACGCCCATCACCGTCACCTGCTGACCAACCTGGGCGGTGGTGGTTCCCTGCACGCAGATCGCTGATGCTCGGTTCGGTTCTTCCACATAGAATCGATCCGCAAACTTCGCGCTTATTACCCGTGCAGGAAGAGCCACGACAACTCCGTCGCTGAAGGTCTTAGCGTGCTGTATGCTGCTGGTCAAACGGGCCAGTTTAACCCCGGAAGAGGTCTTGACCGCAGACGTGTTGTTCATGCCGTCGATCGCTCTCACGGAGATGTAGTAGGTGCTGGTATAACCCAGCGATAGACCAGTTATATTCAGCGATGTCGCCGTTCCCGCGCTTGTCCAGTTTTTGATGTTTGAGCCTCCGGATGTTGTGCCCACGGCATATTCATATCGCGAGATGCCCGTTCCGGAGTCCGTTCCGCTCCACGACGCCTGCAGGCTGGTGGTGGAGGTTGTATACTGCTCGTCGGTCACGCTATTCACGACCGGAGCGGAGTTATCAACAACAATCGCCGCACTCGGGCCTGCGGCTGCGGCTAGATTGCCCGCGTTGTCTTTCGCCGAGCCAGCCGCAACCGATATCCGCAGAGTCCCATCTCCACTGATCCCGGATATCGTCACCGTGCGCATGGTTGTGCCGGAGCCGGTGACTGCGACCGTGCCGTTCGCTGTTCCTGTTTTGAGCAAAGTGATATCGGCTGCGGTAAGGGTGACTTGATTAGCCGATCCGAATACCAGAAGATAGCTGACCGGGCCGGATGTGGTCGGAGTCGTCGACGGCGCGCCGATTACAACTACAGGCGGCGTGTTATCTACGTTGAACGTCGTGGCCGGACCACATTCCGGCGCAGTGCCTCCGCCGTCATCGCTCGCAGTTCCGGCTACGATCGAGATACCCAGCGTGCCGTCACCGGTTATGTTGCCGACCGTCACGGTTCGTGTGGTGTTACCGCTCCCACTCACGCTTATAGTCCCGTTAGCGGTTCCCGTTTTGTTCAGCGTGACATGCGAGCTATCCAGACCTATCGAGTCCGCGCCAGTGTATGAAACGGTATATGTGACCGGCCCTGTATTTGTGAGCGTGGTCGAAGGACCGCTCACGGAAATGGTAAGCGGAGTATTGTCGACCGTCACCAGATCGCTTGGCCCTGCGCCAAATGCGGAGTTGCCGGCGGTATCGGAAGCTGTGCCAGCGGCCACCGAGATGCCGAGTGTGCCGTCGCCAGTGATATTGCTGATCGTCACGGTGCGCGCGCTCAGGCCGGAGCCGCTGATGCTGATCGTTCCACTGGCAGTGCCGGTCTTGTTGAGCGTCACTTTGGCGGCGGTCAGAGATATCGAGCTTGCGCCGCCACCATACAGTATCGTATATGTGACCGGCCCGGAGCCTGTCCAAGTGGTCGACGGGCCATCTATTGCGACAGTCGGCGGGGTGTTATCGACATCGAAGTCCGCACTCGGCCCTGCTGCCGGTGCGAAGTTAGCCGCATTGTCGCTTGCCGTGCCCGCAGCTATCGAGATTCCAAGTGTCCCATCTCCCGTGATGTTGTTGATAGTCACGGTGCGGGTGGTGTTGCCGGAGCCGCTCACTGAAACGGAGCCGTTGGCAGTGCCGGTTTTATTCAATGTGACGTTTGCGGCAATAAGGGTCAGGTTGTCCGCGCCGTCGTAAGTTACCGTATATGTTACCGGCCCGCCGCGAGTCAAGCCAGTCGATGGGCCGGATATGGATATCTCCGGAGGAGTCAGGTCTATAGGCCCTTTATACACCCACTTCGCCGCGTCTGCGCTCACAACCACACCGGAGCCTGCGCCGATAGTGGAAAGCTCCACATAACCGGATGTGCCCGCCTCAAACGGCACATCCTGAGCCAGCAGATAATACGCCCCGCCGGATGCCCCATTTTGATTCTTGGTGCAGTTGGTCTGCCCACCGTGGTGGTTGATTATGTAATTCGCCGACGAAGTGCGGTTTGTGCCGGTCTGATAGAATGCATAAACATCATAGAATCCCGAAGCTGGCAGATTCGGCGTCCATCTACACTTTCGCGTGCTGGAGGTCTGCACAGCCGATGCTTCGCCGGACGCGAACAGATAGTTGCTGCCGACCATCGGCACAGGAGAAGACCCCACACTCCAAGCGTTGCCGGACGGGGAAACATTCGTCCATCCCGAATCGGCGTTGTCTACCACAATCTCAGTCACAGTAGGAGACGTAGTGAACGTGTAATTGGCGGATGTGGCGGTCCCATATGAGTTTACGGACTTGCATTGATAGTTATATTGCGTGTTTGGCGCCAGGCCGTTGAGGGTGACGCTGTGGCTTTTCACTGAGGATGCATTTGACGCAGTCCCGCCATAAGCTGTCGTCAGGCCGTAGTTCACCGTGCTATTGGCGGGTGCGTTCGTATTCCACGTGATAGTAGCCGAATTTGCTCCCACATTTATCGCGCTTACGTTGGATATCGTCGGCGGGCCGCTGGTGGTGAACGTATAGTCCCCCGAGTTCCTCGTGCCGTTTGAGTTGGTCGAGCGAACCCTGTAGTGATACGTCGTCAGAGGGCTGAGGCCAGTGATATCCTGGGAGTGTGAAGTGACCAGGCTGGAGTTCAGATTGGTCGATAACCCATAACCGGTGGTGGTTCCGTAGTCTATCTGCGTTGTTGATGCCTGGTCTGTTGTCCAGGTTATTGTGGTCGATGTGTTGGTCGGAGTCGACGCTTGAACGTTGCTGATGGTAGGCGGTGGTAAAGCGCCTACGGCAAAATTTGTAACATACATATTGCCTGTAACGCTGCCGATGGCAACCGTAACGGTTTTGACAACGTCGGCATAGCCCGGGCTGGCCGCAGTAACCGTATATTTGCCGGGAGCGAGGTCTATAAACGCATAAAACCCCGTCCCGTCGGTGCGCATAGAACGACTTTCAGGCCCGGATATGGACACAATCGTGCCATAAGCCCCATCGCACCATGCCCCTGTTGTGCCAACCGTTACGGTTCCGCTGATATGCCCTTTTGTCGGAGCGGATTTCCACGGCATAGACGGCACATTGACCGCCGACGGAGTCACTTGAGACACAAGGCTGGAGGTGAAGTCCGCCCAGGAACCGCTGGCATATGGCTGGGCGTAGCAGTAGCCGCAAAAACCCTGCATATAATTGCCGGAAGGAGAAGCGGTCCGAGTGGCGAGCAGTTGTGAGATAGCATTGGCCTTCGTGTTTAGATACAGCCCCGGCCCGTTGATTATGTGCCGATTTGTTGAGCGATCCTTCTGGAAATTGAGCCACTTTGTATAATCATTGGGATACGTATTTTGATTAAAATAATTCATCGGCACGGCCATATCGATGATGCCCTCTGTGAGCCACGAATCCCAGTCGGAATAATAATAGCTATATGGCGGCGTAGACAAGAATGCAGTTCTTGTGGAGGCAGTTGGGGATGGGATGCTTGTTATAACCGACGCCGAATGCTTGATGTGTGGCTTGACGGCCAGAATCTTGGCGTAGGTCTTTCGCACAATCGAGGTGACCTGATCTCGCCGCCACTGCTGGAAATTGGCGTTATTATAAGCCGGCTGCCCAGACGAACTATAGCGAGCGTTAAATCGCGTGACGCTGGTCGGATTGTAGCCGTCCTTGTTATCGATAAATCGGATATAATCCCAATGGATGCCGTCGATGTCGAAGTTATTGACCAGATCCATCGCCACATTGACAGTGTAATCAGCGGCCTTGGGGTGGCCGGGGTCAAACGAATAATTTACGTTTTCGGCGCCAACATTATTGCGTGTCGGCCAGTAGTTGTCAGGGTCGGTGGTGCTGCTGTGTGCTGCGTAGACCGAATTGCCCCCGGTGTTGAACGCGACGATCCAGCAGTGCACCTCAATGCGCTTTTTGCCGCCGGTCGTATCGTGGGCTGCGTCGATTATCGCCTTCAGTGCGTTGAAGTTGGACGGGCTGAGAACCCATTGGAAGTAAGGCTCGCCAAGACCCGACGGATAGCAAACATCAGCATGTCGGCGCACCTCAACAAAAACAGCATTGAGATTCGCGTTGCGAATGTCGCCCTTGCTGGAACCATTGCCTACGACCCCGAGCAACTGATTAACCTGCGTTTGGTTGAAAAACCCGGCGTTCCAGCCATCGATCCACCAGCCTCGCAGCTCATTGGCCGCCGCCGATCCGACAATCGCAACAGCCAGAACAAACGTCAACAATGCAATGTTTACAAGTACCTTCGGGTTGATTCTGTTCAACTATACTGCCTCCTTACACCGTCAGACAAGCCCACTCGTCTGTCACTCCTAAAGCTCAGGTTACCCTCAATATTCGCCTCTGTCAATCAGCCTATATATTTGTTCGGCTGATAATCGCGTTATCATCACCCATCTGCAAGGTAAATGGATTATTCGACCAGATCAGCAATCCACAGCTCTTTTGGGATTATTGAAATATGGGATCGGCAATACTGTGGATGCCGAGCGGAAAATAAAACGGGCAGCGCAAGATACGCTGCCCGTTTTATGGATGTTGATGTTACAGGTTTATAACATCGGTCGCGAGAATCACCGGATAGAGCTTGTCTCCAACCGTCTCGCACGAGACTATTCCCGTAACAATCACTCTCTGCGCGCCTCCGGCGCTGCTGCCTGTCCATACTTTGACGCCGGCAGCACCGTCGCTGTCGGTAAGTCGGCCTCCGTCATACAGTGTGAATCCGTCAGGATTTACCGTAGACAAAGTCCCCGCTATTCGAATCAGCATTCCGATGTTGTTCAAGCCAATTCCACCGGTGATGCCGGGGCTTAGAGAGTTGAACGCCGATCCACCAATCGACGTACTGTTCATAAGCAGCGGTTTGACAACCGCGCCAGGCTCATCCGTCACGATCATCGGATCAAGGATCGCTCGCTCACCTGAGTTTGCAATGCCCATTATACCGATGACTTTGACGCTGCGGCCAGCCGCAACACTATCATCAGACTCAACCCGAATACCCGCTATGCGGTTCAGTTGCGCGATGTAGAATGCATCTGCGAACTTCGCGCTTATCGGCAGCGACGGCAGCGCCACCACCGTGTCATTCGCTTCGCCCTTGGCTTCCTGGATGCTGGCGACCTCTTTGGCCACTCGCGCCCCAGCAGATATCATCGACTCGGAAGTCAATCCGACGTTGTCGATCGCCCTGGCCGAGAAGAAGTAGGTATCGGCGAGATTCAGCGACAGGCCCGTGACCGTAGCCGTGGTAGCCGCGCCTGCATCCGTCCAGTTCTTGACCTGAGTTCCGCCTGCGGTAGTCCCGATAGCATACTCATATCGAGCTACGCCGGAGATCGTGTCAATAGCGCTCCACCAACCCTTGAGGGTGGTTGTCGAGGTAGTATACTTCTCGTCGGTAACTTCCGTCATCGATGGGGCAGTATTGTCTACCATAAACGTGGCGCTCGGCCCAGCTTCAACAGCAGCATTGCCGGCAGCGTCCACAGCGGTACCCGCAGCCAGAGAAATGCCCAATGAGCCGTCTCCAACTATATTCGACAACGTCACGGTCCGGGTTGTTGTGCCGGATCCTGTTACGGCGGCATCGGCATCCACTGCGCCGCCCATATCGACAATGACATCGGCTGCGCTCAAAGTGACGCTGTCGGCGCCGGTATAGGTGATGGTGTAAGTTACCGGACCAGTGCCGGTCATCTGAGCCGATGGTTCGCTAATGGACACTGTCGGAGGAATATTATCCACGACAACTGTCGCGCTCGGGCCTGCCGCCACAGCAGCATTGCCCGCCGTGTCGGTGGCTGTGCCCGCGGCTATCGAAATGCCGAGGCTGCCGTTGCCCGTGATGTTGGATATGGTCACAGTGCGGCTGGAGGTTCCGGAGCCGGTTACTGTTAGTGTGCCGGTTGCGGAGCCGGTCTTGTTCAGAGTTATCTTCGCTGCTGTGAGCGAGATTTCAGCTATCGCCGTATCGTCGGTGTAGTTCACTGCGAAAGTGACAGGGCCGGTATTGGTCACGCTCTTGGACGGAGCGCCGATCGTCACAGTCGGCAGAGTGAGGTCGAGCGGAGCCTTCCAGATCCATCGTGCCGCGTCGCAGCTTACGAACGCGCCTTCCGCAGATTCGTTGGTCAGCTCCAGGTAGCCCGCAGTCCCTGCCTGGAACGGCTTGTTGGAGGCGATCAAGAACCAGTCGCCCTGGTTGGCCACTGTCGAGTTCTGATTCTGGATGCTTTCCAGTTGGCCGCCGTGGTAGTGTAGGGTATACTTCGCCGCAGTGTTGCGGTTGGTGCCTTTCTGATAGAAAGCATAGACATCGTAGAATCCGGGATCGACCAGATTCGGCGTCCATTTGCAGGCGCGTGTGGCGGTCGCTTCGCCCTTATAGTATAGATAGGTCGTTCCGATTTTCGGAACCTGCTCCAGGCTCCCTGAGAGCCAATCGCCGTTGCCGGTGTTTTGCCATCCGGCGTCGAGGTTGTCGATGACATATTCGCTGATCGGGGCTTTAGTCGTGAATGTAAAGTCCGAAGATGTCGCAGTGCCGTATGTGTTAACGGATACGCACTGGAAGTGATATGTCTTGGAACTCGTCAGCCCGGTCAGGGTGATAGTATGCTCCGTCACCATCGTCGCCGAGACCCGCTGGCTGCCATAAGACGTCGTAAGGCCATAGTTGACCTTGCTATCGGACAGATTATTGGTAGTCCAAGTGATGGTCGCCGTTGTCGAGGTCGTCGCAGCTTGCACGCTGCTGATAATCGGCGGCCCAAGGGTCGTGAACGTATAATCGGGTGAAACCGATGTGCCGTTGGCATCAGATGACTTAACGCGATAGTGATACAGCGTATTTGCAGTCAATCCGCTCAAAGATTCGCTGTGGGAGGTCACGGCGGTTGTGTTTAGAATCGTCGATGAGCCATAGCCGGTAGTCTCGCCATACTCGACCTGGGTTGACGAAGCCTTGTCGGTGCTCCAGGTGATCTTGGCGGTGGTATTGGTCAAATCGCTTGCCGAGACATTGGATATCGCCGGCAGCGCCTTGGTTGTGAACGTATAATCCGTCGACATCGTCTGCCCACCGGCATTTGTCGACTTCACTCTGAAATGATACAGTGTGCTGCCGCTCAGGCCGGATAAATCGACCGAGTGTGAGGTCACATTGTTGGAGTCAAGTAGCGTTGATGAACCATAACCGGTCGTCTCGCCATACTCCACCTGCGAAGTCGCGGCCTCGTTCGTTGTCCACGTCACTGTAACTGATGTCCCCATCAGGTTTGTAGTCGCGACGTTGCTGATCGTTACCGAGCCGTTAGTGGCAAACGTAAAGTCGGCGGACGTGGTCGAGCCGTTGGCGTTGGTCGAAGTGACTCGATAATGATACGTTGTGCCGGGTGCCAGGCCGGCGAGATAGACGGTGTGCGACATCAACAACGTGGAGTCAAACTGAGTCGTCGAGCCATAGCCCGTAGTCGTCCCATACTGCACCTGAGAGGTGGACGATTGGTTTGTAGTCCAGGTGATCGTGGCGGAGTTGGACGTTATATTGGTAGCAGTCACGTTAGTTATCTCGGGGGGCAGCAGAGTCCTGAATGTGGTGTTCGGCGAGACCGCTGTTCCCGTGGCATTGGTCGAGACTGCCTGGAAGTGGTATAGCGTGCCGGGTGTCAGGCCTGTAAGGGTCTGTGAATGCGAGGTCACCTTGCTGCTGTCCAGAGGCGTCGAAGAGCCATAGGCGCTGGTGGTTCCGTAGTTCACTTGCGTAGTCGACGCCTGATCGGTGGTCCAGTTTATTGTTACCGATGTCTTGGTAACGTTGGTCACGTTCACATTGGATATGACGATGGGAGGCCCAGCGCCAAGCTGGAAGTCCGTGACATACATGTTGCCGGTGACGCCGCCTATCGCGACATTGACCGTTTTTACGATATTCGTATATCCGGGATAGCTGGCGGTTACGAGATAATTCCCGACTGGCACATCTATAAACGCATAAAAACCGGTGCCGTCGCAGTCCATCGTCTTGTTCACCGGGCCTGCAATCGACACCTTTGCGCCAAGCGCTCCATCCGCCCATTTGCCGGTGGAGAAATGTGTAACAGTCCCACTGATATGACCTTTGGTTGGGTTTACCTTCCACGGCATAGGCGGGACATCGGCCCAAGAGGGGTTTACTTCGCTCTTGAGTCTGGTTCCAAACGATGAGGCCCACGTTCCGCTGAGATAGGGCACTCTGTATGAGTAGCCGACATAACCCTGGGCGTAGTTGCCGGCAGGAGATGCGTCGCGAGTCATTTTAAGCTCGGCAAGCGCGTTATCCAGTGAGTTGAGATAGATGCCCGGGCCGATATACATATGCCGGTCGCCGTGGCGATCTTTCTCAAAGTTCATCCACTTTTTGTAGTCATTGGGCAGGGAGGCATAGTTGTAATACGTCATCGGCATAGCGACGTCGATTATGCCTTCCTGAAGCCAGGCGTCCCAGTCCGAATAGACATCATAATAAGGACGTGTTGCTTGGAACGCCGCGCGAGTTGAAGCAGTTGGCGAAGGGTTCCAGGTAACAAAAGCGCCGCTGGTCTTGACGTAGGGCTTCTCTGTTTGCACTTTGGCGTGGATTTTTCTGACCACCGCGCTGACCTGATCGCGTCTCCATTGCTTAAACTGTTCATTCGTGGCTGCAGGCTGGCCGCTCAAGCCATATTTGGCGTTGTAGCGAGCGATGCTGGTCGGGTTGTAGCCTTGGTTGTTGGCGGTAAACCGAATGTAGTCGTAGTGGATTCCATCTACATCAAAGTTCTTGACTATGTCCATCGCCACATCGACGGTGTATTGAGCCGCCAGAGGATGCCCGGGGTCGAATGCTTTGTCTCCGACCTCAGCGCCTGCGCTATCTCTTGATGGCCAATAGTTGTCGAGGTTTGTCAAGCTGCCTGTGGGTGTTCCAACGTGTTGACTATAGACCGCTCCGCCGCTGGTTCGGAACGCAACAATCCATGCGTGGACCTCAACGCGCTTTTTGCCGCCTGTGGTATCGTGCGCGGCATCGATAACCTTTTGCAGCGAGTTGAAGCCGGCGGGCGACAAACCTGACATATATGGCTCGCCCATTGAAGATGGGTAGTTTGCATCGCAGTTACGTCTGACCTGTATAACGACTGCGTTGCAGTTTGCTTCTCGGATTTGTCCTTTTTGTGTAGTGCCTGGTTGTCCGAGAAGTGTATCGACCTGTGCCTGGCTCAATACGCCGGTGCCCCAGGCGTCGATCCAGAATCCGCGGAACTCGTCTGCAGATACAGACGAGACAAATAGTAGTGCGATAGCCACCGCAGCTAAGCCGAGCAGCCCGCCGTTTCTCCTCCGATTAAACAACATCGCGCCTCCCTCATAATTCCCCTATTGGGGTATACAATCATACTACACACGCGGCCTGCCCAGCGACATGTGCACATCCTCAGGTTAACCCCATTATCCCTGCCTGTCAACTAGCAATTTTGCTGGGTGGGTATTCTATTGTGTAACGGTTGTGACGCCTGTTATACTTTTCAAGAGGTCAAGGATATTTATGAAAAGAGCATTGTCATGGAACGATCGCTGGGAAAAGCGCTCCACTAGAGGAGAGCAGGAATACGTTCGTATAATCGAAATTGATGCTGATTTTGATATTCAACACGTTTATATAGAACTGGAGCCGCTGCCGGAAGCATCTATTGTATTAATAAATGACACACAAATCGGCCACGCAGAACCCGGTGCGCTGATTCGGCTCAAAGTGACCGATGCGATACATATCGGAAGAAACGAACTGGTGGTGCGCTCGGATGCAGAGCCAGGAGGCGGGCGACTCATCTCTTATGATAAAGTCTCCATATCCGGCATTTCCATCGATCCCGAAGTGGCGGACAATATCGCCAATGTCTGGATAACAATAGATGTAGCTAACCACACCCACGACGATCAGCCGGTGCTCGCCTCGGTGGTAGTCTCGCAGGGGCAGGCCCGAGAAAAAATAGAAATCGCCGATGTGGTTACCCCGTTCGGTGGAGAAATTGAAGCCATAATTCGGATAACCGACCCCACAATGTGGGAAACCGACGAATCGGGAGAGCCGCAGTATTTTGATTGTCTGATAGGTCTTCAGATTCAAGATGAAATAATGGACGTCGCGGCAGTGCGTTTCGATGTCGAAGAGAGCTGATCCGCCCGCGTCAATCAAACTCGAGTATGATACAATAAAACAACAGTTGGCCGCTTGGTTTCAGAGCAATTGGCGGCCAACTTTATTACCACGTTTCACGTGATTTGCAGGAGATTATCGTGCCTTTAATTGATATGCCTCTCGACGCGCTTATGACCTACCAGGGTCGCAACCCTCGACCGGATGACTTCGATGAGTTTTGGGATCGCTCGATAGCGGAGATGAAATCCATAGACCCGCAGGTGGAGATGATCCCGCACAAAAGCGGCGCTGACGATATCGAATTTTTCGATTTGTTTTGGACGGGTGTTGGCGGTGCGAGGATACATGCGAAGTATATGCGTCCGGCGGGTGATTCAACCCCACATCCTGCTGTGGTCATCTTTCACGGATACTCCGGCCACAGCGGGGATTTTTTTGGACATCTGGGATGGGTTGCGGCCGGATACTCTGTCGCGGCGATTGATGTGCGTGGGCAGGGCGGGGCATCTCAGGACACAGGAATAACCACCGGAACCACGCTCAGAGGCCATATCATCCGCGGGTTGGATGATTCCCCCGAGAACCTGCTCTTCAGATCGATATATCTGGACTGCGCCCAACTGGCTGGTATTGTTATGGATATGCCTGAGGTGGACGAGTCGCGGGTCGGCTGCACAGGCGGATCGCAGGGCGGCGGGCTTACTTTGGCGTGCGCGGCCTTGGAACCTCGGGTCAAACTTGCCGCTCCCATATATCCGTTTTTGTGTGATTACAGGCGGGTGTGGGAGATGGATCTGGCGGTTGCGGCATATGAGGAGATTCGCACATATTTCCGTCAATTCGACGCGAACCATGAACGTACCGATGCGATCTTCACAAAATTAGGCTACATCGACGCGCAATTTTTGGCCCCGCGAATAAAGGCTCGGACGTTGATGCTTACCGGGATGATGGACACGGTCTGCCCACCATCGACCCAGTTTGCGGCATACAACCGAATAACAGCGCCCAAAGATGTGGTAATATACCCAGATTATGGCCACGAAGGGCTGCCCGGCGGCTCGGATAAGGTCTTCGAATTTATGATGGGGCTGTAGCGCGCCGAACCAACGCGCAAATAAATAATGTGGGATATGGCGGGGGTGAGATGCAAGCACGGTAAACCGAGCGGGCCGTTGGAACGTGAAAGATCGTGCGCAAGAATGATTTCGCCCTCACCCTAACCCTCTCCCCCAGGAGAGGGAACTTTGGGCCTAACCCTCTCCTCCAGGATAGGGAACGCGTGGGCCTAACCCTAGCACCCCTAGGAGAGGGAACGCGTGGGCCTAACCCTGACACCACCAGGAGAGGGCGGTAGCCTTATTTCAGTGCGTAAGCTCTGGTATCGCCGATCAATATGATTGACTTTTACCCGCCGCTGGGTTATCCTTAAAAAACCGTGAAACTAGTGGTTCAAAAATCTCGGCTTTCAGGATTTGTGCGCATACCCGGTTCAAAATCGCACACCATCCGCGCGGCGGCTATCGCCTCGCTTGCGGAAGGAAAATCGAGCCTGCGTGAAGCTCTGGTGGCCTCTGATACCATAGCCGCGTTTGATGCCTATCGGATGCTCGGTGCACAAGCCGTTGATGAGGGACATGTGCTTATAAACGGCGTTGCAGGTCGCCCAAATACCCCTGATAATGTGATCGATGTCGGCAACTCCGGCACAACCTTGTATATAGCGATGGGATCGGCCGCACTTGCGGATGGCTACACCGTGTTTACGGGGGATGACCAGATCCGCCGTCGACCCGCCCAAGCGCTGATCGACGCCCTCAACGGGCTTGGCGCCGAAGTCAACTCGACACGCGGCAATGGAATGGCCCCTATAATCGTTCGCGGGCCACTTCGGGGAGGCAAAATCACGATTGACAGCAGCCAGACCTCCCAATATCTAACCAGCCTGCTTATCAACTGCCCTCTGGCGAGCGATGAGACGACTATAGATGTCATCAATCTGACCGAGAAGCCGTATATCGAGATGACGTTGAAATGGCTGGAAGATCAGCAAATCGAGGTCGAAAACGAGGATTTCCGACGTTTTAGAATTCCGGGGGGACAGAAATACAAAGCATTTGACACGGCGATCCCGGCGGATTGGAGTTCGGCTACGTTTTTTATGTGCGCCGCGGCGATCACCGGCTCCGATCTCACCCTTTTGGGGGTTGATATTAATGACTCTCAAGGGGACAAGGCTGTTGCGGGTATGCTCGGTGCGATGGGGGCGGCAGTTGAGCCTGTGGCGGAGGGCATTCGGATTGTGGGCGGCCCGCTGCAGGGTCGAAGCTTCGATCTGGCCGACACCCCGGACGCTCTTCCGGCGCTTGCAGTGGCAGGCTGCTTTGCTAAAAGCGAGACGCGGCTGTTCAATGTTGCCCAGGCCCGGCTTAAGGAAACTGACCGGATTGCGATGATGTGCCACGAATTGACCAAAATGGGCGCGGATATAGAGGAGATGCCCGATGGGCTGATTATCCGAAAAAGCGAGCTGAAGGGAGCCGAACTGCACGGCCATGCCGATCATCGCATTATTATGGCCCTTGGAGTCGCCGGCCTCGCTGTTGAGAATACCACCGTCATTGATACTGCGGATGCGCTGGGAGTTACATTTCCGGAGTTTCAAACTTTAATGAACAGCGTAGGCGCGGAGATGAGTATTATAGACTGATATTGTTTAATCGCATCTTGTCCTTCGGGCGGTGAAATCCGAAGGTCGATTCGGAAAATGGATTGGAGGTTAATCCTTTGCTGGGTAATTCTTTCGGACGAATGTTCAAAGTGACCGCGTGTGGCGAGAGCTACGGTGATGCGCTGGTCGCAATTATCGACGGCTGTCCCGCTGGCCTTGAGATTTCGGATGCCGAAGTGCAGATCGAACTCGACACCCGCCGACCCGGGACTTCACCCCTGGATTCGCCGCGTCAAGAGACTGACCAGGTGCACATTTTTGCGGGAGTGCGCGATGGTGTGACGACCGGCGCTCCTTTGGGGATGATCATATACAATGTCGATCGACACGACATCCACGTCCAGCAGTATCGCGACGTCAAAGACTTGATCCGACCCGGCCACGCCGAATATGCCCACATGGTTAAATACGGCAAGTTCGCCGACTGGTGTGGAGCGGGGCGAGGAAGCGGACGGGAGACTTGCATGCGAGTCGCGGCAGGTGCAGTAGCAAAGAAAATTCTTGCCGCCCACGGAATGGAAGCGCTTGGCCACGTCAGCGAGTGTATGGGTATCAAGGCCAGAGAGATGGGCTTTGAGGATATTAAAGCCCACTATCGGAAGAATCTGATCAACTGCTCCGATCCCGAAGCAGCCGAAAAGATGATCGAGCGCGTGCTTGAGATCAAAGAAGAAGGCGATACTGCGGGAGGAATCGTTGAGGTGGTAGTCCGGGGTGTACCCCCGGGGCTGGGCGAACCGGTCTTCGATAAGCTCAATGCGACCATCGCTCACGGCTTGATGAGCATCGGCGCGATAAAGGGCGTCGAGTTTGGCACTGGCTTCAACACCGCTCGCATGAAAGGCTCAGAGGCCAACGACATTCCTTATCTCGATGAAAACGGCAGGGTTCGCTTCCGCACCAATCACGCAGGCGGTATCGAAGGCGGGGTCTCAAACGGCGAAGATATCGTCGTCCGACTCGCAGTAAAACCCACTTCGACGATCTCCATCGACCAGCAGACCGTCAACATGGCGGAGATGAAAGAGCAGAAGCTCGCGGCCATCACGCGCCGCGACCCGACCATCACAGCTCGCGTGGTTGCTGTAGCCGAGGCGATGATTCGGATCACTTTGGTCGATCATCTCATGATGTGGCGAGGCTACGACGCGGTGCAAAATATCGAGCACCCTTGGAGTTAAATCCCAAGACAGGCAGAAATGGAAAAGACGCCCGCATTTAAGCTGGGCGTCTTTTCTTGACATTGTGTAGAACGATCTACCAGCGTCGGCCGCCGCCGCCGCCGTAGCCTCGTCCGCCTCCACCACCGCGATCAGGCTTCGGTTTGGCTTCGTTTACCGTAAGGGTCCTGCCGCCGAATTCCTTGCCGTTTGTGGCTTCGATCGCAGCTTCCATCTGCTCTTCGGAGATCTCTACAAATCCGAATCCTTTGTCGCCGATGATTCTGATGTCGGCGATAGGGCCGAATGGCTCGAAGAGACTGCGGAGTTCGCTCTCTGTTGTGCTGTAGGACATGTTACCTACATATAGTGTCTTGTTGGCCATATATGCCATCCTTTCGGGGCCCGATGGCCCCTGAGCATAACAACCATCCGGCACATGGCACGATTGCCTATAACGGGAGTCCGATCAGTCGCAGAAGAAAAGCAATCTACGGAGAAACAAGACACCGGCGCCGAGGACTGATTGTAGCTCTGAAAAGTATATAGTACATTTGGAGCGATTGCAAGCGCATCTTCGGTAATTTTTTCAATATTTGTTGATTTTAGCTTCATCCGCGGCTCGCAGGATATCCTTGACAATGGGCGGCAGAGGGTGGTAATATCAAATTGCAGCCCAATGATTCGGAGTTGTGAGATGAACAACCTGCCAATCGCTCCTCTGGACCACCGCAAACAGGTTATACTGAAGGCCGTAGTGATCGACTATGTGCGCACGGCGGAGCCTGTCGGCTCGCGGGTTTTGATGTCGCATTATTCTTTCGGCGTCAAGTCTGCGACTATCCGCAACGAAATGGCCGAGCTTTCCGAGATGGGTTATCTACACCAACCCCACACATCGGCCGGAAGAATCCCTTCGGACAGAGGTTACAGATTCTATGTGGACAGACTGATGGGGGCGGCTGGGTTTGGACGAGCGGAAGCGGAAAACATACGTTGCAAGCTTGCTCCGCGGCGAGCCGAAGTCGATCTCATACTCCAACAGACCTGCAAAACGCTGTCCGATCTGGCCCAGCATGCATCGGTTGCCACGTATCCGTCGTTTGAAAATGCCAGAATCAGCCATATCAGCGTCGCAAAAGTCGGGCGGGGGCGGCTGCTCGCTTTGCTGGTGCTCGACAGCGGACGGGTGCTGCATGAGTTCTTGAAGATATCGCCGGTGTCGGCCAAAATCGATGCGCCTGTGGCTACGGATTTTTTAATGCGGACATTTGCGGGCAAGACGCTGGAGTGTGCAAAAGACATTTCATTTAACCCCGACGAAGCGCCGCACCTGCAAGAACTGTTTTCTGGGGTGGTCGAGTTCATTACAAAGGAATCTTCATCCGCCGGGCAAGCGGATGTGACCACGGAAGGCGCCGGATATATCATGCAGCAGCCGGAGTTTCGTGACACCCGACGGTTGGAGGCGGTGCTGTCGGCGCTGGAGCAGCGGAGCGTGCTCTACAAACTGTTTTCATCAGCCTACCTCGGGCCGGAGGTCACCGTGATAATCGGATCGGAAAACCCCGTCGAACAGATGCGCGATTGCAGCTTCGTCGGGGCGCGCTACGAAATATCAGGCCGCCCCGCAGGGACTATCGGTCTCCTCGGCCCGACCAGAATGGACTACCGCCGAGCGATCAGTGCGGTTGAATTCATGTCTAGCAATCTGGGAGATATGCTCACCGCACTCAGCGTGGCGTGAAGCCCACCCACTATTTGCCCCCGGCAACCAGACAATCGTCGATTCTTATTGTCGGCAGCACTGTCCCAGGCTCCGCTCGATAGTCGCTGGATATCGCGTCGATGTTCATAAGCATCTCCAGATACCTCCCGCCGACCATCGCGTTCATCACGGGGTAGGCCAGTTCCCCATCTTTTATCATAAAGCCGAAGTCGACCGAAACCGAGACATCCCCGGTTGTGCTGTTTGGGCTGAGGCCGCCCATATTGATATAAAGCCCTTCTTTGGTGTCGCGAATAATCTGCTCGGCGGTCTTGGTTCCGAGTTTCGGTATTACGTTTGATGGAGTCGCGCCGCCGCTGCGTGTGCCGTGACCGGTGTTGGCGACCCCGGCCTTGCCTGCGGTATATGAGCCATAGAGATAGGATTTCAGCACCCCATTTTCGACGATGGTTAATGGGCTGGTTGGGAAGCCTTCGCCATCCCAACCGCGCGAGCTTAAGCCTCGTGGGATGTGTGGCTCATCGGTGATGGTAATAAGGTCCGAGGCGATTTTCTCGCCGAGCTTATCCATCATAAACGAGCGCTTACGCAGGATGCTTTCCGCGTTTACATTGTTTGCAATCCCTTTGAAGATCGACGAAGATGCGAGAGGACCAAGTATTACCGGCATCCTGCACGACTCGATTTTCTTTGCGCCAAGAAACTTCATAGCCTCTCTGGCGGCGCTCACTCCGACTTCGTCGGGTTCAAAATCGTCGAGCATGCGAGCAGAATCGAAATCGTAGAAACTCCCGACATCGTCCCCGCGCTTAACGATCACCATAATATGCCCGCCTATCGACGAGCCATCGTTCGCCAAACAGACCCCCAACGAGTTCACCAGGGCTGCCGCTCCGCTCCTGCCGGAAAATCCCCCCTGCACGATCGCATCGGAACATATACTCAGAGCGCCATCGACGTTGGAAAGCGAGCAATCGATGAGCTGCTTTATATCCATCTGTTCGATGCGCGGGTCAAACAGCCCAGCCACCTCGACATAGTTGTCAGCCGGGGCGGGCAGTGAGATAAAATCGGGATCAGGCTCGGCGAGCTTAGCCAGAGAAGCCGCGTGGCGGCCGGTTTCCACGGTGTCTGTCTCGTTCAATTTGTCGGTATTCGCCCAGCCGGTGCCGCCTTTATAAATCGCTCGGACGTAAAGCCCGCTTTCCTGATTGGCATCGCAGGACTTTATGGCGCTGGACTCCAGTTCCACGCTGAGATTCTTTATGGATCCCGCGCTCACGTCGACGTATTCCGCGCCATTGGATATAGCCGCGTCACAGGCTATCCGGGCCAGCTTGATGAGCTTATCTTTGTCCATTGGTCTCCTCTTACCCGAGTTTTATGAGCGATCATTCAATTGAGATATCAGCCCAGACAGGCTATCGACACATTCGTCGCATATTTTCTTGCCAAACTCGGCGCTGGAATTGTGATAATCCCCCCATACCCCGATTTTAACCCCGGGATCCGGTATCGCTCGGGGGATTTCAAACTTGCTTGCAGTGCGGCGATTGTCGCTCGTGATTTGCATATCGGCCGGGTCGTCAAGCTCGGCTTGGTCCATTTTGACCAACTCGGGTTTCCAGTATAGCATCATAGAGGTCTCATATCGGCCGGCATGATAATCGCGTTCCTCAAACGATCGCATATATGTTTCAGAAAGCTCCCAAAACGGCACTACATGGACGGTTAATCCCTCCGCCTCAGGTCGGAGTCTCTGAAAATAATCCGCTGCATCACGCACTGCGGCGGCGCTTTCGGCGCCACCATGCCCCATCAGGATAACGATATTTCTGAAACCCTGCATCTGCAAACTTTGCATTATATCCATCAATAGCAGTGAAAAAACCTGCGGGCTGATATTTATGGTGCCCGGCAGGGTTCCGCCGGAGAAGTTATAATGCACGGTGGGGGCGACAAAGCATCCCGCCACCTGCGAAGTCCGATATGCGATCTGCTCCGCATTATGGATGTCGGTGCTCAGCGGCAGATGATATCCGTGCTGCTCCACGATTCCCACAGGCAAAATCACCGTTTGGGTCTGCTGTAGCCCGGCAGCAACTTCTTTGACGGTCATTTCGTACATAATCCGCGCGTTATCCAAATCCATCCTCCCCGGAGTTGTCGGGTGAAGTCTAGCGCTATATTTCGGCGCCAAACCCCACCACTTGTGTTATCAGCACAATTGCGCTTCTCACATTTCAATCACTTCTGCTGAAATTTTCGGGTTTCCACCACCAACCGGGTCCTTTTGTCCGGTGTTTTCGGCAGAATCTGCACAACGTCGTCTATCGCATCGCTCGGCCCGCTGATCTGGACGCCATCGTCGCAGATATATGTGGTCTTACGCGAAGCTCGTTCGGCCCAATCTCGATCCGGCGTGAATGTGGTCTCGGTCAGCCCCTTGTCCAACAGACGGCCGATGTATTGTTCGCGCTGCAGTTCGTTGGGCAGCACCTGCTCGGCGATCGCTTCTACGTCGATTTCCTCGGTTTGAGCCATCGTTCGCACAGCATTACGAAGTTGGGCTGCGGTTTGGTCTTCTATATCGGCCTCATTGCCCGTTATCCATTTTTCCGTTTCTTTTACGACCAGTTGGGTCATATACCGAGGCGTGGGAACCTCGGCCGCCTCCAAAAACGCCTCCAGCCACATAGCCGAAGTGTCCGGGTCTTCATCCCGCGACGCGCTCTGATTGCGGTAGATAATATCGAAGCGAGCCTCGTCGTTGTGCGGGCGGACTATCGCGTATCTCAACAGAGAACGGCCGGGATCCGGCAGAATCGATATCTGCTCAAACGACTCGGCGGAGCTGGGGCGCTTGACGTATGCCTTTATCGGGTCCATTTTGAGCAAAGCAAGGTAGCGATCATCTGTATCGAGGTCGTCAAACAACCCAATCGCAAGAAACGTCTGCACCTGCGCGGATATTTCCATTTGATGTGCAAACCAAAGCCCGATGACCTTGCACTGCTCAACGAATGTTTCCGGCTCCTCGATAATCTTCGCCGCACAGGTCGATATGGTGGTCGAAGAGTCATTGAAGCTGGCTGTTTTTGAACTGGTGGATTTCACGCAATTTCTGATGTGTTCTTCAAAAAAATGCCGCAGCCCCTCTGATAATACTTCTTCCTTTTGCGCTATCTCGGGTTCATCGGCGAGATTGGAAACGCCGTGAATGACAAGTCTGTTAAGTTCGATTGCCTCGATGGATTGCATAGATTGTGTGAACCTCCCGGATAATAACGATACCTCTTCCGCACGGTGGGGCGGTTTTCCTTGCGGGCAGGGTTTTTTATGATGAATATCGAAGCATACAAACAATGGATACTTTTTCTGCTCCTCCGCTAAGCTGGTCGGCGAGCACAAAAAAACGTTTCGATACCTGTAAAAGGCGTCATTTCTATCATCGCTTTTGGGGCCAGGATCCCAGGACACGATGGAAGTTATACGAAATGCGCTGCATTACAAATTTGCCTAAGCTGCGAGGCGAAGCTGTGCACGCGGCGATTAGCGGGGCGCTGCGTGGGGTACGACTGGGACAAGATATCGACATCGAAACCGCCAGGCAAAGCATAACCGAGATGCTGCGCTGCAAATATCAAGAATCCTATACCAAGATGTGGGCCTCGCGGGAAAGCCGAAAGGAGCGCAAATGGTCGGAAATATGCAACCTCCACGAGCACTATTACGGCTACCCGGATGTTGTCCAAAAAATCCGCGATGCACGTGAGGTTGCGTGGAGGTGTGTGGAAAACGTGATGGAGTCGGATCTTTGGAAGGGTATCATTACATCCGATCCCAAGCAGTGGATGGAGATAGACGAGGAGGAATTTCCCTGCTTTGACCTCGAAGGCATCAAGGTCTACACCAAAATCGACTTCGCCCACCAAAACGGCAAGCCCACGATAATAGATTGGAAGTCAGGAGCAAAGAACCCGGCGGATCGGGATCAGTTGTTGGTATATGCGTTGTATGCGCGGGCGAAATGGGATTGGGATCCTGCTCATACAACCCTGATGGCCGCCTATTTACAACCCGGTTTTGAACTTATAGAGTTTACTCCGACACGCGAGGAAATCGAGTCTACGAAGGATTATGTTAAACGCAGCTTTGATGAGATATTGGCGCTGGAGCCTGCATTCGGGCCGGCTAACATAGATGATTTTCCAATCACCGACAACAAACGAGCCTGCCTGATGTGTCGTTTCAAGGTTCTGTGCGGGGAATAATCATAGTTATGAAAGATCAAGGCCAGCGCACAAACAAACATTGTGCGCAATGTCAGTGCTGAGACTGCGATCTTTCGGTGTTGCACAGCTTGCTTTTCCTTTTCGCCCTCACCCTGACCCTCTCCCCCAGGAGAGGGAATACATGTGCTAACCTTCTCACCCAGGAGAGTGGACCCCGCTTCGCCCTCACCCTCTCCCCCTTCAACGCAGCCACAATCTACCCCCTCTCCCTCGAGGGAGAGGGCTGGGGTGAGGGGGTGAGCCAGGCAAACCGGGCGGGTTGATGAAGTATGAAAGATTGGGCTGGAATGTAGTTGTCGCCCTCACTATATGCCAGGGAAAGGGAACTCCACATCGCCCTCACCCTGAGAGGCTGTCCCATAAGCATAATCG
>LSQX01248883.1_pt1 | contig 20559 bp, 20 predicted proteins | sample 654561 | NCBI WGS metagenome assembly LSQX01 (sample SAMN04489861, study PRJNA283612) | anaerobic digester metagenome | isolation source: 4 biogas reactors fed with cattle manure at either 37C or 55C with and... | place: Denmark: Kongens Lyngby | collected 2014 | reverse complement strand
ATCGAACCCGTCCCCAAGGCGGCCCGCCTCGCTCTTGAGGCCATTGGCTTAACACTCCCAGAAACCCCCTGCTGACAACACACATATACACCAAATCACGGAGTTCCGGCTAAATCTATATCCAGTGTTTTGCCCTGACGAATCAAAATGCCCTCGATATCCAGCCAATCCTTGGGACGATCGGCAAATGCCTTGGCAACAATCAAATCTTCGGCGGAACAAGTGTTTAACCGACAACCTTCATCGAACTCAAAAAACGAAGCCCGCTGTAATATTTCCTCCTCAAACGGAAACCCCGCCAAGGCAATATCCACCCCCACGCCATTTGTGGCATTCAACAGAACAATGCGATGTTGCAGGGCCAATCCAACCGGATCCGGTCCCCTCGCCTTGAAGCGCTTCAGAAGCATGTTGACATAACGCTCTTCTTCACCAAATCCGGTAAGCAGGGTGATATCTACATCCAGCGTGGTGCGTGGCTCGCCCCACCTCATTACCGCAACACCGCCAATGATGCAGCACGGCCATCCTTGTGCCTCCATGAAACCGCTCACTTCCTTGGCTGCTTGGAACAGTGCATTCATCCTTGTACGTCCAAATCCTTGTGACACTCTATACCTTCAGTATACCGCTGAAAGCAGCCTAAAGCCAAGCCGTAAACTCCCTGTCTTCCCCAAAAAAACGGCGTCACGGCGTCACGGTCTCACGGCGTCATCCCCTGCAGCCCCCTTTCCCCGCGCGCCAGCGCGGAAAAGGCACGCCTTGGCTTTGCCACCACGTTTTTTCGAAATCCTTTGCCGCCTCACACTCCCCGCCAACCACTCCCAACACTCCCCTACCCTGGATTATGCACGCGACAAGTCCAGTTCAGATGCGAGGCGGGCGGGGTGAAGCTGTATAACATACTGCGAACCCCGCAAAACAAAGCAGATGGACTGGAATCGGCGCGCCTTTGGTCAACGTGGATGAAAATGAATTTTTTATGCCCACTTCACATCATGCTGCTCTGCAGCACACAGCATTATTTTCATCCATGTTGATGAATAATCCAGGCTACCGCTTCAGCGCCAGAATAACCACCCCCAGCGCCACACACGCAATCCCCGACCACTCCCGCATGCTCGGCCTCTCCCCCAAAAACACAAATGCAAACAGCGCCACCAGCACCAAACTCGACTTGTCCACCGGTGCCACCTTCGACGCCTCCCCAATCTGCAAAGCCCGGAAATAGCAAACCCACGACGCCCCCGTCGCCAACGCCGACAGCGTCAAAAACAGCCAGGTCTTCTTGGGCAAATACAGCGGATTGGACCACTTGCCCATCAGCGCCACATAGGCCGCCAGCACAAAGAAAATGATGAATGTCCGCACCAGCGTGGCCAGATCCGAATCCACCCCCTTGATCCCGATCTTCGCGAAAATCGCGGTGCCCGCGGCAAACACCGCCGACAGCAGCGCCCAGACAAACCAGGTGGGTAGCGTCATGTTGAAATTCCTTCCTGTCGCGTTCATATGTGGCCGATCATCCAACCATGCCCATCCCGCCAAAGCAATGCCGGAGTGCGCGCGGTCGCCGACCGGGGAAATATTTCGACCAATTTGTTGCCACCGGGCCCAACCGGGGGTAGGTTGCGTGCTGCACAATCACAAAGCACAACAACAAGGAGACTAGAACATGGCTACTGTAACTTTTCATGGCAACCCCGTCCAAACCGCCGGCGACTTGCCGGCCGTCGGCTCCCAGGCCCCCGACTTCAGCCTGGCCAAGACCGACCTGTCCAATGTGTCGCTGAGCGACTTTGCCGGGAAAAAGAAAATCCTGAGCATTGTCCCCAGCCTCGATACTGGCGTCTGCGCCACCTCGGCGGTCAAATTCAATCAGGCCGTCTCGGAACTGGGCGATGTGGTCCTGCTCAACATTTCCGCCGACCTGCCCTTCGCGGCGGGCCGCTTCTGCGACAGCCACAAGCTGGCGAATATCGTGGCCCTGTCCACCTTCCGCGCACCGGACTTCGGCCAAGCCTACGGCATCGGCATCGTTTCCGGCCCCCTGGCCGGTCTGAATGCCCGCGCCGTCGTGGTGCTGGATGCCGGCAACAAGGTCGTCCACACCGAACTGGTGCCGGAAATCGCGCAGGAACCCAACTACGACGCCGCCCTCGCCGCGGTCAAGTAATCCCCTGTATCGCCCCATCCCCAAGGCCGGCTCCGCGCGAGCCGGCCTTTTTTGTCACGCCTCGGTCCGTCCCCGGATCGCGCGCCCCAGCGTGACCGGGTCGGAATAGGCAATCGCGCTGCCCGCCGGAATCCCCAGCGCCAGCCGGCTCACCTTCACCTCCGGCAGCTTCTGGCCGAGCACATGCTGCAGATAGGCCACCGTAGCCTCGCTTTCCACGTCGTAGTTCAGCGCCAGAATCACCTCGCGCGCCTTGGCGGCCCGCTCCAAAAGCGCGGGCAGCCGCAAATCCTTGATCCCCTCCCCCTGCATGGGCGACAGTTTGCCCATCAGCGCGAAATAGCGCCCGCGATATTCCCCGCTGCGCTCGATCAGGGTGATGTCCGAGGAATCCTCGACAATGCACAGGACGGCGTCATCGCGGCGCGCGTCCGTGCACAGCGAACAGGGATTGGCCTCCCGCCGGGTCACATTGCCGCATAGGCGGCAGGCGGTCAGGCTTTCGCGGGCGTCGTCCAGCGCGGCGGCCAGCGCCTGGGCCACCCCCTCGCGATTGCGCGCCAAATGAATGGCCAGCCGTTCGGCGCTGCGCCGGCCAATCCCCGGCAGACGCCGCAACGCCTCGGTAAGCTGGTGGAGAGCCTCCATGTCGCCGCGCGCCGCCTCAGAGCCCCATGCCCGGCGGCAGGGACATTCCTTCGGTCGCCTTCTTCATTTCGTTGGCGGCCGCTTCCTGGGCCAAACCCTGCGCGCCTTGAACCGCCGTCAGCACGAGGTCTTCCAGCATGTCCGTATCGCCGCCGGCCACCACGTCCGGATCAATCCGCACGCCCAGCACCTGGCCGGCGCCGCTAATCTTGATGGTGACCGCCCCCCCGCCCGCCTGAAACTCCAGCTCCTGCCCCGCTAGCGCCGCCTGGGCGTCCGCCATCTTCTTCTGCATGGCGCTGGCCTGCTTCATCATCTTCATAATATTCACGACAACGAATCTCCTTGTCTCGGGGCCGAACCCGCCCCGTTCTAATCCCGCACCTCGATCACTTCCGCGCCAAAGGCCTCGATGGTCTTTTGCACGGCCGGATCTTTCTCCAATTTCTGCTTGGACGCCGTTATTTTCTTGGGCTTGGCCTCCGGAGCCGGCGCTGCCGCAGCGGCTTCCGGCTCATGATTGTTGTTATTGGCCGCCGACACCCTGGGGCGGGCCTGCACCACAAAACGAATCCCGAGCGGACGACGCATCTCGCCCTGAATGGCCTGCTCGATCGCCTTTTGCGCCCGGGCAGTCTGCAAGCGGGGCAAGTTGCGCTCGAACTCCGGGTCGCAGCCCAGCACCACATAGTCGCCCTCGATGCCCACCGGCTCGACTTCCTTGAGATAGGGCGCGGCCAGTTGCGCGGTCTCCCCGACCCGTGCCTGCACCGCCTCCCAACGCGCCTGCAAGCGCGCCAGCTCATCCCCCGTGTCGGCAGGCGCGGCCGGTGCCGGCTTGACGGACGGCGCAGGCGGCGCTTCAGCCATGCGCGGAGCCTCCGCCCGGGCCGGTTGCGGTGCCGGCGCGGGCGGCGCACCGCCCTCCCCCGCGCAGGCCTCGACCCGCGCGATCAGTTCGTCCAAACTCACCACCGAGGCCGCCCGCGCGGCCTTGATCAGCGCCACCTCGACCACCGTGCGTCGCGAAAGCGCGAACCGCGCCTGATTGGCCGCCTCGGTCAGAATTTCCACCACCCGCAGCAACTTCTCGCTGTCCGCCAGCTTGGCCTGCGTCTTCAAATCCTCCAGTTGGGCCTCGGTCAAATCAAAGGTGGCCGCCAGATCGGGCGCGTGCCTCCAAACCAGCAGATTGCGGAAGTGCCCCAGCAGCTCCTGCACCAGCCGCTGAAGATCCCGCCCGGCCTCATCCAGTTCGATCACCGTTTGCAGAATCGCCGCCGCATCGCCCTCGAGCACCGCCGTGGTCAGCCGGCTGATCACCTGCCAGGACACCAACCCGAACACGCCGAGCACATCGTCCTCGGTCACCTGCTCGCCGCGGAACGACACAATCTGGTCCAGCGCCGACTCCGCGTCCCGCAGCCCCCCCTCCGCGCCGCGCGCGATGGCCAGCAGGGCCTCCTCGCTCACGTCCCACTTCTCCGCCTTGGCAATGCCCTCGAGCCGCCCGATGATTTCCCGAACCCCGATGCGCCGCAAATCAAAGCGCTGGCAGCGCGACAAAATGGTCACTGGAACCTTGTGTACGTCGGTCGTGGCCAGCAGGAACTTCACATGCGCCGGCGGCTCCTCGAGCGTCTTGAGCAGGGCATTGAACGCTCCCGTGCTCAGCATGTGCACTTCGTCAATAATGTACACCTTGTACGGGCCGCGCGCGGGCGCGTAGCGCACGTTGTCGCGCAGATCGCGCACGTGTTCCACCTGCGTGTTCGACGCCGCGTCAATTTCCACCACATCCAGGCTGTTGCCGGCGGTAATCTCGCGGCAGGAAATGCACGTGTCGCACGGCTCGGGCTTGTCGCCGCGCTCCTGGCAGTTGAGCGCCTTGGCCAGCAGCCGCGCCGTCGTGGTTTTGCCCGTGCCCCGCGGCCCTACAAACAGATAGGCATGCGCCACGCGCTGGGACTTGATCGCGCGGGTCAGGGTCTGGACCACATGCTCCTGCCCGACCACCTCGCCAAATTGTTTGGGGCGCCATTTCCGCGCCAATACCTCATAGGCCATGCTACTTCTCCGAATGTTGCCGCCTGAATCCCGCTCAAGCCGGCCGCCAAAGGCCAGGACACCCACGGCGCCCGACCGCCAGCCATACCGTTGCTGCCTTCCGGCCCTGGCGGGGTTTTGGCCATGATCGTCGCATGGGGCCCAACCCATGGCAACCGGCTCGAACGGAACCCGGCGCGGGTTGCCGGAACCCATCCCAGCACACCGCCGCCACCCTAGTCCGCCCCCCCGCCAAATGCAATTCTTTTTCCAAAACACGCCCCCTGTCCGGATCTGCTGCCCCCCCCCGCCCCCTTCCCCCAGCGCCTCATTCCTGCAGGCGGCCCTCGCGCATCACCCAATGGCGCCCCCCCCCCTCCGCCCACTCCCGGTTGTGCGTCACCAGCAGGATGGACATCCCCTCGCCGTTCAACTCGCGAAACAGCTCCATGATCCCCGCCGCCGCCTCGGAATCCAGATTGCCCGTCGGTTCGTCCGCCAGCAGCAGCCGCGGCGGCAGCGCCAGCGCCCGCGCGATCCCCACCCGCTGCATCTCGCCCGCCGACAACAGCCGCGCCGCATGCGCCGCGCGATGGCTCAATCCCACCCGCTCGAGCGCCGCCCGCGACAACTCCTCCGCGCGCCGGCGCGGCACATCCAAGTAGCGAAACCGGAACCGCACATTGTCCAACGCGCTGCGCTGCGGCAGCAGGCCGAACTGTTGAAACACCATCCCCACCGTTTCCTTGCGCAGACGGGTGCGCTCCCCCTCGCCCAGTGCGGAAACCTCGCGCCCATCCAGCCAGACCTCGCCGCAATCAGGATGCTGCAACAGCCCGGCCACCATCAGCAGCGTGGTCTTGCCCGAACCGGAAGGCCCCGTAATCACCCCGAACTCGCCCGCGTTCAGCGTCAAATCCACCCCGCGCAACACCTCCACCGGACCGCCCGGCCCGGCAAACGACTTGCCCACCCCCTTCAGGCGCAGGCGTTCGAACGGGGAAGCCGCCATGTCAAATCGGCTCGCTCGGGGCCACGCCCCGGTGCGTTTGCGCGTGGCACAGCGCCAGCGCCAGCGCGTCGGCGGCATCCGACGGCGGAATCTCGGCAAGCCCGAGCACGCTCTTGACCATGCGGGCCACCTGCTCCTTCGGCGCCGCGCCCCACCCGGTAATGTTCTGCTTGGCCCGCCGCGGCGAATACTCGTAAACCGGCACCCCCGCCCGCGCGCAGGCCGCAATCACCACCCCGCGCACCTCCCCCAACACCAGCGCCACCTTGGCGTTCCGGAAATAAAATCCGCCCTCGATGGACGCCACCTCGGGCTTTTGCCCGGCCAGAACCGCCTCGACCCGCTCGCTGATCCGGCGCAGGCACTCCGAGTGCGGCTCCTTGGCCGGCACCTTCACCACCTCCCAGTGCAGCGCCCGGCAATGGCCGCCCTCCTGCTCGATCACCGCCAGCCCGGTCGCCCGCAGCGACGCGTCTATGCCCAAAACTTTCATGCTTGCCCCCGAACGCATCGGAAATTTACTCTTCGTCGTCTATCGCTTCATCCGCGATATCCGCGTTCATATAGACATTCTGCACATCGTCGAGGTCTTCCAGCGCTTCAATCAGCTTGATCAATGCCGCCGCCTGCCCCTTGTCCGTCACCGACACCGTCATCGTCGGCACCAGGTTCACCCCCGACTCCTCGAACACCTTGAAGCCCGCCGCGGTGATCTTTTCCGAAACCTCGTTGTAGGCGCCCGGATCCGTCAAAATCTCGAACATGCTCTCGCGGTCGTGCATGTCCTCGGCGCCCACCTCGAGCGCCACCTCCATCAGCCGGTCTTCCTCCACCCCCTCGGCGTCCACCAGGATCTGGCCGCGCCGCTGGAAATTGCGCACCACCTGGTTGCTGCCGGCCAGCGTGGCGTTGTGCCGCGACAGCGCGTGGCGCACCTCGGCCACCGACCGGTTGCGGTTGTCGGTCAGGCATTGAATAATGATCCCCACTCCGCCCGGCGCGAAGCTTTCATAGAGGATCTCCTCCAGGGCTTCGCCCTGCAATTCCCCCGTGCCCTTCTTGATCGCCCGGTCAATGTTGTCGGCCGGCATGTTCACCGACCGGCACTTGGCCAGGATGGTCCGCAACGATGGATTGGTGGCGGAATCCCCCCCCCCGGACTTGGCGCAAATCGTCAGCTCCTTGGCCAAACGACTGAAAATCTTGCCGCGCTTGGCATCGGCGGCGCCCTTCTTATGCTTGATGGTTGACCACTTGCTATGTCCACTCATGCTCTGCCCTGTCTTTCTGTTGGAAGCTCAAACCCCGCCCGGCGCCGGCTCAGTCTTCCTCTTCCGCCTGCTTGTCCTTGGCCGCTTCGGCAACAATCTTCTGGGCCACGTTGGCCGGCACCACTTCGTAGCGGTCAAACGTCATTTCAAACGTCCCGCGGCCGCCGGTCATCGAGCGCAGTTCCGAGGAATACTTGAACATTTCGGCTTGAGGCACCTCGGCCACCACCACCTGCATGCCGTCCTCGCTTTCCATGCCCAGAATGCGGCCGCGCTTCTGGTTCAGGTCGCCCGTGCAGTCGCCCATGAACTCACCGGGAATGGTCACCCGCACCGTCATGATGGGCTCGAGCAGCACCGGCCTGCTCTTGCTCATGCCGTCGCGGAACGCCGTGCGCGCCGCGATCTTGAACGCAATCTCCGAGCTGTCCACATCGTGCGAGCTGCCGTCATAGACCGTCACCATCGTGTTCACCACCGGATACCCCGCCACGGCCCCGCGCGTCATCCCTTCCACCAGGCCCTTCTCGATCGCCGGCAGGAAGTTGCGCGGAATGCTCGTTCCCACGATACCATCCACAAACCAGTGGTCGAGATCCGCCTGCATCGGCTCGATGCGTAAATACACCTCGCCGTATTGCCCGCGGCCGCCCGACTGCTTCTTGTGGCGGTAGTGCCCTTCGCCCTTGTCGGTCACCGTCTCCTTGTAGGCCACCTTCGGCGTGCGCAGGTTCACTTCCACCTTGCTGCGCGCCTTCATCCGGTCCATGGCCACATTGATCTGCACATCGCCCGTGCCCGAAATAATCAGCTCGCGGGTCTCGTCGTTGCGCGTTACCGTAATCGTCGGATCATCCTCGGCCACGCGCTGCAACCCCTGGCCCAGCTTGTCCTCGTCGCCCTGGTTCTTCGGATAAACCGCAAACGACACCACCGGCTGAGGAAAGACAATCGGCGTCATCTGCGTGGTCTGCCCGATGGCGCACAGCGTGTCGTTCATCCCGGTCGTACGCAGCTTCGCCAGCGCCACAATGTCTCCCGCGTGGGCCTCCGCCGCGGTGTCCTGCTTCTTGCCGTTGAGCAGATATACCGTTCCAATCCGCTCTTTCTGCCCCTTCGTCGAGTTGAACAGCTCGCTGTCGGCCTTCAGCGCGCCGCCCCAGACCCGCGCCAGCGAAAGCTGCCCCACAAACGGGTCGTTGATCGACCGCCATACCTGGGCCACCGGCGGCGCGCCTTCCGACGTATCCACCGCGTTGCCCCCGGCATCCTTCACTTCGCGGGCCGCCGGACTCGGCATCAGCCGCCGCAACCCCGTCATCAGCTCCTCCAGCCCCACCAGCTGGCGGGCCATCGTCGTAAAGATCGGAATAAACTTCACCTGGTCCACCGACGACCGCAGCCCCGTGGACAGTTCCTCCGGAGTCAGCGCCTCGCCCTCGAGCACCTTCTCGATCAGCTCGTCGCTCGACTCCGCGGCCACATCCGTCAATCGCGTGCGAATCTCCTCGGCGCGCGGGTCATCCGCCGACAGCGCGTCCAGCACGCCCTTCTTGTCCGCCGTGGGATACGTCATCACCTCGCAACGCGGCCCCCACAACTGCTGCAGCGCCGCCACCGTGCCGTCAAAGTCGGCGTTTTCTTTGTCCACCCCCGTAATCACCACCGCGCGCGGCAGCCCGAGCGCCTCGCAGCGCTTCCACACCCGCACCGTGCCCACCTGCACCCCCGCCGTGGCGTCCACCAGAATCAACGCCGCATCGGCCACACTCGTCGCCGCCACCACCTGCCCGAAAAAGTCCGCGTAGCCCGGCGTGTCCAGCATCACCAAACGCAGAGGCGCGCCATCCTTCGGCCGCCAAACCGCGTCAAACGGCTTGGCCCAAATCGTGATCTGACGGGCCTTCTCCTCGTCCGTCCAGTCCGCCGAGCTCGTCCCTTCGCCCGGATTCCCATGACGATCCGTAACCCCCAGCTTAAACAGCAGGGAATCCACCAAGGTCGTTTTTCCGCTGGCCGTATGGCCCAACAGCACAAAATTGCGCACATCCGCGACTGGAATACCCTTCATAACGCTTTCGCCTTTCCTTGCAAATACCTCGGCCGGGCCCGAACAGACCGCCCGGGCATGAACCACCGAACCCTATACAAATTCTCCGCCGCCCCGCAACCAGGAAATCGCCCGCCGGAGCCGCCGGGCACCCCGGCCGCCCTCCCCCCCCGCCCGCCCTGGACTTACTTCTGTTTCTGCCGCACCGCGCCGCCCGCGCCAATCTCCGCCAGCCCGGCCTTCTCGAGGTCGGTCCAGAGCGTGCCCGGCCCGGTGTGCAGGATATTGATCTGCAACTTGTCGGAAAGCGCCGCGGCCAGGACCCACAGGTTGTAGGCCTCGGCATCGCCGAACGCCTTCACCTTCAACTGCTCGCCCTTGGCCTTCTCGCCCTCGACCAGCGCCACCACCTGCGCTTCGGCCGCGCCCAGCGTGGTCACGCGCTCGGCGCGCACTGCGGCCGTCTGCTTCTCGATCTCGGCGGCCTGGCGCATGGTGTCGCCCTGGATTTCGGCCACCTGCTTCTCCTCGTCCGCCCGGATCAGCGCCTTGATCTTCTCCGTCTCCTGCGCCACCTGCTCGCGACGCTGGTCAATCAGGCTCAACTCCGTGTTCAGCTCGGCCAGCTTGCGCGCCGTATTCTGCTTTTCCTGGTTGGTCAAATCCTGTTCCTGCGCGAGGCTCGCCTGCTGGATGGGATTCAAAATCTGGTCCGGCACGTTCACATGCCGGATCAGCGCCGCGTGAATCGTGATTTTCTTGTCCGCCAGCGTCTTCGCCAGCGCCTCGGTCAACTCGCTTTGGAATTTTTCCCGGCCTTCGCCCATGATGAAATCCTTGGCGCCGTAAGCCGACCCCTTCAGCCGCGATACCGATAAAATTTGCGGCATGATCACCTTGTCCACCGCCGCCGGCAAATCGCCGTAGTTGCGGAAAATCCAAGCCACATCCTTCGGCTGCAGCTCGAACTCCACGGTCATGTCGAGGCTGATTTCAAAGCCGTCGCGCGAGGGGAACTCCACGAATTGCTCCAGCACGAACGATAGCGAGGGCATCTCCATGTCCAGCGGCGCGGGAGCCATGGCCATCTCTTCCATCGGTTCCGCTCCTTTCATGGCCCCCCACATCCGGCCTCGGCTGGCCGGCGCCGACGGTGCCGAACGCAGCCGCATCCCGCCGCTGGCCTCGGTGCGCATATAATCCTCGCGCTTGGCCTGCTGCTCCTGCAGCAGATTGCTCTGCAAGCGGTCCATCGCCACGTTTTGCGACGTCTGCACCGCCTTCGTGATCACCGCGCCGCCGCCCTTGCCCATCAGCGACACCTGGTTCACGCCGATCTCCAGCACATCCACCTTGTATTCCCGCGGATTCACAAAATACAGCCCCGGCTGCAGCACATCGCGCCGCACGCCCTTCTGGCCGCGCTGCGCGAACTTGTTGGGCGGGGTTTGCTCGCCGGAAAGCGATGTCACCACGCCGTCATAGCCGATCGGAATGCTGATGGCGTCCACCACATCAATCTGATAGCCCACGGGGTTCAGCCGGTACTTGCCCGGCCCGAGCACATGACGCCAAATGCCTTTCTGGCCCACCTCGGCCAGAAATTCGCCCGGCGGCAAATCCTCGCCCACCTTCGCCGTCACAATGCCCACCCGCCCCGGCGGAATGAACGTCACCGGCCGGATGTCGTGGTCATACAGCCACGGATTCCGGAAGTGGCGGCCCTCGCCCAGCACATCCTCCAGAATCCCCCGCTGCCCCGGCTTGGCCAGAATCTGGCCCGACGGCAAATTCTCCCCGGTTTTGGCCGTAATGACCGCCATCTGGTCCGGCCCCACATAAAACCGGCAGAAGCCCCACTCCCACACCAGCCACAGACCCGCCACCAGCACCGCCAACGTCAAAATCGATTTCACAACCGTTCTCATTGGGCACCTCCTTGCGCCGCGGTCGGCACATATCCACGCAGCAGCCCGCCAAGGCCTTCGCCCTGATCCCCGCTCAAAATCGCCCGAATTTGCGGACCGATCTTCGTATAGAACAGATTCCGCGCCAAATTGATGCCGGAACCATAGGCCTTGACCTGCCCCGCCAGCACGCCCGCCTCCGCCTCGTTGCGCAGGCGGATCACCTCCGCCTCGGCGTTGGCCCGCAGCAGCCGCGCGTCCGCCTGGGCCTGCGCGGCGGCATTTTCCAGCTTGGCCACTTCCAGATCCCGGTTGGCGCGCGTCAGGCGCACCTCCCGCTCCTGCTCGGCCGCAATCACCGCCCGGATCCGGCGCGTGTCGGCCTCGACCTTCTCCTTGTTCTGCTGCGCCAGCATCTCCTGCTTGACCAGCTCCGCCTCGGACTTCGCCTGCTCGATCTGCTCACCGTACTTGTTGGCGTCCTGCACCGCCACTTCGCGCTCGCGAATAATCCGCGCGATCGCGTCCGGCGGCGTGATGTTGCGGATCAGCACCGACTTGATGTCCACGCCCCACGGCTGGCACTGCGTCTTCAGGTGCGCCTCGAGGCTGTCCTGAAACTTCTGCCGCGTCGCCCCGGCAATATAGTTCTTGGCCGGATTCTTGCTCCCCTCCATCCGGCTGAAGCCGCGCGCCTTGGGCAGGACAATCTTCTTGAGGATGTCATCCATGTCCCCCACCTGATGCGTCAGTTGCGCCGCCTGGTCCCGCGCCAGCGCGTATTCGATGGTCCCCTCCACATTGACCGTAAACCCGTCCACCGTCAGAAAACTGATGGCGTCCTCGCCGCTTAGCTCGAAACGCTGGCTCTGCAAGTTCACCTCCACCACGTTGAGCATGTAGGGGTTCAGATAATAGGTCCCCGCGTCGAGCACATCCGGCAGCACGCCCTTCAAACCCTCGCCCACCAGAAACGCGTTGCGATCCTTTTCCGGCAAATCATTGGCCAGCACATCCTGCCCGGTCAGTGCCGTCACCACCCCGCCGAAGCCCGGCCGGATGGTGATCGCGTCGAACAACTGCACGTTGTACGCGTAGGGATTCACCCGGTGTTTGCCGGGACCCAGCACGTCGGCCACGATGCCCTTGCAGCCCTCCGGCGCCAAAATCTGGCCATCCGCCAAATCCTCGCCGTAAAGCCGCGTGCGCACCCCCAGCTTGCCCGGCGGCACATCCGTAATCTTCGCAATCTTCCAACCCCAGTGATAGGGATTGCGAAAATAGCGCCCCTCCGCCAGCACATCCGGTTGAATGCCCTTCTGGCCCGGCTCCAGCGCCAGAACCTGACCCGACGGCAAATCCTTGCCCGTCTTGCGAATCAGAATGGCAATCTCGCCGGGGCGCGGCTCGATCCGGCAAAATATCCACACCCACAGCGGCAGAATCAGCAACGCCAGCGCCACCGCCAGCAGAACCAGCAAACCGCCCCAGTGCGGTTGCGGCGCACGCGCGGCATGGGGGGATGAAGCGGAACTCCTCGATCTCGCCGAAGAAACGGGAACAGACTCTTCCATGACTACGTCCTCACAGGTTGGGCGCGGCACCAAACCACGCCGTCACAGAGCATTGTGCCACTCTCCGCCGCGCGCACAAAGGTTTCTTTTCAACAATCCCCCCGCCCCCCCCGCCGCCACCTCCCTCAGGTCAGGGCAGTCGCTCCGCCTGCGGCGCGAACCCCAGGCGCATGCGGGCCACCCGATAGGTCACCGCCACCCGCAGACAGCCAAAACCGTAGCGCACGCTCCGCCGGAAATTGATGGACGAAGCCTCCGGGAAATACCGCGTCGGGCAGCTCACCTCCGCGATGAAGACCCCCTCCCAGTGAATCTGCGCCAGCATCTCGTTGTCGAAAACAAAATCGTCGGAGTTCCTCCGGAACGGCAGACGCTTGAGCAAGTCGCGTGAAAACGCCCGGTAGCCAGTGTGATATTCCGACAGCTTCGCGCCCAGGAACAGGTTTTCCACAAAGGTCAACGCGCGGTTCGACACATATTTCCACCACGGCATGCCGCCGCGCAACGCCCCGCCCCCCAGAATACGCGAACCCAGCACGCACTCATACAACCCGCTGGCAATCATGCTGGCCATCGCCGGAATCAGCTTCGGCGTGTACTGATAATCCGGGTGCACCATGATAATGATGTCCGCCCCGTCCTCGAGGGCCAGCCGATAACACGTCTTCTGGTTGCCGCCATAGCCCCGGTTTTGCTCGTGCACGTGCACCGTCGTGTTGGGCAGTTCCCGCGCCAGCGCCACCGTCTCATCCTGACTGGCATCGTCCACCACAATCACATGGTCCACCACCCCCTGCGCCATAACCGCGTCATAGGTCCGTTTCAGAGTCTTGGCCGCGTTGTACGCCGGCATCACCACCACCACTCGCTTCCCATTCATCATGATCGCACCTCTATTTATACTTACATGCTGCCCGTGTTGGCCCTCAGCCTGGATAATTCATGCGACAAGTCCGGCCCGGATGCAAGGCAGGCGGGGCGAAGCTGTATTGGCATACTGCGAGCCCCGGATAACACGGCAGACGGGTCGGAATCGTCGCACCGAAGGACAACATGGATGAAAACTGAATTTTTCATGATTACTTCCGTATCATGCTGCCCTGCAACAAACTGCAATATTTTCATTCATGTTGGTGAATTATTCAGGTTAGATCGACAAGCCCCAATGCCGCCCCAGCGGCCAATACACGAAAAACGACGGCCCAACCAGCGCCCGCTCATCCACCGCGCCAAAATAGCGCCCGTCCAAACTCGAATAGGTGTTGTCCCCGAACGGCAGAAAATGATGCGGACCCACCCTCAGACGGCTGTCCTCATCAGCCAAAAGCGCGTCGGGCCGCGACACATAACCATCATAGGCCGGATCCTCCGCCTGCCGACGAAAGGCCATCGGCGCATCCACCACCTCCCCATCCACCACCAGCCGCCGGCCGCGAATCGCCACCGTCTCCCCCGGCAACCCCACCAGACGCTTAATATAAAACGTGTCCGGCCGAATATGAAACCGCTCCTTCTGCGGAATATAATTCGTGTCAAACACCACCACATGCCCCCGCCGCGGACGGGCAAAATGATACCGGACCTTGTTCACAAAAATATGATCGCCCATCCGCACCCGCCCCGACGCAATCACCTGGCCGCGCGCCACCCGCTCGCCAGGCCGAAAATGCAGCTTCATGCTCTTCGCCGGATCCGGATTAAAATACAGACTGTCCGCCCGCATCGTCAGCCGCACCAAATGAATCCGCCCGCCAATTCGGAAGGCATACTGGTCATCCTGCATCCCCACCAGCTCCGGTACCCCCGCCGCCTGCGCCTTGACCTCGACATAGCGCTCCCCAAACAGCGCCAAGTTCACCAGCATCAGCGGAAAGCGATCCATCACCCCCCGCCCCTCCTGCGGCCGCACCGTCACCCCGTTCAGCGTCGGCTGCATCGAACCCGTCGGAATCTTGAACGGCTGAATGAAATAGGTCCGGCAGGCCATCGCCAGCGAGATCGCCACCACCAGCACCTCCAGATTCTCACGCCATTGCGGCAGGGGCCGCGGCGGCATCACCCGCTCGGCGGCCACCGCCGCCGCCTCGCAGCCCGCCTCCAGCCGCTCCCAATCGCGCGCCACCCACAGCGCCTTCAGCTCGGCCTCCGCCGCGCGGGCCGCCGCCACATCCGCCTCCGCGGCCACGTCCCCGCGCATGTTCACGGCGTGGCGCACCAGGTGGCGGGCCCGTTGCGCCAGCTTCTTCAATCGCCGCCTCTCCAAAAAATGCATGCTCACGTCCAATCGTTGCTCGGGCCCGGCCGCCGCCGGGCAACGCCCGTCTTCTTCCCGCCAAGAATAGCCATTACGGCTGCGTCTTCAATACCGCAATAAAGGCCTCTTGGGGAATCCCCACCTTGCCAAACTGCTTCATGCGCTTCTTGCCTTCCTTCTGCTTTTCCAGCAGCTTGCGCTTGCGGGTCACGTCCCCCCCGTAGCATTTGGCCGTCACGTCCTTGCGGTAGGCCCTCACCGTCGTGCGGGCGATGATCTTCGCGCCGATCGCCGCCTGAATCGCGATGGAAAACTGCTGCGGCGGAATAATATCCACCAGAACCTCGCAAATCTGCCGCCCGCGCGCCTCCGCCTTGTCGCGGTGCACAATGCACGAAAACGCCTCGACCGGCTCGCCGTGCACCAGAATGTCCAGCTTCACCAGGTCCCCCTCGCGGTAGCCCGCCTCCTCATAATCCATCGAGGCGTACCCCCGCGACAAACTCTTCAGCCGGTCGTGGAAATCAATCAGGATTTCATTCAGCGGCAGCGTGCATGTCAGCATCACCCGCTTCGTGTCGAGACTCTCCGTCCGGTCAATCGTGCCGCGCTTGTCCATCACCAGCTTCATCATGTCGCCAATCTGATCCCCCATGCAGATCAGGAACATCTTCACGATCGGCTCCTCGACCGACTGATACTCCGTTGGCTGCGGCAACAAGATCGGGTTGTCCACCTCGCGCGTTGACCCGTCGTTCATCAGCACCCGGTACACCACCCCCGGATAGGTCGCGATGATGTCGCAGTCATACTCCCGCCGCAGCCGCTCCTGCACAATCTCCATGTGCAGCAACCCCAAAAAGCCGCAACGGAACCCGAACCCCAGCGCCACGCTCGACTCCACCTGATACTGAAACGAGCTATCGTTCAGCGCCAGCTTCTCCAGCGAAAACTTCAGCTTCTCATAGTCGTCCGCGTCAATCGGATACAGCCCCGTAAACACCATCGGATGCATCGTGCGGAACCCCGCCAGCGGATGCTCCGTCGGCTGCCGCGTCGAAGTCACCGTGTCCCCGATCTCGATCTCATTGACATTCTTGATGTTGGCCATGAAATAGCCCACCTGGCCCGCCTCGAGCGCCTCGACCGGCTCGAACTTGGGCGTAAAAACCCCCACCTCCTTGATCTCATAATCCTTCCCCGACCCCATCAACCGGATCCGCTCCCCGCGCCGGATTGCGCCGTCAAACATCCGCACATAGATCACCCCCCCGCGGAACGGATCATACTCCGAGTCGAACACCAGCCCGCGCACCTCGCCGGGATGCTCGGACACCGGCGGCGGAATCCGCTCCACAATGGCCTCGAGCACCTCCACCACGCCGTCGCCCGTCTTGGCGCTCACCCGCAGGCACTCCTCCTGCGGAATCGCGAACATATCCTCAATTTGCCGCTCGACGCTCTCCGCGTCCGCCGTCGGCATGTCCGTCTTGTTCAGCACCGGAATAATCTTCACGTGATTGTTGATCGCCAGATACGCGTGGGCCACGGTCTGCGCCTCGACCCCCTGTGTCGCGTCCACCAGCAGCAGCGCCCCCTCGCAGGCCGACAGGCTCCGGCTCACCTCATACGAAAAATCCACATGCCCCGGCGTATCAATAAAATTGAACTGATACACCTGCCCATCCCGCGCCTTGTACGTCATACGCACCGGGTGCGCCTTGATCGTAATCCCCCGCTCGCGCTCCAGCTCCATATCATCCAGCATCTGGTCGCGACGCTCCCGCGATGCCACCGCGTCCGTCAGCTCCAGCAGCCGGTCCGACAGCGTCGTCTTGCCGTGGTCAATATGCGCGATAATGCTGAAATTGCGGATCTGCGCCAACTGCGGCGTCGTCCGGGCCGGAGCCTCCGGCGCCGCCGGAGCCGCCGCCGCGTCCTCTTCTCTATAAAACTTCATGGCCATCTGTGTCGTAAATCCTGGTTGACCCGTCTTGCATCCGCGCCGCGTCCGTCCCCCCTCCGCCACCCGCGCCGCTGCAGACCGGCACCCCCGCTATTTCTTCCCACCCTTACCCGTTTCCTCGCCGGATTTCAAGCGGTCCGATGCTTTCAGCGCCGACTCGATCTCCCAGCGCATCGTCGCGATCGCGTCGCGCATGTCCCCCGCGCGGAACAAAAACGATCCTGCCAGCAGCACGTTCGCCCCCGCCTCCGCGCACCGCCGACCCGTCTCCATGTTGATCCCCCCGTCCACCGCCACATCCACCTCCGGCAGCCATTTCGCCACCTCGGCAATCTTCGACAGCCCCCCCTCGATAAACGCCTGCCCCCCAAACCCTGGGTGCACCGTCATAATCAGCACCTCGTCCAGCAAATCCTCATACCCCTCCAGCGCGCCCACCGGCGTCTCCGGATTCAGCACCAGCCCCGCCCGCCGCCCCGCCCCCCGAATCCCCTCCAGCGTCGCCCGCAGATCGCACTCCGCCTCCACATGGATATGCACCGTATCCGCCCCCGCCTCCACAAACCGCGGCGCATAAATATCCGGACGTGTCACCATCAGGTGCACGTTCAGATACGCCTCCGGCAGCTCCTCCCGGATCGCCCTCAAAATATCCGGTCCCATCGTCAAATTCGGCACAAAATGACCGTCCATAATATCCACATGCAGCCCATCCGCCCCCGACGCCATCGCATAGCGGCAATCCTCCGCCAAATACCCCATCCGCGCCGACAAAATCGACGGCAAAATCAAAATAGAACCCGTCCTCATGCCCGCATCCTACCCCGCCCCCTCCCCCCGAGTACACCCCAAAAACCACCCCACCACCATCGCCATCCCCCTCCCCGTCCCGCGGCGCAGCCGCGCGAATCATCCTATCCCTCGCCGTGCAATGCTTCGCGCGTCACTTCGCAATCACTCAAGATTTTCGCCATCAGCCCACGACCGATCGTTTCCCCTTTATGCACGGGCACGACGGTTGCCCGCCCATCTGGATGACGAAGAAAGTGGTGGCTCCCTTTGATTCGAATCACCACAAAGCCCAAACGTCCAACCTGGATAATTCACGCGACAAGTCCGGCCCGGATGCAAGGCAGGCGGGGTGAAGCTGTATGGACATACTGCGAACCCCGAATAACGCCGCAGACGGGTTGGAATCGTCGCGCCGAAGGGCAACAGGGATGAAAAATAACTTTTTTATCAAAATATCCGCATCATACTGCCCCGCAGCAAATAACAATTTTTTCATCCATGTTGATGAATTATTCAGGCCAAGCCTCTGAATGAGCTGAATTCCCGTCAAAACCGGAAACGTGCTCATGCCAATACGGCCACCCGTTGCACGCCAATAAACTCGTTGGGCTCGGGTTCTTGAACCTCCAAACACAGTTCAATCGCCTCTTTAATGCGCTCCATCAGCACATCCAACGATTTCGCCTGCGTATGGCATCCCCGCAGAGCAGGCACAGTGGCAAGGTAAAAACCATCCGTGTCTTTTTCGATGACCACATTAAATTCTTTCATGCGCACACCTCCAACACTCTGCTTGTAGTCTAGTCGCTCCAGATTCAAAACACAACTTCAGCATTCGCGAATCATACGTCCCTCCACAAGCCTCCCGCCCACCACAACCACTCCTCAGCCCGCCGTCCGTCCCGCGCCTGCGGGATGGCCGCCTCTCCCCCCCTCACCACCCACCACCACCCACCCCACCTACAACCGCCCATCCACCAACTCCCGCGGCAGGAGCCCCTTCAAATCAAACACCACCATCCGCCCATCCCTACACCCCCCAAACTCCAGCCCCCCAAACTCCTCATGCGCCACCGCCACCACCACCGCATCAAACTCCTCCAACGCCGGCAACCCCTCCACCCCCCCCACCAACTCCAGCCCATACTCCTCCCGCACCTCCTCCGCGTCCGCCCACGGATCACACACCGTCACCACGCACCCAAACTCCTGCAACTCCCGCACCACATCAATCGCCCGCGAATTCCGGATATCCGGACAATTCTCCTTAAACGTAATCCCCAGCACCAGCGCGCGCGCCCCCTGAATCCGCTGCCCCTTTTGGATCATCAGCTTCACCACCCGGTTCGCCACCACCTCGCCCATGTGGTCATTCAGCCGCCGCCCTGCCAGAATCATTTCCGGATGATGCCCCAGCGCCTCCGCCTTATGCGTCAAATAGTACGGGTCCACCCCGATGCAGTGCCCCCCGACCAACCCCGGTCGAAACGGCAAAAAGTTCCACTTCGTCGCCGCCGCCTCCAGCACATCCAGCGTATCAATCCCCAGCCGCTCAAAAATCAGCGACAACTCATTCACGAACGCAATATTGATATCGCGCTGCGCGTTCTCAATCACCTTCGCCGCCTCCGCCACCGCAATACTCGGCGCCAGATGCGTCCCCGCCTCGATAATCGTCCGATACAGCTCATCCACCACCCGCCCCACCTCCGGCGTCGACCCCGCCGTCACCTTCTTGATCTGCGTCACCGTATGCACCTTATCGCCCGGATTAATCCGCTCCGGGCTATACCCGCAGAAAAAGTCGCGGTTAAACCTCAGCCCGCTATGCTTCTCCAGCACCGGCACACAATCCTCCTCCGTGCAGCCCGGATACACCGTACTTTCATAAATCACCACCGCCCCCGCCTCCAGCGCCCGCCCCACCGTCTCGCTCGCGCGCATCAACGGACGCAAATCCGGTCGCCGGTGCTGATCAATCGGCGTCGGCACCGTCACAATATAAAAGTCCATCCCCTCCAGATCCTCCACCCGATCCGTAAAGCTCAACCCCGTCGCCGCGCGCAATTGTTCGCTCGTCGTTTCCAGCGTCCGGTCGCGCCCCTCGCGCAGCTCCTCGAGCCGGCGCGCATCCACATCAAACCCCGTCACCTCGAATTGCCTTCCAAACTCCACCGCCAGCGGCAGCCCCACATAGCCCAAACCGATAATCGCCAGCCGCGCCTTGCGCCCCGCCACCCGCGCCTCCAAGCCCTTCGCCACATCCTTCATCGCCGCCTATCCTTCCTCTACCACGTTTTCCACAGCATGGAAAAAAGTTTTCCATAGCGTGGAAAATTCCTCAAAAAACTTTCCATGACGTGGAAAAACTTGCTCAATTTTTCCATAGCGTGGAAGAAAGTTTTCCATAGCGTGGAAAAATCTCGAAAAAGTTTTCCATGGCGTGGAAAACACGACACCACGCCCAACCGCCCCATCCTACCCCCACCCCCGCCCCCCCTCAACCGAAAAACAACCCCGAGCCCCCCACCCAATTCGGCAGTCGCCGGTTGATTCCCCCCCCCGCCCTTTGTCGGCAGCTGCCGGTTAACGCCAAAAACGGCCCGAATTTGGCAAAAAACTGCCCTTGTTAGCCAGTAGCTATTGCAACACCAGGGTTTTGTTCTAGCGTTTCCTCGCCTTGGGTTGCTACTCGGGGTCAAAGTGGCAGGATTTGGGCTGTCTGGCAAGCCTAAGCGGTGGTTTTAGGCAGGACGCCGCTGTGGGGTCAGCCTCTGCCCAACCCCGAAGGGGCGCCCCGGAGGGGCGAGGGCAGAGACTGACCCCACAGCGGCGTAGATTCAGATGTCGCGAACAGTCGTGT
>LSQX01185314.1_pt1 | contig 20561 bp, 18 predicted proteins | sample 654561 | NCBI WGS metagenome assembly LSQX01 (sample SAMN04489861, study PRJNA283612) | anaerobic digester metagenome | isolation source: 4 biogas reactors fed with cattle manure at either 37C or 55C with and... | place: Denmark: Kongens Lyngby | collected 2014 | reverse complement strand
TTGAGTTTTGTTTAGAGTAAGCTGGCTGCTTCTTTATCAACTAAGACTGTCACATCTGGGTGTAGTTTAAGAAGAGTTGCTGGTACTTGTGTTGTAATGTACTCATCTACTAATGATGCGATGGCTTCAGCTTTTGATTTGCCACTGGCAACTAAGATAATTTTCTTTGCATCTAAAATTGTTCCAAGACCCATTGAGATGGCTCTTTTAGGTACATCATCACGAGTTTCAAAGAAGCGTGAGTTGGCTTCTATTGTAGATTCGGTTAAATCTTCAACATGTGTTCCTAATACTAATTTTTCTGCTGGTTCGTTAAATCCAATATGACCATTAGAGCCAATTCCTAGAACTTGTAGGTCTACTCCACCTAAATCTTTGATTCGTTGGTCATAATCTTTGCCCTCTTGTTCTAAATCTTGTGCTAAGCCATTTGGGACAAAGGTTTTTGCTTTGTCGATATTTACATGGTCAAATAGATGTGTGTTCATGAAGTAACGATATGATTGGTCATGATCTCCTGATAAGCCAACATATTCGTCGAGGTTTACTGTACTAACATTGCTGAAATCAAGTTCTTTGTTTTTGTGCATTTCGACTAAAGCCTTATAAAGTCCCTCAGGGGATGATCCTGTGGCTAGTCCTAATACTGGATTTTCTGTCGTGTTTAAAACTTCTTTGAACATTTCAGCTGCTTGTGCGCTTAGTTCATCATAATTCTCAAATACTTTTATTGTGATCATTAGATTTTTTCGTTCTCCTCTTCTACTAGTTTAATCAACAATGACTCTGAATCAAGGGAACTAAACTTGATGAGCGTTTCTTTAATTGAATGCTCTTTTAGATACTCTTGAATCTGTGTAGCTTCAGAATCTTCAGGATTTTCAAACCTTAATGCGGCTGCCATAGCCCTTGCTAGATTCCTTGGTTCACTTCCATATTCTACCAGACCAAGGGCAGGTTTTACAAACCTATCACTAATAGAAAGTTTACGCATTGGACCTCTTGCTACCCTTAATAAATCATCGCTTATTTCAGAGTTCTTAAATCGGTCAATTACAGTGTCTACATATTGTTTCTGTTCTTCTTCTGAGAATATTTCATATGTTCTTAAGACATATTCTGTTGTTTCTGAAAGAACGTCTCTAACTTGTTGTTCAATCTTTGGATCGCTCATGGCTTCATCTACACTGTCATATCCTGCTAAAAGTCCAAAGTATGCAGATGTAGCATGTCCGGTATTGACTGTGAAAAGTTTTCTTTCAATATATGGTGTTAAGTCTTGAACATAATGAACATCTTTAATTTCAGGAAAGCTGCCTACTAGTTTATCTTTTTCGATAGCCCATTCAAAAAATGGTTCAACTTTTACATCGAGTGGGTTTTCATTGTTTTGTGCTGGCACAATTCTATCTACTGCTGAATTTGGGAATCCAAAATGTTTTTCTGCGAGTGTTTGTTCTTCTTTGCTTAGTTCATTGAATAATGCTTCTTTAAATAAATCGGTTGCTCCTACAGCATTTTCACAGGCAATAATGTTGAGTGGTTTAATATCATCTTTCTTAAGGCGTGTTTTAATTCCTTCAACACATGATTTTGCGATTAATGGAACAATGCGAGGACCTACTGCCATTGTAATAAGGTCGGCTTCTGCAATTGTTTGTTTTAGTTTGTCTAGCTCTTCCACAGAATAAAGTGCATCAAAACCGCTCACTTTAATCTTTCGATTACTTCCATCAGCGATTATGACATCGTATTCTTTTTCACTTTTTAATAAATCTATTAATTCTTTGCTGACGTCAGCAAAGGTTAAATCATATCCATTTTGAACTAATAATAAACCGATGAATCCACGTCCTATATTCCCAGCACCAAAATGTAATGCTTTCATTATAGGTCACCGCCTATTAAGTTAACTGCTTCTTGAGGATCGGTTATTTCGACTAACTTGTCTACATTTTCTTGTTCACTACAGTAAATGGCAATTTGAGAGAGGATTTCCATATGGGAACCATCTTTCCCTGCAATTCCAAAGACTACTTTAACAGTGTCTTCGCCAAATTTCACTCCTTCTGGTACGATGAGAATTGATATTCCTGATTCGATAATTTCTGCGGTGCCACCTTCTGTTGAGTGCGGTATAGCAATATTATTGCCCATAAACGTTGTAGCGATTTTTTCTCTTTCGAGCATCTTATCTACATATTCAGGTTTAACATAGCCATTTTCGACAAGAACATTTCCTGCGGCTACAATAGCCTCCTCTTTTGTGGTAAAGCTTTGGTTCAGTTTGACATTTTCTACACTTAGAACTGGTTTCATCCGTTTCTACCTCCATATTTTTGTAATAGTATTATTAAGTGAGTTAACCAATTGCCTTTTAATAAATTCTGTTATGGCGTCTTCACTTTCTTTTGAATAAAGTTGTAAATATTTTTTCTCAAGTAGTGAGATTGATACAAAGCTAATTACTTCTAATTGTTCATTGGTTAATTCTAGTGGTGTGAGTAATAATACAATTGTATCTATTTTTTCGTTTTTATTGGCCATCCCTTTTAGTACAATGTCACTTCTATTTTGATAAATATGGACAATTACTTGTGGTACATCTTGGTGACGTGTATGGACCAGGGCGATATTTGTATCTGGTAAAGCAAATCCAAATTTGTTTTGTTTTTTTATTAAATCTTCTTTTATTGTATCAGAGAATTCTAAATCTGAAACAAAACTTGTATAACTTAAATGATTTGTTTTTATTACTTTAAAATTATTTATAAGCTCCCTAGATATTTGAGTAACTTGATCAACCTTATCAAGTTTCTCATTTAGGTCTTCAGTTTTAATTTCAACAGGTTTGATCGTTCTTGGTTCTAATAATAAATTGTTGACCTTTTCTTCGATATGTTTATAGTCTAGCTCATCAAGTAAGGGATTGACATGGATATACTCGAATCTTGGATTATTTAGTTTCACGGTTGAAATAATTAGGTCATACTCATCAACACTTATTTGGTCTAGTTCGAGTAATGATGATTGTTCAATGATAGTCATTTGTGGGAATGCTTCTAGTAATCGATTGGTTAGCATTCGCGATGTGGCGATGCCCGATGAACAAATAACGAGTGTTCTTACATTTGGAACTGACTTTAGAGTGTCTATATAGACTCCGAAATGTAATGTCAAAAAGCCTATTTCATCGTCATTGACATTGAGAAGTACATGCTCATTAAAATAGTGTTTGATACTTAAGAATAGTTTTGGATAATCTTCTTTTATTTGTTCTTTGATTGGATTCCCTACAAAGACACCTTCTTGTAGTCGATTAATTAATGGTCTTAAATGTGTAATTAATCCGTAGAGAAATTGTGGAGATTGATCAATATAGTACCCGGTTGATTCACTGACATAGGTAATAAGTTCTTTTGCGAGGTTAACAAGGTTATCTGTTTGTATGTCAATGATTTCGTTGACTCGTTTGCCACTTCTTAATATGGATGCATAATAATTAATTTCATTATTTTGATATTTAAAATTTAGTTCGAATCCTAATCTATCAAAGATACTTTTTGATACTTCCTGATGAATATCGTTTACTTGTGCGGTTGGTTCAACTGGATGGTTGTCTTGTCTTGAAATAGAGATGACGAGATACATCCATAGATCGTGTAATGAATTGTCTGTAAATGAAAATGGAAACTTTTTAACTTCTTGAAATAAGATGCGTTGTGTTGATTTCATTAATTTATTCTCATTGCTTTGTAGTTCGAATAATTGAAATTCACTTGTTTCGATTGAGAAGCTACTTTCTTGTTGAAAATAGTAACTCATTAAATATGCAAATCCATTGCGCTTGTCTTTTTCTGAACCTTCTAACTCTAGTCCTACACCAGGTTTTTTATTGATTTTGACATTTGTGTTTGATAGCATATCTGCCAGCAAATCGACATCTTGATTGATTGTATAGATTGACACTTGGTGTTTTTCACTCAGATAGTTTGATGTTGAGAAATCATCATTGAACATGAACTCTTGATAGATGGCGATAACTCGTCCGATTTGGTTTAAATCAATGTTATCACTCATTAATATGTCTTCTATTACTTGGAGTAAATGTTTGTGTTTTAGTGTGATTCCTTTATTATGTTTTTTTACTACTTTTACTTCATAGGGGAGTAGCGAAATCTCTAATTGCTTGAGATCACGTTGAATGGTTCTTTTGCTGACATCTAGTGTAGCAGAAAGATCCTCAATAGATACAAAGTGAGGATAATTTTTGCTTATGTTTTGTAGAATCATTTTTTCTCTTTGTGAAAAATTCATATTTAAAAGAAGGCCTAGTTAGACTAAGCCTTCACCCCTTTTGTTATTTCTTTAATTCGTTAACTATTTCGTCATATTTTGGCGAACTTAAGAAGTTGTCCACTGAAACATGAATTGCTGTTGGTACTTTTTGTTTTGCGTTTTCAGTCAAGTCTTTATGAGTGATGACTAAATCTTCATCCCCTGCTAGATTCTTAATCGCTGCATTTGTAACAGAGATGTCTTCTAGTCCTGCTTCATTAACTTTCTTGCGTAGTAGGGTTGCACCCATGGCACTTGATCCCATTCCGGCATCACAAGCGAAGACAATTTTCTTAACATTATGATAGTCTACTGCTGCGCCTTTCAATGTAGATGAGACTGAGCTTTCTTTACCTTTCATTGCTTCCATTTCAGAAACTGCTGATTCTAAATCTTGTTCTGTGTCTTTGGATCTATTAAGGATTACTGACGCTACTAAGAATGATACGACAGCGCCAACGATAACTCCTGGTAGGACACTTGTGAAGAATGATCCTTTAGGACTGGTTAAGAAGTACGCAAAGATTGATCCTGGAGATGGTGCGGCTACTAAACCTGCATTTAATAATTGTAGAGTAGCGGTTCCTGCTGCGCCACCTGCCATTGCTGCTAATATTAATGATGGTTTCATTAATATATATGGGAAATAAATTTCATGGATTCCACCAAAGAAGTGGATAATTGCTGCTGATGAAGAACTCGCTTTAGCATTTCCTTTTCCAAAGAACATGAATGCTAAGAGAATACCTAATCCAGGTCCAGGATTACTTTCGAGCATGAAGATGATTGATTTTCCAGCTTCAGCTGCTTGTGATAATCCTAATGGTGTGAAAATACCATGGTTGATCGCATTATTTAAGAATAATACTTTAGCTGGTTCAACAAAAATGTGAACGAGTGGTAGTAATCCGATATTGATGATGGCATCAACACCTGCTGCTAGTAAATTATTCAATGCTTCGACAATTGGTCCAATTCCATAGAAACCAACAATGATTAATAATAATGCTAGAATACCTGCTGAGAAGTTGTTTACGAGCATCTCGAATCCTTGTGGAGTTCTTGGTACTAAAACTTCATCAACTTTCTTAATTAACCATGCGGCTAAAGGTCCCATAATCATGGCACCCATGAACATTGGAATACTTGCTCCAACAATGACCCCCATTGCTGATGCTGCTGAGACAATACCACCACGATGTCCATAAATCATATTACCGCCTGTAAAGGCAACCATTAATGGTAGTAAATATTTCAACATTGGGTCAACAAGTTGAGCTAGTTGTTCATTTGGTAACCACCCTGTTCCAATAAACAGTGCAGTGATTAACCCCCAAGCAATAAATCCAGAAATATTTGGCATTACCATTCCTGATAGGAATGACCCCATTCTTTGGACTCTTGCTTTAAGTCCTGTATTTTGACTCACAATCTTACCTCCTTTATTATTGTATGATTGGCTTGTACTTTTATTATACGGTTTTTCTTTAATATTATTTTAGCAAGTTATAAGGAGTTTGTCATATAATAAATGACAAAAATTGGTTTTATGTCACTTCAACTTACACTATTTTTTTTATTGTTATCTAATTGGATGCACCATTATTTCTTAAATCTTGTATAATAGAGCAAAAGAAAGAGTTAAGTATGGAATATAGAGGAAGATTTGAAAGAGAATTACAAAACTTAGTCATCAAGAGAATCGTAGCATTAATTATTTTTAGTTCTTTAATTTTTATAATAGTTTTTTATACTACAACATTTTATAAGTACAATCAAACATCAAACGAGAATATAAACTATATAAAAGACGTTTTTTCAAATGTTTATAATACAAATAAATCATACTTATTAGATGCTGACACACAATCTCTTGCTTCTAATGTCATTAATCGTGATTTGCGTCAAGAGTTTGATAATCATTTTTATCGGTTCAATCGGAGCAACCCAATTCGTTCAAAATATTTGATAACTGATATTGATGGAGTAATAGCTTCCTCAGATTTTCCAGCAAATCAGCTAACACCTTCATTATTAAGTTATACAAATGCGATTAATAATAATGCCAAAAATTTAGGGCCCAATGAAGTGTATACATCAATTTACAACGACTATGATGGATATCCTGATTATATGATGGTATCAACAATTACATTACAAGGTGAAGCAATAGGTTTTATTACTCTTTTCATTTCAGGTGATGATTGGAGTTATTTTACTTCTAATGACAATAATTATAACTCTGTTGTTACTGACTATCGAAACAATGTTATTTTTTATAACAAAGCATCTTTAATTCAGAATAACTATAAATTCACTTCAGATGAAAATCATAATTACCAAGTCAAAAATGATAGATATTGGTTAGATAAAGATATAGTATCTGAATATGGCATCACCATTTACTCAATTGTTCATTACCCTTCTAATCCTGAGACATTTATTGCTTTGGCAATGATTTCTTTAATTGGCTTTGGCACATTTATACTATCTTCTTGGATTTCTAGGAAAATGGCTGAGAAAAATGCACATTCTGTGAACTTACTAAATAATGAAATTCAGTACATAACACAAATAGAACCTAATCATCGTATAATGCTAAACTCTAATGATGAATTTGAAGATATTGGTCATGAGATTAATACAATGCTTGATACTATTAATGATTTAAATAGAGAGAACACAGAATTAATAGAGTTTAATAATGCGATTGAAATAAGTCAGTTAACCGCTCAAATTAATCCTCATTTCTTATATAACACTCTTGAAATAATTCGAAGTTTGACAAACAAAGATAGTGCACTTGCTCAAGAATTAATACTAAAATTGACAAAAGTATTACGGTATAGCGTAGAAGAAATGAAAAGCGAGGTTACACTTAAAGATGATTTAGAATTTATAAATCAGTATTTATTCATTCAAAACCTTAGATTTCAAGACAACTTGAGCGTTGAAATTAACATTGATGAATCTCATCTGAAATTTAACGTTCCGAAACTACTTTTACAACCTGTCATAGAAAATAGTATTAAATATGGTTTCATGAAAAAATCAAAACTGAACATAGAAATATCTAGCGAATTTGAGAATGATTTTTTAGTTTTAAGAATTCAAGACAACGGTCTTGGGATGGATGAGGATTCATTAATTAAAGCCAAAGAGCTTTTATCTGGTGAAGTAAATACAAGTCAATCATATGGTTTATTCAACATATCCAGACGATTAAAATTACAGCATACAGATAAAAGCAAAGTTGAATTAAGAAATATAAAGAATGTGGGACTTGAGGTTGTTATGCACATCTATCAGAAGTCTAATGAAAGGTAGTGGACAAATTGTATAAAGTATTAATTGTTGAAGATGAAGAAATAATCAGAACAAGTTTAGTATATGATTTCCCATGGAAAGATCACAATTGCATTGTCATTGGTGAGGCTAGTAATGGAGAAGGAGCATTGAGCAAGATTGAAGAGCATGATCCGGATATCCTTTTACTTGATATAAACATGCCTATTAAGGATGGTATTGCCTTACTTGAAGAGACTAATGAGTTTTACTCTTTTGCGACTATCATTATTTCTGGTTATTCATCATTTGAATATGCGAAGCGTGCTATTTCTTTTGATGTTGTTGGGTATCTAACAAAGCCTATAGATATGGAAGAGCTGTCTGATTTTGTTGAGAAAGCAAAGCTATATGTAGATAATCAGAATATCATTAGTCTTAATAAGGAATCTATCAACAAATTAAAGCATTTAGAACTAATTGAAAAGAAGTTCAGCAAAAAAGAACTAGAATCAATTGTTCAAGATGTTTTAGATATTATACATGCTGACTATAAAAAACGCATCACAATGAATTATCTTTCTGAAAAGCTGCATTATAGTGAAACTTTCATCAATAGAAAATTTAAAGAAGGAATGAATACTACAATTAATGAGTATTTAAATAAATATCGGATTCAAGTGGCTATAAATATGATTAGAAATAATAAGAACTATAGTATAAGAGAGTTAGCATATGAATCTGGAATACCTGACTATAAGTATTTTAATTCAGTTTTTAGAAAATACATTGGAATGAGTGTGAAAGAGTTTATCATTAATGTAAAAGATTAATCTGTGTTGGATTTTCCCCAATAATGTTGGATTTTAGGTATAAGCGTTTATGTTTCCTTGTTAAGATATGGTTATGTAAGCGCTTTTTAAGTAGTCGGGAGGAGCTATGAGTAAAACAATAACGATCAAAAATGCAGTAAAACGGTATGGTGAGAATACTGTTATTCCTAATCTTTCTTTACAAATTGAAAATAGTGAGCTTTTCACATTGTTAGGACCTTCAGGATGTGGTAAGACTACACTTTTAAGAATGATTGCAGGTTTTAATACTATTGAGGGTGGTGAATTCTACTTTGATGACTCACTAATCAATAACATGGAACCTGGTCAAAGAAAAATTGGAATGGTATTCCAAAACTATGCAATTTTTCCAAACATGACTGTTCGAAAGAATGTTGCGTTTGGACTTAAATATTTAGATATTTCAAAAGAAGAAGCTAAGGAAACAACAGAAGAATTCTTGAAATTAGTACACGTTCATCCCTATGCTGATCGTATGCCTGACAAACTTTCGGGCGGACAACAACAGCGTGTTGCTCTTGCTCGAGCACTTGTTATCAAACCGGATGTTCTTCTAATGGATGAACCACTTTCTAATTTAGATGCAAAACTAAGAGTTGAAATGAGAACTGTGATTAAGCAAATTCAAAAGGAAGTGGGTATAACTACAGTATATGTTACACATGACCAGGAAGAGGCAATGGCTATTTCGGATCGTATTGCTGTTATGAAGGATGGCGAGATTCGTCATTGTAGTACACCGCAAAATATATATTTAAGACCTGCTGATCTTTTCGTTGCTACTTTTATTGGTAAATCAAACTTAATTAATGCTGAATTAATTGATAGAGATCAAAATGCAGTTGTTAAATTTTCAAATGGGTATGAGGTTGAGTTGGATACAGTAAGAAATGAAGAGACTTTTGATAGAAATGTTACAGTTTCAATTCGTCCTGAAGAATTTAAAATTATAAAGACTGAATCAATTGATGATGATCAAGGTATTCATGGAGTTATTAAGGATAGTATTTTCCTTGGTCTTAATACTCATTATCTTGTAACTTTAGAAACTGGTGAAGATGTTGAAATAATACAAGAATCTAGTATTGACAAGATTATTCCTGAGGGTTCATCAATTACTCTTGTGGTAAATAGTGAGAAGATGAATGTCTTTGATACTGATACAACATTAAGTTTGATGAAGGATGTTAACAACAATATTGTAATAGATGCTCAGGGTGTTGGTGAGACTCATGATTAAGAGAAAACGATTTGATTTTTGGGTAATTGTTTCGATCACACTATTCTTACTTTTTGGGTTCTTCTTAGTTTATCCATTGTTCAATCTACTAAAAGAATCTGTTTATACTGGGGGAGAATTTACTTTAGAGGCATTTCAGCGATTCTTTACCAGGGGCTATTACTACTCTTCAATATTCAATAGTGCTAAAGTAGCTATTTCAGTTACGATTGTAAGCCTATTGATTGGTATTCCTTTTGCTTATTTCTATTCTTTTTTTAAGCTAAGAGGTAAGAAGTTTCTGTTTGTTTTAGTTCTACTTTCTACTATGTCTGCACCATTTATTGGTGCGTATGCTTGGATATTGTTAATGGGTAACTCAGGGCTCATTACTCAGTTCTTGAAATCCCTTGGATTTCCTGGAGTTTCCATTTATGGATTTGGGGGGATAGTTCTTGTACAATCTTTAAAACTTTTTCCATTAGTTGTTCTTTATATGAATGGAGCGTTTAGGAATATAGATAACTCATTGCTTGAGGCTGCTGAGAGTATGAATTGTACTGGCATAGAACGTTTTAAAAGAGTTATTATGCAATTATCAATGCCTACTATCTTAGCTGCTGCTTTGTTGGTCTTTATGAGATCATTTGCTGACTTTGGAACACCTGCTTTAATTGGTAGAGGTTATTCTACATTCCCTGTACTTATATATAATGCCTTTCTAGGTGAGAATGGTACTGATTATCATTTTGCTGCGGCTATTAGTGTTATTGCAATTATTGTTACTGCTGTAATATTCATCATCCAAAAAATTTCAACTAATAAATTTAAATTCACGATTAATGCATTGAATCCTATTCAACCAAAGAAGGCTAAAGGGTTGTTTAATGTTCTTATTCATAGTTTTGTTTATTTGCTTGTTTCGGTGGCCATGTTGCCTCAGCTTTATATTGTCAATATGTCATTTAGAAATTACAACAACAGTATCTTACAGCCTGGTTATTCTTTAGTTAACTATGAAAATGCTTTGTCGAAGAACTTATTTAGATCTATTAATAATACTATTTTAATAAGTTTTATTACTTTAGTTATTATTATTGTTATTGCTGTGTTTATAGCTTATTTGGTTGTTAGACGAAACAATCTTATTAACAACACAATCGACGTTGTTTCAATGCTTCCATATATAATGCCTGGAGGTGTTATTGGAATTGCATTAATTCTTACATTTAGTAGTAGTAATTTTGCTCTTACTGGGACCGTTTGGATAATGATATTAGCATTGGTTATTCGGCGAATGCCATTTACGAGCCGATCAGCTACTGCGGCTATGATGCAACTTCCTGAGAGTGTTGAAGAAGCTGCATTAATATTAGGTGCTTCAAAACTAGAAACATTTGGAAAGATTACAATTCCTATGATGGCTAGTGGTATTATATCCGGTGCTGTATTAAGTTGGGTATCTGTCATTACAGAAATGTCTTCTGGTGTAATGTTATATAACAACAGAACAATTACATTAACATTATCTACTTATGCTTCTATTAACAATGGTACCTATGGTGTTGCTGCTGTCTTTGCGACAATTACCACAATATTTACTATCATTTGCTTAGTTATCTACTTAAAAGTTACTAAGTCAGAAGATATTCAAATTTAGAAACAATAAATATTGTTCATATAAAAAAGGAGGAATTATGAAAAAATATTTTTTATTGCTAATCGCAGTATTCGCGTTAGTTCTAAGTGCGTGTAGTACTGAAAGTCCAACTCCAGATGATTCTACATCTGAGACGCCAGATGAAAGTGGTGAAGTTGTTGAAAGACCTTATTATGTTAGAGGTGAAGATGAAGTAACTGGAACTATTACGGTTTATACAACTATGGAGGAAACTCAACAAACTGCTTTGATTAATCTTTGGAATAAGTATTATCCAAACTCTAGAGTTGAAATCCAAGCAGATTCAGTTGGAACTCTTGCTACTAGAATTCGTAGTGATGAACAAAATGATGCTGATGTCGTAATTGGTGGAATGTTTGCTGCTGATGGAGATACCTACCATGATATCTTACAACCTTACACTGCTGTAAATGATGCTGAACAACTTTATCATGACGAATCAGGTTATTACACATTCTATGATGTGCAAGTTATGAGTTTAGTTGTAAACCCAGAACTTAGAGATGAATTAGGCATTGAGATTAATGGTTATGAAGATTTATTACAACCTGAATTAGAGGGTAAAATTATCTTAGCTGCTCCTGATGCGTCTTCTTCTGGATGGAGACAACTACAAACTATTCTAGCTGTTATGGGTGATGAATTTGATGACGATAAAGGTTGGGAATATGTTGAGAAACTAATGCCTATGGCATTCAGTACAACTTCTTCTAAGGATGTATATAACCTTGTCATTAATGGTGAATATGTTGTTGGCTTATCTTATGAGTCGACTGTTGCTGCATTAATCAAAGATGGTGCACCTATTGAAAACATCTACATGGAAGAAGGAAATACAGCCATGGCTGGAGGTGCTGCTATTGTTAAGGATGCTCCAAATCTGGTTGCTGCAGAGGCAATGATGGATTTATTAGCTTCTACAGAATTCCAAGATATTAGAGCTCAAGAATCTTCAGGTCGTGGATCAAATGGCGAATCTGTACTAATTGATTTACCAAAGGAAACAGAGCTTAACATGGTTGAACTTGATTTCGAATACTTAACAGAAAACAAAGCTGCTATGATTGACAAGTGGAATTCACTTTGGGCTGACCTTCATTAAATCTAAAAATTAATTAATAGTTATCAAAAAACCAACGTAATAAAACGTTGGTTTTGTTTTGTACTTAACTATTCAGCAAATGAATTATAAACCTGGTTTATTCGACTTCGTAGCTAGAGATTCTATCTACTTTTGGTTTAGATCTGCTTTCTGGATCAAAGGTATGTTTTAGATATTCTTTAACGAGTTCTTGTGCTAATTGAATACCTGTTACCTGTGAGCCTAATGCCATCATATTGGCATTGTTACTAAGTTGTGCTCTTTGAGCTTGATACACATTTGTTACTAAAGCACAGTATGCACCTTTAACTTTGTTTGCTGAAATTGAAATTCCAATTCCAGTTCCACAGATAACGATACCTCTGTCGACTTCTTTTCTGACGACTGCTTCTGCGACGTCTTTAGCAACATTGAAATAGATAGGGTCTTCTGAACCGTAGTCTATTACTTCGTGCCCTAGTTCTTCTACAGTAGAAATTAAAGCATTTTTTAGTTCTGCTGCATTTGGGTCACAACCGAATCCGATTTTCATATTTTTCACCCTTTCTATATTTTTTTTAATTCTTCTAAGTATATGTTCATTAGCATCCATGATGATTCTGAACCTGGATCTCTAAATCCAATGGCTCTTTCGCCTAAACGCATAGCTCGTCCCTTTTTGGCTATTAATGGGATTGTTTCGTCTGAACCTTGTTTCATTCTAGCAACGAATGCTTCGAATGCTTTGATTGGTTCATTTTCTAAATCTTGGTCAAATAAAACTTCAAGTCCTGGTAAGAATGCATCAAGCATTGTTTTATCTCCATGTTGAGCTTTTCCTATTTTGACTATTTGGTCAACACCATTTTTAATGATTTGACAAAATTCTGGGAATGTTACTTCCATTTGACCTTTATAGTCATTGGCTGCTCTCATAAAGAAACTACCATAGAGTGGTCCTGATGCGCCACCAACTTTACTCATTAGACTCATGCCTACACTTCTTAGTAGTTCTGAAATATCTTCATCACTCTCACGCATTGCATCTAATTTCTTGGTGACATCTCTAAAACCAATGGTCATATTAATACCATGGTCTCCATCTCCAATGTCAGAGTCTAATTTTGACCAGTGATTGCGTTGTACTTCGGCTAATTCTGCCATTTTTTCAAAGCTGTTTATAAAGAAAGTTCTATCTAATACCAACATTCATTTGCCTTCTTTCTAGTTCTACTGTCTTAAATAAGGTGCGTCAAACTCCGCATCCAAGTATCCTTTTAATTCTTCATCTAAACGAGTTAGAGTGACTGACATACCAATCATGTCCATTGATGTAGCATAGTTACCAACCATTGATTTATGAACTTTAACGCCCATTTCAGTTAGAACATCATGAACTCTACGGTAAACAATATATAAGTCCATAACTGGTAGTGCACCTAATCCGTTAACTAAAACACTTACTTCTTCGCCTGCTTCTAGTTTCATATCAGGTAGAATGTGTTCTAAGATTTCGTCTACGACTGAGTCTGCTGGTTCAATTTTCTTACGAACGATTCCTGGTTCACCATGGATTCCCATCCCGACTTCCATTTCATCTTCGCCAATTTCAAAAATCTTTTCACCAGTAACTGGTAGTGTAGATGAGCTTAAGGCTACTCCTAATGAATAAGTTGCTAGGTTAGCTCTTTCTGCTACTGCTTTAACTTCATCAAGGTCTTTTCCTTCATTAGCTGCGGCACAAGCTGCCATTAAGACGATAACATCTCCGGCAACTCCACGACGATCCTCACGAACTTCTGAAGAGTAAACGTCATCTGTAATTAATACTGTTTCAACTCTAATACCATCATCTGCTGCCATTTCAGCACCCATATCAAAGTTAATAACATCTCCTTGGTAATTTCCATAAAGGTATAAGCAACCTTTACCATTGTCGACATCTTTAACTGCTTGGTAACATGTCATTGGGTCTGGTGAAGTATTGACATTACCAATAACTGCTGCATCAGCAACGCCTTTTCCAACATAACCTAAGAATAGAGGTTCGTGTCCTGATCCACCACCAAATATGATTCCTACTTTTGGTGTTTCGCTCAAGTGTTTAGAAACCACTACACGACCACTTTCGTCACTTAGACGAACATCTTCTGAATGTGCCTTAACATAACCATCCAGCATTTCTTCAACGACATCGTAACCATCATTGATTAATCTTTTCATAGATTGAATTCCTCCTTTTTCATTCTCTTTCTATGACTTGCTTTGACTATTTATTACTCTGCATGAAATTATTAACGATGGCTTCAAATCCTTCGCCACTTAATCCAAAGCGCCCGATGAATAAACCGTCAACATCTTCTACTGTTGATAATTCACTGGCTGTCTTTGGACTGACCGATCCACCATAAATTATTCGGATCGAATCAGCTAATTCATTTGAGTAACTATCTCTAACTATTTGCCTCAATAGTTTATGAGTCTTATCTATGTAATCCTTGTCCGCAGATTCTGCTTGACCAATTGCCCAAACTGGCTCATACGCTAGAATTACTCTTTTTCTAAATGGTTCACTCACTAATTCTAGTGCCCACTGTACTTGAGATTTTAATGTCATCTCACTTTGACCAGAATCAATATCTGATTGTTTTTCACCAATACAAACAATTGGTGTTAGGTCATATTTCTCACACAGTGCTACCTTTTGAGCAACCATAGGATCTGTTTCATTGAAGAATTCTTTTCTTTCAGCATGACCTAGTTCTATATAAGTACAGCCTATCTCTTCTAATAGAGAAATAGGAACTTCACCTGTCATAGCTCCCTTTTCAATTGGTGCACAGTTTTGAGCTCCAACTAAAATGTTTGTATCACTAAAGATATCTCGAATTCTTTCAATCAACACAAATGGTGGAAGAAAAAACAAATCAACATCATCTCTGTGGCCAACTCTTTGCGCTATTGAACTAGCCAATTCAGTTCCCTGAGTGATGCTATTAACATGCATTTTCCAACTTGAACCTACAATTTTCTTACGCATTATTACCCACTCCTTACTCTTATATTAAGAAATTGGATGACTCTATGTTTAGCATTCATTACAGTATAAGTATATCACAGCCACTATCATTTCTTCCACATATAATTTGGGATTAGTGGATATATTACAATAAATAAAAGTTGCAAGAAAATAAAAGGACATTGATAATATTACTCATCAATGTCCTATCTTTAAATTAATAATTAACGACTTCTTCTTTCAATGGAATTGAGTTTGAAGCTCCCTTCCTTGTTACAGAAATTGCGCTGGCTGTACTTGCAAATGTCAAACACTCAATTACATCGATTTCTTAACATAGTTTGTTAAGAATAACTAAATATAAGCATGAGAAAACCGCACTGTTTAAGTGCGGTCAGTTTATGGGTTTTTTAATCTGTTACATGAACATGTTTTGCTAGTTTTGGCTCAAAACAATAATTTTCTAGCTTATATGGAATTTTTCTAACTCGATAGTAATTCCCTTTTAAGTGTGCACTGAGTAATTGTTTTCCATATGATATCTCGAATGTGTGCGAGACCATTTCAACACCTCTTTCGTGTCCACTAGGTCCGTGGTATTCAGAGATTTGACCATCTTCATAGGCTGTTCCTCCAAAGTGAACTAGATTATGGTCATCTGAATAATACTTGACAAATGAAATATAAGGTGAGTATACTTTGGCTCCTAGATCTTTGCCATATTGCCAAACTGTTTCAATTGTTCGCTCTTCAGGATTAATTTTGAATCGTACACCTCTTGAATAACCATGTTTTGCTTTAATGTAGTCTGGATGTTTTTTGCCTCGGTAGTGATTGTCAAAGACAAGCATTTCCCCAATATCATTAAATGATACAGCATGTTGGCCATATGTGTATTCAAAATTATAACCTTCAGGTTTTAAGAAATACTTGTCAATATACTCTTGGTCCCATCCTTTTGGATCGGATAGAATCCAATTTAGCTCTTGAGTGTCATAATTAACATTAAGGATTGTGTCCATATGCCTAAATGACAAGGTTAGAGAGTTTGTGTGCTCATCATACCAGACAGCATTATTGTGAGCCCAGTCAAATTCAGACCAACTTCCAGATCTTCTTGTTTTGGTTGGATCAATGAAATCTTGATATCTCCAACGTTTAGTTACTTCACCTGTTTCACGGTTGAATACAACTAGAGCGTCTTCTGTTGTGCTGTCATCTTTTTGATCGGTTAAGACTAAGAGTTCATTATCTCCTATTTCAATAAAATCATGATGGTATAGAGTATCTATTTCATAAAACACATGAATTTTTACCATCCAGTCAATTTCGTAGAGACCAGAGACATAATAGGGATGTACTATTTTTTCTCCTGTTCCTACCATAATGCGACCATTTTCTAGTTGTCTAAAATCCCAGTTGAATGGTTCAGTTATTAACCAGCGTATATTGCCTAAAGAATCTAGGGCAAATGGTAAATGATATTCAAAGAAAGTTGTTGGTGTTGCATAGACGAGTAACTTGTTTTCTAGAACGATAGGATCTGCTTCGAAATTAATTACAATATTTTCGTCAAATTCAATGCCAGATGTTTCTAGCGTGTGTGTTACTGTTTTTCCTTGATAAAAAGAAATTTCAACGTCTGTCTTATCATTTAAATGGAGACCATAGATTGGCAGGACATGAACTTTTCTTTTTGGAAAAGTTTGTTTCATATCTGCGACCTTACTCTTACCCTTCACATTGACTGAGATGGCAGTTTCTTTATGTGTCTTAAATAGTATATAGGCAGACAGAGGATTTAGGTTGTAAGGGTTCATAACAATCATGGGATCTTCAATAGTATAGTGTCCACTATTGAAGGTCTCCATCATTTGATTTTCAATTTTAAGTTGATCTTGTAGTCTTTGGGTACTCATCCTTATTCGGCCCCAATTCCTCTTTCTAATAGTTTAGCTTTGAGTTCTTTTTTATCAAGGATGTTTTTTAGACCAATAACATGGTCATTAGGTTTAATTGTTTCGACAAAACGTTCGTTAACAATTAATAGATCATAATTCTTTGCGCTTGAGCGAGCTTCGTCAATAGCACAGTGATCCATGCTAACCTCAACTTTTAGCTCTTTGAAGACTTTATCTGCTTGCATTTTTAGCATTTGTGATGACCCCATTCCGGCCCCACAGGCAACGAGTACTCTTAATTTTGACATAAATTTACCTCCTGTTTAGTTTATTTAGTCTTGTAATTCGAAATATGATTCTTTGTTTTTGCGATATTGAAGTTGTGGAATGATTAGCATTAATACAATTGCCAGTCCAATTCCAAATACTGATAGGTGTTTAATGAAAAATCCAATGACAGGCCAGGCTGTTGCCCAGTCTAAGTTACCAACGTAACCACCAAATGGTGCTAGTTGAAATATTCCAATTGCCAGAGCACTTCCTAATACTTGAAGTAAGCCTGAACCAATACATAATATGATTAATGCTCTTAGGCCACCTTTATTGTTAGCGAATAGTCCGATTGTAGCATTATCATAGAATAATGGAACAAATCCTGGAATGATTAGAATTGGGTTTCTAGTAATTACTAATAATGCGATAGCAATAACTTGTCCAATTGCACCAAAGATAAAGCCTAGGGTAATAGCGTTTGAAGAACCAAAACCAAAAGTTGCGGCACAGTCTACAGCTGGCACTGATCCTTTTAGTACTGATGATGAGATACCATCAAATGATACGACTAATTCGTTAACGAACATTCTAACCCCTGTCTTTAGGATAGTTAGGTTAACTGCGAATGATGCTGCTTTTTCAAAGATATATAGTGGGAAACTAATGCTAGAGGCAAATGCGCTGTCTAGTTCGCGTAGCATTGGCGCTCCAATAATTAGAATAATAACTCCAAAGAAGATCCCCATGATGAGAGTTGTTGAGACGGTGTAATCGTCTAGTAGCTTAAATGGACCTGATAGTTCAATGCTGTCAACATTCTTATCCTTGTTTCCTAGTTTGCCACCAAATTTATCAGCAAACCAGACACCAAACATTTGTTGGTGACCAATTGCGAAACCTGCATTGTCTGTTAAGTCATTAGTAGCTTCAACTGTCATATTTGAACCAACTGCCCAATATGTACCACATAGAAGACCAGTTAAAATGATTCCCCAAATACCGCGTAAGCTTGGTACTAAGAAGAAGATAATCCATGTTGCGACTGCTGCTTGTTTAACCATGATATGACCAGTGGTGAATAGAGTTCTGACTTTTGTTTGTCTTCTAAATAGCACTAATAAGATGTTCCAAATAAATGCTACGAGTAGAGAGATCATAGCCATTGATAATGATTCACCAATGGACTCTAGTGCTGCGGTTGCTGCTGATAGTCCAAAGTTTGGATCAATGACGACTGCACTGACTCCCCATTTTTGTTTAACTGCTTGAATTAGAGGGTCTACTGTTCCTAATAGATTCTTAGCCCCTACTTGTAGAATCATGTAGCCGACAGCTGCTTTGACAAAGCCTGCTACGACTTCATACCATTTCTTTTTGAGTAATACGTATCCTACAACTACGATTAACCCGATGAAAATGGCAGGTCTTGAAATAACGTTATTAAATATTACTTCCCAGACGGTGTTTAGAATTTCCATAAATGCCTCCTTTTATGTTTATACTTGTATTTTAATTGTTGTTTAAAAAAGAACAACCCGAATGTAAGCGGTTGCTCATATTGCTCAGATTTTGTTCTTTTTTATGAGAATATTCTCACAGGAGGCCTAAAGTGCATGATTGGTCACATATTAAGATGTCGACTAGACCGGATAAAAGCGCTGATTTTAGTCCTTTACTCTTTGCTTTCCCTTCTGCTACTAAGGCGACTGTCTTAATATTTCTAATTTCTTCTAATGATAATCCTATAACTGATTCGTCTAGTTTTGAATTAATATACTCTCCTTTGCTATTTAAGAAATGACCCAAGATACTGGCTGCTGACTCTTCTTTTAATATCTCCCTCATATTACTGTTATCAAGATAATTTCTGTAAACACTTAGTTTATCATCTCTAATTCCACCAACAGAGGCTATTAAAAGATCTGATTTTCGAGCAACATTCAATGCGCCTTTAATAACATGTTCATCCAATAAGTATTGGCGGACTGTTTCATTAAAGACAAATAATGGCGAGTAAATCATATTAAACTCAGCATTAAACTTTTGAGCCGTACTTCGGATTGTTTCTGGCGAATCATAAATATAATCAGAATCATTGCCAGCATTTCCTTTCACTGCTGAGAATGTTAATCCTTCTTGTCCGTGAGGTTGTAGTTGTTTACAAATATTGTATACAGTTCTTCCTGATGATAATCCTATAATCATATTATCTTTAATTATTTCGGATAAGTAATTTGCTGAATAGCGACAGATTTGATCAAAGCTTGTTGTCTCTTCTGTGAACAAGATATGGCAATCTTTTAAATTATATTTGACTATTAACTTTTTTTCGAGTTCTCTATTTCTTTCAAATGGAAAATGAATCTTTATTTCTATGACTCCTTCTTCGAGTGCTCTTTGTAGTAACCGACTCACTGTAGAGCGTGAAATATACAGATTCTTAGCGATTCTATCTTGTGACATTCCTTTTTTATAGTACAAGTATGCAACATTGGCTAGTAATAACTCATCTTGTTGGACCATTGCCTCCTCCTAATTATACATTTGCGATGACGTTGTTTATTTATTCTATTCTACCATTTTATAAGAGTTTTGTTTCAATTATTTGGGAAGAAAGTGTTTCAACAAAGGACCAAGATTGATATTAGACATAAAGCAGAGTCATTCATTATTAACATAATAGTCTTATTGTAACTCTTTGATAATATCTTCTTATTTTCTGAGAGTTCGTCTTTATTATCTTAGTAGCAGATTAGGTTGAACTAATATATCAGAATTCAAATCCTAAACTTATACTAGAATATTATTAGAATAGTTTAAATGTATTGCATCGATATCAAACACTTGGGAACTGCAATACTTTTCTTTACAATAAGTTAGATGACATCATGGACTGTCAATACATTAGTA
>LSQX01378340.1_pt1 | contig 20565 bp, 15 predicted proteins | sample 654561 | NCBI WGS metagenome assembly LSQX01 (sample SAMN04489861, study PRJNA283612) | anaerobic digester metagenome | isolation source: 4 biogas reactors fed with cattle manure at either 37C or 55C with and... | place: Denmark: Kongens Lyngby | collected 2014 | reverse complement strand
GGTTTAAAGACTGTAATTAAAAACAAAATATATCCTAATAAAATTAAAACATTTAAAATTGTAGAAATGGGAGTAATTCCTCAGGAACAAAATAAAGGAGCTATATTAGTCTTGTTTAATCATTGTTTTGGGTTAACAAAAGATAAATATGATAGTTTCCAATCAGGCTGGGTTTTGGAAAACAACTTTAAATCCAAAAGTTTTGGAATTAAATGGTCTGATGGGGAAGATAAGTACTATAAGGCATATATTAAGGATGTGGAGTAATTGATTTTAAATGTAGATAATATAAAGCCTTTATTAGACTTATTAGAAAAGGTAAATCCCTGCAATTGTGAATATGAAACTAAAGATGGAACCATTATTGTAAGCTATTCTATAAAATTAAATATATTTAATTTTACAAAATGGTTTCCAGTATACATAAAAACTAGAATAATAGGGCTTCCTATTTCTTTAAGCGAAAAGGGGTATTGGGGAGATATTAATATTGTGAAACAGCTGATTCACAGGAAAAAAGGATTAAAAATTGTATTAAATGCAGAAAATGATCTGGGAACTTCAGGACAAACCTTATCTACTTTTGTATTTTATAATAAGTTTAAAAGCTTTGATGATTATACAGGGTCTTTAAGATGCTCATACAGAAGAAGAATTAAAAAAGCTTTAAACCATAAGAGTAGATTAATTATAAGAGAAATGGACAAAAAAGATTTTGCAGATGAACATTATAAATTATATCTATCTATAATGGAAAGAACAGAAAATCCATTAGAGATCCTATCTAAAGAGTTTTTCATAGAATTCGAAAGTGAATTATATGAATTCTTAGATGTAAATTCTAAAGCAATTGTAGGTTTTATTCAATTAAAACAAATAGAGGATTGTCTTTACTTTTTCTTTGGAGGATTTCATAGGGAAGACAATGAAAAATATGATCTTTATTATAATATGTTGATTAAGATTATTGAACTAGGAATTGGAAGAGGTGTTAAAACCATTAATTTTGGTCAAACTGCTGAAGAAAGCAAGTTAAAAATTGGCTGTGTAGAAGTAAAAAAGTATTTGTATGTTCATCATAGTAATAGGATTATAAATAAAGCACTTCAATTACTGGCACCACTTTTTTCATATAAAGGATATAATACAGTGCATAATGTGTTTAAGCTAGATTCTAAGGAGACAGTGCTATGATAATTTTCTTAAAAAAAGTAAGGGTATCCACAATTTTCTCTAAATTTGATCCTGTAATAGTTGAACCCTTAGAATTGTGTTATTTGAAATCAGTTCTTAAGACTATGAATATAGAAAACTACCTTATAGATAGTTTATTCGGTTTAGAAGAACCAGAAAACATAGCTCCAGATCTAATTATATTAACAGGGTACAATGTGGCTGAAAACAAAGTGCTAAAAGAGGCAAAAATGTATAAAGAAAAGTTTCCGGATTGCAAAATAATAGTAGGTGGAGTACATATCCAATTGAATAGAGAAAGCTTTCAAAAAGATGATATAGACTATGTAATTCATTCTCAAAGCTTGCATAGGTTCAAAAAAGTAATACAAAGCATAATAGATAATAGCTTGCCTATATTTAAAGGAGTAGATTATTATAATAATGGACATTGGCATTTAGGGGAAATAGATTCAGTATTAAAGAGAGAAAATATATTGGCTGATAGAAGCTTGTTTTACAATTTCAAGAATAAATTAAGGTATTTAGAAAAATCAGAAGTTGCTCTTATTAAAGGAAGCATAGGCTGTCCTTATAACTGTTCTTATTGTTTTTGTAAAGACCTTAATCAAGGGAAATACATAAGAACAAATTATGAAAAGATGGCAGAAGAAATAAATGGTCTTGATGCCAATTACTACTGGGTAGTAGATGATGTATTATTTGCCAACAGAATAGATGCCTTAGAGTTTATCCATTCCATGAAAACTATTGTAGGGAAGAAAAGTATAATAGGATATTTAAGAGGAGATTTTATATTAAAAGAGCAGGACTTACTAGCTGAACTAAAAATAGCTGGTTTAAAAGAAGTAATTGTAGGATTTGAAGCTACTAATAATGAAGAATTAGAAAGCTATGATAAAACTATAAATGCTTTAGATTATCCTAAGATTATTTCCCTATTAAAAGACTATGAAATAGATTTAACAGCTTTATTTATAGTACAAGCAGATTATAAAATTAAAGATTTCTATAATTTATATAGATTTATAAAAAATAATAAAATAGAAGTATTTACCATATCAATACTTACTCCTATAAAAGGAACTAAGAATTATAATGAGGAAAAAATGGATTTAACTACATTAAACCCTGAAAAGTATGATTTTTTACATTTAGTTAAAAAGTCTAAATTACCAAAGGTTTTATTTTATACATTATTTTATGGAATTCATTTAAGATTATTAAAATCTAAAAGAGTATGGAAGTATATTTCAGGTAAAAGTTAGGAGATTGTTATGACAACAGAAATATGGGATTTTTGGGCAAAGAGATATAATAAGCTGTGGGTACAAAAGTATTCTCTAAGACCTACCAGAGAATACTTATTAAAATTGAATTTACAGGGAAGTAACATAAAAATATTAGACTTAGGTTGTGGACCGGGACAGTTAATAGAAGAACTCCATAAAAAAGATCAAAGTTATAGAATCACAGGGGTAGATTTTTCTGAAAAAATGTTAAAGCTTTCAAAAGAGAAAAACCCAAAAGCTAGTCATATAAAAATGGATGTAATAGATTTAAATAAAATAGATGAAAAATTCAATATAATATTTTGTACACATTCTATGCCCTATTATAAAGAACCACAAAAGCTAATAGAGGATTTAAGCTATCTTTTATTAGATAATGGAAGGGCATACTTAGCTTTTGCCAGTGGAAATACTATTTATGATAAATTTGTTTTGGGTTTTGTAAAATTAACTACAGGCAGGGCTTATTACCCATCGGATACTGAGTTTAAAGAATTAATAGATCCCTATTTTATAGTAGAGGATTTAAAAATTATTAAAGAACGATCTTTTATGCCTAGAATAGCCATATATACTTTAAAGAAGGTGAAAACTTGAAGGTGTTATTAGTGAGACCAAAGCCAGATAGTGAAACTATAGGGCTTCAACATGTTATGATTTGTGAGCCATTAGAATTAGAATACTTGGTATCTAATGTACCAAAAGAGATTTCCAATATGGTGGATTTAAAGATTATAGATATGATTATAGAGAAAGAAAGCTATGAAAGCATAATAGAAAGAGAAAGTCCAGAATTCATAGTATTTACTGGATATATTACTCATGTTAATTTAATAAAAGATTTATCAAAAGTTGCTAAAATGCTTTTAAAGAATGTGAAAACAGGTGTGGGAGGAGTACATGCTGAAGTAGTGCCTGAGGACTTTAACTCTCCCTATATAGACTTCATATATAATTCTAATGGAATAGATAGCTTCAATGAAACTTTAATAGGATTAGTAGGTAAAAAGAGCATAGATGAAATTAAAAACAATATAATTAAAATAGGACCTAAAAAAACTAATTTTAATTATAATCATCCAAATAGAAAATCCACAGATAAATATAGAAAGAGCTATTATTATATGTTTCATAATCCTTGTGCCCTAATAAAAACTTCCTTCGGTTGTCCTTACAATTGCAGCTTTTGCTTTTGCAAAGAAATAACAGATGGAAAATACTTTACAAGAGATATGGAAGATGTAATGGATGAATTAGAAGGTATAAGTGAAGAGGAAATATATATAGTAGATGATGATTTTTTACATAGCCCAAAAAGACTAGACTTATTTATCAATAGTCTTAAAGCTAGAAATATTAATAAAAAATACTTGGTATATGGGAGAGCAGACTTTATAGTAGAAAATGAAGATTTATTAAGTCGATTAAAGGATTCAGGCCTACAAGCAGTAATAGTAGGAATAGAATCTGTAAGATCTCAAGACCTAAAGGATTATCAAAAGGGCACCACAAAGGAAATAAATGAAAAAGCAATTAAAATACTACAAAATTTAGATATAGAGCTTTATGCCACTTTAATAATACCCTTAGATTTTACTAAAAGAGATTTCAACCAACTAACAGAATGGTTAAAAACTTTAAATGTTAGATTTGTCAACTTGCAACCACTTACACCATTACCAGGAACAGATATATTTCACCAGTATATAGATAAACTATTGGTAAAAAGAGAAGACCATGAAGTCTGGGATATGGCACATGTAATATTAAAGCCGGAACATATGACTATTAGAAAGTTTTATATGGAAATCTTAAAATCATATTATAAAGTAGTAATGAGACCAAAACATGTAATTGCATTGATTAAAAAGTATGGATGGAAAGAAAACTGGAAGATGCTAATGGGAAGTAGTTTTGTAAGTTGGCAATACCTTAAGAAGATAGTGAACAACTAACAGTGAACAACGAACAACGAAAATTGTAGGGGCGGTCTTTGACCGCCAGGGGGGTTAAAAAATGTTTAATAGTGAGGTACGACTATGAAAAAGAAAATATTACTTATACAACCTACACCTTATGACCAAAATAAAAAGCCTATAAAGAAAAAACGGCTTTATTTTGTTGGACTTGCCATGCCTTTATTGGCTGCTATGATGCCTGATGATTATGAAGTGGAAATAGTACTTGAAATATTAGAAGATATACCTTGGGATACAGATGCAGATTTAATAGGAATAAGTTCTATGGGACATGGTGTTCTTAGAACTATCGATATAGCAAAGCAATTCAAAGCTATGGGAAAAACTGTTATCCTAGGTGGTTATATGGCCAGTATAATGGCAGAAGAGGCTACGAAGTATTGTGATGCTGTGGTTGTTGGAGATGCAGAGCTGGTTTGGGAAGACTTGCTTAAGGACTATGAGTCTGGTAGTTTAAAACCTATTTATGAAAACAATTTAAGCTCAGGATTTTATTCAACAGCGGTTCCTAGATTTGATCTTATAGTGGATAAAAGGATAGGAGATTTTTTGCCAGTACAGGCTGGAAGAGGCTGTCCTAATGTATGTAGCTTTTGTTCAGTGGCATGTCTTTATGAAGGCCATTATATTAAAAAGCCCCTAGAAGAAGTGGTAAGGGATATTAAGCAAATAAAAGATTTAGGATTTAATAAGTTCTTGCTTCTCGATGATAATATATTTTCAGATAGAGACTACTTAATGAAATTATTAAAAGAAATAAAATTCCTTAAAATGGAATGGATGAGCCAATGCGATATTAGAATTGGTAAAGAAGATAATCTTTTAAAGGCTTTAAGTCATAGTGGGTGCACAGCACTAAGTTTTGGACTAGAAAGTATTTCAAAAGAAAGCTTAGTAGGTATGAATAAAGCATGGGCAAAGCCAGAAGAATATTCCGCATTAATTAAGAACATTCAAAGACATGGTATAGATGTGTCTACAGAAATGGTAGTTGGCGGGGATGGAGATACATTGGAATCCATAAGGGCTACTAAAGATTTTATTGAAGAAAATAAAATTTCAGTACCTAGATTTTATATTTTAACTCCTATTCCAGGAACTCGATTTTTTAAAGAAATAGTTAGGGAGAATAGACTAATAAAAGAAGATATTTATTCATTTGATGGTACAGAAGCAGTACATTTACCAAAATTAATGACACCAGAGGCTTTAACTAAAGCTTATTGGGAACTATATAGATCACTTTTTACTATAAGATCTATTGCAAAGCGGAATATATTCAGAAGTGAATTTTTAAAGAATCCAGGTAAATACTTATTTTACACAGGAATTAATCTTTATTACAAGTATCAAATTCATCAAAAGATTACACCAAATATTTTCTAAACTAGGAGGAAAGCTATTGAAAATATTATTAGTTAGACCACCTAGAATAAAACAAGCGATTACCGTAAGTGATTTTATGTTTTCTGAACCTTTGGGACTTGAGATGATATATGGTATACTAGAGATAGACCATATGGTAGATATCTTCGATATGATGATTGAAAAAATAAGTCTTGAAGAAAAACTAATAGATTATAAACCGGATACAGTAGGAATAACTAGCTTGTGTATAGATGTGAATAAAGTAAATGAAATGGTGAAGAAAATAAAAGAATTTGATTCTACTATTATCACCATAGTAGGTGGGACACAAAGCTATTTAAACCCAGATGCTTATTATAATAAATTCATTGACCATATATTTCAATATACAACTAGTGAAAATTTAAAGATGTTTTATAATAAAATAGGCAATCTATCCGAACCCATTGATGGTATATTATCCAGACAATTCAATTTCAAATCTACAGGAAAGAAAAGTAGAAATGAATATTTGCTTCCCAATAGGGATAGCACTAAAAAATATAGAAGCCAATATTCTTACTTTGGATATAGACCTGCTGCTATTATGGAATTTGGTACAGGTTGTGAAAAAGTTTGTGATTTTTGCTTGAGATGGAGAATAGAAGGGGCAAAAGAAAGTATAATAGACTTAGATATTATCCAAAAGGATTTACTGCAGATAAAAGAGCCGACAATAATGTTAATAGACAATGATTTTTTTGCCAATGAAGAAAAAATAAGACTATTTTTAGATCTAATAAAAGAGCTGAAAATGGATAAAAATTTCATTGTATATGGATCTGTAAATGGAATTATTGAATATGAAAATTTAATAATAGAATTTGTAGAACTAGGATTAAAAGCTGTATTAGTAGGATATGAAAGTTTTAAGGAAAGTGAATTAGTGAAATACAAGAAAAAATCTACAGTGGATGATAATTATAAGGCAGCAAGAATTCTAAAGGATATGGGAGTTGATGTATGGGCATCTTTTATGGCTCATCCAGATTGGGATAAGGTTGATTTTAAGCACTTTAGGAAATATGTAAAAAGCTTAGAACCACAAATTTCTTCTATAAACCCATTGACACCATTCCCAAATTTATCACTATATAATGAATATGAAGATAGGTTATTATATAAGGCAGATGACTATGAAAAATGGAGTTTTGGACAGGTAATTATAAAACCATCTAAAATGAGCTTAAGAAAGTATTACTGGGAATTATTAAAAACCAATATATATGTAAATCTTTTTATCAATAAAAAGACTGAAATGCTAAAACATTTTGGTTTTAAAAATGTAATTAGACTAGTAATAGGTTCCTTAGATTCATTTAAAAAGTATGTAGTATTAATGGTTAGGCGGTAGATAAGAACTAAAAATCTAGGAGGTTATGATGAATATTTTTGAAACGTTTTATGAAAACAGGGACTATGACACATCTATTCCAATGACAAAGTATATGAAAGATAAGTTCAGTTTTTTAGGTATTAAGAAACCTGAAAGATCCGCACTATCTAAAGAGTTTTTGAAATCAAGAAAAAAAGACGAAGAAGTAGATTGGAAATTTATATTTACTTGTTTTGATTTGCCAGAAAGAGAATTTCAATACTTAGCTTTAGATTATATGGCTGTGGTAAAAAATCTTTTTACACCAGAGGATATGCCTAATATTGAAAAACTTATAACTACAAAATCCTGGTGGGATACTATTGATCCTATTAGCAATATAGTAGGACATATTGCTTTAAAGTATCCAGAAATGAAAGAAGGAATTTTATTGAAATGGGTAAACGCAAAGAATATTTGGCTAAATAGAGTTTCTATTATATTTCAAGTGAAATTTAAAGACAAAACAGATGTAGAATTTTTAGGACATGCCATAAGGGAAAATGCAAATACTCTAGAAAGATTTAAAAACAAAGCGATTGGAACAGCACTAAGAACCTATTCTAGAACTGACCCTGATTGGGTTAGAGAATTCATAGCAAATAACGAAATACACAGATCAAGTGAAAAGGAAGCAATTAAATATCTGTAAACATTGAGGTGCCTAAATATAGGTGCCTTTTTTAATAGAAAACAATGTAATAAAGATGTAATGATTATCTTGTTTAAAATAAGGGTAAATATTAATCATTAAGGAATCTCGTGGTAGAAAAGTATAGTATTCTCAGTAGTCGCTGTGGGGTTTTTTAGGGGAAAATTAGTGGAATCTCGTGGTAGTATTTGCAGTAGTCGCAGTAGTCGCTGTTGAAAAAGAAAGATAAATGGTATATAAATTGTCTGTATCTCAAAAATGAAAGGAGTTCAGACAATGGAAGTAGTAAAAGCTAGAAACAAGGATGGAAATATTAGATATTATCTAAATGATGATAATGGAAAACCAATTCAAGAAGTATTAAGATTCCTCAAGTTTAAAGACAATACAGGATATGCTAGAAACACATTGCGTATGTATTGTACTCATTTAAAACAGTATTATGACTATTTAGAAAGAAGGGAGAAAAGTTATCAGGATATAAATATTGATGATTTAGCTGGTTTTGTAGCATGGTTACAGAATCCATATCTGGGATGTAAAGTAATCCCTCTTAGATATGAAAGTGCAAGACTACCACAGACAGTAAACAAAGCAGTTGATACAATAATGGCTTTTTATGAGTATCTGGCAAGGCATGAGGAGTATGAAAAAAGCCTTGCTGCATCATTAGTTAAATTTGTTAGGGCACCTGGACGAAGTTATCGTAGTTTTCTGTATGGAATTGCAGATAGTAGACCAGTCAAAAGCCATGTATTAAAGCTGAAAACACCAAGGCAAGAAATACGCACAGTTAAAAAGGAAGACATCTCGATTCTGTTAAACTCATGTATAAATTTAAGAGATTACCTGCTTGTATATATGCTATTTGAAACAGGGGTGCGTATAGGTGAAGCATTATCATTGTGGCTAGAAGATTTTGATATGTCAGAATCCACCATCCATATTCGAGACAGAGGTGAGATGGAAAACCTATCTGAAATAAAGACCGTGTCAAGCCCAAGACGACTTGATATTACACAAGAATTATCTGATTTATTCCTACAATATGTATGCCAATACCATACAGGAGAAGTTAAAACAAACCATGTATTCATAAAACTTCGAGGAGAAGCTATAGGTAGGGCTATGGATTACACAGATGTAGACAACCTGTTTCGTACCCTTCGTAGGAAAACAGACATATACGTTACACCTCATATGTTCAGGCATACATCATTAAGCATGCTTTACTCTGCTGGGTGGCAGCCAGAATTATTAAGGAAAAGAGCAGGGCATAAAAATATTTACACAACTATAAACACCTATGTTCACCCCTCAGATGAGGATATCACAAAGGCATTTAAAAAAGCCATAGAGACCATTGGAACCCCTCTTAGAAAGGCGGGGGTGGATAATGCTGAGTAATGGAGCACTTGCATTAAGAAAACAGGATATAGGCAGATATGGTGAAATTCTTTCCTACCTATCAGAAGATGGTGGCTACTGGATTGAAAATGATGTGTGGGAAGTACAGAATAAGGCATTTACAGATAACGGACTATCCCCATCCTCAAGGCAAACCGCAATGAAGATGGATTTTGGCCATTATTCAGAAGAAGTAATGCGAAATGAAGTGAAATATTATTTGATAAGTTCACTCAAAAATAGAGTTCTTAAAATGGGTACTGCGTTCAATCTATATAGTACAGCTGTAAAAAGACTAGGCGATTATTCAAACACATTAGATATACACAGAATAGAAGAATTAGAAGATGACGAAAAATTCATCAGATATCTGGACCAGCATTACACCAAGAGAAAAGGAAGCACTGAAAATTGGAATCATGATCTTTCTTTTAAAAATGGTTTTGTAAAATTTATAGAAGATTTTTATGATGAGCGCGAGGAAATTGAAAAGGATATCTGGCATGCTAAAAGGATTCTAGGTGTAAAAATATCCGCATGCAATAAAAGCATGAAAAACTCCATGTCTTTTGCTGATATTCCAGAATATTACAGGTCAATGGTAAAAAGGTATCTAGGCAAATTGATTACACGCAGGAGTTGGTCTTACTGTAGCGAAACATTAATCTACTTGAAATATTTCTTTGGGATATTTTACAAGCATGGATACAAGGACGGGTTCCTAGAAAATCTTTGTAGGGAAGATATAGAAAAGTATCTCTTATGGACGATGGAAGAATATAAAAGCAGTAATGCTACCTACAGGAGTAAGGCAGTATCGTTCATAAGGTACTTTCTGGATTATATCCAAATGGCAGAGTTTCCATTAGCACCTAAAAGGCATATCAACAGGATTATCTTTGATGATGATATCCCAAGGCGAGAACGGGTTTCTGATACTATGGAGAAAGTAAGATATATACCCGAACCAATTAGAGAACAACTAGATGCCCTAATTACAGATATAGAACCAAAAGAAATGATGACAGTCTATGTGCTACTTAGAGAAACAGGTTGGCGTGGCACAGATATATTGAATCTAAGATATGATAATTGCCTTGACTATCTTTGGAATAAGAGTGAAAACCGTTATGTTCCCTATCTTTGCGGGGAAATAACAAAGACAGGTATACCACAGCTTAAAATACCAATAAGAGATGAAGTAGAGAAAATGGTAAAGGAACTAGCAGCTAAGGCGATAGAAAGTAGTACACAAGACAACAACCCAGAAAAGTATCTTTACAATACCTATGAAGGAAGAAATATGGGGATGCCCATCAGCAAACAAGGATTTGTACAAGCAGTCAGGAAGCTTATACAAAGAAAAGGAATAACAGATGCATCAGGAGAACCTTATCATTTTAAAACCCATGCATTAAGGCATACAAGGGCACTAGAATATGCTGAACATGGTATGCCAATAGGTGTTATTCAGCAGATACTTGGCCACTGTAGCTTGCAAATGACCTTACACTATGTAAAGGTTTCAGAAAATGCCCTTTATGAAAAATGGAAAACTACAGAAAAATTGAAACTATTCCATGTAGAGGGAGCAAAGCCACCAAAGGATTTTTCTAATAAAGAAGGGGAAGAAAGCATACACTATGAATTTGTAAGAGCTAGCTTAGATGCCGTAAGAGTTCCTTTTGGAATCTGTTTTAAACCTTCAAAAATAGCCTGTAAGCATCAAATGGAAAAATGCTTAGGATGTTCAAGCTTTTGCAGTGGAAAAGACAATATTCCTGAATATGAAGCTGAAATTAATAGAGTAGAGGAATTAATTAGATTAAGTAGATGTATCAATCGTAAAGATTGGGAAGAGAAAAATACAGAGTACTTGGTGCTACTAAAACAGATGCTAGAACGAATCCGTAAAGATGGAATTGTCCATAAAAATGGTCAATTCCGAGAGGAAATATAATGGGTGGAAGCATGAAAGGGATAGTAGCCTATAGAATAAAACAAGGACAAGATGCTAGAGAAAATGCAGAAAGAGCCATAAGGGAACTTCAAATCTTGGGAAAAGCCATAAATTTTAATAGTGTGGCAAAGCAAAGCGGGGTATCAAAGAGCTTTCTATATGGTGATAAAGCTATAAAAGAATGTATTGAACAACTACGCGAAAAATCTGTAAACCAAGAAATGAATAGAAGAGCGAAATACGATAAGACAATAAGATCACAAGTAGTCATTATCGAAGCAAAAGAGAAACGTATTGCAAAGCTTGAGGAAGAAAACAAGAAGTTAAAGACCGAGGTAGAACACTTAAGAGGTTTGCTATACAGTAAAAAATAAATAACAGCGACTACATGTAGTCACTGTAGAAAAGGCCGTGTTTCAGGGGCTGGACGCCCCTGACCACGAGATTCTATTAGGAGGTAAATTTTATGAAAAAATTTCTAGTTTTGCTAATAATTACTACAATGCTATTAAGTAGTGCTTTAGGTTTTGCAGAACCATCACCATGGGCTTTAAATGAAATTGAAAGGGCGAGAGCAGAAAACTTAGTACCTGAAGATTTATTAAGCAATTATCAAGATAATATTACTAGGGAAGAATTCTGTGAAATAACTGTTAAATTATATGAATCAATATCAAGTGAAGCTATAAAATTAGAATCTAAAAATCCGTTTACAGATACAAGTAATCCTGAAGTTATAAAGGCCTATAATTTAGGTATAGTAAGTGGTATTGGAGAAGGTAAATTTGCTCCTAATAATACTATAACAAGAGAAGAAATTGCAGTTATGTTTTTTCGAACTATAAAGTTATTAAATCCTAAGTTAGAATCAAATAACTTTAAGCTAGGATTTAATGATGGAGACTTCATAAGTAGTTGGGCTAAAGAAGCAGTTTCCTATATGGGTAATAAAAAAATAATAAATGGTATAGGTAATAATAATTTTGGTCCTAAAGGAACTGCAACTAGAGAACAAGCAATGGCTCTAACTCTAAGAATATTTACTTTTTATAATACTGACTTGAAACTAATAGAGGAAAAAGTCGTAATAAAAGAAGAAAAAGATAAAGAAAAACTAAGTTCTGTAGCTATAGGTAAATTATCAGATAGCCTTGTTCTAATATATGTAGAAACCATTAATGGAGAATTTGTAACAGGAAGTGGGTTTTTCTATGAAAAAGGAAAGCTAGCTACAAATTATCATGTAATAGAGAATGCAGTAGATATAGTCTTAGAATATGAAGATGGATCCTTTTATAGTGATAAAGTTATAATAACAGGATATTCTCAAGAATATGACTTAGCAACTTTATCTATTAAAGATACAACTACAAAAGCTCTTCCTTTAGGTGATTCTGATATTATTGAAAAAGGAGAAAATATATATGTAATAGGAAGCCCTAGAGGATTAAAGAATTCGTTAACAAATGGTATTATAAGTGGAATCAGAAGTACTGATATACAAATAAGTGCTGGTATAAACCCAGGAAATAGTGGTGGTGCTTTATTAAATGAGTATGGGCAGGTAATCGGAGTAATATATGCAAAATATGAAGAATCAGAAAACCTAGGATTTGCAATTCCCATTAATTTACTTAAGACTTTAGATAAAAAATTAAATTTAAGTATTAAAGAATTTTTTGCAGAGACAAGCGTAACTCCACAAGCACCAACAAATGTAAAAGCAGTTTATAATGGGGAAGATGGGTTCTATATTTCCTGGGATAACGTAGGTGCTGATTACTATGTAGCATATGTTTCTAGTAATGGGGCTGATTACTTTGAGTTAATCGATGGTGATGGTAATAATATGTGGTATTGGGATTATGATTATTCTATTAATAACTATGGATATATCCCAGGAGATATAGTAGAATATGCTGTTGTTTCAGTAATCGATGGAAATTATTCTGAATGGTCATATTCAATGCCAGTTTCAATGCCCATAACTCCAAAGATTCCAAAGACTCCAAAGGCTCCAACAAATGTAAAAGCTATTTATGATGGTGGAGATGGATTTAATATTTCCTGGGATAATGTTGGGGCTGATTACTACGTAGTTTATGTATCACAAAATGGCAGTGAATACATTGAATTATTAGATAGTTATGGTTATAATATGTGGAATTGGGAATATGGTTATTCTATTAATAATTATGGATATAACCCAGGAGATACAGTTGAATATGCTGTGGCTGCAGTGATTGATGGAAATTATTCTGACTATTCATATTCAAAACCAGCAAAATATTGGAGATAGGATACACCATTAATGTATGAATTTATGGGAGTAAAAATAAAAACTTATTTAAAACAATTTAGTATTAAAGGAGAGTGATGTAATGGCTAGAAAGCCAAGAACAGAAGAAGAAATTGAAATTGTTAAACAAAATATTTTAGATAAATCCCTAGAATTAATAAACGAGGATGGTTATAATAATTTTACTATGAGAAAGCTTGCAAAGAAGTTAAATATGACAGCAACTCCCATTTATCAATATTATAATAATAAGGATGAGCTTTATCTGGCTGTTTTAACTCAGAGTTTTGAAAACTTATATGAGATTATTCTTAATGCATATGATTCTGGTAATAATCCAATGGACAGACTTAAATCTGTAGGTCGTGAATATATAAAATTTGGAATTGATAATGCTAATGCTTATAATATAATGTTGGTTTTAGATGTACCTAAATTTTACGATTATGTTGGGACTCCAACTGAGCATATTGCTTTTTTAGAATTGGAAGCCGCTTTAAAGGTTATAGACTTTGGGAAAAAAGTAATTAAGGAGTCTGGCCTAATTAAAAAAGAATTACCAACAACATCAATGGCTACCTTTCAATTGCTTTGCGCAATGCATGGATTTATTTCTTTTGTTAATAATAAAGTCGCAGATTATATATTAAAACCAAAATTAGAAAAAGTAAATGATGAAAAAGTAAGCGATGAAATAATAGAGCAATTTATTGATACTGCTATTTTACAATTTAAAACACTATTTCAATAATATAAAATCTCCCATATGAAAATAGGGAGATTTTTGATTGACAAGTTATTATAAGGATGGTATTGTTAATATAACAAGTGTTATACTAATGAATGTTAGGGTGAATACAATTATAATAAATGGAGGTGAATTTTATGAAACAGCCTTTAATATTGGAATTGAAAGGAAATTCACTTGATGATGGTCCTGGGATTAGAGCTGTTGTTTTTGTTAAAGGATGCCCATTGTCATGTATTTGGTGTCATAATCCGGAAAGTAAAAAAACCACAGTGGAAATATCATATTCAGCCAGTGACTGTATAGGCTGTGGTACATGTATTGATGTATGCAATCAAAATGCTTTAAGTAAAAATAATCCTTTTTATATAGACAGAAACAAATGTAATATGTGCTTTGAATGTGTGGAAGAATGTCCCGCAAAAGCCTTGACAAAAGTTGGTAGTGAAATGTCTATTAAAGAAGTCTTAAATCATGTTATGAGAGACAAGCCATTTTTTGATGTATCCGGTGGTGGAGTTACCTTATCTGGTGGTGAAATAACCCTTTTTCCTGAATTCGCAGGTGAATTGCTTAAAGAATTAAAAGAAAATAGGATAAATACATTGATTGAGACCTGTGGCCAATTTGATTTTGCCAAGTTTGAAAAATTTATGTTGCCCTATATTGACATGATCTATTATGACTTAAAAATATTTGATCCTGATTTACATAAAAAATACTGCGGTAGATCAAATGAAATTATTCTAGAAAACTTTAGAATGCTTTTCAAGCTATCCCAAAACATGGATTTCACCATACTTCCCAGAACACCACTAATTCCTAATATTAGCGATACAGATGAAAACCTAATTTTAACTGCGGATTACCTTAAAAGTTTAGGTGTTAAAAAATCTCAGCTTCTACCTTATAATCCTACCTGGCTTGATAAAAATCAAAATCTTGGTATTCAGGGAAATGACTGGTTAAATCATAATATGGAATGGCAGAATAAGGAAAAAATTCAACATTGTGAAAATATTTATCTTTCTAGAGGAATAAGTCTTAAATAAAACTAAAGAAAAAATTACTAAAAAATTTTTGAAGGAGGATTATTTATGAGTAAAATCATTAATAACAAATATGTGGCAGGTTTTGGTATTAAAGCAGCACTGAGAGCAATGGCATTAATGTTTAATAATGTTGAGAAATACCGCAAGTACTTGCGTTTGGAAGATGGTTGGATAAATTTTTCTGCTGGCCTTAAAACCGAAAATGATTCAGTGGCAGCAACAATAGAATTTAAAGATGGAAAAGCTAGTGTAAAGTCAGGTGTTGATAATACAACGGTTCAGATGATCTTTATTGATGAAGAAACCATGCTTTCTATGGCAAGTATTCCACCTAGCGAGGTAAATAATCTTATTTTAAAAAGCAAACTAATAATAAAAGGAAATTACGCCTATATATCATACTTTAATCTTTTAATGTCTTTGCTACTTAAAGATAAACAAATAAAGCAGTTAAAAGAGCAAAAGGATGATATGAAACTACCTTCTATTGGGTCTAAAGATATTAAAAGTAAGCCTAGGAAAAAGGAATTCATAAAAGCAACAGAGAAAGACCCTGGAGTAAAATATTTAAATGATCAGAACCTTTCTCAGTATTCCTTAGATGATTTTCCAAGACTTGAGAAATTTCTCCAAATTCATTTCACTGAGAAGCCAGCAGTTTGTGCTGAAAGACCTGCTATTTTAACAAAGTGGTTCAAAGATAATGGATTTGAAGAAAATAATGATGGTGAACCTTGGGTACCTGAATTAAGACAAGGAAATGCATACAAGTACTTAATGGAAAATAAAAAACCAATTATAAGAGAAGATGATTTAATAGCTGGAACTTCTACTAGTAAAGAAATTGGAGTAATTATGTATCCAGATGCTAGCAGTTGGATTTTATGGGGGGAATTATTAACTGTACAGGAAAGAGCTCTTAATCCTTATGATATTGATCCTGAAGATGTTTGGGCTTTTAGTAATGAAATATTTCCTTTTTACTTTAACAGAAATATACGTGAGTGGGTAAGAACTAAATATGATAATCCTATTTATCAACAGCTTGATGAAAGATATGCAGTGTATTTTCTTTGGAAAACCGTTGCTCTTTCACATACCATTTTAGATTATCCAAAGCTTCTGCGTTTGGGTGCTAAAGGTATAATTCAAGAAATAAAAGAAGAACTTCACTCAGATAAAAATGCTAAGCAAGAGAAAATAGATACCCTTAATTCTATGATACTATGTTATGAAGGAATCATAACTTATGCCCATAATCTTGCGGAACAAGCTTTAAAGGATGCTGATTTAGAAAATAATCCTAAACGAAAAGCAGAACTTTTAAATATTGCTAATATATGCAAAAATGTTCCAGAGAATCCTTGCTCTACATTAGATGAAGCAATAAATGCTATATGGATTCACTGGGTAGCTGTACACATGGAAAGTACAAATGCTGGTTATTCATTAGGTAGAATGGATCAGTGGCTACAGCCTTATTTTGAAGCAGATATGGAAAAGCTGGATACGGAGGAAGAAAAAGAAGCTTATATTAAACATGCCATTGAAATAGTTGGTTGCTTCTACATGCGTTGCACTGATCATTTGCCTACAGTTCCGGATATTGGCAATTATCTATTTGGGGGCAGTTCTTCCGACCAAGCGATCACATTAGGCGGGGTTACCACCAGTGGAGAAGATGGAGTAAATGATATGACATATATATTCCTGAAAGCCACTGAAATTCTTGGTATAAGAGACCCTAATGTGAATGCAAGGTACAATGACAAAAAAAATAGCGAAGCCTATCTTAAAAGACTTTGCGAAGTGAATGTTAACACAAATGGAACTCCTTCAATTCATAATGATGAAATAGTTATGAAATCATTAGATGAGTTTAATTATCCTTTAGAGCATTTACGTGACTGGGCGGCTACTGGCTGTGTTGAACCTACTATATCTGGAAAACATATGGGACATACAAACTGTATGATGTTTAATATGGTTGCAGCTTTAGAAATGGCACTTAACAATGGTAGACATCCGCTTATGCGATGGGACTTGGGTCCTAAAACTGGAGAACCTGAAGTATTTGATACATTTGATAAATTTTTTCATGCTTTCTGTAATCAATTAGAGTATCTTTTAGACCTTTCCTGTGAATATAATAATAAATTGGGTGAGGCACACAGCGTAATAAGACCTACACCTATGATGTCGGCTATGATGGAAGGTTGTATTACTGAAGGGTTAGATGCAACTAAGGGAGGCGTAATGTATAACACATCTGGAATTGCCGCAATTGGATTAGCAGATATTACGGATTCTTTGCTAGTAATAAATAAATTAGTATATAAAGACAAAACTTACACACTTCAAGAAATTTGTAATGCAATAAATAGCAATTTCCAAGGCTATGAAATCATGCGCAGTAAAATACTTAATTCAGTTGGATTATTTGGTTCAGACAGCCAGGAAGCTGTAGATATGGCAAATAGAGTTGCTAAATTTATGCATGATTATGTAATAGAGAAGAAAAATTTCCGAGGAGGACCATATACTGTAGGATTCTGGTCAATGTCTAATCATGTTGCCTTTGGAACTTTGGCAGGAGCCCTTCCATCAGGACGTCTTGCAGGGAAGCCTTTTACACCAGGACTTACACCTGAATCACATGCTTCTAATAGTTTACTAGATAATATTAAGGATGTTTCAAAACTAGATCCAGCAAATATGAATAACAATATAGCATTTAATGTTAAAGTAGTACCATCTCCTAATGATAGTCATGAACAGACAGTAAATAATCTTTATGCATATGCTAAAGCTTACAGTAATTTAGGCGGAATGCAGATGCAGTTCAATGTTTTATCAAGTGATACAATGAAAGCAGCAATGGAAAATCCTGATGAGTATAGAGATCTTTTAGTTCGAATCTCAGGGTATAATGCTTACTTTGTAACTCTAAACCATGACTTACAGATGGAGCTAATTGAACGAGCTGAATATGCATTGTAAGATATAGGTATCAAGATAAAAGTATAGATAAAAAGATATTTGTCTATGCCTTTTTCTCTTGAGAATGGTTTAAGTACAAAATAACGTACATTATACTTGACTAAATATTCTGACAAGTCTATAATGAATCTAATTAAACATACAAAATAATGTACCGTTAGTAAATAAGGTGGATGTAACTTCCAAAGTAATGTTCTATAGAACATATTAATATTAAAAATATTTACCTAGAGGGGGAAAATATATGACAGAACATCATGGCTATATGGGCAAAGTATTAATTATAGATTTAAAGGATAATAGTACAAGTCTGTATCCTTGGTCAGATGATGATAGGGAAAGTTATATTGGTGGTAAGATAATGGCAGCAAAAATAATAAGCGATAATGTAAAGCCTACCGTAGGTCCTTTTGACCCGGATAATATAATAGTGGTGAGTACTGGACCATTAACTGGAACAAATGCTCCTGCTTCTAGCCGATTTAATATATCTACAGTTTCACCTTTAACAGGCTTACTTACATCTTCCAATTGCGGAGGAAATTTTGGAATGAATTTAAAGAGGGCTGGATATGATGCATTAATAATAAAAGGTAAGTCAGAATATCCTATATGGATAGAAATAGGAGAAGAAGAAATTCTGTTCCATGATGCAAAAGACTTATGGGGGATGAAGACTAGTGAAGTCCAAGAAGCACTAGACCCTAAGGCAGGAAAGATTGTTATTGGACCTGCAGGAGAAAATTTGGTGAAATATGCAGCTGTATTTAGTCAAGAAAGAGCAGCTGGTAGAGGGGGTGTAGGAGCAGTTATGGGCCATAAGAACATTAAAGCTATAACTGCTAAAGGCAAACTTAGACCAAGTATTGCAGAACCTGAAAAGACTAAGGAATTCTATAAAAAATGGATAAAAATCTTGAAAGATCATCCTTTAACGGGAGAACAACTGCCTGAGTTGGGAACAGCAGGTCTGGTTACTATGATGCAAAATAAAAATTTATTAGCTACTAAAAACTTCCAATATGGTCAGTATGAAGACTACCATATGGTCTCTGGAGAAACCTTAAGAAAAGATCATTTAATTAGAAATAGAGGATGTGTAACTTGTCCTATACAATGTGGAAGGCAAGTTGAAATTGATGGTAAAAAAGTGAAAGGGCCTGAATTGGAGACTCTTGGGCTTTTAGGACCTAATTTATTAAATAATGATTTAGAACTTATTCTAAGATGGAATCTAGAATTAGATGAGCTGGGCATGGATACTATGAGTACTGGAGGATCTATAGGATTTGTTATGGAGTTAAATGAAAAAGGAATGTTGGATAATGGTATAGAATTCGGGAAAACAGACAATCTTTCCCAAATATTTGAAGACATAGCTTATAGAAGAGGATTTGGGGATGATTTAGCAGAAGGTACTAGATTTCTTGCCCAAAAGTATGGTGGAGTAGAATTTGCAATGAATTCAAAAGGAATGGAACTTGCAGCTTATGAGCCTAGGGCAGCCATAGGACAAGGGTTAGGATATGCTGTATCTAACAGAGGAGCTTGCCATTTAAATGCAGGTTATATAGTATTATTTGAGGGGTTAGGTATGAGTATAGATCCTTATTCTACAACCTCTAAAGCTGAAATGAATGTTATGGTACAAAATATAATGGAGGCTACATCTTCTGCTGGAAATTGCCTATTTACTCTTTATGCAATGATACCAGGATTTTTAATGAGGAATCCTGACAGTAAGATAACTAATCTTACAAATAAACTATTAACTACTAGCTTAACAGCAAGCATTGTTAATTTTGTAAATACCTCTAATGAGAAGGCTTTACCTATTAAGCTGCCACAATTACCACATATAAAGGCTATCCAATTAGTAACAGGGGAGAAAATGACCCTTGGAAAGCTTAAGAACATTGGGGATAGGGGCTATAATATTGAAAGAATGTATAATGTAAGTCGAGGAATAAGTGCAAAAGATGATTCCTTACCAGATAGATTGACAAAAGAATTGCAAAGAGAAGAAGAACCTAAAAGTTATGTACCACTGGAAGAGCTAAAGCAAAATTATTATAAGATTAGAAGATGGGATGAAGATGGAATTCCAACAGATAAAAAATTAAAGAAATTAAATTTAATGGAAAAATAAATATTGAATTATATTAAATAATAAATGCAGATAAAATTATAATTTTATCTG
>LSQX01380471.1_pt2 | contig 20567 bp, 21 predicted proteins | sample 654561 | NCBI WGS metagenome assembly LSQX01 (sample SAMN04489861, study PRJNA283612) | anaerobic digester metagenome | isolation source: 4 biogas reactors fed with cattle manure at either 37C or 55C with and... | place: Denmark: Kongens Lyngby | collected 2014 | reverse complement strand
TGAACATCCCGGCCGACCTCTACGAAAGCGCCCGCATCGACGGCGCCGGCGTGGTCAAGACCTTTACCCGGATTACGATGCCCTACATGATCTTTGTCACGACCCCGTACCTGATCACCCAGTTTGTCGGCAACATCAACAACTTCAACGTCATCTACCTGCTGACCGGCGGCGGGCCGCTCTCGCTCGACTACTACCAGGCCGGCAAAACGGATTTGCTGGTCACCTGGCTGTACAAGCTGACGGTCAACAACCAGGACTACAATTTGGCTTCGGCGATCGGCATCATCATCTTCCTGATCACAGCCAGCCTGTCGCTTCTGGTCTACAACCTGTCCGGTTCGTCCAGGAAGGAGGAGAGCTTCCAATGAAAAGCAGCCGTGCCCGCTCCATCGCGGCCAATTCAACCATCTATGTCATCCTGAGCGTGATGGGTATCTTGTGGCTGATCCCGATCGCCTGGCTGGTCCTGATCTCGTTCCGGGCCGAACCGGGCGCCTGGACGCCCTACATCCTGCCGCAAAGCTACACGCTCGACAACTACACCAAGCTCTTTACCGAAACACACCTTTTCAACTACCCGCGCTGGTTCATGAACACCCTGATCGTAGCCATTTTCACCTGCCTGATCTCGACCGTCATGGTCCTGATGACCAGCTACACCCTGAGCCGGCTGCGCTTCAAGTCCAGGAAGGGGTTGCTCAACCTGGGCCTGATCCTGGGCATGTTCCCCGGCTTCATGTCGATGATCGCCATCTATTACATCCTCAAGGCGATGGGCCTGTCCCAATCACTGCTGGCCCTGATCATGGTCTACTCCGGCGCCTCCGGCCTGGGCTACTTCATCGCCAAGGGCTTCTTCGACACGATTCCCCGGGCGCTCGATGAGGCAGCCATCGTCGACGGGGCCAACCAGAACACGATTTTCTGGCGCATCATCTTGCCGCTGTCCAAGCCGATCGTGATCTACACCGTGCTGACCTCTTTCATGGCGCCCTGGGTCGACTTTATCTTTGTCTCCGTGATCATGAAAGACAACTACAACAACTACACCATTGCCCTGGGCTTGTACCAGATGCTGACCCGGGAAAACATCTACCGCTATTTCACCCAGTTTTGCGCCGGCGCGGTCCTGATCGCCATCCCGATCACCATCTTGTTTGTCATCATGCAAAAGTACTATGTATCGGGCGTGACCGGCGGCGCGGTCAAGGGATGAAGCGGCAGCTGGCCCTGGCGGCTCTCCTGGCCCTGCTGCTTGGCCTGGCGTCCGGCTGTGCCCGCGAGCCGGAGCCGGTGCGGGTTTCCGACGGCTACCGCAACTACTACGAGATCTTCGTGCACAGCTTTTACGATGCGGACGGCGACGGGACCGGAGACCTGGCCGGGGTAACCGCCAAGCTGGACTACATATCCGGTACGCTCGGCGCGGACGGCATCTGGCTGATGCCTATCATGCCGTCGCCCACCTACCACAAGTACGATGTCACGGATTATGTTGCCATCGATCCGGCCTACGGCAGCCTGGAGGATTTCGATGCCCTGATCGCCGCCGCGGCCGAGCGCGACATCCTGGTGATCATCGACCTGGTTGTCAACCACACCTCGAACCTGCACCCCTGGTTCAGCCAGGCGGTCAGCGCCTTGTGGAAAGACGAGCAGAGCCCCCACATCGACTACTACAACTTTACCCCGGAGAACAAGGGCGAGGGCTACAGCAAGATAACCGACAAATACTATTATGAATGCCGCTTCGTCTCGGGCATGCCGGACCTGAACCTGGACAACCCGGCGGTCCGGGACGAACTGCTGGCGATCGCCCGCTTCTGGCTGGAACGCGGCGTCGCCGGTTTCCGCCTCGATGCCGTCACCTCGTTCTACACCGGCAAGCCGGAGGCCAACATCGCCTTTCTTCAATGGCTGAACGACAGCATCAAGGCCGATTACCCCAAGGCCTACCTGGTCGGGGAAGCCTGGAGCGAGAGCAGCGCGATCGCGAATTATTATGCCAGCGGGCTGGACAGCTTTTTCAATTTCCCTTATGCCCAGGCCAACGGTCAGATCACAGCGGCGATCAACAAAAAGGACGGCCTGTCTTTTGCCCAGCGGCTCGCCGATTGGAACCGGCAGATCGCGGCCGCCAATCCTGAAGCCAAGGACGCCTTGTTTCTCTCCAACCACGACCATGCCCGCTCGGCGGGGTTCCTGATGCGCAGCCTGCCCAAACAGAAGTTGGCGGCAGCGCTCTACCTGCTCGCGCCGGGCAACCCGTTCATCTATTACGGCGAGGAACTGGGCCTGACCGGGTCCGGCATCGATCAGAACAAGCGCCTGCCCATGCTCTGGTCGGCGGACGGCGCCGGCAGCCCGTATCTGCCGCCCGGCGCAACCCAGGCAATCGAGGGGGTCGCTGCGGTCGATCGGCAGCTGAAGGACCAGGATTCGCTGCTGGCCACCTATCGCCGGATCCTGGCGATCAAGGCCCGCTACCCGGAGATCGCCCGCGGCGACCTGCGTGCGCTGGATGTCCAGAACCGGGGTGTAGCGGCATTGGCCATGAGCGGAACAGAACGGACCGTGCTTGTCGTGCACAACCTGCTCGAAGAGAGCTGCACCGTCGACCTGGCCGGCAGCGGCCTTTCCCCGGCGGTGCTTGACAGCCTCGATCTGGCAGACTATCTTGTTACCCAGAAGGGTAAGCCCCGCCTCAAGGGGTCTGTCCTGACGCTTCCGCCGATGTCGACAGGCATCATTCTGGGGAGACACGAAGATGGATAAGACGAAACTGGGATTTGTCGGACTGGGCGGCCGCGGCCGCGGTTTGCTGGGCTTGTTGTGCGAGATGGAGGATGTGCAGATCAACGGCATCTGCGACCTGCGCGCCGACTTGCTCGAGCAGGGGGCTGCCATCGTCCAGGAGAAGGCCGGGCAGACGGTTGACCGTTACACCGACTTTGACGAGATGCTGGACAAAGCAGACATCCAGGGCGTGGTGATCGCCACCTCCTGGGTCAGCCATGTCAAGCTGGCGATCGCCGCCATGAAGGCGGGCAAATACGCCGCTTTCGAGGTCGGCGGCGCGACCTCGCTCGAGGAATGCTGGCGGCTGGTCCGGACCCGCGAGGAGACCGGCGTGCCCTGCATGATGCTCGAGAACTGCTGCTATGGGCGCACCGAGCTGGCGCTCTTGAACATGATCAAGCAGGACGTGTTCGGCGAACTGGTCCACATGCGCGGCGCGTATGGCCACAACCTCAGCGAAAGCCTGGTCAACCGCATCGAAGTCAACCATTACCGCCATCACCACTACCACCACCGCAACGGCGACAACTACCCGACCCATGCCCTGGGCCCGATCTGCAACATGCTTGGCATCAACCGCGGCAACCGCCTGCTGACCTTGACATCGGTCGCATCGAAAGCCCGCGGCCTGCACAACCGGGCGGTGATCAACAAAGGCGAACAATCCCCTGAGGCCGCCTGGACCTGGAACAACGGCGATGTGGTCAGCACCACGATCACGTGCGCCCACGGCGAAACGATCTGCCTGACGCTGGACACCTGCCTGCCGCGGCCCTATTCCCGCCAGCTTTACGTGCAGGGCGTTCACGGACTGTACATGGAAGACGGCAACCAGATCTACCTGGAAAACGTCAGCCCCCAGTATGACACCTGGGAGCCTTTCGCGCCCTACCTGGAGCGCTACGAGCATCCGCTCTGGAAATGGTTCCAGGCGGCGGGCGTACGCGGCGGTCACGGCGGCATGGACTACCTGGTCCTGCGCTCCTTCGTGGAGAGCATCCGCGACGGGCGTGACACCCCGATCGACGCCTATGACGCGGCGGCCTGGATGAGCATCACCTGCCTGTCCGAGGAATCGGTCGCGCTGGGCGGGCACCCGGTGGCGGTCCCGGATTTCACCAACGGCCAGTGGATCGACCGCCAGGCGGATCCGGTCTGCCGCTACGCACTGGACGATATCTACGCGGACTTGTTCTGAGTTTTCACCCGGCTCGCGCCGAGCACCTTGTGGTGCTGCCACTTGCCGGAGGCAAAGCGCCAGCTGATCAGGGCGGTGCGGATCACGATGTCCACGCCCATGGCCAGCCAGAAACCATTCAGGCCCAGATCGAAATAGAAGACGAACAGCAGGCTGAACAGCAATCGGACGCCCCAGTTGCCGATCGCCGTGATGTACATGACCCATTTGGTGTCACCGGCGCCGCGCAAGGCCCCGGCCAGGACCATGAAGATGCCGAACAGCGGCTGAAAGATGACGAAGATCCGGAGCGCCGAAGCGGCCAGCGAAACAACCAGGGGGTTGTCGTTGTACAGCCTGGCAATCGGCGTGATAAAGAAATACATCACGACCGAGGCGGCCGCCAGCAAAACAAAGGTGATCAGGGTGGTCTGCCGGGCATAGGCGCGGGCCAGGTCTTTGCGTCCCGCACCCAGCGACTGTCCGACCAGGGTTGTCGCGGCCATACCGAAGCCGAAGCCCGGCATGAAGGACAGCGAGTTGATGTTCATCGTGATGGCGTTGGCCGCCAGGGTCACCGTGCCCAGGCTGGCGACCAGTGCCGTGTAGAGAATCATGCTGCTCTGGCGGATCAGCTGCTCGAACGCCGCCGGGATCCCAATTTTCAAAACACCGCGCAAAACCGAAAAATCCAGTTTCCAGGAAACATGGACCAGGTGCAGCTGGATATCGGCCGTGCCGCGCAAGAGCACAAACAGCCCGATGACTGCGCCGGCCAGACGGGCCAGGGCGGTTCCCCAGGCGGCGCCGCGCACGCCCATTTCAGGGAAGATCCAGATACCGAAGATCAAGAGGTAATTGAGCAGCACGTTGACGATGTTGGAAATGATCATGATGTAGAGCGGCGTCTTCATGTCGCCCAGCCCCTGCAGCACGGCGTTGATCACCATCATGGGCAGGGCGACCACCATCGAGGCCAGCACGATGCGCAGGTACTGCGTGCCCTCCGCCAGGACGAAGGGATCCACCTCGTCCATCAGGATCATCATCAGCTCGAGCATCCTGCGGGCGCCCAGCATGCCGCCGACGGCCAGGATGACGGCCAGCAGCAGGCCGCCCAGCAGCGACTGCCACATGATGTGGTTGGCCATCTTGCGGTTGCCCGCCCCGATGTTGTGGGCGACCAGGGCGGTGGTCGCGATGGTCATGGCCATCAACGTTCCGATCAGGACAAACACGAGCCGGTTGGCCATGTCGACCGCCGCGATGGCCGCGGCGCCCAAGCGCCCGATCATCATGACATCGACGACCCCGACGATGCTCTGCAAAAACTGGCGCAGGATCGCCGGCCAGCTCAGGCGCAGGATGTTGCGGCGCATCTGGCGCGGTTCTGACTGGGTTGAAAGCTCAGTCATGGCGCACTCCGCTCCGGCCCGATCCTGGCGTGGTATAATGGCACAAAGGCAACTGTAACGTTACATGGACTCATAGTCAGCCATTATACCCCAGACAGACGCGCCGGACAACCGGCCGCAGCGCTGAAAGGAGATCCCCATGCCCGTTCGAATCGCCGTTATCGGGGCCGGTGTCTATGGCACCCACGTCCTCAATGTCCTGTCCGCCGCCGTCCGATCAGGCGAAGCCGACCTGGAGGCTGTCGCCGACATCGCCCCGCAGACGCTGGAGCGCGCCGTGCAGCGCTTTCAGATCCGGGGCTATGCGAACTACCATGAGATGCTGGAGCGGGAAAGCCTGGACGCCGTCGTGGTGGTGACGCCCGACCACCTGCACCGCCAGGCTGTCCTGGACGCGGCGGCCCACCGCCTCCATATCCTCTGCCAGAAGCCGATCGCGACGCGGACCGAAGAAGGCTATGAGATGATCGCGGCGGCGCAGGACGCCGGCGTCCTGCTGGCGGTCGATTTCCACAAGCGCTATGACCCGGCACACCGGGAACTGAAGCGCAGCATCCGGCAGGGCCGCCTCGGACAGATCCTCTATGGCGATGTCTATATGGAAGACCGGATCGAAGTGCCGGCCGTCTGGTTCAAGAGCTGGGCGGACCGCAGTTCGCCCGCCTGGTTTTTGGGCACCCATTTCTACGACCTGGTCAGCTGGCTGCTCGAGGCCCGCCCCGTCCGGGTCTTTGCCCACGGCAACAAGCGCAAGCTCCTGTCCATGGGCATCGACAGCTACGACCATGTTTCGGCGGCGGTCGTGTACGACAACGGCGCGGTGATCACCTTTCACGCGTCCTGGATCCTGCCGGACGGCTTTCCCAGCATCGTCAACCAGCAGATCCGCCTGATCGGCACCGAGGGCATCGGCGAAATCGATTCCCAGGACCGGGGTTTTCTGTCCTGCTTCGCCGACCAGCCCGGCTGCCAGGTGAGCAATCCGTTCGCCAAGTCCGAACCCCTGATCCCGGACAGCCGCTTCGACCTGCCCCTGAGCGGCTACACCTGCGACTCCATCCGCCACTTCGTCCAGCTGGCCGGCCACCTTAAGCGCGGCGCAGTCCTTGCGGATCTGGCCGGCAGCTATCCGGACGGTAGCGAAGCGATGATCGCCACCCGGACCTGCGAGGCCATTCATGACAGCCTGCAGGCGGGGCGCCTCGTCGACATCGATCCCGCCTCCTGGCGCTAGCACGAAAGGAAGCGCGCGTGTTGGCGCCGGCAAAAAGAATCCCCGTCATTTTGGATACCGATATCGGGGGCGATATCGATGATACCTGGGCCCTGGTCATGCTGCTCAATTCGCCTGAACTCGATATCCGGCTGATCCTGACAACAGGCCACAACACGTATTACAAGGCCCAAATCGTCGCCCGGATGCTGGAAATTGCCGGCCGCACGGATATCCCGATCGGTCTGGGCGAGGCAACATCAGACACGGCAGGTTTCCAGGCGGCCTGGCTCGATTCATTTGACATGAACCGTTATGCAGGTGATGTCTATCGCGACGGCGTGACCAAGCTGGCCCAATGCGTCATGGGATCGCCTGAAGTCGTGACCGTCATCGCCATCGGTCCGCTCGGCAATCTTGCCGCCGCGCTGCGCATGCAGCCGGAGATAGCGTCCAAAGCCAGGGTTATCGGGATGCATGGCAGTATCCGCAAAGGCTACTTCGGAGCCGACCGGCCAAGCCGGGAATACAACGTGGCCGCGCAGCCGGACGCCGGCAGGCAAGTTTTCGCGGCTGACTGGGAGATGACGATCGCCCCGCTCGACACCTGCGGCACGATCGTCTTAACCGGCGAAAAATACCAGGAGGTCTTGCACAGCGACAGGCCGCTCGCGCGGGCGCTGATCGAGAACTACCGGGTCTGGCTGCAGGCCAGGAAGGGCATGAAGGACGTGCAGCCAGGCATGCTTTTCGAGCGCAGCACCCTGCTCTGTGACACGGAAGCTGTCTACCTCGCTTTTTCGGAAGAACTCGTCCAGATCGAGACGCTGGGTGTTACGGTCTCGGAACACGGCGATACGGTCATCGACCCGGGCGCGAAGCCAATCCGGTGCGCCACATCGTGGCTGGATTTTGCGGCCTTTCAGGATATACTGGTCAGGAGGATCACCGCGTGAGCGAAACCTCGCGCATGATCTCAGGCTAGGAGGTGCGTGTTATGGACTTCGCAGGAAAAACAGCGATTGTATCCGGCGCAGCGTCGGGGATGGGACTGCTGTTCAGCCAGAACTTCGCGGATCTTGGCGGCAACGTCGTCATGGCCGATGTCAACGGCCAGGCCCTGGAGGCTTGTGTCGCCGGCATCAATGCCGGACATACGGGCAAGGCCCTGGGCCTTGTCTGCGATGTCCGCGCTTACGACCAGGTCCAGGCTGTCTGCCGGCAGGCTGCGGATGTATTCGGGAGCATCGACGTCGTCGTCAACTTTGCCGGCGGTTCGTCCGTGCGCATCCAGAACGTTCCCGGCGAGCTGGAATTTCCGGATATCCCGATCGACGTGTTTGATTGGGGCCTCGATGTGAACTTGAAGGGGCCGTTTTATTTTTGCCATGCCGCGATGAAGTTCATGCGGGAACAGCAAAGCGGCCTGCTGGTCAACATCGGCTCGATCACCGGTGAAGAAGGCGATCCGCGCGGTGCCGACTATGCTACGGCAAAAAGCGGTGTTATGTACGGCTTGACCAAGTCCATGGCCCATTACGGCGGGAAGTACGGGGTCCGTTGTGTCTGCGTATCCCCCGGCCCCGTCCTGACCCGCGCCGCCATGGCTTCCATGAAAACGGCCATCGGCCGGGCTGGAGAACCGCAGGAAATTGTCGATTTGATCCTCTTTATCGCGTCCGACAAGGGCACGTTCATCAACGGCGCGAACATCCTGATCGATGGCGGTCGCAACGCCTTGGGGAGGGCCCGTTGATGGCGGACTTTTTTTGTGCCGGGAACCCCCTGCTGACCGTCATGATCCAATCTCCGGATCCGGATCGCGCTATTGCAACGGTCCGGAAGGCGATTCCCGCGGGCGCGGAAGCCTTTGCGATTCAGGCGGACAAGCTCAAGCGGGAACACCAGAACCCCGAGGCCTACAAACGGATTTTCCAGGCGATGCAGGGCTTTTCCATCTACGCGACTTATTACAGGAACGGGGAAAACACGGGAAAAACGGACGAAGAACTGGCGTCGGGGCTGATTGATCTGGCGCGCAGCGGCGCCAGCCTGGTCGATGTGATGGCAGACTATTTCGATCCTTCTCCCGATGAGCTGTCCATGGACCCCGGGGCGATTCAAAGGCAAAAGGATCTGATCGGGAAGGTCCATGCCTGCGGCGCCAAAGTGCTCATGTCCTCCCATGCCTGCCGTTTCTTGCCGGCGGAGCGGGTGCTGGCGATGGCCCTGGCGCAGCAAAGCCGGGGGGCAGATTACGTCAAAATCGTCACGGGGGCGCAAACGGTCGAGGAAGAGGTGGAAAACCTTCGGATCACCCACCTGCTCCATGAACACCTGGCCGTTCCGTTCCTGTTCCTGTCGTCGGGACGCTGCAAGCTGCACCGGCGAATCGGACCGCTGCTGGGCTGTTCCATGTACCTGTGTGTCTACGAACACGACGCGCTCTCGACGTCCGCGCAGCCGGTGCTGTCGCACATCAAGGCTGTCAGGGACCACTTCGAGTTTTTTTGAGAGACCGTTCTGCCGGGACATGACCGGACGTTTGTTGGAGGTGTCTATGAAATATCCCGAATTTCCCGACCTGGAACGCGGCGTTGCCGGTTTACGCGAATTTGTCCGGCTCAAAGTCGAGTACGGCAGCTCGCCTGCCGCGCTGGCCGCTGCGCTTAAAGCCTGCCGCGAGCAGGTCTGGCAAACACTTCGCCAGGTCGAAGCGCTCCAGGAGGATCCGGAACTCAAGCGTTTGGAGCCAGATGACCTGGAGGGCATTCGACGCCTGCGCCCGCAGGCGGAACGCGCCTTATGGCAGCATTTCGACCGCAGCCGCTACGACGAGCGCCTGGCCGGCGCGTTCCTGGGCCGTATGGCCGGTTGCACGCTGGGCGCGCCGGTCGAATTCTGGCCGGTCGAGGAGATGCGGGACTGGGCCGGCTGGATCGGCGACGCTTTCCCGCCGCGGGACTACTGGTCGGCCGTTCCCAAGCCGTATGTCAAGCGCTACCAGGTCAGCCCCTGCCAGGCCTACACTCGGACCGGTTTAGACTCGGTTCCGGTCGACGACGACGTGACCTACACGATTCTCGGGTTGCTGATCGCCGAAAGCTGCGGCCTGGATTTCACGACCGCGGACGTCGGCGCTTGCTGGCTGCGGTGGCTGCCCTACGCCTGCACCGCCGAGGATGTCGCGCTGCAGAACCTGAGGGCCGGTATACCGGCCGAGCGGGCGGCCGAAAAGGATAATCCGTTTGTCCAGTGGATCGGGGCGGACATCCGCTCCGACCCCTGGGGCTACCTGGCGCCGGGCCTGCCGGAAAAGGCGGCGGCCATGGCCTGGCAGGACGCACGGCTCAGCCACCGGCGCAACGGCGTGTATGGCGCCATGTTCTTCAGCGCCGCGATTGCCGCCGCGTTCGCCTGCGCTTCGCCGCTCGAGGCGCTGCGCATCGGTCTGGGGGAGATCCCGCAGGACTGCCTGTTGGCCCGCGACATCCGCTGGGCCCTGGCCACCGGCCCGTCGCTGAACGGCTATGCCGGCGCCCGGGAGGCCGTCCGGGAACGCTTCGGTGACATGAGCGGGGTCCACACCAACCTGAACGCCTGCCTGACCATCTTCGGCCTGATCATCGGGGGCGATGACTTCACGCGCTGCATCGGGGAAACGGTGGCCATGGGCTATGACAACGACTGTACGGCCGCGACGGTCGGCAGCCTGTTCGGCGCGGCCTACGGCCTGGACAAGATCCCCGAAAGCTGGTATCGTCCCTTTAACAACAAGGTTTTAACCTATCTGAACGGCTATCCGGAGCTGGCGATCGACGACCTCTGCCACCGCTTTGCCCGCCTGGCCAGCCAGTCGTTCCGCTGAAGACAGAAGGGGGCATGCCAAATCGAGCCGCTGAGTGTCACCGCCCTGCAACTGGTCACATTTTTCTCCCTGTTCGCCGCCGGCTATTTGCTGCGGCGCAGCGCCCGTCTGCCGGACCAGACCGGCCTGGTGCTGTCCCGGCTTGAGGTTTTGCTGTTTCTGCCCGCGTTGTGCTTCAATACCATGGCCAAGAATTTTCGCGTCCAGGTGTTCCGCGACCAGGGGCCCATGATCCTGACCGGTTTCCTGGTCGTAGCCGTCACCTATGGGCTGGCCCGCCTGCTGGCCGGCCGCTTTGCGCACGATCCGGTCAGCCGCGATGTCTATGTCTACTCCTTCACGGTGCCCAACCTGGGTTACCTGGGCTATCCGCTGGTGCTGGCGCTGTTCGGTGAAACCACGCTGTTCCGCTACATGGTCTACGCCATCCCGTACCAGCTGTTTATCTATACGGTCGGCATCTACATCCTCAACCCGGCTCGCACCTTCACCTTCAAGTCCATCCTCAATCCGTCGATGGTCGCGCTCTTTGCCGGGATCGTCGTCGGCCTGCTGCGGGTTCCGCTGCCGGCCGTTGTGACGGACACCCTCAACCTGGCCGCGCAGTGCATGGCGCCGGTCGCCATGCTGCTGACCGGGTTCGTCCTGGGCGCGTTTACGCCCTGCAAGCTGCTGTCCGGCCTGAGGAGCCATATCGCGGCCTGGATCCGGCTGGCCGTCATCCCCCTGGCGGCGCTGGCTGTGCTTCGCCTGGTCGGTGCCGATCCGGAAACGACCCTGCTGGCGGTGCTCCTGCTGGCCATGCCGTTTGGCCTCAACGGTGTCATCTTTCCCCAGGCCCACGGCAAGGACAGCACGGAAGGCGCCCAGATCTGCTTCGTCTCCCACCTCTACAGCCTGATCAGCCTGCCCCTGATGATCGCGCTGCTGCTGGCGGTGCTAAAATTGCCGGGATGATCAGCCAGCCGGTTGACAGGGCTGGGCGCATTTTGTCACAATGAGGGTAACAACAGGGGGACACTATGAATATTTATCGCCATATCCTGCTGGATGCTGACGGCACACTGTTCGATTTCGAACGCGCGGAAGAGGAAGCGCTGCGCCAGACGCTGCGGCGGCTGCAGTTGCCGTTCAGCCGCGCCATCCGGCTGCGCTACCAGGCGATCAACCAGGAACTGTGGGAAGCGTTCGAAAAAGGACAGATTGACAAAGACGCGCTCAAGGTCGAGCGCTTCAGCCGGCTGCTCGGTGCGTTGGCGGCCCCGGACGACCCGGAAGCCGTCAACCGGGTCTACATGAGCGAGCTTGGCCGCTGTGCCTTCCTGATCGATGGGGCGGAAGCGGTCTGCCGCCGCCTGGCGCCGCGTTACCAGTTGTCCCTGATCACCAACGGCATCGCTGCGGTGCAGCATGCGCGCATCGGGTCATCGCCGCTGGCCGGACTCATGAGCGGCATTTTCATCTCAGAAGAGATCGGCTGCCAGAAGCCGCAGGCCGGTTTCTTCGATTATGTGCTGGAAGCGCTTGCGATCGATGACAAACGAACCGCCCTGGTGGTCGGCGACTCCCTGTCGGCCGACATGCTGGGCGGACAGAATGCCGGCTTGGATACATGCTGGTACAACCCGGGCCGGAAGACGGCCAACCCCGCAGTTCCGACCACCTACGAGATCTTCAGCCTGGAGGACCTGGTAAAGATCTTGTCCTGACCCGATCGGATTCGTTGCTTCCGACGCACCGTGGCGTATGGTGATTTATGTAACATGCGCACATAACCCGCACCGTGATCCTGATATACTTGACTCGAGTACTATACACGACACGTTTGGAGGGATGAGGAGCATGACCAAAGTAACAGCGATCGTTGGGGTTAGCGAGGCCTATGCGTTTAAGTTGAGGGCGCAAAGCATCACAACGGTGGACGAGTATTTGAAAAAGACCGCCACAAAACAGGGCAGGGCCGAGCTTGCCGCAAAGACGGGCATAGCGGATCAGATGATCCTGACCTGGGCCAACCATGCCGATCTGTTTCGTATCAAGGGCATCGGCGGAGAATATGCGGAACTGCTCGAGATGGTGGGCGTCGATACGGTCCCAGAGCTTGCCGGGCGCCGGCCGGACAACCTGTTCGTCAAAATGGCAGAGATCAATAAAGAGAAAAAGCTGGTCCGCCGCCTGCCGACAATCAATCAGCTGATCGAATGGATCGGTCAGGCCAAGGATTTGCCGCGCGTCATGCAATACTGATTGACCATGGCTCATGACAATCTGACAGACAAAAACAGGGACGCGCCCGAAGCGGAGCGCGCCGTTCTGACCGCTCTGGACGGGCTCGGCCTTGCGTATCGGCTGGTTGCCCACGCACCGGCCATGACCATGGATGACCTGGCGGACATCGACCGCCAGATCGGCGTTTCGCATGCCAAAAACCTGTTTTTATGCAACCGGCAGCAGACGTCGTTCTACTTGCTCCTGCTGCCGGGCGACAAGAACTTTCGCACTTCGGTCCTGTCGCGCCAGCTGGGCATTGCCCGGCTGTCTTTTGCCGGACCCGGCCCGCTCGAGTCCCTGCTGGGCACGCCGCCGGGCGCGGTGTCGCCGCTGGGCCTTTTGTTTGACCGGCGCCACCAGGTGCGCTTGCTGATCGACCGCGACCTGGCCGGGCAGGAATCGTTTTGTTTTCACCCGTGCAGCAACACAACCAGCCTGGTCATGGCCAGCCGGGATTTCCTCGGTCCCTTTCTGCGCCTGACCGGCCATGCGCCGACCTGGATCGATCTGGGCGGCGCATCCGATTAGCGGAGGGCATCCCATGGACCGTGACACACCAACCCCGCGGCAGCTGGCCTTTATGGACTGGGAACTGGGCGCTTTTTTCCATTTCGGCATCCGCACCTTCTACGAAGGCCATCGCGACTGGGACGGGCGCCCGATGCCGGCCGAAGGGTTTTGGCCTGAACAGCTGAATTGCGGCCAGTGGATGCGCGCGATCAAGGCCGCCGGCATGACCTACGCCATTCTGACCTGCAAGCATCACGACGGGTACGCCAACTGGCCGACCCGCTTTTCCGACTATTCGGTCGCGGCCAGCCCCTGGCAAAACGGCCAGGGGGACGTGGTGCGGGCGTTTACCGACGCCTGCCGGGCCTACGGCATCAAGACCGGCCTGTATTATTCCCCGGCTGACGCGGCGATGAAAGCCGGCCGGCGGAGCGCGCGGGAGCACGATGATTTCTTTATCGGCCAGATCACGGAGCTGCTCACGCAGTACGGCAAGATCGACTACCTCTGGTTTGACGGCTGCGGCTCGGAAGGACATGTCTACGATACCGCACGCATCGTACAGGTGATGCGCGATCTGCAGCCTGAGCTGCTGATCTTCGGCATGTGGGACCACGATGTACGCTGGGTCGGCAACGAGGAAGGCTTTGCGCCGCCTGATTTTCGCTACACCATCACCTATCCGGCTGGTGACAGCCATTTTCCCCATCTGGCTGGGCCGGTGACGCGTTTCCTGCCCGCCGAATGCGATTTCCGGCTGCGCGAGCGCAACTGGTTCTATTCCGACTGCGATGCGCACACGATCAAGAGCGTCCCAGAGCTGATGGGTATCTACGACTGCTCGGTCGGCCGGGGCTGCAATTTCCTGATGAACATCGCGCCGGACCGCCGAGGCCGCCTGCCGGAGACGGACAGATTGCGTCTGGCTGAGTTTGGCCAGGCCCTGCGCCGCCGCTTCGCCGCGCCGCTTGGCGCCGACTGGAGCGAGGCGGAGCAGACGGTGCGCCTGACGCTGCGAATTCCGGCCCATTTGAAGACCTTGGTGCTGGAGGAAGATCTGGCGCAGGGGCAGGCCGTAACGGACTTCGAGGTCCTGTTCTATCCCGGCCACGTGAACGGCGACCTGGCCATTTCCGTCTGCCGGGAACGCAGCATCGGGCACAAGCGGATCATCGAGCTGCCAAACCTGTATGCCCGCCGGCTGGACATCCGCCTGACGGTCAGCCAGCCCAAACCGCGCTACCTCAAGCGCGTCAGCGTTTATTGAAGGGGAAAGACATGGCAGACGCACCCGGCAAGCGGCAAGAAGAACCAGCGAACAAGACGGTCAGGCTAATCGGCAACCTCCTGCTGGGCGCGGCCCTGGCAATCGGGCTCTATGTGCTGCTCGACCTGTTTTGGCTGAACCGGGCGCCGGCCGGAACGTGTCCGCTCGATACCAACCGGCCGCTGATCTACCTGGCGCTGGGCTTCAGCGCCTTGTCGCTGCTGCTGTCGTTCTTCGAGAAAAAACGGTCATGAGGCGACCGGTTCATCCCGGATAACGGCCTTGCGCGCGACAAAATAGTTGATCAAGGACATCAGCGCGGCCAGGAAAAAGACGTATTGCGGCCCCCAGACGCTCCAGACCAGCCCGCCCAATGAGGCGCAGGTGATGGAAACGATGTGGTCCATGCTCTGCCCCAGGGTCAGGGTCGGCCCGATGTCTTCCGGCTTCAGGGCGATGTTGCGCAGGTACAGGGAGCGGATCAGGCCCATCTGCATCGACATGCGGTCGATCACGAACAGGGCGAAAACAAGCAGGACTGGCAGCCCGGACCGGGCCAGAAAGCCCAAATTGAAGCCTGCGCTCAGAATTCCGTAAAGCACATAGACGGTGATAAAGGAAAAAGCATCGACATAGAGCATCTTGCGGATGCCGAAGCGGTCAACCCAGCGGCCCAGGGCCGGAATAAAGAAGATGCCGATAAAGGAGCCGACCATGGTCAGCAGGGCCAGGGTGTCGGCTTTTTTGCCGAGCAGGTCGATCAGGACCCAGGGGGCGAAGACCATCATGATCTGCTTTTGCACCCCGAAGACGACGGCCAGGGCATAATAGTAGCGGTAGGCGCGGTTGAAGACGAGCTTGATGCGGCGACCCTTGAGCGAAAACCGGCGGCCGGTCGCCAGCGGTTCGCCGTTCTTGTCCGGCATCAGGCGCATCAGGATGATCAGCAGGGCCAGCACCGCCAGGAAGAGGACGCAGGCGAAGATGAAGATGGTTTTAACTGGAGCCGTGAAGCTGAAGAAACCGGTGCGGAACCCGATGAAGACGATCAGGCCGGCCAGCATGCCAAACGCGGTGCTGACGCCTTTGAAACGGCCGATCAGCTTGCCGGCACTGCCGTTGTCGCGGATCAGGTGCAGGCCGAGCGAATCCTGGAGCGGGTACCAGAGGTGGCCGCCCAGCGAGTGGATGAAAATGAAGACCAGCATGACCGCGAACGGCGGCGTCAGTAAACCCAGGAACACGAGTCCGACGACCATCAGGGCCTGAGCCAGGATCGCTATGCGCAAATCGCCAAGAAAGGCCAGCCACGAAACGATGAACACCCCGATAAAGCCGGGCATCTCCCTGGGAATCTCGATCAGACCCCGCTGCAGGGCGGTCACCTGGTACGCGTCCTTGAAGTAGTTCGATAAGACCGAATCCGACAGCCCGGCGCCCAGGGCGGCCAGCGCCAGCACCGCCATATAGACCCATAGGGCTCGCTGGTAACGATCAGCGTGCACTGTTTTCATCTTGTTTCCCCCGCCTTGCAGAATGGCTCCCATTATACGGGATGTAGCCGGCGGCTGTATAGGGAAAGCGGAACCCCAGCGCGTTAATATTTCAAAAAAAGACTTGACACGTGTGGCTTATGTGCTATAGTTAGTTACATAAGTAATTAACCAACAAGGTAGTAAACCTAAGGCGAAGGAGATGATGACGATGCAGCTGCAGCTTGACGCTGACCGCTCGATCTACCTGCAGATCGCCGAACAGATCGAAGACCAGATCCTGCAGCAGGGCTTGCGGGAAGACGAGCAAGTGCCGTCGACTAACCAGCTGGCTGCGCTTTACCGGATCAACCCCGCGACCGCGGCCAAGGGCATCGCCCTGCTGGCCGACGAGGGCATTTTGTACAAACAGCGCGGCATCGGCATGTTTGTCGCGGCGGGGGCGCGGAAGCAGATCCTGGCCAAACGACAGCGTGATTTCTTTGCCCGCTATGTTGAACCGATGCTGCTTGAAGCCGAACACCTGAACATCGAGCCAGAAGAGATCAACGCCTATATCCTGGGCCGGAACAAGACCGGTCACGCGTGAAACCGAGGTGCTGAACATGAACACGATCCTGGAAATTGAATCCCTGTCCAAAACGTACGGATCCATTGAGGCGATCAAGTCCTTGTCGCTGAAGCTGGAAACCGGCAAAATCTATGGCCTGCTCGGACGCAACGGTGCCGGCAAGACCACTTTGCTCAACCTGATCACATCGCGGCTGTATGCTCAAAGCGGCGAGATCCGCCTGTTCGGCCAGCCGGGCGTTGACAACCAGCAGGCTCTGGAACGCATCTGCTGCATGCCGGAAAAGAACCTGTTTCCGCCGGCGATGCGCATCCGGGACATCATCCGCCAGGCCGCGTCGTTCTATCCCTCTTTCGACCGTACGTACGCGGATGCGCTCTGCCAGCGGTTCGCACTGAACCCGCAGCTTAAGTACAAGGCGCTGTCGCGCGGCTACGAGTCGATTCTGCGCGTCGTGATCGGCCTGGCCTCGCGCAGCGACCTGACGATCTTCGACGAGCCTGTCCTGGGACTGGACGCGGCGGGCCGCGACTTGTTCTACCGGACCCTGATCCAGGACTACGGCGAGCATCCGCGCACGTTCATCATCTCCACGCACCTGATCGACGAAAGCGCGGACATTTTCGAAGACGCGATCATCCTCAAGGAAGGCAGCCTGGTTGCCATGGACAGCGTCGAAAACCTCAGAAAGAAATCGACCGTCCTGTCGGGAAGGAAGGACCGGCTTGAAGAGCTGGTCAGCCGGTATCGCCTGGTGGTGCTCAGCCGCGAAGACATCGGCCGGCTCAGCGCCATGACGGTCGCGGCGCCGCTGCCGGCCGGCTGCCTGGACGAGCTGCGCGCAAAGGAAATCGACCTGGCGCCGGTATCGCTGCAAAAGCTCTTTATTCACCTGACCGAACCGCCGGTCGCGTCTTTGGAAAGGCAGGTGTCCTGACATGACCGCCAACCATCGTCTGCTGCGCTGCACGCGCTATCTTTTGTCCAGCATCTATAAACCATGCCTGGTTTTCCTGGGCATCTACCTGCTGGCCGCCTTCGGCCTGCCCCTGCTGCTCCGGGTGACCACAACCGGCAGCATCACGTACACGCCGTTTGGTCCGGACATCCTGATCAGCAGCTTCGTGTTCCTGATCGCCGGCGCCATCTTCCTCTTTGTCGGCGGCTACGCCGGGTTTCGGGAGGACTACAACTTCCTGCTGGCTATGAGCAACACCTGGCGCAACCAGTATGGCGCGGCCCTGCTGCGCACCGCGGCGGTCGCGGCCGGATTTACCGCAGTCAGTTTCCTGATGGGCTGGTTCGAACGCCTGTTTAACCAGGTCGTCGGTCTGAGCCAGATCAATGATCCTGGGGTCATCAGCACCTATGTCTTTAGGGTGAACGTCCGTCAGCCTTCCGCTTTGGCCGGTGAGATCCTGTTCGTTTTCGCCGCCTTCCTGACGGTGTTCCTGTTAGGCCAGACGGCGGCTGTCTTCTCGTACCGCTGGGGTGCCCGTTTCACCGTGACCTTCTGGATCTTGTTCGGCACGTCCTACATCATCCTGCCGATCCTGACCGGCAAGAGCGCAGCCTTCCAACGCTTCGCGATGTGGTTTTTGGGCGAGGGGGGACGAGACCCGCTGCTCAGCATCGGCTGGCATTTGCTGGTTGTCTCCGCCTTACTGATTATCCTGACGGGACTGGGCATGCGCCGCCTGGCGCAGAACGCCTGAACAGTCCCTTAGAGAAACAGCCACAGGACAGCTGAAGCCAGAACCGCTGCCGGCAGGAGCAGATGCACCAGCCGGCTGGCGTGTTCTGGCTTCTTGGCCAGCAAAGCCAGGACGGACGCGACCAGCATCGCGGCCATGACCGGCTGCAGGGCGATCAGGCCGCCGGTCAGACCGAGCAGGGCCAGTCCGAAAAACACGTGACGGCGCCTGGATCGATCGATTTCGGGCAGCAAACGCAGTGTCTCCAGAAGCCACCAGACGGCAGCGGCAAACGCCGCGCCGGCCAGGTGCAGCAAGATCCGGTCAGGCTGGAGCGCCAGGCGCAGCAGCGCCGGAACCAGGATGAAACCGTACAGGGCCCGCGGCGGCAGCTGCTCATCGAAGAGGATCATTGCCCAGACCAGAAGGGCACAGAAAGCTGCCAGCACGCCGACGATGACCAATGCGTTATACCCCGGATCCGGCAGGATGGCCAGCCAGGCCGGCTTGTCGGCGGCGGGGGCGAACGGTCCGCCGCCCCAAAAGCCGGCGGTCAGGGCGAAGATAACGCCCGTTACCGATTCGATCCGGGCATAGCGCGGTGAGATGGGCTGTGCGCAATAGCGGCAGCGCCCGCGCAGGAACAGGTAGCTGAAGATGGGAACCAGGTCGGCGCCGGTCAGCTCATGATGGCAGCCGGGGCAATACGAGTGTCCCCGGACGATGGTCTCATGGCGCGGCAGACGGTAGATGCAAACATTGAGGAAGCTGCCGATGAGCAGGCCAAACAAGGCGCCGAAAACGATTCGGTAGAGGATCCAGAACAAATCGGACATCTTTTACGCTCCGCTTACGCGTCAGCGGTTATGCTGCGCTTGTCATGCTCGGCGGCGACTTCAGCCGCGCTTTTTTCGCGCAGCCGGGCCGCGCCGCGGTAGCCGCTGTTGGTGGGAATCAAATTCCCTTGGGCGAAAGCGGTTTGGGCAGCCGCGATGGCCTGGCCGTACTGGGGCAGCCAGGCTTCCTGGGCGATCAGCATCTCGTCCACCATCTGCCAGACTTCGGGCGGATTGCAAACGGCGCCGGTAAGCGGATCGAGCAGCGCCGCCTGTTTGAGCCGGTTGACATCCCCGTAAACAGCTGCCTCTACGGCCAGGCGCTGCACCCAGACGCTCTGGCTGCAAACGGCCGCGCAGCCGCCGGGCAGGTCGCCGACCTGCGGCACGGCGATGCCGTTGCCGTCCACATGGCAGGGAACCTCGACGATACAGTCATCGGGCAGGTTGGTGATGCAGCCGTTGTTGACGACATTGAAGTGGCCCCGGTAGGGGCGGCGGGTTTCCAGGCCTTCCAGGATGTAGGAGCAATGTTCCCGGCCGCGGTTGCTGCCGTCGTATTGCTTGGGTGGCTGGGCGAGGATCTTTGGGTATTCGGTCTCGAACCAGTTGCGCTCCTCGCGGGTGACACGCAAATAACCGCCGGTTTCGCCATGGATCCAGCTGTCCAGGCTGATCCAGTCCTTGATCTCTTCCGGACGTTTGCGATACCAGGCGACGTATTCCGAGAGGTGCCCGTTACTTTCGGTGGAATAGTAGCCGAAACGGCGCAGGATATCGATGCGTACTTTTTCCTGATCCCTGAGGACCGGATGATTCAGAAATCCGTCCAGCAGCTTGTCGCGCATCTCCCGGCCGTGGTGCTTGACGCTGATGTACCAGGTCTGGTGGTTCAGCCCGGCGCAGATGAAGTCCAGTTCATCGTGCGGGATGCCCAGTGCCGCGGCGATCTGGTGCTCGCCGTGGATCTCCCCGTGGCAAAGCCCGATGGTGCGCACATTGCCGTACTGGTTGCAGGCCCAGGTGGCCATGGCGTTGGGGTTCGAGTAGTTGAGCAGCAGCGCATCCGGTTCGGCCACCTCGCGGATGTCTTTGCAAAAATCGAGCAGCGCGGCGATGACGCGCTGGCCGTACATGATGCCGCCGATGCACAAGGTATCGCCCACACACTGGTCGACGCCGTATTTCAGCGGGATATCGATGTCTGTCTCGAAAGCCGGCAGCCCGCCGACGCGCACCAAATTGATGATGTAGCGGGCATTGGCGAACGCCTCGCGCCGGTCGGTGGTGGCCTGGATCCGGATCGCCACGCCATTGGCGTCAAGGTCCCGCTGGCAAAGGCGAGTCACCTTTTCCAGGTTGTCCGGGTTGATGTCTGTGAAGGCGATGTCTATGTTGTGAAATTCCGGAACCGACAGGATATCTGTGAACAGGTTGCGGGTAAACACCA